>WNGE01006931.1_pt1 | contig 32248 bp, 30 predicted proteins | sample 5400651 | NCBI WGS metagenome assembly WNGE01 (sample SAMN13153370, study PRJNA577476) | soil metagenome | isolation source: 60 cm soil or saprolite under grassland replicate 2 | place: USA:California | collected 2016-06-15
TTTCCAGTTCTTGATCGGGGAGGCGTGCTGAGCGTCTTGTTGCATGGACATTCCTGATCCGGGGTGCTGCGGGGGGCTGGTTTCGCGCGAAAATCGTTCCGGGCAGGCCGTCTGGTGCGGCATTTCGCGTCGGTCCGAATAACCTTGGATTATACCGGGCCACTCCCGCGCGCCCAAACGCCGATGGACGCTCGTTCGACCCCCACGGTAAAATGCCGGTCCGCGCGCCCGTAGCTCAGTTGGATAGAGTGTTGGTTTCCGAAGCCAAAGGTCACAGGTTCGACTCCTGTCGGGCGCGCCACTTCACCGCACTCAGCTGTCGTCCGGAACGCGACGCGAATCGCTCCGTTCTTATCGCCGCGCCTACTGAGGTTTATGGAAATGGTTGACGACCATTTCCGTCACGATGCTCCCCTCGCCCGCGCGGCGGGAGAGGGGATTGGGGGTGAGGGCTGAGCTTTGCTGATTGTCATTCATTTCTGCAAAGCTCACTAAGGTGCATTGCGATGACGGCGCGGCGCGGACTGGCCGCGGTAATGCCGGGGCGTGATCAGCTCTTCGCCGGCGGCTGCCACGCCGGCGCATCGAACCCCGGAGCGCGCAGCACGCGCAGCATTCGCACCGCCGTCTCGATACCGCGGTAGTAACGCGGCACGCGGAAGGTCTCCGCGAAGCCCAGCGTCTGATACATCGCATACGCGGGCGCGTTGTCGGCGCGAAGCTCGACGTGAATCGAGGCTACCCCCGCAATGGCCGCGGAGTCGGCGAGCCAGCTGACCATTCGCCGCGCGATGCCGCGCCGGCGGTGCGTCGGCCGGACGGCGAGCAGCACAAGGTGCGCCCGTTCGTCGCCAAAGGTCATGATCGAGAAACCGACGATCCGTGCGCCGTCGCGCGTCACGAGCGCTATGGCTTCCGGGTCGCGGATCAGCTGCGCGACCCGTGGCGCCCGATACGTCCAGCCCAACCCGGTCTCGATCAGGTCGCGCGACATCAGTGCGAGCGTCTGCGCGTCTCCGTGGCAGGCGAATCCCAGCTCGATCTGACGTTCGTCCATGCCGCGGATTGTGCCATCGGTGGCCGCGCGACGGAATTCCCGCACCGACGGTTGCGGTGGAGGCGCCGGGCGGCCAGAATCCGCGGCTACAGGAGGCGGTCATGACCGACAGAGAAGGCAGCCACGACAAGCGCGTGCGGCACTTCCGGCAGATCCTGCTTTGGCCGCTCCAGCTGATGCCGATCCGCGAAGGCAGCCAGATCCAGCGCCACTGGGAAGTGCTCGAGCAAGGCGGTGCCGACCATCCGTGGCACGAAGTCGCCGACGAATTCACCGGCGATCACGCGAAGTTCCAGACGCGCCACTACAACGAATTCGTCACCTTCCTGCCGTACGTGCAGCGCTTTCTCTATGGCGAAGCCCGCTCGCAGCGCAAGGATGCCCGCGGCGAGCAAGCGGCGGCGTCGCCCATGCGCGTCTTCCGGCGCGACGACATTGCCGCGGTACGCCTGACCTCGCGCCCTGGCGATGCGCCGCTCGTGCTGTCGATCGCCCACATCGACCTCTATTTCTTCTACGACATCGATGTCGTGCTGCTCAACGTGGAGGTCTGCGCCGACGACATCGCGCTCTACCAGGCGGAGGACACGCTGTACCGGTTCGGCCGCGCCTACCCGGCGGGCTGGGACGAGCAGGGTGAGGGCTTGCACTGCATGCATCGCGTCGAGTGGCTCGGCCACGACGGCGCCGTGCTCGCCTTCTCGGATGCGGAGCAGCGCGAAAAATTCCTGGCCTTCGTGTGCCGGCATCGCGCGCCGTGCATCGGCGCGCACTGGGCGTTCCTGCTGAAGCCGCTGGTGCTCGATCATGCGGAGGAGAAGGGGCCGATCCGCTATCGGCAGATCGAGTACTACCGGATGCCGCTGATGGGCTATCTCGCGCTCGACAACCCGCGGGCGCTGACGCGGGCGGATTTCATTCGTCTCGGCCTGGTCACTGCCGCCGGCGGCGACGACACGCTGCCTTTTTCCGATCGCCACGTCGCGGGCTTCGAGGAGCGCTACTGCTTCGACCGCTTCTGGAGCGACGGCATCGAAGCCCTGAGCACCCGCTACATGTGTTGCGGCCATGCGCTCGTCGTCGTCGGCGATGCACATTCGTCATTTTTTACCGACAAGGAAACCGGCGTGCTGGCGCAGTTCCGGCATCAGCATTTTCTGCTGTTCCTCATCGGCCACTTCCAGAAGGCCGCGCTGCTGATGTTCGCCTCGCGCCTCGTCAATGCGCTGATGGCGCTCGAAGTCGGCGACCCCGAATCGGTCAAGCGGTTCAAGCGCGCGATCCGCCAGAACTTCGAGATCTTCCTGCGCTTCACCCATCGCTACTGGTTCCACGAGGTCGCCGATCAGGCGCAGGCCAAGGCGCTGTTTCACCTCGTGGCAGGCCATCTCGGCCTCGATCCGCTGTACGCCGAGGTGAAGGAACGCATGTACGACATGATGGAATATCTCGACAGCGACAGCCTGCGCCGCCAGGCGAACACGGTGGTCCGGCTGACCGTGGTGACGACGTTCGGAATGATCGGGACGATCACCACCGGTTATTTCGGGATGAACATCCTTGCGGCCGATCTGCTCGGCGCCGATTACGCCGTCGGCTGGAAATTCGCGTTCTTTTTCGCGATCCTCGCCAGCACGATCGGGCTCCTGATCTTCACCGTCGCGCGATCCAAGCGGCTGTCCGACTTCCTCGATGCGCTGTCCGACGATCGGCTGTCGTGGAGGGACAAGGCCGTCGCGTTCTGGCGCGTGTGGGTGGGGGAGGACCCCATCGCTGGACCGCGGCAGGATCCGCGCCGCTCCTGAATCACGGGACGTCTGCGGCAGGGCGTCGCACGCGTGTATCCGTACATACGGAATCATTGATTTTCCGCAACACAGGCCGCCAAGTGCCGTCCGAGAATGACGACTGCGGGCCGGATCAGGTCCATGGGAGTCACCATGAAAAACATCGTCATTCTGGGCGCCGGGACGGGCGGCGTGCTCACGGCCAATCTGCTCTCGCACCGGCTCGACCTTCGCCTGTGGCAGATCACCGTAATCGACCGCGGGAGCCTGCACGTCTACCAGCCGGGATTGCTGTTCCTGCCCTTCGGCATGTACGGCTATCAAACACAGGAAGACGTCGTCCGGCCGATCTCGTCGCCGCTGCCGCGCAATGTCGACCTCGTGCGGACCGACATCCGGCTGATCGATCATGCGAAGCGGCAGGTGCAAACCGATCGCGGCAACTATCCGTACGACTTCCTGATCTCGGCGCTCGGCTGCCACGTCGCCCCCGAGGAGGTCGAGGGAATGGCCGAGCAGATGGGAACCGGGGTGCACACGTTCTATACGCTCGACGGCGCACTGGCGATGCAGAAGCCGCTCGCGGACATGACCGAAGGCAAGCTCGTCATCGACATCGCCGAGATGCCGATCAAGTGCCCGGTGGCGCCGCTCGAATTCGCGTTCCTTGCCGATTATTATTTCCGCCAGAAAGGCGTGCGCGACCGCATCGAGATTTCCCTCGTCACCCCCTACACCGGCGCGTTCACGAAGCCCAACGCCAACCGCATCCTGTCGAAGGTTGCCGAAGAGAAGGGCGTCAAGGTCGTGCCGAACTTCGCGGTGGCGGCGGTTGACGGCGCGAAGAAGCAGATCCGCACGTTCGACGGCCGCACCGTCGACTACGATCTCCTGTGCGCGATTCCGCCGAACCTCGGTCCGGCCGTCATCGACGATTCGGGACTGGGCGACGGCGCCGGCTACGCGATCACCGATCCGCGCACGCTGAAGGCCAAGAACGCCGAGCGGATCTACCTGCTGGGCGACAACACCAACGTCGCCACGTCGAAGGCGGGCTCGGTAGCCCACTTCGAGGCCGAGACCGTCATCGAGAACCTGTTGCGCGAGATCGAGGACAAGCCGCCGCTCCACACGTTCGACGGCCACGCCAACTGCTTTGTCGAGACCGGCCATCACAAGGCGATGCTGCTCGACTTCAACTACGACATCGAGCCCCTCGAAGGCTCGTTCCCGCTGCCCTACGCCGGCCCGTTCTCGCTGCTCGAAGATAGCTACATGAACCACATGGGCAAGCTCGCGTTCAAGTGGGTGTACTGGAACATGCTGCTGCCCGGCCGCCTGCCGAACGTGCCGCTCCTGCCTGCGCACATGAGTTTCATGGGGAAGGACCTGAACACGGCGCCGCAGATCCGCGTCGCGCGCGCGATGCAGGTCCGCGATGTGATGACCACCGACGTCATCACCGTGCGGCAGGGCACGTCGCTGCCGGCGGCCGCCGAGCTGATCGTCGCGAAGAGGATCAGCGGCGTCCCGGTGGTCGACCCCGAGGGCAAGCTGGTGGGAATCCTGACCGAGGGCGACTTCATGTCGGCGATGAACCTCGACGGCGGCATCCTCGGCAGCGCGCTGGAGACGATCGTGCGCAAACGCCGCGTGAAGAAGGGGATGGGCACGATCGTCGACGACATCATGACCAAGACGCCGATCACCATTCGCGCCCACGACACGCTGGAGGTCGCGGTCGCGCGGATGGACAAGAACAAGGTGAAGCGGCTCGTCGTGACCGGCGACGATCAGCGCGTCCACGGGATCGTCTCCCGGGCCGATGTCGTCAAGCTGTTCGCGATGAAATGATCGACTGACGCGGCGGCGTCTGCGATAGACTTCCGTCATTCCCGCGTACGCGGGAATCCAGTGGCTTTCGTCGAACGACACCGGGTTCCCGCCCCCCGCCTGGAACATGCGGGGGCAGGCTTAGCGGGAACGACGCCATTGGCTTTCGAACCTGCGCGGATTCACGATCTTGTCGATTTCCGATTTCACCCCCGCCGAAACGAGCCTCGTGGCGGAGTTGCTCGGGCATCGCTATGGCAAGCCGGTTCCGCTCGAAGCAGCCGAAAGCGAACTTCGCCTCGACCCCGGCACCGACGCGTTGACGGTATGCTCGACGCTTTACTGGACCGAACGGGGCGCGAACTTCGTCGTCTGCAAGGTCGGCGACGGACGCTACCGGTGCCAGTTCTTCTACACCGATGCCGATCATTACGGAACCGGCCGCGACGAATACGACGATCTGCGCATCTGCGTGCTGACACTGCTGCGCGTCCAGGCCGATCACGAGAAGCTTTCGGTCGGCGTGTCGTCGGGCGCGACGGGCATCGACCTTCCCGACGACGATTACACCGGCCCTGCGGTCCTGTGACGCTCGACAAGGCCCGCCAGTTGCTCGAGACGCAGGCTGGATTCGGCGGCGGCTACAACCGCAATGCCGCGCGGCTGATCCTGGCCGAAGTCGCGCGCGAGCACGGGGCGCACGCCGCCGATCGATTGATTCAGGACCTCGCGCTCGACCGGGTTTTCGGCATCGTGCCGGGAACATTTGCTCCGCCGTCGTCGTCCTCCTGATAGCGCGAGCGCAAATGAGAATCTGCATCGTCTCGGACAGCCACGACCGCGCCCCGATGCTCGCCGCGGCAGTGCGCGAGGCAAAGGAAGCCGGGGCGCAAGCTGTCATCCACTGCGGCGACGTGATCGGCGCCAACACGCTGCGCCCGCTGCGCGATCTCGGCATCGTGGTGCACGTCGTGCATGGAAACAACCTTGGAGACGCTCCCGCGTTGTGCAAGCTCGCGGCCGAATCGGCGGGTCTCCTCACGTACCACGGCCAGGACGCCGACCTGACGCTCGGCGGACGGCACCTCGCCGTGACGCACTATCCGCATTACGGCCACGGACTCGCCTGCACGGGGAATTACGACGTCGTCTGCTGCGGGCATTCGCACGAAGCGAGCGTTGTCGCACAGCCCAACGTGAAAGGCGGGCAGACGTGGCTCGTCAATCCGGGAACCGTTGCCGGGCTCGGCGGACCGGCGACGTGGCTGCTCGCCGACCTCGCGTCGATGACTTTCGAGATCCGCAATCTCCGATGGGCTACGCCATCCGGGGAATAGTCCATGTCGCCCATTTCAGGTCTGATTAGCATCGGTGGCTCGTTCGGGCACTGCGGCCGTGCCGATCTGCGCCGCATCCGGGAACCCCGCGGAGCTTGAATGACTGCACCTATCGCGACCAGCCAGACGATCCTCGTCGTCGGCGGCGGCATCAGCGGCATGACGGCCGCACTCGAAGCTGCCGAGTGTGGCCGGCAGGTGATCCTGGTCGAGCGCGGCCCCTCGCTTGGCGGCCGCACCGCGCAGCTCTATCGGTATTTTCCGAAGCTGTGCCATCCGACCTGCGGGCTCGAGATCAACCTGCGGCGGCTGAAAGGCAACCGGAATGTGCGCGTCATCACGATGGCCGAGGTCACGGCAGTGACGGGCCGGCGCGGCGCGTACAAGGCGACGGTCAAGGTCCGCCCGCGCTACGTCAACGAGCATTGCACGGCATGCGGCGACTGCGCGAAAGCGGTCACCGCCGAAATCCCCGATCCGCACAACTATGGCCTGCGCCGCGTCAAGGCGGCGTACCTGCCGCATCCGATGGCCTATCCGCAGCGCTACGTGCTCGATCCGTCGCTGATCGGCACGCCTGACGCGGAACGCGCCAAGGCCGCGTGCAAGTACGGCGCGATCGATCTTGCGATGGTGGAGACGACCGTCGAGCTCGACGTCGGCGCGATCGTCTGGGCAACGGGCTGGAAGCCCTACGATGCGGCGAAGATCCACCCATACGGCTACGGCCGCTACGCGAACGTCGTCACCAGCGTCGAGTTCGAGCGCCTCGCCGATCCGGCGGGGCCGACCGGCGGCAAGCTGCTGCGTCCCTCCGACGGCAAGGAAGCGAAGGACGTCGCGTTCATCCAGTGCGCCGGCTCGCGCGACGAAAACCACCTGCGCCACTGTTCGCGCATCTGCTGCATGGCGTCGCTGAAGCAGACGCAGTATGTGCGTGAAGCGCATGGCGAAGGCGCGAAGTCGACCGTCTATTACATCGACATCCGGGCGATCGATCGCTTCGAGGACTTCTACCGGATGGTGCAGAAGGATCGGACGGTGAAGTTCGTCAAGTCGAAGCCGGCGCGGATCGCGGAAGACGCGAAGACCGGCAACCCGATTCTGCACGGCGTCGATACCGAGGGTTACCATCGTTACGCGACCGCGCATGATCTCGTCGTGCTGGCGATCGGCATGGAGCCCGAGAGCAACGGCATCGCGCTGCCTGAGGACGTCATCCGCGATTCTTCGGGCTTCATCGAGGGGGCGGCCGACGGCGGACAGCTCGGAGCAGGCGCCGCCTCGTCCCCGCTCGACGTCAACCGCTCGGTGCAGAACGCGACGGCCGCAGCGCTCCGTGCGATCAAGGTGATCCACCAGACCGCGGCCGTGGAGCACTGACATGAAACGACCCCCACGCTCGCTGCCCCCCGAGGGGGCGGGTCAGTCCTTTGGGGCGGCCCGGCGGGACTGGAAACGACCCCCACGCTCGCTTTGCTCGCTGCCCCCCGAGGGGGCGGGTCAGTCCCCTTGGGCGGCCCGGCGGGACTGACATGACCGACAACAAATACGCCGCTTACCTCTGCGCCGGTTGTGGTCTCGGCGAGGCACTCGACCTCGGTGCGACGGAGAAGATCGCGCTGAAGGAAGGCAAGATGCACGTCGTGCGGCGCCACGATTTCCTGTGCTCGGCCGCGGGCGTGCAGACGATCCGCGACGACATCGAGCAGGAAGGCGTCACGCACGTGATGATCGGTGCGTGCTCGCGGCGGGCAAAGACCGAAGCGTTTCATTTTCCGACGGTCGCCGTGTCGCGCGCGAACCTGCGCGAGGGCGTCGTCTGGGTCGTCGCCGAAGGCAGCGCGCACGACGAGGTGCGGCAGGAAATGGCCGACGACTACGTGCGGATGGGCTGCGCCGAAGTGAAGAAGATGAAAGTGCCCGCGGGCAATCCCGACGCAGCGACCAACAAGCGCATCCTCGTCGTCGGCGGCGGCATGTCCGGGCTCACCGCTGCGCTCGAAGCTGCGGAAACCGGCTATGAAGTCGTCGTCGTCGAAAAGACGGGAGCGCTCGGCGGCTGGGCGGCGAAGCTCTGGAAGCGCGTTCCATTTTGCGCACCGTACGCCGAGCCTCAGGACACGGGACTCGCCGATCTCGTCGCCAAGGTCACCGCGCATCCGCGAATCCGCGCGCATCTCCATGCGACGATCGCGGAAACCGCCGGCGCGCCCGGCCGCTTCGCGGTCAAGGTCGCGCAGGAATCCGGCGTCATCGTCGAGGAAGCCGTCGGCGCGATCATCCAGGCGACCGGCTTCTCGACTTACGACGTGACGAAGCTGCCCGAGCTGGGCGGCGGCCAGCCGAACGTCGTCGACCAGGCAGGATTGGAAGCGCTGGCGCGAGCTGCCGACGGCGGTCCGATCAAGCGCGCCGATGGCAAGGACGTCAAGAGCGTCGTGTTCGTCCAGTGCGCGGGGCAGCGCGACGATACCGGTACGCACCTTCCGTACTGCTCCGGCCACTGCTGCGCGACGTCGATCAAGCAGGCGATGTACTTCAAGGATGCGAACCCCGGCGTCGACACCGTCGTGTTGTACGACGACCTGCGCGTGCCCGGCATGGGCGAGGATTTCTACCGCAGCGCGCAGACGAAGGGTGTGACGTTCACCAAAGGCAAGGCTGCGAAGATCGTGCCCGCGGGGGAGCGCTGTCGCGTGAATTTCCGCGACCTGATCCTCGACGAGGACGCGGCGATCGACGCCGATCTCGTCGTGCTCGCGACCGGGCAGGTGCCGAACTCCGGTGTGAACATCGATCTGCCCGACGAGGATCCGGTCAAGGCGCAGCAGGTCTCGATTCTCAATTTGAATTATCGCCAGGGCAAAGACCTGCCGCTCCTCAAGCACGGCTTCAACGACTCGCACTTCATCTGCTTTCCCTACGAGACGCGCCGCACCGGCATCTACGCCGCCGGACCGGTGCGTCGGCCGATGGACATGGCGCAGGCGACCGAGGACGCGACCGGCGCGACGTTGAAAGCGATCCAGGCGGTCGAAAATGCGGCCCGGGCAAGAGCAGCGCATCCGCGGGTTGGCGATCTTTCGTATCCGATCGTCCGTCTCGAAGGCTGCACGCAATGCAAACGCTGCACCGTCGAGTGCCCGTTCGGCGCGATCGACGAGGACCAGAAGCGCTTCCCGGTGTTCAACGAATCGCGCTGCCGCCGCTGCGGCACCTGCATGGGCGCCTGCCCGGTGCGGGTGATCTCGTTCGAGAACTATTCGGTCGACACTGTCGGGAGCCAGATCAAGGCCGTCGACATGCCCGACGAGTTCTCCGAAAAGCCGCGGATCCTGCTGCTTGCCTGCGAGAACGACGCCTATCCGGCGCTCGACATGGCGGGGATGGCGCGCGCGGGCTATTCGGCATTCGTGCGCGCGATTCCGGTGCGCTGCCTGGGATCGGTCAACGCTATCTGGATCACCGACGCGCTCAATTCCGGCTACGACGGCGTGATGATGATGGGCTGCAAGAAGGGCGACGACTACCAGTGCCATTTCGTCAAGGGCTCGGAGCTCGCCTACTACCGGATGAGCAAGATCGACGACACGCTGAAGCAGCTCGGCCTCGAAACAGAACGCGTCGTCACGCACGAAGTCGCGATCACCGACGGCGCGCGCGTCGCCAGGCTCATCGACGAATACGCCGCGAAGATCAAGGAAATCGGCATGTCGCCCATGAAAGGCTTCGGCTGATGACTGCGCAAGGCGGCGGGACATTGGGAACGACAATGGACGATCCGAATGCGCGGGCGCTCGCGCGCTACCGCAACGACTTCCTGACGGAGGTCGAGGAACGGGTAGAGGAGGGCCGTTGGGTCAGGATGTGCATGCAGTGCGGCGTCTGCGCGGGCTCGTGTCCGTTCGGCCCGCACTGGGAGCATTCGCCGCAGAAGATCTTCATGATGATCCGCGCCGGCAAGCGCGACGAGGTGCTCACGTCCGATTCGATGTGGATGTGCACGTCGTGCTACAACTGCGTCGTGCGCTGCCCGCGGCAGCTGCCGATCACGCAGATCATGCATGGCCTCGCGACCTATGCGCATCGCCTGGGACTTGCGCCGAAGATGCAGCCCACGCGGGACTTTTCGCTGCAGTTCTGGGACAACTGCACGAAGACCGGCCGCGTCAACGAGCTGAAGCTGACGCTGGGCCTCTATTTCAAGGACGGTCTCGTCGCCGGCATCAGGAAGGGCTGGAGCATGCGCAACGTCGCCTTGGGCTTGCTGAAGGCGAAACGGTTGAATCCGTTCGAGCTTTTCGGCGGCCACAAGTGCAAGGACCAGAGGGGCATCGCGGCGATGCTCAGGAAAGCCCGCGCAATCGAAGCCGAGCGGCGGAAGATACCCGCCTAGGAGCGGACATGGCGAAGAAGGAATACGCGTTCTATCCCGGCTGCTCGTCGCAGCTCAAAGCCTCGGCGTCGAATTATCTGACCTCGACGAACGCGATGTGCAAGACGCTCGACGTGAAGCTCACGCCGATCCCGGACTGGAACTGCTGCGGCGCGTCGATCGGCTACGCGGGTGCAGGCGAGCTTCCGCGGCACGTGATGAACGCGCGCAATTTTGCGCTCGCCGAGAAGCACCTGCCGGGGCAGGACATCGTCGCGACCTGTGCTGCCTGCTGGCTGAACGCGCGGGAATCGAAGGAGAAGCTCGACGCCGGCTCGCAGCTCCTCGCCGACACGAACGAGGCGCTGAAAGCAGCGGGGCTCCATTACGAAGGGAAGTCCGAGGTCCGCCACATGGTCGAGGTGCTGATCGAGGATTTCGGCTACGACGAATTGAAGAAGCCCGTCGTGAAGCCGCTCGAAGGCGTCAAGTTCGCCGGCTACGTCGGGTGCCAGACCAACCGGCCGTTCGGCATCGCCGGCGAGTCGTTCGAGAATCCGCTGTACCTGGACAAGCTGGTCGAGACGGTCGGCGGCGAAGCGCTGACGAAATACGAGCAGAAGGTCACGTGCTGCGGCGGCGCGCTCGCGTTCTCGGAGCCGGAAAAAAGCCAGAAGCAGATCAAGGACATCGTCGAAGCGGCCTACGACGAAGGCGCCGACATGATCGTCACGCCTTGTCCGCTGTGCCAGGCGAACGTCGAGGTCTACCAGTCCGAGATCAACAAGCGCCACGGTACGAAGCTCGCGATGCCGGTCACCTACTACAGCCAGCTGATGACGGTCGCCTACGGCGGCACCGCGAAGGAAGCCGGTCTCGACGGACACTTGATCGAGCCGACCAGGCTGCAACAGATTGCCGCCAAACCGGTCAAATAGCGGTTGCCGGCGCGTTCGCGCCGGCGAAGCATGCAGCCGAGGAGCGGACCATGGAACGCATCGTCTACCAACCGTTGCGGATGACACCGATGAGCGCCGGCGTGGTCGTCCAGCCGCCGGCTGCAGGGCCGAATCCCGTCAAGCTCGACTCGCCGGCCACCGCAGTGATGACCGACCTGAGGCAGGTCGCCGCCGCGACCATTCGCGCGGACGCCACCATCCCCCAGGCCAACCGGGCGATGATCGCGCGTGGCGTGCGCCTGTTGCTGGTCGTCGGCGTCACCGGCGCGGTCGAGGGCCTGATCACCGCGCACGACGTCATCGGTGAGAAACCGGTCAACTTGCTGCACGAGCTGGGCGGCAGGCACACGGAGCTGACGGTCGCGAACCTGATGGTGCCGAGGAGCGCCATCGACGTCCTCGACATCGACGAGGTACTGCGCGCCGAGGTCGGGCACATCATCGCCACGTTGAAGGACCGTGGACGCCAGCACGCGCTGGTCGTCGATCGCGATCGGCTGACGCGCGAGGAGTTCGTGCGCGGCATTTTCTCGGCCACGCAGATCGGACGCCAGCTCGGCATGTCGATCAGCACCTTCGAAGTCGCGCACACATTCGCCGAAATCGAGGCCGAGCTTGGCAAATGATGCCCTGAACGCAGGAGCCGTCGCGGACCCTGCCCGCTTCGACCGCGCGCTTGCCCGCATCGACGCGGCGAACGCCCTTGATCCGAATCGCGAAACCGTCGGCGGTCGCGAGCGCCCCAAGGAGCTCGTCTATGCCGAGCGGATGACCGCGATGCTGCGGCGATTCGCGCCGGACGCGTCGGAGATCCTCCGTCTCGCAGTGCGGTGCCAGCACATCCAGCGGTGGACGATCGCGCGCAGCGAATACGCCATGGACCGAATCGGCTATCTGCAGTGGCGCAAGCGGCTCTACAAGTTCCACGCGCAAACCGCCGGCGACATCCTGCGCGACGCAGGGTATGACGAGGCGACGATCGAGCGTGTCGGCACGTTGCTGAAAAAGGAAGGGATCAAGAGCGATGCGGACGTGCAGACATTGGAGGATGTCGTCGATCTCGTCTTCCTCGAAAGCTACCTCGCCGACTTCGTCGCCAGGCACGGCCAGTACGACCTGGCCCCCGCACGTGGCGGCGAGCGATCAGCTGCAGATGTCCGGGCGTGCGTCCGCCCCTTATTCGCAAGCGTGACAGTCGATCGAGACCTCAGTGCAGCGCCTGTGAGTGGCGGCCCTTGGGTTTCGAGATCTCGTTTACCGCCCGGGCGGTGACGGCCGGTTCTTCCTTGCGCGCGAGATCGCCGAGCGAAACGATCCCGACCAGCCGCTTGTTGCGATTCAGCACCGGCAATCGGCGGACCTTGATCTCGCCCATGTTCCGCGCAACGTCCTCGAGCTCCTGATCGTCGAAGCAGTAGAGAACCTCATGACTCATGATTTCGCCGACGGTCGTGTCGGGCGACTTGCCCAAGGCGACGGCGCGAACCGCAATGTCGCGGTCGGTGATCATGCCGACCAGGTGGTCATCTTGGCCGACCGGAAGCGCACCGGCATCGATTTCGGCCATCATCCGCGCCGCGTCTCGGAGCGTTTGCGTCGGGCTCACCAGATGCACTTCGCGTGTCATGCACTTGTTGACCTTCATCATTGACCTCCATCGTGTAGGAACTCGTTACCGCCTGCTTCGGCGTCGAGAATCCCTCATCACAATTGCGACAGCGCGGCGACGGTGAGGTTCGCAGCCGGCGACACTCGCGCCGCCCGCATGGAGAAGGAGGTTTAAGCGGCCGCGCAGCGGTTTATCCGCTAGGCGGGGCGTCAGCGATTTCCGGCCGACGCCGCGCGCGACTGGAAGAAGCCGCGGCCGTCGTACTTCCGGCCGTAGGCGAGGATCGGCCGCTCGAAGAGGTGCCACGACAGCATCGCCAAGGCGAGTGTGAGGCCGAGTGCCGTCACGAGCGCTTCTGCCGAAGTCATCCCGGGGACCGTCAGGCAATAACGGATGGCGAAGAGGTGCCAGAGGTAGATCCCGTAGCTCACGACCCCTAGATAGCGCAGCGGCCGCAACGGCCACGTCACGGCAATCGCCGGCAGGTAGACCGCAGCGGCGACGACGCAAAGAAAGAACGCCCCGAGCGAGGTGCGCCAGAAAATCACCATCGCCGGCAGGTCCCAGTAGCTCGTATAGCGCCAGTAGATCGCGAAGGACACCGTTCCCGCGGCGATGGCGCCGAGCAGCCACAGGTAGCCGGTCGCCGGCCGGTGTTCCTTCGGTTTCGCATCGAGCATTCGCGCGAGAAAGATGCCGGCGCCGAACTCGTCGAGGCATCCGGGCAGTTGCATCACCGGCATGAAAAAGAGGCCCGGCTCGAAGTGGCCGAAGACCGCGAACATCGTCCCGCGCCACGCCCACGCGACCAGGATGCAGCCGAGCCACAGGCGCCATGGCGATATGCGCGCAAGCCACGGCACGAGCAGCGCGACCACGAGGTAGAACTGCATCTCGATTGCGACCGTCCAGTTGACGGGGTCGATCGACGCGTATGTCCAGGGGAAAAACGTGTGTGTGAACGTGAGGTGCGTGAGGATCTGCCCCAGCCACGCGGTGGTCGACTTGGCGAAAAGGCCCGGCATGAACAACGCGACCCAAAGCGCACAGGTGACGAAGTAGAGCGGGACGATCCGCGACAGACGTCGCGCCCAGTAGCGGCCGCGAAACGTCGCGGCATCCTGCCTCCAGAGGGCGAGCGCGCTCGTCGTGATGACGAACCCGCTGATGACGTAGAAAAGGTCGACGCCGATCCAGCCGATGCGGAAGGTGACGAGCGGGCCGTCGATCGGAAACGCCGCCCACCGCGTAAGCTCGATGACGTGGTAGACGACGACGGCCGTCGCTGCGAAACCGCGGAGGAGGTCGATGTTGTCGAAACGGTCGCTCACGACGCGCCAACGCGGCGCAGGTCAGCCGCGGGGGAGAAAGCGCGCAGTCTACACCGGCGCGCAGCGGCGGACGGCAGTGCTATCCGTCGCTGCCGTCGTCGTTCAGCTCTTCGTCGCGCGCCATCCGGGCGGCCGCTTCGCGCTCGAGCTCGCGTTGTCGTTCGGCGAGGCGATGGCGGCGTTTCTCGACCGTCTCGGCGTGCAGCGCGATCGACATCTCGCCGAACAGCACCTGCCGCAGGAAGCGGAATCCGAACAGCATCAGCCTGACGTCGTCGGCGAGTATTTCCGCGAGCTCCGCGGCCGGAAGGTCGTAGACGTCGCCAAAACCGTCGCTCGCGACGAACGCGCGAAAACGGTCGACGTCGTAGCAGGTCATGAAGAAGAGCTGCAGGCTCCTCTTCGACGGCTTGCCGATCGTGGGTCCCGACGATTTCTTCTTGAGAATCAGCTGGCGCCAGCCGCGGGCGAGCTCGTCGTACTCGGGAAGGCCCTGCTCCTGTCTGTAGTCGGCGATGGTGATCGGGCGCGGCTCGTGGTGGCCGAGGCAATGCGGCTCCTTCACCATCGCATACGCATCGCGGTCGGTCGCCTCGCCTTGCTTGCGCATCGCGAGCAACGCGACGGGGTAGTAGCGGCACGCCGTCGGTCGGTCGGCATAAACGCCGCAGCCTTCCGGTTGCATGAACCGGCACGCCGTGCCGTCCTCGACGGGTCGCAGCTTGACGCCGGCGATGCCGTCCTTCTCCATTTCGTAGGGAACGGTATAGCGCGCGAGAAACTCGGTCGAGGTGAGCCCCAGCCGGCGCTTCAGCCGCAGGATGTCGTAGGGCGTGAGCGAAATGTCGATGTTGCTGCAGCAGGCGTTCCAGCAGGCGACGCCGCGGTGGCAGCGGAACTGGATCGTCTTGCCGCCGTCCATCATCGCCGGCAGCACGGGGCTCTCGGGGAAGGGAACGTCCTGGTCCGTGGTCGTGCTCATCGACGCTCATCCGGAAAAAAGACACCGGGCGCCCGTACATTGGGCGCCCGGCCATTACAGCACCAGAGGCTACTGCGTCACCACCGCTGCGGGCGCTGCCTTCGGCGCTTCCGTCACTTTCGGCGGCGCCGTCTTGAAGAGCTTCGACTTGTCGACCAGGTCGACGTGCTTGCGCTTGAAGCACGTCCACTTCTTGCTCGTCTTGTCGTAGACCGAGTTGACGAAGCAATGCCAGTTCTTTTCGTCGACGAAGTTCTTGTCGGTCCGATAGTAGAAGCCCGGATAGCGGGATTCCTCGCGGAACTGGATGTGCTTCATGTGCGCTTCGGCAGTGATGATCCGATGGTAGTTCTCCCAGGCGCGCAAAAGCTCGTGCAGGTCCTTGGCACGCATCTTCGCCGCGTCCTCCTTCAGCATTTCCAGCTTTTCCTCGGCGATCTTCAGCATTACGTCGTTGGTGTTGTAGTAGGTCGCCACGCCCGCGACGTACTCGTCCATGATCTTCTGCAGCCGGAACTGCAGCATCTTGGGCGTGATGTAGTGCGGGTTGATGTCGATCGCCGTCGTGTAGTCCTTGTGCTCGAGGAACGTGCGCACCGGCTTGTAGATCTCCTCCGCCAGCTGTTCGGGCGCCGTGTCGAGCTCGGGCTTCCAGTCCTGGTGATCGAGCGCGAACTTGACCATCGCCTTCGCGGCAAGCCGCCCTTCGGCGTGCGAGCCCGACGAGAACTTGTGGCCGGAAGCGCCCACGCCGTCACCGGCGGTGAACAGACCCTTGACCGTCGTCATCGACCGATACCCCCAGTTCCAGCCGCGCGGCAGATGCGCCGGCACACCGTCGTACTCGCCTTCCTCGGCCGTCGGTGCGCCCAGGTCCTCGGGGCCCGAGACCCAGATGCCGCAGCAGCCCGAGTGCGATCCGAGAAGGTACGGCTCGGTCGGCATCAGCTCGGAGTTCTTCTTCTCGGGCTCAATATTTTCGCCGACCCAGATTCCGCACTGGCCGATGCACATGTCGAGGAAGTCTTCCCACGCCTCGGATTCGAGATGCTTCACTTCCTTCGGTGTGAGGCTCTCGCGCAGCTTGGCGAGCGCAGCGACCGTGTCCATGTAGATCGGGCCGCGGCCTTCCTTCATTTCCTTCAGCATCAGGTGATTGCGCAGGCACGACGCGGGCACGGCGGCCTGTCCGTACGGCGGGTAGTCGTCGAGCAGCGCCTTGTTCTTGGTCATGTAGTCTTCGCCGTACGCGTTGGTCGCCTTGGCCTTGAACAGCAGGAACCACGCACCCACCGGCCCGTAGCCGTCCTTGAAGCGAGCCGGGACGAAGCGGTTCTCCATCATCGTCATTTCTGCGCCGGCTTCCGCCGCCATCGCATACGTGCTGCCGGCATTCCACACCGGATACCACGCGCGGCCCGTGCCTTCGCCGACCGAGCGCGGCCGGAACAGGTTCACGCAGCCGCCGGCCGCGAGCAGGATCGCCTTCGCGCGATAGACATATATCGTGTTGTCGCGGACCGAAAAACCGACCGCGCCTGCTATGCGCGAGGGGTCGTTCTTGTCGTTGACGAGCTTGACGATGAACACCCGCTCCTCGATCCGCGGCAATCCCAGCGCTTTCTTGGCTGCTTCGGCAACGATCCACTTGTACGATTCGCCGTTGATCATGATCTGCCACTTGCCCGAGCGCACGGGCTTGCCGCCGTCCTTGAGCGCCGGCAGCCCTTCGCGCTGCGATTCGGCGCCGTCGTGGCGCACGCCGTCGGCGTCGGTCTTCCAGATCGGCAGCCCCCATTCCTCGAACAGGTGCACCGATTCGTCGACGTGCCGGCCGACGTCGTATGCAAGATCGTCGCGGGTGATCCCCATCAGATCGTTCGACACCATCCGCGCGTAATCGGCCGGGTCCATGTCGGCGCCGATGTACGTGTTGATCGCGGAAAGGCCCTGCGCGACCGCGCCCGAGCGATCCATCGCCGCCTTGTCGACGAGCTTGATCTTGAGATCGACGCCGGTCTCGGCCTTCGCGGCTTCGGCCCAGCGCATCAATTCGTAGGCGGCGCCGCAGCACGCCATGCCGCCGCCGATCAGCAGGATATCGAGATCCTCCTGCACCACTTTCGGATTGCCAAACGTTCCTTCGGACATTGCATTCACCCTGATTCGTGAGTTAGGTCGAGAGATGATCGAGGGCGCTCACTTGCGCCGGATCAGCTCGTCCGCCTTGCCGGCGCGGAACCCGCCCGACTCCGCAAAGAAGCCCGGCTTCGTGATGTCGGCGAGCTTGGGCATCGCCTTGCCGCCATAGGGATCGATCGAGCCCTCCGATGTCGTGCGGATCGGGAACTTGAAGCGCTTGATCCCGCCGTTGCGGAACTTGATCGTCCACATGATCGAATCCGATCCACGCAGCGGCTGCACCGATCCGCCGAGCGGCACGATGTCGGCGTAGTGGCGGACCTCGATCGCGTTCTGCGGGCAGATCTTCACGCAGGAATAGCACTCCCAGCACTGCTCGGGCTCCTGGTTGTAGGCCTTCATCGGATGGCCGGTCACGGAACCGTCCTTGTCCAGCATCATCAGGTCGTGCGGGCAGATGTACATGCAGGCGGTCTTGTCCTGCCCCTTGCAGCCATCGCACTTGTCGGTGCGTACGAATGTCGGCATTTGCTACCTCCTCGTCAAGTTCAAGTTCAAGATCAAGATCGTCACCACGAAGATCACGAAGGGCACGAAGAAGATCGAACGAAGACGTTCTCTTCGTGTTGTTCGTGTACTTCGTGGTTCAAGGTTTTTCTCCCGTTACCGCGCCGAATGACCGGCGAGCTTCACTTCAACCCTCTGCGATGCGTCGAGCCCCGCGTAGTATTCGCGCAGGATCGTGAGCACCTCCGGCCGGCTGAACTCGGGCGGCACCTCGGAGCCTTCGGAGAGCCACTTGCGGAGCTTCGTCCCCGACACGAGCAGCCGGTCGGCGTCGTCGTGCGGACACGTGCGCGCGGACGCCATGCCGCCGCACTTGTAGCACCAGAACGTCCAGTCGATCTTCAACGGCTGCGTCTCGAGCGCGCCCTTCGGAATCTGGTCGAAGATATGGTGGGCGTCGAACGGCCCGTAGTAGCTGCCCACGCCCGCGTGATCGCGGCCGACGATCTGATGCGAGCAGCCGTAGTTCTGGCGGAAGAGCGCGTGCAGCAGCGCTTCGCGCGGGCCCGCGTAGCGCATGTCGAGCGGATAGCCGGCCTGAACGACGGTCTTTTTGACGAAATATTTCTCGGCCAGCAGGGAAATAGCACGGGTGCGGACCTCGGCCGGAATGTCGCCCGGCTTCAGCGCGCCCAGCAGCGAATGCACGAGCACGCCGTCGCACACCTCGATCGCGACCTTCGCCAAATACTCGTGCGAGCGGTGCATCGGATTGCGGGTCTGGAACGCGGCGATCTTCGACCAGCCGAGCGAAGTGAAGAGCGCACGCGTTTGCGCGGGCGTCATGAACAGCGCGCCGTATTTCGCCGCGAAGTCGCCGGTCGAGAGCACCTTGATCGGTCCGGCGAGATTCACTTCGCCCTGTTCCATCACGAGCTTGACGCCGGGATGCTCGAGGTCGGCCGTCCGGAACACCGTAGCGCATTCGTGCGCCTTGTCGATCACGTATTTCTCGGTGACCTTCATCGTCGCGAGGAACGTACCATCGTCGGGATCGACGAGCGCGATGTCCTTGCCGGTCGCGATCGTCGCAGCGGTTGCCTTGTCGGCTGAGAGCGTGATCGGGATCGGCCAGAACAGGCCGCTCGCGGTCTTCATGCCGTCGCAGACGCCTTGCCAGTCCGCGTGTGTCATGAAGCCGTCGAGCGGCGTGAAACCGCCGATGCCGAGCATGACGATGTCGCCCTTTTCACGCGAGCTGACGCGAAGCTTGGGCAGAGCGATGGCGCGGCGCCGTTCGGCCGCAAGCTCGTCGCCGGTCAGCAGCAGCGGCCGCAGGTCGCCGCCGCCGTGAGGATTAACGAGTGCCATGGGGGCCACCTCCTGGTTTCGGGGCGGGCCGCGCGTCGTACCTAAATGCGTCCGCGCGCATATGACTTATGCCTTTGCCTGCTGAGCTAATAACCATAGTCTTCGACGCCCAAAAAAAACTTGATCCACATTAACGTCACGCGATGGCTTGGTAATAAAGGTTCTGGGGATGATTCGCCTGCGCGAAAAAGAACCATCGCTCGGCAAGCAGACCGAAGTACTGGACGACGAACGCCGCCAGCAGCACCGGCATTGCCGCGCGGGGCCATCCGGCAGCGAGGAGCACCAGAGGGACGGCGAAAGCGGCCAGCAGGAAGACCCATTTGACCGACCGCAGGACCGATGTCGTTCGGCCATGGAAGAACTCTTGAGTGTTGAACGATCCGCCCATGAATCCCATCGATTTCTGGACGATCCGCGGATGCTTGATGCCGAGTGCGGTCTGCGGCGTGGATTTCGGCCTCAACCGCTGGTTGCGGACGAGCGACGCGACCCGGCTCGCGAATCCCAGCAGCGTGAGGACGATCGCCCAGCCGGCAAAAAACGGCGTTAGGTCGGGCGCGACCCAGCCCGAGAACACGGCGGCCAGCGTGAAGCCGGACGCGCCGCCCAGCAGGATGAAGTTCGCCACGGTGAGGGAGGACGACGGTCGCGTCGATCGCGACGCCCGACGGCAGCGTCCAGAAGACCGGCCGGAAGTCCAGGAGATGCGCAACGCCGAAGAGGAACACGACGCCCATGAACGCGGGCAGCACGATCACTTCCCGCGACAGCCACGACGTGCGCCATTTCGCCGCCGCACGCCACGCCCGTTCGGGCCGCCCGAGGTGGAAAAACGACGCGATGAGCCCCGCGATCAGAAAGACGAGCGCGATCAGGCTGCCGTGCGCGTAGAACGCATGCCCGTCCTGCGGCGGCAGCAGCCCCGCGAGCGCGTAGAGCTGAACCGTGAAGAGCGCGAGGAAGAACCCCTGGCCCACGCCGATCAGCGTGGTGAGGAACAGGACGGAGAAATCGGGCCTCATTGGTTGATGTGCAAATGGGCGACAGCCCTTTGCACCACGCAATTCCCCCTCGCCCACCCGGGAGAGGGGGAAGGGGTGAGGGGAAGACGCCCACGCATTTTTCCGAGGTTCATCAGCGCGATCACCACGACATCACGTCGTCGAGCGAGGGTTCCGACTTGGCCGGCTTGGGCAGCAGGCCGTCTACCTTGAGCGGGTTGTCGACGCGGGTCAGCTCGTCTTCGTGAATGTGCATCGGCGTCTTGCGCCGCGGCAGATAGTGGTTCGATGGATGCGTCCCCCATTCCGGCATCAGCGCGTAGCCCGCACTGTCGCGGATCGCCTGCGAGACGACGGAATCCGGATCGTGAATGTCGCCGAAAAGGCGCGCGGACGTCGGGCACGCCATCACGCACGCCGGCTTGCGCTCGGCTTCCGGCAATGCGGGGTCGTAGATCCGATCGACGCACAGCGTGCATTTGGTCATCACCTTGCGCTCGGGATCGATTTCGCGCGCGCCGTACGGGCAGGCCCACGAGCAGTACTTGCAGCCGATGCACTTGTCGTAATCGACGAGCACGATGCCGTCCGATGCGCGCTTGTAGCTCGCGCCCGTCGGGCACACCGGGACACACGGCGGATCTTCGCAATGGAGGCACGATTTCGGGAAGTGGACCGTCTGCGTGTTCGGGTATTCGCCGACTTCGAACGTCTGCACGCGGTTGAAGAACGCGCCGGTCGGGTCCTTTCCATAGGGTTCGAAATCGGCGAGCGGTCCGGCGGAGCCAGAAGTGTTCCACTGCTTGCACGAGGTCACGCACGCGTGGCAGCCCACGCACACGTTGAGATCGATGACGAGCGCGAGCTGCGTCATCGGATCGTCTTCTTGCAGCGACGCCGATTCATTTGCGGATTCCTGAACCTGCGAAGTACGCCTGCCATCGCGGCGTCGCAGCAGCCGTGCCCGGCGCTGCCGGCAGCGTTGCGAATTGCGGCCATGTCGCCTTGGGCTCGTCCGCTTCGGCCTTGTAGATGCGCACCCTGACGTCGTACCACGCCGCCTGTCCCGTGATCGGATCCGAGTTGGAAATCGGTGCCTCCGCGGAGCGTCCCGGCAGCTCCTCGGAAATGAGATGGTTCAGCAGGAACCCGCGCTGCGATTCATTGGCCTCCGGCGAAAGGCGCCACCCGCCGCCTTGCCGATCGCGTTCCAGGTCCACACGGTGCCGGGCTCGACTGCCTCCGAGTAGCTGCAGAGGCAGCGCACCTTGCCCCATGGCGACTCGACCCACATCCAGCCGCCGTCGTCGATGCCCGCGGCGCGCGCGACCCTTGGATTGACGAACAGGTGGTTGTGCGCGTGGATCTGGCGCAGCCACGCGTTCTGCGAATCCCACGAGTGGTACATCGCCATCGGCCGCTGCGTCACCGCATTGAGCGGATACTTGTGCAGATCGGATTGCTGCGCTTCCAGCGGCTCGTAGTAGAACGGCAGCGGATCGAAGTAGGTTTCGATCCGCTTGCGCAAATGGTCGGGCGGCTGCCGCGACATCCCCTTGCCCTGGGCTGCCAGGCGGAATTTCTGCAGCACCTCCGAATAAAGGTGAATCAGGATCGGCTCGGCGTAGCGCTGGATGCGCATCCGCTGCGACCATTCGAGGTAGCCCTTGTTCCAGTTGCGCATGTACTGGTAGGACGGCGGCAGCTTGTACTGATAGACGCAGTTGTTCTGCGCGTACATCTCCCACTGCCGCGGATTGGGCTCGCCGCGCATGAATTTTTCGCCGCCCTTGCCGCGCCAGCCGGCAAGGAAGCCGATCCCCGATCCCGGCTCGGTCTCGTAGTTGACGACGAAGTCCGGATAGTCGCGGAACTTCCGCGTGCCATCGGCGCGCACGAACGCTGGAAATTTGAGCCGGCCGGCCAACTCGATCAGCACTTCCTGGAACGGCTTGCAGTCGCCGGTCGGCGGAACAACGGGAATACGCACCGAGTCGACCGGGCCCTCGAACTCGGAGATCGGCCGATCGAGCATCGACATCACGTCGTGGCGCTCGAGATACGTCGTGTCGGGCAGCACCAGGTCGGCGAAGGCCGTCATCTCCGACTGGAAAGCATCGCAGACGACAACGAACGGGATCTTGTATTCGCCGCGATTTTGCCCCTCTGTGCGCTTGTCGTTCAGCATGGCGCGGACGTCCGACGTGTGCATCGTCGAGTTCCACGCCATGTTGGCCATGAAGATCATGAGCGTGTCGATCGGGTACGGATCGCCGCGCCAGGCGTTGGTGATGACGTTGTGCATCATCCCGTGAACCGCGAGCGGGTACTCCCACGAGAACGCCTTGTCGATGCGCACCGGTGTGCCGTCATCGTTGACGAACAGATCGTCGGGCTCGGCCGGCCAGCCGAGACCCATGCCATCGAGCGGGTGATCGGGCTTGATCGCGAGCGGCGTGCTGGGCGTTTTCGCGCACGGCGGAATCGGTCGCGGGAACGGCGCCTTGTGGCGGAAGCCGCCCGGCCGGTCGATCGTGCCGAGCAGCGACATGAGGATCGCGAGCGCGCGAATCGTGTGAAAGCCGTTCGAGTGCGCGGCGAGCCCGCGCATGGCGTGGAAGGCGACGGGATTGCCGGTGACGGTGTCGTGCTCCTTGCCCCACATGTCGGTCCAGGGAATCGGCAGCTCGATTTTCGCGTCGCGCGCGGTGATGCCCATCTCGTGCGCCAGGCGGCGGATCGCCTCGGCGGGAATTCCCGTGATGCCGGCCGCCCATTCGGGCGTGTAGTCCTCCACGCGCTCCTTCAGCAACTGAAACGCGGGCTTCACCGCCGTGCCATCGGAAAGTCTGAATTCGCCCAGCAGATACGGATCGGTGCCGTCGCTGTGCGTGACGACGGGTCGGTTCGTTGCGCGGTCCCACCACAGCTTGTTCTGCGGGTCGAAGCAGCCTTCCTCGCGCGGCACTTCGGTGCGCACGAACATCCCGAACTCGTCGTTCGCGTGATCCATGTTCACGAGCTGTCCCGCATTCGTGTAGCGGACGAGGAACTCGCGATCGTAGAGCCCGAGGGCGATCAGCTCGTGGATCAGCGCCAGCAGCAGCGCGCCGTCGGTGCCGGGCTTGATCGGCAGCCAGTCGTCGGCGATCGCGGAATAACCGGTGCGGATCGGATTGATAGAAATGAAGCGGCCGCCGTCGCGCTTGAACTTCGCGATCGCGATCTTGAGCGGGTTCGAGTGATGGTCCTCGGCGGTGCCCATCATCACGAACAGCTTCGCCCGCTCGAGGTCGGGGCCGCCGAACTCCCAGAACGAGCCGCCGATAGTGTAGATCATCCCCGCGGCCATGTTGACCGAGCAAAAGCCGCCGTGGGCCGCGTAATTCGGCGTGCCGAACTGGCGCGCGAAGAGCCCGGTCAGCGCCTGCATCTGGTCGCGGCCGGTGAACAGCGCAAACTTCTTCGGATCGGTCGCCCGGATCTTCGCGAGGCGCGCCTCCAGAATCGAGAACGCTTCGTCCCACGACACCGAGACGAACTCGCCTGCGCCACGCTCGGAGCCGGGCTTGCGCACGAGGGGCTTCGTAAGCCGCGCCGGCGAATACTGCTTCATGATCCCCGAAGAACCCTTCGCGCAGATGACGCCGCGGTTCAGCGGATGGTCGGGGTTGCCGTCGATATAACGAACCTGTCCGTCGCGCAAATGCACGCGAATGCCGCAGCGGCATGCGCACATATAGCAAGTGGTGTTACGCGTTTCCGAGGTCGCGCCGGGCAGCGGCCCGGCTTGCGGATCGTGAAGTGGGCGATCGGTCATGGATGTGTGCGGGCCCGAAAAAGAGCGGCAAACAGGGGATTCGTGGCGGACGGCAAGACGCCACCCTTCCCATGTCCGGGCGACCTCCATTACGGCAAAGCGGGTGCGCGGCGTCTATAGCCCACGTCGGGGAGACGAGGATACTCCGGATGGGTGGTTCGGACGGGCAAACGCCCGCATCGGCGCGTTCCTTGCGCGCCCCGGAGCGAGGGCCCATAATTTTGCGATCGGAGAGCAGGACGTGTGCGCCGCCTTCGATGCACAAAAGAACAGCGGCGGCGCCGCTTGGGTACGAGGAGGAAAGACATCGTTATGCCACAGTCGGCCGGACGTGATCGCGATCCAGTGCGCCACGTTGCCGCAGGCGTGTCCGGGGCGGGCGTTCGCATCGCCGAACCCGGTGACGTGGCCGCGTCCGCGATCGACGCTCCCGTACCGGAGCTCGAGGCAGCGCTGTCGCCGATGCTCGAAGCCGTCGTCGGCATGGCGGGCGCGACGGCCGGCGCCGTTCGTGTCGTCGCTGCGGACGGTGTCCATCTCGAACCGGGAATCGCGGTCGGACTGCCGGCGGGAATGGGACGAACGGGCGCCGGCGCGATCGCTTTCTGGTGCAGCCGCTGCGAGGAGGCGCGCAATCCCGACAGCGATTGCGTGAAGAGCCACCTGTGCGGCGCGGAAGACCGGTTCTCGATCGACCTGTCCGGCCCGGCGTGCCGGCACGTGGTCGCGGTGCCATTGCGGTTCCGCGGCGTGGCCGTGGGCGCGCTCGATCTCATGTTCGAACAGGCAAGCAAGCTGCCCCCCGAAACGATGCCGCTGCTCCGCGCGACCGGCGAGCTGCTCGGCGTTGCGCTCGAAAATGCGCGGCTCACGCGCGAGAACCTGCGCACGACCGTCACGCACGAGCGCCAGATGATGGCCAACGAGGTCCATGATTCGCTGGCGCAGGGGCTCACGTACATGCGGATGCGGATGAGCCTGCTGCGCGACGCGATCAAGCAGGGCGACGAGCTCCGCGCGTTCAAGTACTGGAGTGACGTCGACGGCTCGCTTACCGACGCGCATCATCGGTTACGCGAGCTCATCACCTATTTCCGCAGTCGGATGGATCCGCAAGGGCTGCAGCACGCGCTTGCCGAGACCGCCGCAACCTACTTCGACCGCACCGGCGTCGCGCTCGCGTTCGAGAACGCCGTTCCGGACCTCAAGCTGCCGGTAGGACGCGAGGTTGAGGTGTTCCATATCGTGCAGGAAGCGCTCGCCAACATCTCGCGGCACGCCAACGCCCGGCACGCACGGCTCACTTTCGGTCGGACTGCGCACGGCTACGAGATCGTTGTCGAAGACGACGGCATCGGCATGCCGACGGATTCCGCGACCGGCGAGAACGGCGAGTCGGGTCATTACGGGATTGCGATCATGCGGGAGCGCGCCCGACGCATGGGCGGACAGCTTTCGGTCGAGCCGGGGGCGCTCGCCGGGACGCGCGTGCGGCTCCGGTTTCCTGCGGTGCAACCGCAACGCGAAGGCAGGCCATGAGCGAGAACATCCATGTCGTCCTGATCGACGACCACGGCCTGTGCCGCCGTGGGCTCTCCGAGCTCCTCGAGCAGCGCGGGAACATCAAAGTCAACGGCACGACCGGGAACCCCGACGAGGCGGTGCGGCTGCTGCGCGAAACGCGTCCCGACCTCGCGGTGATGGACCTGCGCATGACGCCGACCGACGGCTTCACGCTGCTCACCCGGATCCGCGCCGAAGGCCTCGACACGCCGGTCCTGGTGCTGACGATGAGCGACTCGCAGGAAGATCTCGCCCGTGCGTTCCGGGCCGGCGTGCGTGGCTACCTGTTGAAGGACATGGATCCGGACGACGTCATCGACGCGATCCGCCGCACGGCGCGTGGTGAAGTCGTTGTCGCGCCGACCATGGCGATCAAGCTCGTCGACATGTTGCTGCCGGGCGAGCCGAAGAAGTCGCGCGACAGCTACATGAAGCAGCTGACCCAGCGCGAGCGCGAAATCCTGCAGCACCTGTCCTGCGGCAAGAGCAACAAGGCGATCGCCCAGTCACTGTCGATCAGCCACGACACGGTCAAGCTGCACGTGCGGCACATCCTGTCGAAGCTGGGATTGACCTCGCGGGTCGAGGCGGCGGTGTTCGCAGTCGAGCACCGGGTCGCGTCGGAGTCGGATCCGCACCGCGCGTCGGGGTAGCCCGGATTGTCGTCCCCGCGACGGCGGGGACCCAGCGTCGTACGTTGCAAAGCCCTGGATTCCCGCACCCGGCTACCCCCGCTCGGGGCAGGCTCTGCGCGGTGATGACGGTCGCGCTACAGCCTGACTCAGTCGACGCCGATGCACCAGAACGACGGCGGCGGGCTCGGCAGATCGGGATAGCGCTCGCGAAGCTGGAGCCGCAGCTGCTGGGCGTAGCGGATGTCGTCGATCGTCGCGGTCGCCGGCGGCGTCAGGGGATCGCGATAGGCGACGAAATCGAAATCGTGGTCCGGGTTCCAATGGCTCATGATCGCTCCTTCGTTCATCCCCTGCTGCCGTTTGTCTCCGCGCCCCAAAAACCTTTTCGTTGATCCGGGTTTAGCTGCTGTTGCGCGTGTTGTCAGACTACGGATGTCGCCGCCAGGCGTCTTGATGCATGTCAAGCGCCGAAACGCGAAAGCAGCTTCCAGTGCGACAAATTGACGCGGATCAATAGCGCCATGCGTCACGACGATGCTCGCGCTGCAGCGTCCCCGCAATCGACCACACGGATAATGGGCCGCGATACCGCGGTTGCACCCCCGCCGATGGGGGGCAGCGGGCGTGCCGCAGCGCTTCAGGCCCGTCGCCGGATTCGGGCGCGGACAGCGGGCGCGGACGCTTGCGCGGCCCGAGGATCAAACCAGTTGAGACGCTCGCGCAGGCGCACGACGTCGCCGACGATGATCAGCGTCGGCCCGTGCAGCTTCGCATCGGCTGCCAGGCGCGGCAGGCTCTTGAGCGTTCCGGTGACTACGCGTTGCGTTTCCGAAGTGCCTTGCTCGATGACGGCGGCGCGCATCGCCGGCTTCAGGCCATGCTCGACGAGCTTCGCGCAAAGGAGCGGCAGACCGGTGAGGCCCATGTACACGACGATCGTCTGTCGCGGCCGTGCGAGCGCGGGCCAGTCGAGGTCCATGCTGCCGTCCTTCAGGTTGCCCGTCACGAACACGCACGACTGCGCGTAGTCGCGATGCGTGAGCGGAATGCCCGCGTACGCGGCAACGCCCAGCGCTGCGGTGATCCCCGGCACGACTTCGAACGCAATCCCGTTTTCGGAGAGCGTGTCGATCTCTTCGCCGCCGCGCCCGAAAATGAACGGGTCGCCGCCCTTCAGGCGCAACACCCGCTTGCCGGCACGGGCGTGGTGCACGAGCAGCGCGTTGATCTCCTCCTGGCGCATCGTATGGTTGGCGCGGCGCTTGCCGACGTAGATCCGCTCGGTCGTCGGAGGGAGCAAATCGAGCACTTCCGGCGAGATCAGGTTGTCGTAGAGCGCGACGTCGGCACATTGCATCAGCTTCAACGCGCGCAGCGTGAGGAGCTCGGGGTCGCCGGGGCCGGCGCCGACCAGATAGACCTCGCCGCGCCCTTTCGGATGGCCGCCGCCGTGGGCGCGAACGGCGCGCGCGAAGTCGGCAGGGGTGGGGAGGTCGGCGTGCTTCGTCATTGATCCGGCATCAGGCGTTTCCGCCTCCGCAGCCGCAGCTGCCCGCGCCATTGCCACAGCCGACCGCGGGCGTTTTCGGTGCGATGGTCTCGTTCGGATTGACGAAGATGAAGCGAAAATCGCCGGCCTCGTATTCGACGTAATCGAGCGTCATGCCGTCGAGAAGATCGCGTTGCTGCGGCGAGACGACGAGCGCGATGCCTTCCGAGGTGAGGACGACGTCGTCGCCCCGCGCCTCGTCGAAGCCCATCGCATAGTCGAGCGAGCCGTCGGCGGCACGGCGTACCGCGATCCGCAGGCCCAGCTCGTCGCAATCGGATTCGGTGGCCGCGATGCGTATTTGCTGCGCGGCGTTCGGGGTGACGGTAATCATGGCGACCTCATTGTAGGGTCACAGACAAGTTTCGGTTGCGATTTATGGGGCGAAGACGAGTCGCTGGCAGAAATCCGTCTCTGACCTCGTTCAGTGCTCGCCCTTGGTGCGCAGCAGGCCGGCGAGCCGGTTGCCCTGCTTTTGCGGACCGCCGCGGGGAAACATCTCGTGCAGGTGATGATTCGATCCGCGCGCGGGGCCCCAGCGTTGCGAAAAGTGGCGGATCATCACCCGCACCTGCGCCTGAACTCCATGCTCCAAATAGAATTCACGCAGGAAGCGGATCACTTCCCAATGCGCCGGCGTAAGCTCGAGGCCTTCCTGCCGCGCGAGCGCTTGGGCAAAATCTTCCGACCACTGGCTGCGGTCGACGAGATAGCCCTCGCTGTCGGTCTCGATGCTTCTGGCGCCGACGGTCAGCGACCGGGTGAGCGTAATGGCGGCATTCATGGGTAGGAGACGAATTCGCACCGTGAAAGGGGCCAGGTTCGATTTTCCGAAGGGCATTGTCGGGGCGTGTCACGGGCGCGAAAATCGAGCCTGGCCCCTAAACGATCAGCGCTTCGCGGCTGCGCATCGCACCGAGGTAGACGATGTTGCCTTCGCGCCGCCGCCGGTAATCGCTCCGGCGGATGAACTCGACGAAGCGCGCCGCCCAGTCGCTGCCGCGCGTCGAGCGGCGGTGCGCGAACGACGCGAGCAAATTGCCGATGACGATCCCGTCGCGCGCGCCGTCGATGCCGTAGCCGCGCTTGACCTCATAGGCGTAGCGGACGTCCGCGCTGACGTTCTCGAGCGCCGCGTAATGGAATTCGTGGGCGCGCACCGCAGGCGACTCCAGTGGGTCCGCCGGCCACGGGAACGCTGGCGTCTCCTCCAGATGCACATAGCCGCGCCCCACCGGCCGCTCGCGCATCACGACGTCGCCGGGGATCGCGCCGACCATCCGGTACGTGTGGCCCTCGTGGGTCAGCGAGCGCGCGAGATACATGAGCCCGCCGCATTCGGCGTAGACGGGGAGGCCGGCGTCGATCGCGTTGCGGATGCGCCCGCGCAAAGGCGCGTTGGCCTCGAGCTCGCGCGCATAGAGCTCGGGAAAGCCGCCGCCGATGAAAAGCGCATCCACGTTCGGCAAGCACGTGTCGGCGAGCGTGTCGAAGCGGACGAGTGTCGCGCCCGCTGCGCGCAGCGCGTCGAAATCATCGGCATAGTAGAAGCCGAACGCGCGGTCCTGCGCGATGCCGATCCGGATTTCCGAACCGGCCGCGGCGCGCGGGAGCCTCGCGGGTGCATCGGCAGCAGCGGTCAGTGGGGGCGCCCCGCGGGCGACGGCGAGCACTGCATCGAGATCGACCTGCCGTGCGATCGCCGCGGCGATTTCACCGACCCGGCGCGCGGCGTCGCCCGATTCGTGGCTGGGAATGAGGCCCAGGTGGCGCTCGACGATCGCCAGGCGTGGATCGTGGTGGACTGCGCCCAGCACCGGCACGTCGGTGTAATGCTCGATGACGAGCCGCAGCTTCGCTTCGTGCCGGCTGCCGCCGAGGTTGTTGAGAATCACGCCGGCGATATGGATGTCGCGATCGAACGCCTGGTAGCCGAGGATCAGCGGCGCAATGCCGCGGGTCATCCCGCGCGCGTCGATGACCAGCACGACCGGCAGTCCGAGCATTCGCGCGACGGCCGCGTTGCTATTGCTGCCGTCGAGCGCGAGCCCATCGTAGAGGCCCTTGTTGCCCTCGATCAGCGCGACGTCGGCGTCGGCGCTGTGATGGCGCAAAGCGGCGCGGATCTCTGCTTCGTCGGAAAGATAGGGATCGAGGTTGCGGCACGCTCGCCCGGCCGCGGCGGAGAGCCACATCGGATCGATGAAGTCCGGACCCTTCTTGAACGGTTGCACGACGAGTCCCCGCGCCGTCAGTGCGGCGGCGAGGCCGAGGCTCATCGTCGTCTTGCCCGACGATTTGTGCGTCGCCGAGACGAGAAAGCGTGGCAGCGGCAGGTCCATCATTTGGCTGCCGCGCCGCGAGTTGGTGCGACGTCCTGCGGGAAGAACGGCAGTGCGCGCACGCCCGCAACGGTGATCAGGAACGCCACGCCGAGTCCGCCGACACCCAGCAGGAATTCCCATACGCTCGGCACGTAGGCGGTGATCTTGCCATCGGCGAAGCTGCTCGTTATCTGATAACCCGGAAAGATGTCGAGCGGGTAGCTCTGCCCGCCGAGGATGAACGCGTAGAGCCAGGCGAAGGCGCCGGCGATCACGAGCAGCGCCGCCGCGAGGGTCGCACGTTCAGTGGCGAAACGCGGATGCCACAGCAGCGCGAGCGGCACGAGGCTGCCGAGGATCACATAGGCGCCCCAGAACAGCAGCGGATAGAGGCCGCCGTCGACGAGCAGGAAGCGCTCGAACGCGAATTGCTTGGCGAAGTACGCGTTCACCAGGTGGAACACGGCGACGAAGTAGAGCGCGCCGACGACGAACAGCGCGAGCAGGGTGCGCATTCGGGTATGGATCTCGTGCGGTATCGCGCGTCCGCTCCACGCATACATCGCCGCTTGCACGACGAGAAAGGCGGCGAGTCCCCACGCGAACGACAGCACGATGAAGAGCGGTGGCAGCAGCGCGCTGCCGTAAGCCTGTCGCGCGACGAGGAACGCGAAAATCGCGCCGGTGCCGGTCGTCAGGATGATTCGCCATCCGAGCGCGGCCACGCCGGCTGTCTTCGAATAGACGCCCATCCGCCGCTCCATCAATGTCCACAGATAGACCGCAACGATCGCGTACATGCCGGAATACAGGAACACGTTCCACGCGAACACCGACGTGAAGTTGTAGTGCGTCGCGGCGACGACGAGCCGCTCGGGGCGCCCGAGGTCCAGCATCAGCACGAAGAGCCCGCCGGTGAGAAGCGCGAGGCAGAGGAGGGCGGATAGCGGGGCACGCGGCTTGTAGGCGGCCTGGCCGAATACCGAGCCGATCGACGCGACGTTCAGCACGCCCGACGCGGCGACGATCATGAAAATCGCGAACACGTGCGGCAGCCCCCAGACGATCTGGTTGTTCATGCCGGTGACGATGTGGCCGTGCTCCTCCATGAAGAACGCGGCGCCGACGCCAGCCGCCGTCACGAGCACACCGAGAATGGCGAGCGTCCAGAACGCGCGGGGGCTGCGATGCAGTGGCGTGGCGTTGTCCATCGCTTAGAGACCCTGGTAGCGCACGGCGGTGTCGAGCTTCAGATCGGCGCGGACCTGCACGGTCGCCACCGCTGCAATGCGCTGCGAGATCTCGCTCAGCGGATCGTTGAGGTTGCCGAACAGGAGCGCCTTGTGGCCGGTCGCCGCGCAGGCCTCGACGCAGGCGGGGATCTGGTCGCGGTCGATCCGGTGGACGCACAGCGTGCAGGACTCCACACAGCCCTTGCCGCGCGGCACGTCGGTCTTCTGGTCGGTCAACGGCTCGTGGACGAACGAGCGCGCCTTGTACGGGCAGGCCATCATGCAGTAGCGGCAGCCGATGCATGTGTGGCGGTCGACGAGAACGATGCCGTCGGCGCGCTTGAACGACGCGCCGGTGGGGCACACGTCGACGCACGGGGGATCGGCGCAATGCTGGCACATCATCGGCAGCGAGCGCGTCTCACCGCTTCGGCTGGTGAGCTCGATCTTGCGGATCCACTGCGACGACGTGGCGGTCTTCGCGCCCGAGAGCCCGTTCTCCTTGTCGCATGCGACCACGCACGCGTCGCAATCGGACGCGCAACGATTGACGTCGACCAGCATCCCCCACCGGACCTTGCTCGAGGCGCCTTCCGCGGGCGGGCGGCCGTGCGCTAGATCGAACAGCGTGATGCCCGGCGCAATCGAGACGCCAGCCATCGCCGCGCCCCAGGCGAGGATCTGCCGGCGGCCGCGATCGATCTGGTGTGCCCCCACGCTTGCGGCCGGCGCCGCTGCGCTGCCCCCCGAGGGGGAGCAATTCGCGCCTTGGGGCGGCCCGGCGGCGCTCATGGACGTGCCCCTACGGCCGCCGTCGTCGCCGGCTTC
>WNGE01001538.1_pt1 | contig 32244 bp, 30 predicted proteins | sample 5400651 | NCBI WGS metagenome assembly WNGE01 (sample SAMN13153370, study PRJNA577476) | soil metagenome | isolation source: 60 cm soil or saprolite under grassland replicate 2 | place: USA:California | collected 2016-06-15
CCGGAACTGTCCACCGCGATGCCGTTGCCTTGATCGGCGCCGCTGCCTCCGATGTAGCCGCAGTAGACGAGCGCGGTGCCGGCGGCGTTGACCTTCGCCACGAAGGCGTCACCGCCGCCGTTGAGGGTCAGGTCCGGCCCGACGGTCACGGGAAAGGTTAACTGTGTGGACGCGGCGAGTCCCGTGACATAGGCGTTGCCCGAACTGTCCACCGCGATGCCGTAGCCAGCATCGCTGCTGCTGCCGCCGATGTAGCCGGCATACACGAACACGGCCGGGTCGAGCACTAGAGGCTTGCTGCGGTCATAGGAAGAGAGTGTGAACCCGTATCCGTGCGGCCCGCCGTCCGAGGCCCGATCGAGCGAGTACCCCGCGCTGATCTCCACGCGGCGCCCATCGACTTCCTGATAGGCGTATGGCCTGTCGTCCTGGAGCACTCCCGCCGGCGTCTCTACTTCGAGCTGTCCGGCGTCGTTCAACCGGACTCCCTTGACGCCGCGATACGCCAGTCTGACCCGGGCCGGGTCGGCCCCGGGCTTGACGAGGAAGGTGTACTTGAGGCGGTTGGCCGTCCCGGAATACACCAGATCAATTCCCGGCCAGAGATCGGAGTAGACGATCGAGCCATAGGTTGGAAGGCCCGCCTTCCACTCGTCCGGCCGCCCCTTGAAGTAGCTGATGACGGCGGGCGTTGGATCGGCCGCCTCGATCTTCGGGTTCGGGTTTGCCCCGACGAAGTCGAGCTTCACAACCCACCGGCTCACCGGGTCAGGCGTTTGAGGGATGCCTCGACGCAGAGACGCCTTCTCCAGCCTGCCTTTCGAGTCGTTTCTTTCCTGTCGGTGCTCCGTCTGAACGAGCGTCATCCCCTCGGCGGTGAAGTAGAGAGTCGCGTCCCGGCCCTGAACGTAGTAGGCCACGCGGGAATCGAGCTGGCCGCGGTTCTCGATGAAATAGAGCGGCATCCGCTCGAGGACGCGCGTCACGGCGACTCTCTTCTCCGAGCCAGGATCCGTGGAGGCATGCCCTTCCTGAAGCGAAGCGGGTTCCCAGGAAGGAGTACCGCGAGCCTTCAGTGCGGTCCGATCGGCTGAACGACTCAGCAGGAGAACCGCTGGAGCCAACGCCGTAACCAAGGCCAACGAGACACGAAACGCGTGCCTGGACATTGCCTCAACTCCCTTGAAATTGCCGTCAACTATATAACTTGATGTCCTGCGGAGAGTAAATCGTCCCGACGGCTCGGACGCTACAGGGTGAGTCCTGCTCCAGGGTGCCGGAGCTTGAGATGGAGCAAAAGTTCAGTGAGCGACGGCGGTGTCTCCGTTTGTTCCCCACTGGACCGAGGGCGGGAAGGAGCCCTCGGCGGACTGAACGAACCAGGTCCCGGTCGCGGGCCTCCAGATCGCCTTGTCCGCACGCAGGTCCCCCGACATCTGCGCTCCCAGGGCAACATCCCCGGCCATTCCCCAATTCACCGAGGCAAGATCCGGAGCGCCCGAACTGGGCCTCACGTACCAGTACCCTGTCGACGGCCGGAAGATCGCAAAATCCGCCCGGCCGTCACCCGTGAAGTCGCCGGCCACGGGGACATCTCCGGCGGTGCCGAAGGCAACGGCCAGAGTCCCGCCGCCAGAGAGCTTCACAAACCACGTCCCCGACGACGGGCGAAAGATCGCCATGTCCGTCACTCCGTCCCCGTCGAAGTCCCCCGGCACCGGAATGTCTCCGGCAGTTCCCCATTCCACGCCCGGCAGGCTCGTGCCTTCCGCGGTCCGGGCATACCACGTCCCGTTGGAGGGCCGCCACACCGCAAAGTCCACTCTCGCGTCTCCGCCGTAGTTGCCAGGCACCGGAATGTCCCCGGCAGTCCCCCACTGCACGCCCGGCAGAGTCGTGCCCTCTGCCGTCCGGACATACCACGTCCCATTGCCCGGCCGGAAGACCACGTAATCCGCTCGCCCGTCGCCCCCGTAGTTGCCGGGTGCCGGAAGATCGCCGGAGGCGCCCCACTGCACCGCAAGGTCACCGGCACCGTCGGAACGCTTCACATACCAGGTCCCGTCCGAGAACCGGAAGATCGCCTTGTCCGCAAGCCCATCACCGTCGAAATCGCTCGAAGCGAAGACTCCGGTGCTCTCCGTGATCTTCGCTACCAAGACGTCATACGAGCCTTCGTTGTAGGTCAGGTCCGGCCCGACAGTCACGGGGAACGAAGCTTCGGTGGAGAAGGTGTCACCCATGACATAGGCATTGCCGGAACCGTCTACGGCGATGCCGTAGCCAGTATCGTCGCCGCCGCCGCCGATGTAGCCACAGTAGACGAGTCCGGCGCCGACGGCATTGACCTTCGCCACGAATGCGTCGACGGTGCCGCCGTTGAAGGTCAGGTCCGGCCCGACGGCCACGGGGAACGTCGCCTCAGTGGAGACGGTGCCTCCCGTGACATAGGCGTTGCCCGAGGTGTCCACCGAAATGGCTAAGCCGGCATCATTGTCGTCACCGCCGATGTAGCCGCAGTAGACAAGCGCCGTGCCGGCGGCGTTGAGCTTCGCCACGAAGGCGTCCGTGCCGCCGTTGTGGGTCAGGTCCGGCCCGACGGTTACGGGGAACGTGGACTCGGTGGAGTCAGTGATTCCTGTGACGTAGGCGTTGCCCGAACTATCCACCGCGATGCCGTAACCTTGGTCGTTCCCGCTGCCGCCGATGTAGCCGCAGTAGTCGAGCCCCGTGCCGGTGGCGTTTACCTTCGCCACGAAGGCGTCGCTGCCGCCGAAGGGGCCGTTGAAGGTCAGGTCCGGCCCGACGGTCACGGGGAACGTGGCCTCGGTGGAGGTGGTCTCTCCCGTGACATAGGCATGGCCCGAGTTGTCCACCGCTATGCCGTAGCCGATATCATCGCTGTTGCCGCCGATGTAGCCGCAGTAGTCGAGCGCCGTGCCGGCGGCGTTAACCTTCGCCACGAAAGCGTCATCGACACCGCCGTTGTGGGTCAGGCCCGGCCCCACGCTCACGGGAAACGTGGCTTCGGTGGATTCCGTTTGTCCGGTGACATAGGCATTGCCCGAACCGTCCAGGGCGATGCCGAAGCCATATTCGGCGTCGTTGCCGCCGATGTAGCCGCAATAGACGAGCGCTGTACCGGCGGCGTTGACCTTCGCCACGAAAGCGTCGGAAACGCCGTTGTAGGTCAGGTCCGGCCCGACGTTCACGGGAAACGTGGCCTCGGTGGAGAAGGTTCGTCCCACGACATAGGCATTACCCGAGGTGTCCACCGCGATTCCGTAGCCAATATCGTCGTCGTCGCCGCCGATGTAGCCGCAGTAGACAAGCGCGGTACCGGCGGCGTTGACCTTCGCCACGAAGGCGTCGAAGCGGCCGTTGGAGATCAGGTCCGGCCCGACGGTCGCGGGGAACGTAGGTGGGATGGAGTAGGTTAGCCCCGTGACGTAGGCGTTGCCCGAACTGTCCACCGCGATGCCCCTGCCTTCGTCGGTGCTGTCGCCGCCTATGTAGCCGGCATACACCAACACGGCCGGGTCGAGCACGAGAGGCTTGCTGCGGTCATAGGAACCGAGCGCGAACCCATATCGGTGCGGCCCGCCGGCCGATGCTCGATCGAGCGAGTACCCCGCGCTGACTTCCACGCGCCGCCCATCGACTTCCTGATAGGCGTAGGGCTTGTCGTCCTGGAGCACTCCCGCCAGCGTCTCCACCTCAAGCTGTCCGGCCTCGTTTAACCGGACGTCGCGGGCGCCGCGATACGCCAGCCTGACCTGGGCCGGATCGGCGCCGGGCTTCACGAGGAAGGTGTACTTGAGGCGGTTGGCCGTTCCGGAATAGACCAGATCAATCCCGGGCCAGAGATCTGAGTAGGTAATCGAGCCATACGTTGAGAGGCCCGCCTTCCACTGCTCCTTCCGCCCCTTGAAGAAACTGATGGCGGCGGGCGTTCGTTCCGCCGCCGCGATCTTCGGGTTCGGGTTTGCCCCGACGAAGTCGAGCTTGACGACCCAGCGGCTCCCCGGGTCAGGTGTTTGGGGGATGCCTCGACCGAGAGACGCCTTCTCCAGTCTGCCTTTCGAGCCGTTTTTTTCATGCCTCTGCTCAGTCTGGACGATCGTCATCCCGTCGGCCGTGAAGTAGAGAGTCGTGTCGCGACCCTGAACGTAGTAGGCCACCCGGGAATCGAGCTGGCCGCGGTTCTCGATGAAATAGAGCGGCATCCGCTCGAGAGCGTGCGTCACGGCGACTCTCTTCTCCGAGCCAGGGCCCGTGGACGCATGCCGCTCCTGAAGCGGAGCGGGCTCCGAGGAAGGAGTTCCGCGAGCCTTCAGTGCGGTCCGATCGGCAGACCAACTCAGCAGGAAAACCGCTGGAGCCAACGCCGCAACGAAGGCTAACCGGACACGAAACGCGTGCCTGGACATTGCCTCAGCTCCCTCGAACCTGCGCCGTGACTATAGCTTGATGTCTTGCGGAAAGTGGACGGTCTCGAGGGCTCGGAGGCTACTGGGTGATTCTGCCTCAGGTGCCAGAGCTTGAAAGCTGGGCGATCTTTGGGTCGCGGCAGTGCCGGTGACTTCCTACCGAGACGCCTTCATGGCATGTACTTGAAGCCGGTGCCGGTGTTGAAGAGAACGATGCGGCTCTTGGAATCGAGCCTTCGTTCGGCGGCGAGGTTTTTCGCGGCGGCCCAGACGGCGGCGCCTTCGGGGCAGACGAAGAGACCTTCGGCGGCGCCGATCTCGTCGGCGGCGCGGCGCATCTCGTCGTCGGTGACGGCGACAGCGTCGCCGTGGGACGCGCGGATGTCGCGGAGAATCAGGAAGTCGGCGAAGGCCTTGGGCACGCGCAGGCCCGAAGCGTAGGTCTGCGCGTTCTCCCATTTTTCCGAGGCGGGCCTTCCTTCGGCGAGAGCTTTCGGAATCGGGGCGCAGCCGGCGGCCTGGACGGAGACCATACGCGGACGCTTGGTACCGATCCATCCGAGCTTCTCCATTTCCTCGAAGGCCTTCCACATCCCGATCAGGCCCGTGCCGCCCCCGGTGGGGTAAAGGATGGCGTCAGGCAGCTCCCAGCCGAAGTCTTCGGCGAGCTCGTAACCCATCGTCTTCTTTCCTTCGACGCGGTACGGCTCCTTCAAAGTCGAGACGTCGTGCCAGCCTTCGCGCGGCGCGCGCTCCGCGACGATTCTTCCGCAGGCGTCGATCAGGCCCGGCACGAGCGTGACCTTCGCGCCGTAACGCTCGCATTCGACGCGGAAGAGGGGAGGCGTGTCCTCCGGCATGAAGACATGGCACTCCATTCCGGCTTTCGCGGCGTACGCGGCCGCGGCGCCCCCCGCGTTGCCCGCCGTCGGGAGCGCGATCCTGGAATATCCGAGCTCCTTCGCGCGGGAGACCGCCGCCGAGAGGCCGCGAGCCTTGAAGGAGCCGGTGGGATTGCCCCCCTCGTCTTTGATCCAGAGATCGGAGAACCCGGCTGGCCCGCCGAGCCGGTTCGCTCGCAGGAGGGGCGTGCCGCCTTCGCCGAGCGAGACGATGTTGACCGGGTTGTCGACCGGCATCATCTCGTGCCATCGCCAGATCGTGCGCGGGCGGGACGCGCCGCTGTCGCGATCGAGAGGGCGCCCGTCGTAGCGGGCGAAGAGCGGGCCGCCGCAGGTGCCGCAGAGATTCGCGCGGCTGTCGCGCGCATGCAGCCGGCCGCACTTCGTGCACAGCAAGTCCACGAAGAGGGAGAACATTGGACAAAAGTATAAGCTCTCGAGGCGCGTCAGCGCGACGACACACACGCGCCGCAGCAGATTAAGAATAGCACGGAACGATTGTCGAACACGCTTGACGCTCCGCGGAAGCGGAAGCGATAATCGCCGCGGCCATGGAATTGAACGACCACTTGCGTCAGATGTTGAAGGAGCTGGGTCAGGCGATCAACGAGTCCATCTCGGGCTCGGGCCGCGTGCACGATTCCATCCAGCGAATCCGCGACGAGGGTTACAACCTCTACATGGTTCTCGACGCGAAGGTCGGCGTGAACCGGCGCGCGCCGCGTGCGTTGAGCCGGGGCCGGCCTGCTTCCGCGGGCAACGGCAAGGACCTTCCACCGGCTGGAAACCAGGCCGCCTTCCGGATCAACATCAAGGACCTGCGCTTCCTGAAGTCCGTCGGCATCGATCCCACACGCAAGGTGCGTAACCGCCGCGCCGTCTCCTCCCGGATTTCTTTGCGGCGGTCTCCCACACGCGCGTGAGCGCGATTCCCGTTTCCCTCTGAAGGTCTCAAGGCCCCAGCCCTGTCCCGAAAATCGCAGGGCAGATCCCTCGCTTCGCTCGGGATGACAAAGGTGCGCGGGGAGGTCGGGATGACGGCGGGGCATAGACTCGACGCGATGAAAGATCCTTCCTGGGAGGCGCTCGGGATGACGGCGGCGGGGTGGGAGGCGCTGGCGCTGGAGTGGGGGTTGCCGCGGTATCGCGGGCGCCAGGTCTTCGATGCGCTTCACCGGCAGGGCGGCCTCGATTACTCGGCGATGCAAGTGTTGCCGAATGATCTGCGCGAGCGTCTGGCCCGGGAATTGCCCCTTGCACTACCGGAGATCGTTCGCAGCGAGGCTTCCTCGGACGGCAGTATCAAGTACGGATTGAGGCTTTTCGACGGCGCCTTGATCGAAGCCGTCTTCATGCCTGGCGAGGCCTGGCACGCCGCGGTCAACGAGTTCGAGGACGCGCGAGTCTCGCCGCGAGGCGCGGCAGATCCAAGGTCCAAGGTCCAAGGCCCAAGGTCGAATCCAAAATCCGAAATCCAAAATCCAAAATTCACCATGTGCCTGTCGTCGCAGACAGGATGCGCGGTGGACTGCGCGTTCTGTGTGACGGGGCGGCTGGGAGGAGGCCGGAACCTCTCCGCCGGCGAGATCGTCGGACAGCTCTACACGGTCCTGGACGACGTCGGTCGAGGCAGCGAAGGACTGCGAGTCGTCTTCATGGGGATGGGCGAGCCGTTCCTGAACCCGGACGGCGTCATCGGAGCGCTCGAGGTCCTCTTCAAAAGAGTTTCGCCGCGGCGTGTGACCGTCTCGACCTCTGGCATCACATCGGCCTTCGAGCGCTTCGCCGCGTTGGCCCGGCGGCCGAACCTCGCGGTGTCCTTGAACGCGGCGGATGAAGAGACGCGGACGAAGATCATGCCGATCACCCGGACGTATCCGCTCGCGGGACTTCTGGCCGCCATGCGCCGCTGGCCGCTCGAATCGCGCCGTCGCATCACCGTAGAGTACGTGCTGATCGCGGGCATCAACGATTCGCCGGAGGACGCCGCTCGGCTGGCGCGTCTGCTCGCCGGAATTCCCGTCAAGGTCAACGTCATTCCGTTGAACGAGGACCCGGTCTATCTGCCCGGCTGGAAGCGGCCGGACGAACACGCGATCAGCCGCTTCGTGGAACGGCTGGCCCGGGCGCATTTGACCGCAACCGTCCGGCGCAGCCGGGGCCCCGACGCCAGCGCCGCCTGCGGGCAGCTCAAGGGACGCACCGAGGACCCCAGGGGCCGTTTCAAGCAGGTTTCAAGAAGAAGCCCGCTTCCCGTTCTGAAACCTGAAACTTGAAACCTGAAACCTACTCCTTGATCGGAAGGTGCCGTCCGAAGAATTGCTTCCATCGACGGTCATACTCTTCTGCCGCGACTCTGGCGGGCTCGTCGTCATGGTGGCAGTGCCCCGCGCTGGCGGCCCGCCACACCTCGGCGTCCGCTGGCAGCGCCTGCTCCAGTCTCGCCGCGAACTGGGGAGGGACGAGCTCGTCCCTTTCGCCGTACACCAGGCAGACGGGAGCGCGGACGCAGGCGATCGAGCGCAGAGGATCGACCGACTCGAGGCCGCCGGCGCCTTCGGCCAGGTCGAGCTCTCGGCGCACGTGAGCGACGGCCCGGCGGACGGCGAAGCGGCCCGTCAAGGCGAGGAGCCAGGATGGCAATCTGGTCGTGAGAGACAGGTAGTGACGGGCCATCTCGTGCGGATCTGCATAAGGAGACTCGATCCAGAGAGCCTTGACCCCCTCCAGGTCCGCGGCGAGCTCGATCGCGAGAGTGGCACCGGCCGAGCAGCCATGAATGCCCAGGCGTCGCGAATCGAAGCCGAAGCGCCGGCTCGCAGAAGAGATCGCGTTGTCGAGGTCCTCCGTCTCGAGGAATCCGTAAGTCACGAAGGTCCCTCCGCTATCTCCATGGCCTCGCAGATCAGGCAGAAGGACGTTGTATCCGCATGCGAGAGCCCGCATCGCCTCGGGCCTCCACTCCGCAGCGTTCCCGCCTTTTCCATGCAGAAAGAGAACAGTCGGACGGGCAGATGTGTCCGAGTCGGGAGAGGCGAACACGGCGGCCAGCTCGACCGGGTCGTGACGGCTTCCCGGGTAACGCAGTTGCTCGAAGAAGAATCCCGCGCCGTGAAGCGCGTCGAGCAGCTCCGCACGCTGTTCTCTGGCCGGCACGAGTCCGGTGCTCGAGATCAGGCGCCGCGCGAGAGCTCTTCCGGCAATCCACGATCCGGCCACGTACGCGCCCGCGCCGGCAAGGAGCGACATCGCGACCAGGCGCCCGGACTTCTTCATCAAACGGCGTTTCAGGTTTCAGGAAGTTTCAAGAGAAAAACGAACGCGTCAGCTCCTGAAACATGAAACCCTGAAACCTGAAAGCTAATCAATCCCACGCGCCTCGCGAGCCGCCTTCGCCTTCTTGCCGAAGAGGCCCACGACTTCCACCGGTCCTCTCACGTAGGTCTGGCAGGCCAGGCGGATTGGCTTGCCCTTCCAGCGCCTGCGGATGAAGGCCAGCGGCTTGGCGAACCAGATCGCCAGCGAGAACTTCTCCAGTCCGGAGGGTGGCGTCAGATTCTCCGCGCCGGCGACCGGGATGACCGCGCACGTGGTGCACTGCCCCTGCCCGCCGCACCAGTGCCAGAGCCGCGCGTCGGCGTCCAGCGCCGCGTCCCACAGGCGATATCCCTCCCAGACGTCGATTTCCTCGCCGTTGATGACGCATCGGACGCGCTGCGGCTCCGGTTTCCGTTCGCTCGCCATGGCGGGATTATAGGGAAGTTGTCCGGTGTGAGTTGATGCGCGGCGAGCAGCTAGAATTCGTCTATGCCGGGATTGAGGCTATTTCTCGCTCTCTCGGTGGGAGGCGTTCTCCTGACAACGCCCGTCGGGGCACAGTCGAAAACGTCGCCGGCGCCTTCCGCGCCCACCCACTTCACGCTCCTTGCTCTGGGTGAGGGAGCGTACGCCGCGATCGCGAAGCCGGGTGACCGCGCCTCGGTCGGGAACGCGGGTTTCGTCATCGGACCGGACGCCGTGCTCGTCGTGGATGCCTTCGCGACGCCCGAAGCGGCCGAAGAATTGTCCGAGGCGATTCGCCGGCTCACGCGCGCTCCGGTCCGGTGGGTCGTCAACACCCATTACCACCTCGACCACGTCGGTGGCGATGCGGTTTTCTTGAAGCAGGGAGCCGTACTTCTCGCGCACGAGAACACGCGCGCGTGGGTGAGGACCGAGAACCTGAAATGGCGCAAGGAGATCAAACCGGAGGAGAAGGATTTGCTCGCCGCGCTCGCTTTGCCGGAGGTGACCTACCGGGACGGCTTGACCATCTGGTTGAAGGAGCGGGGAGTCAGGATCTTGACCCGCCCGGGACACACCGGCGGGGATTCCCTGGTTTTCTTCCCCGCGGGAAATGTCGTTTTCGCGGGGGATCTCTTCTGGAAGAACACCGTGCCGAACTTGATCGATGCGGACACCCGCGAGTGGATCAAGACGCTGGACGGCCTGCTGGCCGATCATCCCGCGAGCCGCTTCGTTCCCGGCCACGGCGAGGCCGGCGCGGCTCTGGATGTGCGTTACTTCCGTGATTACCTGGTCGGCCTGCGCTCCACGGTCGAGCGAGCCATCGCGGAGGGCAAGGCCGGGCGGGCGCTGACCGAAGCGGTCCTGCCTCTGCTTCGCAGGCGCTGGGCCTCCTGGACCTGGTTCGACCAGTTCGCCGAGAAGAACATCGAGCAGACGGAGCAGGAATTGAACGGCACGAAGAAATACGCGCCGACGCCCGTGCCCTGAGCTGGTGGGCATCTATAGGAGCAACCGGAGCAGATCCTTCGCTGCGCTCAGGGATGACAGCGAGGAGCGAAGGGATGACAGGACGTACTTATCTCCGGACTTGCGACTCCGGACCCTAAGGAAGGGTCTCCCAGGCCTCGCGGAGGAAGAGCAACTCGATGCCGGCGCGGCGCTCTCCGGGGGAGACGGCGACGCGCTGGCGGGCAGGGTCTTCTTTCTCCGGCGTGATGACTGTGCGGTCCTGCCAGACGAGAAGAAAGCCGTACTCCGCCGGGGCGACGACGGTCAAGAGGAAGCGGCCCTGCCAATCCGTGACGGCGGGAGGAGACCAGCCGACGTCTTTTCCGCGGGGCAGCGCCTGAACCTGTATCCCGGCGACGGGACGGCCGTCTCTCTCGGCCACGCGCCCTTCGACGACCGCGCTCTCGTTGGCCGCGAGCGCGAGCGAAGCCGCCGTCGGCCGCGGAGGCGTGGCGCAGGCGCAGCCGACAACTGCGAGGAAGCAGTGTCCTACTCTGAAGATCCATCGGCGACGTCTTATCCGACCCCGCGTCGCGTGGCATCCTCCGTCACTCATCGCGCCCTCCGAGAGACCGCGGCGCGGCCCTGGTTTGAACTTTCTGGATCACCGTCTTCCCTCTGCGGGAGAGGGAGTGAGGGGCCATGCGCAGCGAACGCCGCGGTCGAGAGTCCGCGTGTGCGAAGATCACCGTGGAGGATCATCTTATGGCCGGGCACCAGGATGTGCACGTCTTCACGGTCAGCGCCGTCTGGTCGGGAGACGGTATGGGGTGCGGCACGCTCAAACTGCCGCAGGCCGACATCTCTCTTGCCATCGGCGGGTCGAAGGCCCTGGGTGGCTGCGGCATCGGAGCCAACCCGGAGGAACTGATGCTCGGAGCCATCGCGGCGTGTTTCATCAACACCTGGGCGATCTTCCTGAAGAAGTTGGACGTCGGCTACGCCGAGCCTGCTCTGCGCGTTTCAGGAAGCCTCGGGCCGGATCCCGCGGGCGGCTTCAAACTGCGGGACGCGACGATCCACGCGCGAATCCCGGCCTCCCTCATGGCCAGCCACAAGACTCAGCTTGAGAAGACCCTCTCTCTGGCAGAGAAGTACTGCATCATCTCGAAAGTCGCGAAGGCCGCGATGCCCGTGTCCGTGGTGATCGAGGAAGTCTAGGAATCGGGTGATCGGGTGATCGGGTGATGGAAGAAACCCGAATTCCGATCGAGGACTCCTTCGACCTTCACTCGTTCCTTCCAAGAGACATGGCGGACGCGCTTTCCGACTATCTCGACGAAGCCGTCAAGCGAGGATTGCGCGAGGTTCGAGTCATTCACGGGAAGGGAAAAGGCGTGAGGCGCGCGGAGGTCCGCCGGCTGCTGGCTTCGGATCCGCGAGTGATTGAGTTCTTCGACGCGCCCCCAGGCCGAGGTGCGTTCGGTGCAACCGTTGTCCTACTGAGGACTTGAGATGGCGGCAATCACGAGATCACCCGATCGCCGATCACCCGATTCATTCATTCCCCCAGCGTCACCCTCAAGTTCCCCTCGCGTTCGGCGCTGACCGCGTCCGGCTTCGCCGGGACCGTGAGCTCCTGGCCGCAGACGCAGGCAACGACGAAGCTGCCATCCGCGGGCATCTCCGAGCGCGCGAGGCGGATCGGACGGCCGTCGTTGATCGAGCGGTCGGCGGACCATCGGCGCAGCGATCCGGAGATTCGCAGCGGCGAGTCCGTGAAATTGATTGCGACTTCGCAGTCGCATTTTGGACATCGGGTCCAGCGGTACTTCATCGGCTTGTCCGAGTAACAGAAGGAATGGCGATGGACGGATTGGACACCGTGGTCGATCTCTCAACCGTCAATCCAGCAATCCTTGAAGTCCTCTAGCAGGTTGCTGAGAAAGGGTGTGGGTGGCGTTGCGAGCGCCGCCGCAACCGCTTGCGCTGGCTGGCCTTTTGCTCGCGACGCTTTTCAAGAGAAAAGTCTTCTCTGCGAGAGAGTCTTCCTTGCGTCGCCAGTTGCAAAAGGCCAGAGACGACACCCGCATCCATTTTTCAGCAGCCTGCTAGTTCGGTTTGTCCAATTCCCGAACCGGTGTTTCCCTGAGCCGTGGACGCTCCACGGGTTCTTCACGAGTCTCCTTGCGCGCCTTCTTGCGCTCGTACATCATCTTGTCCGCTATCGCGATGGCCGCGTCGAAGGGAATCCGCTTCGAGTAGGGAGTGACGCCCACCGAGGCCGAGATGAACTTCATGTAGGCGCGGCCCGGATCCCGGAGCGACTCCCGGACTTCTTCGATCTTGCGCGGCAGCATGTAGAAGCGTCTCTTGGCGACTTCCTCCTCCGTTCCGGGGAGGATGACCAGGAACTCGTCTCCCCCCCATCGAATCACGTGGTCGTCGCCGCGAATCAGCCTCTTGATCGCCGCGGCCACGGTCCAGATGGCTTTGTCACCCTCTTCGTGCCCCTCGTTGTCGTTGATGGACTTCAGATCGTCCACGTCGATCAAAACGATCGAGCCGCCGGCCGGATCCTGCGAGAGCGCCGATCTGGTCTCTTCGAGAAAGAGACGGTTGTTGGTGTCCGTCAATGGGTCGAGCTGTGCCCGCTTGCGGGAACGCAGCGTGTCGTCGCGGGCGCGGGCGTGCACAGTCGAGAGCTTGCGTTCGGTATCCTCCATCGCCCAGATGATGAGTCCGATGCCGAAGAACATCTCCAGGAAGAGGTCGTAGAAGCCGGCGTAAGCCAGGAAAGAATAGGTGCGGCCGTTCTGGGCGGCCGAGGATGCGAAAAGAACCACGTAGGCCACGTGAAGGATGGCTGTCAGAAAGGCCAGCAGCGCGGTCAGCGACCTGCCGAGGCCCGTGACACGGCTGCGAAGAACCAGAACCGTGACGAGGAGCCAGGCGACGGCTCCGATTCCCGCGTGGATCGCGTAGAAGAGCGAACCCGAGTGTGCGAAAGAGACGATGGCGAAGGACACCGCGATGGACGCGAGGACCGCGACGCCCAGCGGGCGGCGCAGGGAGGAGTCGTGCGACATGCGGTCCGCGGCGACGACCAGGGCGACGAAATAGAGAAGCTTCAAGTACTGATAGGGGAAGTTCCCGAAAGGAATGTTGGTCTCCGTAAACGTCGCGAGGGAGGCGAGGGCAAGGAAGAGGAAGAGCCAGGCGTAGCCCATGGCCTGGAGCACGCGGTCGCGGTTCTTCCGGGAGACATAGAGGAAGATCAGCGCGAGAAGGCCGACGCCGGCCATCTGCACGAAGAGCCCGAGTGCTGACAGTTCCATTCGCTCTCAGGAGCTTAGCAGGATTGAGGGGCGTGCGGAAAATCCGAGTCCGGCTCTGGCGCTGGAAACCTCGACTCTGAACTCCCGACTCTCGATTTCCATTCGAGTCGTGCTACCCTTCATAGGAGTCCCGTCGCTTGCAGGCTTTCGAAAAGGCTCCTCCGGACGTCCAGGAAATCCTCGCCAAGCCCATCAAAGAGCTCGGCCTGAAGCTCGAGGGCTCCCCACTCGAGCGGTTCGTCCAGAAGCTCTACCGGGAGCTGGAGCGCAAGGGATTGAAGAAGTTCCGCCCTCTCTGCTACCTGACGGACGAGTGGGGATGCCCGTCGGGGGAGCCCGTCATCGGCATCCCGTTCTACCTCGCTAACCCCAAGCTCGCCCGCCTCGAGAAAGAGATGAACGACCTGGAGGACTCGCGCGAGATCATGCTCTACCTGCGCCACGAGGCGGGACACGCCTTCAATTACGCGTACGAGCTCTACAAGACCAACGAGTGGCGCGAGCTCTTCGGCCCGTTCCGCCGGCCCTACCGGGACAATTACCGGCCCATCCCCTTCTCCCGCCAGTTCGTGCGCAACATCGCCGGCTGGTACGCCCAGAAACATCCGGACGAGGATTTCGCGGAGACCTTCGCCGTGTGGCTGACACCGCATTCGAGCTGGCGCAGGAAGTACAAGGGCTGGGGGGCGATGGCGAAGCTGCGCTACGTGGATCAGATGGCGCGGAAATTCCGCGATGTGGAGCCCGTTCGCCCGCAGGGCGCCACCGACGTCACGGTCGAAGAGATGGAGACGACGGTCGCCGACTTCTACCAGAAGGCCCTCGAGGAGCAGCAGGCGTCCGGAGATCTCGCGCTCGACACGGATCTCGCCGACATCTTCAAGGTCTCCCGGCGCCGCAAGAAGGGGGTGCGACCGGCGGGAGAGCTCGTCAAAGAAAACCGGAAGGCGATCGTGGACAAGGTCGCCTACTGGACGGGAGTTCAGCGGCCGGTCATCAAGAAGCTCGTCGAGTCCATCGCGTCTCGCGTCGAAGAGATGGGCTTGCGCGCGGACGTTCGGCTGGAGAAGGAACACCTGACCGAGGTCGCCGTGTATGCCACGGCGCTTGCCATGAATTACCTGACGCGCGGGAAGTTCGTGCAGCCATGATTCCGTCGCTTCCGCTTTGCTCGGGTCCTGGCTTCGCCACCGGGGCTCCTCCCCTCTGGGAGACTCCTCGCGCTGCGACCAGAGCCCTCGAGATTGATCTTCGTGCCTTCGCGGCGCGCGTAGTCTCCCGAAGTAACCGAGGGAGGAGGCGCGCGCCGCGGGAGCGAACGCGCAGCGAGGGACCAGGACCGCGGTCGAGGCCCTTTGGCCGAGCCGCGGGCCGGTGCGCCAAAGGCGCAGGTCCCTCGCAAGCGAGAGCGACGGCATGAGCAAGGCCAACTACAAAGTCGCGGTCCTCTACGACGCCTGGGAGGACGAGGCGCCGGAGCCCGCGCCCGAGAAGCCTGCGCGCAAGCCGAAGAAAAGGAAGAAGAAGGAGAAGCACGACCGGGAGGAGATCTTCGAGGCTCTCGGCAAGCTCGGCTACGAGCCCTTCTATCAGGTGCTCGACGGCAACAACCAGTCGCTGGCGGCGGTGGCTCGCGCCGAGGCGGACCTGACCTTCAACCTGACGGAGTCCTATGCCGGCGACGACACCAAGGACATGAACATCGCGGCCTATCTTGACCTGCTGGATCGCGCCTACACGGGCGCCGGGCCGCATGCCCTGTATCTGGCACAGGACAAGGCGCTCGCGAAGAAGATCTTCGCCTTTCACGAGATCAAGACCCCCTACTTCGCCACCTCCTATCGCGGCAAGCTCGATCACTCCCATGACATCTCTTTTCCCCTCATCGTCAAGCCGACCTCTGAAGACGGGTCGATCGGCATCGACGCCTCCTCCGTCGTGAACGGCGTCAAGGAGCTGATGGAGAAGATCCACTACATCCAGGAGGAGTTCGACTCGCCGGCGCTCATCGAGGAATACATCGAAGGGCGCGAGATCTACGCGTCCGTCCTTGGAAACGAGAACGCCGAGGTGCTGCCGTTGGTCGAGCTCGACCTCTCGAAGCTCCCCGAGGGGACTCCGCGGATCGCGGGCACGGAGGTCAAGTGGGAAAAAGAGACCGAGGCCTACAAGGTGACGAAGGCCGCGCCGGTCGAGGACCTGCCCGAGGCGACCGTCAAGCGCCTCTCCGAGACCGCGCTCGCCGCGTACCAGGCCCTGAAGCTGCGCGACTACGGGCGCATCGACATGCGCCTCTCCAAGAAGGGCGAGGTCTTCGTCATCGAGGCCAACCCCAACCCCTGGCTCTCGACGAGCGCCGAGTTCGTGATGGCCGCCCGAAAGGCCGGCCGCTCCTACACGCAGTTGATCGGCGAGATCGTGGACCTGGCCCGGGCCCGCTACGCCGGCTCCTAGCTTTCGTCGTGCTCAGCGCGCGTAGGGGCGGCCCTTGTGGCCGCCCGCCCCCGCCAGTTCCGCCACGACGTGGAGACGACAACAGTCTTCGGACGCCGCGCTCCATCACGACGCGCCCCCCGGCGCCGTAGGGGGCGGCCCTTGCGGCCGCCCGCCCTCGCCGGTTCCGCCACGACGTGGAGACGACAACAGTCTTCGGATGCCGCACTCCATCACGACGCGCCCCCCGGCGCCGTAGGGGCGGCCCTTGTGCGGCCGCCCGCCCCCGCCAGCGGAGACGACGGCGCCCTTCGGACGCCACGTTTGATCGCGACGTGTTCTCGCGCGCGTGGAATCCTGAGATCGTCAGCATGGAACTTCGATTGGCGGTCTGGCCGTCTCGAACGATGAGGTGCGATTGAGTAGGCGGGCGCAAGGCCCGCCCCTACGGCGCGAGAAGCGCAAAGGGCGCTGCCGGGAGGATAGAATCCCCGAACCGAGGAGAAATCACATGAAAACTAAAATCGCTGTGGTCGTCCTTTCCTGTGCCGTCGGCGCGGGTGTCGCTCTCGCGGGGGAGGTGGCCGGCGTCAAGATGCCGGACACGATCACCGTCGAGGGGAAGACACTGAAGTTGAACGGAATGGGTCTGCGCAAGAAAGTGCTCTTCAAGGTCTACGTTGCGGGACTCTATGTTGAGAACCCCTCGAAGGACGCCGCGAAGCTGATCTCCTCCGACGAGGTCAAGAGCATCACGCTGAACATCCTGCGAAGCCTCTCGGGCAGCCAGATCGGCGAGGCCATCTCCGACGGCTTCTGGCACAACTCGAAGGCGCAGATGGGAGCCCTGACCGACCGCCTGCAGAAGCTCACCGGCATGTTCCCCGCCGTCGGCGAGGGGGACCAGATCGTGCTGACCTACGTTCCGGGCAAGGGTACGAGTGTCACGGCGAAGGACCAGGCCAAAGGCGTGATCGAGGGCAAGGACTTCGCCGACGCGCTCTTTTCCGTCTGGCTCGGCGGCAACCCGGTCCAGGAGGACCTGAAGAAAGCGCTTCTCGGCGGTTAGCTATCTCAAGATCTCGCCTCGGCGGCCTTCCGTCCGTTCGGCGGCAGGCGGAGGAGGCGCCGGCGCCATCGGTCGAAGCCGATCCCGAGGAACATCAGGTTCATCCAGATCTGCGCGCGGAACGGGATCTTCTCGACGCCGCCGGCGAGCACGCTCGTGACGGCGGCGCGCATGGAGTCGTTGGGGTCCTCAGCGCAGAAGGCCTCGAAGAAGACCGGATCGTAGAAGGCGTAGACGAAGCGCCGAAACCGGGCGAAGAGCCGGTGGGCTTCTCTCTCGTAGGTCTTCAAGTCCTTCGAATCCACGCGGCCGTGCCTCGCGAGAGCGCGGTCGATCGCGGTCGCGGCCCGCATGCCGGTCGCCATGGCGAGGAACACTCCGGTCGAGAAGACCGGGTCGAGGAAGGTGGCGGCGTCGCCGACGAGAACGAAGCCGTCGCCCCGGAGCTTCGCCGAGGCGGCCGAGTAATCAGAGATTCCGAAAATCTTCGAGATCCGCCGGCCGCCCGCAAGCAGCTCCGGCATCCTGGAGTTACGCGCGATCAGGCGCTCGAAGCGTTGCTCCGGAGTTTCCGCTTCGCTTCCGCGCGTGACCGCCGGTTCGAATACCGCCCCGACGCTCGCGGTGCCGTCGGAAAAAGGGATGATCCAGTACCAGACGTCCTCTCCAGTGGGAAGCAGGATGTCGCCCGCCTGTCTGCCCGCGGGACGAGGGACTCCTTCGTAGTGAGCAAAGACCGCGGCGCGCTTCAGTTTCGTGTCGAAACGCCGCGTGCCGAGCTTTTGGGAGAGAAGTGCCGTCTGGCCGGAGGCGTCCACGACGACCTTTGCGCGCACCTCTTCGTTGCCCGCCGCCCGGCCGCGAGCCACGACGCCGACGGCGCGCCCCGCTTCGAAGAGGACCTCGTGGATCGCGGTCTCCTCGCGGACAACCGCGCCCGAGTCTTCGGAGTGGCGCAGGAGCAACTGGTCGAAGTCCGCGCGCTTGACCTGATAGGCCATCGGGTGACGGTCGTCCCACGAGTTCTCGAAGACCACCGGGCGCGTGCCGCCGGTGGTCTCGTTCCAGAAGAAAGCTCCGTACTTCTCCTGGAAACCGGCGGTCCGGATCTTCTCGGACAGGCCGAGTTTCTCGAAGACCGGCAGGCAGAAAGGCAGAAGCGACTCTCCGACGTGGAAGCGCGGGAACTTCTCCTTCTCGAAGACGATGACGGAGCGTCCGGCGCGGGCGAGCGCGGTCGCGACAGTCGAGCCGGCGGGGCCTCCGCCGATGATGACGGCGTCATAGAATTGCGCCATTGCGCGATTCTAATTCCCCCCGTGTCATTCTGAGGGCCGCAGGCCCGAAGAATCTGCTCCTGAACGTAAGAGATTCGATCCTTCGCTGCGCTCAGAGCCTGCCCTAAGCGGGAGACCATCGTTTGAACGAGCAGAGCGGATCCTTCGCTGCGCTCAGGATGACAGAGAGGAAGCAGAGGGGTGACAGAGAGGAAGCGAAGGGATGACACCGATGCGCGTTCCGCCCGCGGTTGAATTTCAGGAGGTTCGGAAGTCGTTCGGCGGGCGTCCCGTCTTGGATGGTCTCACGCTGGCGGTCGAGGCGGGCGAGACCGTCGCGCTCATCGGGCCTTCGGGATGCGGCAAGACGACCGCGTTGAAGCTCGTCAACCGGCTCCTCGATGCGGACGCGGGCCGCGTGCTCGTCGAAGGGCGCGACGTCGCGCGGGAGGACGCGATCGCGCTGCGGCGCAAGCTCGGGTACGTCATCCAGGAGGGAGGGCTCTTTCCGCACTGGGATGTGCGCGCCAACGTCGAGACCGTTCCGCGCCTGCGCGGCTGGGAGGAAGAGCGGCGGCGCCACCGCACCGGCGAAGTCCTCGGGATGGTCAACCTGCCCGTCGAGGAATTCGGCGCGCGCCGGCCGCGGCAGCTCTCCGGGGGGCAGAGACAGCGCGTCGGAGTCGCCCGGGCGCTCGCCGCGGATCCGCCGGTCCTCTTGATGGACGAGCCCTTCGGGGCGCTGGACCCGATCGCGCGCCGCGCGCTGCAGCGGGAGTTCCTGGACTGGAAGAGCCGCTTGAAGAAGGCCGTGCTGCTCGTAACCCACGACATGCGCGAGGCGTTCCTGCTGGCCGACCGGATCGCGGTCATGGATCGCGGACGCATTCGGCAAGTGGGCACGAAGGCGGACTTGATCGAGCGGCCGGCCGACGACTACGTCCGCGAATTCGTATCGGAGGCTTCCTGAATCTCGCGAGTTACTTCTGGGAGCGGCGCGCCGAGATCCTCGCGCTGACCGGCCAGCACATCGTGCTGGTCGCGGTCTCGACGATCCTCGCGGCCGCGATCGGCATCCCGCTCGGGATCGTGCTGACGCGCCGGCCGCGCCTGGCCCGGCCGATCCTGGGGATCGCCAGCGTCGTGCAGACGATCCCGAGCCTCGCCCTCTTCGGCTTCCTGCTTCCTTTGCCCCTGATCGGTGGAATCGGGGCGCGGACCGCGATTGTGGCGCTGCTCGTCTACGCGATGCTCCCGGTCCTGCGCAACACTTACGCGGGGATCCTGTCGGTCGACCCGGCGATCTCGGAAGCGGCCACCGGACTCGGGATGACCGCGCGGCAGCGGCTCTGGTGGGTGGAACTGCCGCTGGCGCTGCCCGTCGTGCTCGCGGGGGTCCGCATCGCGACGGTCGTGTCGATCGGCCTGGCCACGATTGCCGCCGCGATCGGCGCGGGGGGCCTGGGCGTGTTGATCTACCGGGGCATCGCGATCGTGGATAACCGGCAGATCCTGGCGGGAGCCGTGCCGGCGGCGCTTCTGGCGCTCGCGGCGGACGGGCTGCTCGGATGGGTCGAGCGGCGCCAGTCGAAATGGAGGGAGTCGTGAACGAGGGCTCTCGGGATCGTGCCGTAGGGGAGGGGGTTTGCGGCGGGCGGACCCGCCGCATGTCGCGTCCCTCGGCCGCTACCGCGGCCGACAACGCTCGGTACGTCCCCTCCCGCCCTCGTCGTGTCCATCGAGCGAGGCGGGCGGCCGCGAGGGCCGCCCCTACGGCACGGAGAACGACCGCGGTCCTGGGTTTGCTCTTGAAGGGTCTCTTTTCTATTGTCCTGTTGGTTTCCGGCGCCTGTCGAGGGGGAAACACGCCGGTCAGGATCGGATCGAAGAACTTCTCCGAACAGGTGCTGCTCGCGGAGATCGTGGCGCAGGCGCTCGAAGGCAGAGGGCTGCGCGTGGACCGTCGGCTGAATCTCGGCGGCACGTTCGTCTGCCATAAGGCCCTCGTGGCGGGGGACCTGGACCTGTACCCCGAGTACACGGGCACGGCGTTCACGGCGATCCTCGCGAAGAAGCCGGTTTCGGACCCGGCGGCGGTCCGAAAGGAAGTCGAACGGGAGTACGCGAAGCGCTGGGGAATCGTCTGGTCGCCGCCCCTCGGGTTCGAGAATACTTTCGCGCTGGTCGTGCGGGGTGAGGATGCTCGGCGGTGGGGTTTGAAAACAATCTCGGACTTGAAGGCTCAAGAGGCGGAGATCCGGCCTGGCTTCGGCTACGAATTCCTGGAGCGCGAGGACGGTTTTCCGGGGCTCGCGAAGACTTACGGGCTGGACTTTCCCAGGAGGCCCGCGCAGATGGACCTGGGGCTCCTGTACCCGGCACTTCAGAGTCATCAGGTGGACCTGATCGCCGGCAACTCGACGGACGGCCTGATCGCTGCGCTCGGCGCAGTCGTGCTGCAGGACGACCGGCACTATTTCCCGCCTTACGAGGCGGCGTTCGTGGTGCGCGGAAAAGTCTGGCGGGAGAACGCCGCCGCGCGCGAGGTCCTGGAGCGGCTCGGCCGGAAGATCTCCGCCGAGACGATGCGGAGGTTGAACGCGCAGCTCGACCGCGACAAGAGACGGCCCGAGGACGTGGCGAAGGAGTTCCTCGCCTCGTTCACTTCGAAGTAGCCGTGTCCTTTGAGACCTAAGACGAGCAGCGGGCCCTCCGGTCCGTGTTCTCGTGCCGTAGGGGCGGGGCTTGTCCCCGCCCGCGACAGTGTGCGTCTGATGCCGACCGGAGGCGGGCGGCCGCGTACCGAGCGTCGTCGGCCGCGACAGCGGCCGAGGGACGCGACATGCGGCGGGTCCGCCCGCCGCAAACGGCCGCCCCTACGGCACGAGGGCGAGCGCGGGTCCCACAGTGAAATCAGTTCTCTATCAACCGGAAGGTGGGGACGACGTCCCTTCCCAGGACGCTCCGCAGGACCGTCGCATGGAGGACCTCGTCGGAGAGGATCCGGCCGGCGGAGGCGGAGAGCGCGCGGTCCTGGAACTTGTCCACGACGGAGAGGTACGCGCGCGCCGCGCCCACCTCGAGCTTGAAGGCGAGCTCCAGGACGTCCTTCTCGGTCGCGAGCGGGACGTCGAACCTGTACTCCTTCTTCGAGTCCACCGGCGTCCCGCCCTTGCGCTTCACCGCGTCCGCGACCAGGTCGCGATGGATCTCGTGGCTGCCCTGGAAGAGAAGCCCAACCTCCTTCGCCTTCGCCGACAGCAGCCCGCTACTGCCGGCCAGCCCGTACGCCCAGATCGCCTCGTGCTCGAGCGCCAGCGCCGTGTTCAAGAGCACGACGTCGTCTCCCGGCGCCGGCGTTTTGCCCGTCTCCGGCAGGGCGATCAGCGGCCGCCCGGCCGCCGCGAGCCCCAGCGCCAAACCCGTTCTGGCCGTCGAGCGAAAGAAGTCCCTGCGATGCCACATGGTTCGTCTCCTCCTGGATTTGGAAACCTCATTGTACTGAGCGGCAAAGAAAAGTCCCCGGGCCGGCCGCGAGGGCGCCGGACCCGGGGCGCGAGGGGAAGAAGCGCTACTTTTGCTTAGCCCGTGCCTTATCCCCGGGGGTCAAGGCGTAAATTCCACCGCGGGGATAAAGCGCGCGTCATTCGTGCTGTTGTTCGCCACGACCGCGTAGCAGGACGCAGGCCCCGAGGGGTCGAACCGCACGTATCCGCCGCTGACGGCCGCGTTCACGGCCTTCTGCCCAAGGGTGTTCGGACCGAGCTGGAGCTGCAGGGTCGTCACCTGCGCCCCCGTACCGTCGAAGACCGTAGCGTTCACGGTATTCGCCACCTTCGATTCATTGAAGCATCCCACGTTGGCGCGATTGCTCGCGTCGACTGTGATGCCAACACTGAACGATCGCGAGTCCGTGCCCGGGAACTCCAGCGTCGGCAACGACGTGCCATACCGAACGCCGGAACTCGTCGTGTAGATCTCCGCGCTCAGGATGAAGAGGTTGTCGGGCTACCCGCCGACCTCGACGCCGCTCTGAAACCTGACGGTCCCCAACCCGGAGTAAGCGAACACCGTATCGAGGAAGTTCTGGTACGACTTCAGCTCGCCGGCGGCGAGCGTGATCGTCTTCTGCGTCTTCGTGCCGGCGGAGTCGAAGAGCGTCACCTGGACCGGGAAGCTCTTCGATGTTGGGTTCATGAGGGCCGCGTACGTTGCGAAAGTGGCGCCCGCGAACCCGCCCGCATTGATCATGACGGGGACGGTCAGAGAGTCGGATGCGAAGCTCACGCCGAGCTCCGGCCTGGTCTGGGAAAAGGCCGGCGTCGCGACGACGGCGGCCGACAAAACAGCCACGAGGAATGCGAGTTTCTTCATTGCGTCATCCTCCTATCTATCAACGGTCTGGCACGCTATCAACGGCCTGGCACGGCTGAGGCTTGGTCGGGTCCGGGATGTCCGGCACGGGTGTAGCGTTGGTGCCACCGTGGCCCTGGAGCAGGCCCTGGTGAGCAGGCGCCAGGAACGGGAACCTCGGGAGAAAGTCCTTGTCGTTGGTCTCGACGCCCCTGGCCAGGCCGGCGGCCGGGTCACCTGCGACGATCAGGCTGATCAGGACGCTGTTCACATTGACCTGATGGCGGTTTGGCGCTGTCCCACCGCCGAGACGCCGGCCGTTCGGGAAGGACGAATCGATGGCGGCGTCGAGGGTGATGACGTCACCCGACGAGCCGTCGGCGATCGGGATCGGCCGGTTCAGATTGATGGCTTTGACGATGTCCACGCGACCGCCGCCGGCTCCCTTGAGGGTGGCCACGGCCGAGTCAGGCACTCCCAGGGCCTTGTAGATGCCGAGCGCCTCGGCGTCGCGGGCGAGGACCGGGAACAGGATGTCGGCGCCGAAGTTCGACACGTCGGTCATGGGGGTGGTGTGAAGGTAAAGCGTCTGACGCGCGGTCCCGACGAGGCCGGCGTTGAAGAGCGGAAGGGCGTTGCGGCCAACCTGCACGAACCGGCCGGTCCCCTTGACGCCCGTGATGATATTGCTGACGTCGACGGTCTGCGTCTGACGCCGGCTGATGCTCACCCACACACGGAGCAGACTGTCGGTCGAGTTGGCGTCCAGCGTGCCATTGTGCGGGATGCCGTTCGGGAAGACCTCGGCGGTCGGGAGCTCGAGGGCGATCGAGAAGATGTTGAAGCCTGTGAAGACGTCTTCGATCGGGGTGTTCCGCGCCCCCGAGATTCCCCCGAGGTCGCCTCGGCCCAGGTTGACGAGGTCGAAGATCCCCTTCTCGTCGAGCTGATAGGGATCGTCGAACTGACCCGCGATGATCCGCCCGCCGTTGGAGAGGGACTTGATGAACGTGTCGACGAAAGTCTGATCGTAGAGACCCGTGTCGCGGCTGGAGGAATTGCCGGAGTCGTAACCCTGGAAGGTACCGAGACCGTAGACGAGCCGGTCGGTCTGCGGGCCGTGGTTGTTCGGGAGGACGGGGAGATCCTGGCCAAGGACGACCGGGTTGGGGTTTCCCGGAGCGGTGAGGCGCGTGACCGTCATGGTCTCGGTGCCGCCCGTGAGCTGCCAGAGCAGCTCGTTGCCGCCGCCCAGGGGAGCCGTTGGACTCGGAGGCACCCCGGGCTCGAGTTTGTTTGTGAACTCGATACGGTAGACCGCCTCGTCCTTCAGGCTCGCGCCCTTTCCGATGTGGAACTCGTAGCGGTAACCGTTGCACGCCCGAAAGCCCTGGTTGCCCTGACCCGGCTCGTGGAGCGGGTTGAAGTCCATGATCAGGTAAAGCTTGTCGTGCGTGCCGTTAGACACCCAGGCATAGGTGTCGGTGTTGTCGGCGCACGGCTCATTGAGAACCGCCAGCGCTTCCCGGTGGCTGGACGCGCCGGCAGTCGCCGGCAGGAGACAGACGACCATGGCCGACAGGAGCGCCACTGCCCGCGCGCTCCCCCTCGTAGGAAGGGAAACATTCATAAGCCCTCCTTTTTGTTTTGCCCGAAGCCTGCAATCATCGGGCCTATCGCCTCTACGGGCCGCCGTCCGGATTGGATTTCCGAAAACCGCGTGATATGTCTCTTCAGAGGACCACCGATGAACGGAGACTCACGGGACAACGACCGGGCCTTAGTCGCCCGGATCGAGGGCCGCGACGCCGACGCGCTGGCGCTCCTCTACGACAGGCATTCCGCAAGGCTCTACGGCCTCGCCCAGAGGATCCTCGGAGACACGGGAGAAGCGGAGGAGGTCCTTCAGGAGGTCTTCCTCCATGTCTGGAAAGCGGCCGCGACCTTCGATGCCTCCCGCGGCCCGGTGCTCGCTTGGCTTCTCGTGGCGACTCGGAGCCGATCCATCGACCGGCTGCGGTCCCGGCGGCCGGGCAGGAGCGCCGGAGTCCGGAGCCTCGAAGAGGCCCCCGAGACGGCGTCGCGTGAGGACATCGAGGCGGACGCGGCCGGCCGAGAATGGGAGGCGAAATGCCGCGCGGCAATCGGACAGTTGCCGGAGGACCAGAGGAGCGCGCTCGAGCTGGCGTATTTCGAAGGCCTGACGCACCGGGAGATCGCGGAGCGGACGGCGACTCCGCTGGGAACGGTCAAGACGCGGATTCGTCTGGGCCTGATGAAACTTCGCGAGCGCATTGCCCCGTATCGAAAGAGTGACGGCCATGGCGCATAGCGAGAGGTTCGAAGAGCTGGCGGCCCTCCAGGCCCTGGGCCTGCCGCTGGGAGAGGAATCGGGGGACTTCGCCCGGCACCTGGACGAGGGATGTCCGCTCTGTGAAGAGCTGCTTCCAGAGCTCCGAGCCGCGGCGGGCGCCCTTTCCGTGGGCGTTCCTCCGCGAGAGCCTCGTCGGGAGCTGCGCGAGAAGATCCTCGCCTCCCTGCCGGGCTCCCGCTTCGACCGCGCTCCGGCGGTCCCTCCTGCTTCGCGCGTCGCGTGGTGGCTGGCGGCAGCCGCGGCGGTCCTCTTCGTCTTCGCTGTCTGGGACGACGCGCGGCTGCGCCGGCAGAGGGAGGATCTCCGCAGCCGGACGGCCCAGCTCTCCGCGGAGCTCTCGGGCGCGCGGACCGAGATGGCGCGGCGGGACCTTCGCGTGCGGGTGCTCGAGAGCGACGATGTGCGGATCCTGTTCCTCGGCGGAAAGGATCCCCAGCCCTCCGCACGCGCGAAGGTCTTCTGGAGCGAGAAGGCGAAGACGGGCATCATCCTGGCAGGCAACCTCACGCCGCTCCCGCCCGACAAGCAGTACGAGCTGTGGGTCTTCGCCGAAGGCAAGCCCGTGGCTGCTGGAGTCTTCGATGCCGACACATCGGGCCGCGCCCTCTTCGAGTCGAAGGGTCTCCCGGGCCTCCCGCCCGCCCAGAACTTCGCGGTCACCATCGAGCCGCGCGGCGGCGTTCCCCAACCCACCGGCCCGATCATCCTCGTCGGGACCCCCGGTTAGAAGACGGATTAGGACAGGGCGCAGGCCACTCTAATCTGATCGAGACCATATTGCGATATGGTCCTCATACTGGTATTCTTCGGATATCATGAGCGCGCCGAGAAAGGTGACCGTGGAGATCCCCGCGGACCTGCTCCGAAGAGCGCAGAAATCCACGGGCGAAGGCATTACCGGCACGATCCGTCAGGGCCTCGAGCTGATCGCCGCCAGCCGTGCCTACGAGAAGCTGCGGCAGCTGAGGGGCCGGGTATCCTTTTCGATCGACTGGAAAAAGCTCCGGGAAGACCGGTCTTGATCGCGATCGACAGCAGCTCCTGGATCGCGTATCTCGCCGGCGAGAAGGGCGACGATGTCGAAGCAGTCGAGGCATCGCTGGCCGCAAGGCAGGTCTGCCTGCCGCCGGTCGTGCTCACCGAGGTCCTGAGTGACTCGAAACTTCCCGAGGAGGTCGTGTCGCTCTTTCGACAGCTCCCGCTCCTGACTGTTTCGGACGGCTATTGGGAGCGGGCCGGGCGCCTTCGCGCGAAGGTCCTCTCCCAGCGGCGCAAGGCCCCGCTCGCCGATACTCTGATCGCGCAGAGTTGCCTCGACAGCGACGTGTCTCTGATCACGCGCGACTCGGATTTTCAGCCATTCGCCCGAATCGGCGGCCTGAGACTCCTCCAATAAAAACGCCGTCCCGAAGGCTCGGGACGGCGTGACCTAGTCGGTACGCCAATTGTGCGAAAGGCGCGGGCCGACTCTACTCCTGGTTAAGCAAGTTCCGTGCCTCCAGGGTTTTGGCCTTGTGAGAGGGCTCAGGCTGCAGGATCGGGGAATCGGGTGATCGAGCCGGCGGGTGATTGATGAGAACCAAGTTCACCCGATCACCCGATCGCAGATCACCCGATTCCTAGAGGTTTTCCTCGAAGAACTTTGCCATGGTGGAGTTGCGGAAGTTCAGGGAGTCTTTTCCGCGGAAGCCGTGCTTCTGGCCGGGCTGGATCTCGAGCTGGTACGGCCGGCCGGCCCTTGTCAGGGCGTCCACCAAGGCGAGCGTGTTCTGCATATGGACGTTGTCGTCGGCCGTTCCGTGAATCAGGAGAAGCTTCGCCTTCAGGTCCTTCGCCTTCGTCAACGGCGCGGAGGCTTCGTATCCCCCGGGGTTGTCCTTGGGCGTCCGCATGTACCGCTCGGTGTAGATCGTGTCGTAGAACTTCCAGTGAGTCACGGGCGCCCCGGCGACACCGCACTTCCAGACATCGGGTGCGTTGGTCAATGCGTAGAGCGTCATGTAGCCGCCATAGGACCAGCCCCATATACCGACCCGCGCCGGATCCACATACGGGAGAGACTTCAGGTACTTCACTCCGGCGAGCTGGTCGGCCAGCTCCTTCTTCCCCGTTTCCCTGAAGATCGCCGTCTCCCAGGCGTGGCCCCGTCCCCAGGAGCCGCGGTTGTCCAGACTCCAGATCAGAAACCCCTTCGAGGCAAGATAATGGTCGAAGAGCGTGGTCGCGCCCCAGGAGTCGCGGACGACCTGGGCGTGCGGGCCGCCATAGACGTCAACGATCACGGGGTACTTCCTGGAAGGGTCGAAGTCAGCCGGCTTGACGAGCCTCGCCATGAGCTTCGTCCCGTCGTCGGCTGAGACCTCGATCTCCTCGGTGGAAGCAAGCTCGTAGTTCGCGAGCCTGTTCTCCGGCCGGTGCACGACGCGGACAGTCCTGCCCGAAGAGTCGAGCAGCGTGACAACGGGCGGCTTGGAGACCGTCGAGAAGGTGTCGAGGAGATAACTTCCGTCCGGAGAAAGCTCGGCCGAGTGTGTTCCCGCGGGGAGAGGCAGCCTCGCGAACCCCGAGCCGTCCAGGGACACCCTGTAGATCGCGCGCCGGCGCACGTTCTCCTCGGTCGCCGTGAAGTACACGAGCCCCCTCGCTTCGTCCACGCCGACCACGCGGTCCACGAACCAGCGTCCCCTCGTGATCGCTCTGGGCTCGCCGCCCGAGACGCTGCCCACGTAGAGATGCATGAACCCGTCCCGCTCGGACTTCCAGAGATACCGGCCGTCCTTGAGGAACTTCGGCGGTTCGGTGACATTCAACCAGTAGGGATCCTGCTCCGTGAAGAGCGTCCGCGACGCACCGCCCGGAAGGGTGAAGAGCCGGATCTCGTGGCGGTTCTGCGCTCGGTTCAGGACGCGATAGCAGACGGATTTCGAGTCCCTGGTCCAGGAGAACGCGGGCTCAACGTAAGAGTCTCCTTCCAGCAAGACCTGGCCCCTGGCCGAGCCGTCGGTTCCGACGACGTGGAAAGAGACGAGGGAGTTCGCCGTGCCCGCCTTCGGGTAACGCTGAAATGTCACGGCGGGCGGGACCTTCAGAAAATCCACCAGCGGATAGGAATCGACGCCGTTCTCGTCCAGGCGCAGGTAGGCGATCGACGCGGAATCCGGCGCCCACTCGTAGGCGCGGCCCGTGCGGTTGGCGAGCTCTTCCTCGTAGACCCAGTCGAGCTTGCCATTGAAGACGTGTTCGGCGCCGTCAGAGGTCAGGCGCTTCTCCTGCCGCGAAGCGAGCTCCACCGTGTAGAGATCGTTCTTACGCACGAAAGCGACGCGGCGGCCGTCGGGCGAAAAAGTCGGGAACTCTTCGGGGTCCTTGTCCCGTGTCAGGCGTTCGAGGCGTCTCTCGGCGACGTGGTAGAACCAGAGGTCGTCGTCTCCGGAGAGGAGGATCGTCTTGCCATCGGGAGACCAGCGGTAACCTTCGAGCGAAGCGTGGCGCGGCCGCCGCGCCTGGCGTTCCCCCCGGGGAGCGCTCTCTGCAGATTTGGGCGGCTCTCTCTCGACGCCCGGCGCAACCTCCACCGGCTTGGGCTCCTCGGGAAGCATCAGACTTTCCGCCGCGACGACGGTCTCTTTCATTCCCGTCTTCGCGTCTTCGACGACCATCTTCGAGACCGTCTCTTCCCCTGATCCCCGCACGGTGAAGGAAAAGCGGTCTCCGCCGGGAAGCCAGGCAAGGCCCGCGGCCATTCGCCCGGACAGGGGAGGCTCGGCCGTCAGGTCTTCCAGGGCAAGCTTCTTCTTCTGTGCCGAGGCCGGCGAGGCGAGAGTCAGGGCTAACAGAGGCGCAAGCCACAGAGCTCTCTTGAGTGATGAAGTCAAGTGTTCCTCCTCAGTGATTCTACTTGTCGCCCATAATGCGCCGATGAGGTCCATCCTGTTTGCGGCATTGGCCGTGGCGGTTGTGACGCCACGGCCCGACATTCCTCGTCCGCTTCTGGGCCTTGCGATCGAGTTTATGAAATCGCCGCCGGCCGACGTTGAGAAGCGCGCCCGTGCTTCGAACCTCCGCGAGGGCGCGCTTCTCAACGTCGGCCGGCGGCGCGGGGAAATACCGGGTCGCCCAGGTCACGCGCACCGCGCGCCTTCTGCGCCAGTCTGGAGCGACGTTGCACCTGGATCTGCCGCTCGTCGCGGGACGATCACGGGACCTGCCCCGAGACCTCGCCGGGTTCGCGTTCGACGACACGAGGCTGTCCCTGCGCCTGGGGAAGCTGCTGGAGGCGCTCGAGCCGGCCCTGGCCGACATCTCGACGATCTCTCTGGGATACGAGGCCGAAACGTATTTCGCGGGCAGGCCGGAAGAGCTCAAGGCCTACCGCCGGCTCTTCGACGGCGCCGTCGAGTTCCTGCGCAAGCTCGCCCCGCGCCTCTCGGTCGGCGTAACGACGGCCGCCCCGACGGAGAGCGCGGCGCCCGAGGTCGCGGCGCAGCTCCACCAGAGGAGCCCCGTTCTCTTCTATCTCTACTCCCCCTTCGTTCGCGACAGACCTTACTTCCACCGCGATCCAGCCGCGCTGGAGTCGGATTGGAAGCGACTGCTCGACTCCGCCAGGGGCCGGCCGATCGCCTTTCCCGAGGTCAGCTATTCCTCGGCCGCCGAGAACGGCTCGAGCCCCGAAAAACAGGCCGAGTTCGTCCGGCGGATGCGCCGCTTCCTCGCCGCCGGCGACGGCCGCAGGCTTCTCTTCGCCCGCTACATCGGCTGGCGCGACCCGCCGTCGGAGGTTTATCGCCTGCCGCCGAACGCCCCGGAGACCGATCGTCGCAAGGCGAGCTTCTTTTCCAATCGGGGACTGAAAAAATCCAACGGCGATTCGAAGCCCGCGTGGAAGGAATGGGCGAAAGAGGCGAAATAATTTCCGATTTTGGATTTTCGATTTTGGATTGGAGACGGCGGGCGTGGCTTTAATCTAAAATCCAAAATCCAAAATTGCATGATCACCCTTGACCGTTTCATTCTCGAGGAAGAGCGCCAGCACCCCGGCGCGACGGGAGAGCTGTCCATGCTCCTCATGCGGTTCGGCGTCGCGGGAAAGCGGATCGCCTGGGAGCTGGCCGTGGGCGGACTCAAGCGGCAGCTCGGCTCGACGGGGCAGACGAATGTCCAGGGCGAAGAGCAGAAAAAGCTGGACGTCCTCGCCAACGAGATCCTGCTCGAGACGTTCGACTACGGCGGGCTCGTCTCGGTCGCGGCCTCCGAGGAAATGGAGGAGGTCGTCGTCTATCCCAACAGCAGCGAGAACGGGCGTTATGCGGTCCTCTTCGACCCGATGGACGGCTCCTCGAACATCGCGGTCAACGGAACCCTGGGCACGATCTTCTCGATCCGGCCTCGGGCCGGCCGTGAAGCGGACCTGTTGCGCTCCGGCCGGGAGCAGGTCGCGGCCGGCTACATCCTCTTCGGGCCGGCGACGCTGCTCGTCTACACGTGCGGCGACGATGTGCGGCTCTTCACTCTCGAGCCGTCCGTCGGGGAGTTTCTTTTGACGACGGGCTCCGTCAGGATGCCGCCGCGAGGGAGGGGGTATGCAGTCAACGAGGGCCGCTCGGGGGGATGGGCGCCGTCCACGCGGGCTTTCGTCGATCACTTGAAGCAGGATGACAATGCGGCCGGCCGCCCCTATTCGACCCGCTACTCGGGCTCCCTCGTCGCCGATCTCCACCGCATCCTGCTCGAAGGCGGCATCTACCTGTATCCCGCGGCCGCTGGCAAGGCCTCCGGCAAGCTTCGGGTCCTGTACGAATGCCACCCGCTCGCCTTCATCGCGGAGCACGCCGGCGGAGGCGCGACGACGGGACATCACGCCGTCCTCGACGTGGTCCCCGAGTCCCTTCACGCGCGCATTCCCTTCGCCATCGGCAGCGCTGAAGAGATCGCCCTCTACGAGCGCTTCGTCCGGGGGAAAGGCGTCTCTTAGCCGGCGGGCGAGAGGAAACCGCCGCGGCCGGCTGTCCGTATGGATTGCGACGGCATGAGAAACCCCTTTCGACTCCTTCTTCCGCTTCTGCTGTGTTTGCGAGCGTCCGCGGTGTGCGGACACGAGCTCGGCACGATCCGCACGACGGCGACATTCCACAGAGACGCGACGTATCGGGTCGATGTCACGATCGACCGGGAGCACCTGCCGCCGGGATTCGCTACTTCGGCCGGGCCTCCGCGCATTCCGGTTCGCGGACTGGAGTGGAGCGCTGCGGATCCCGCCGCCCGGATCCTCGCCGAAGTCTTGAATCATTCTCGGATTGCGTTTGACGGCCGTACGGTCGAGCCTCGGGCCGCCTGGGAAAACCCCGATCCCGCGGCCGCCGAGCTCGTCCTGCGTCTGACCGGGCCGATCCCCGGCGGGGCCAGGGCCTTCGCGTGGTCGAATTCCCTGAAGCTCGGCTCATACCTTCTGACTCTTCGCACCGAAGGGGAGGAGAACCCGGAGCGGGTCTGGATGGAAGGCGGCGAGAAGGGCCGGCCCTTTCTTCTGAAAGCGGAGGTGGTGCCGCCCACCCGGCGGCAGGTCGCGCGGCAGTACCTCGCGCTCGGTTATACGCACATTCTTCCCAAGGGGACCGATCACATTCTCTTCGTGCTGGGGATCTTCCTCTTGAGCACGCGGTTGAAACCGGTGCTCCTTCAGGTGACGGCCTTCACCGTCGCGCACACGATCACGCTCGCGCTCACGATGTACGGCGTCGTCTCGCTGCCGTCATCGGTCGTCGAGCCATTGATCGCGGTGTCGATCGTCTACGTCGCAGCCGAGAACGTCCTGCGGCCGCGACTGTCCCCGTGGCGAGTGGCGCTCGTTTTCGGCTTCGGCCTGCTCCACGGGATGGGGTTTGCCGGTGTTCTGGCCCGGCTCGGGCTTCCGCGATCGGAGTTCCTGACGGCGCTCCTCTGCTTCAACGCCGGAGTCGAGCTCGGGCAACTCTCCGTGATCCTCCTGGCGTTCGTCCTGATCGGTCTTCCCCTCCGCCGCGAGTCCTGGTACAGGCGCCGCGTCGTTGTCCCTGCCTCCCTCGCGATCGCCGCCGTCGGCCTCTTCTGGGCGGTTCAAAGAATCGCCGCGGCGAGCTGACCACGCGCCGTCTCAAGGGCTCCCTCTCCCGGTGGGAAAGGGACGGGGTGGTGGGCCAGGAGCCGGTCCGCCTGAGTGTCTAGCAGGCTGCTGAAAAATGGATGCGGGCGTTGTGTCTGGCCTTTTGCAACTCGCGACGCTGGAGACTCTCTTCGTGGAGGAGGTTTCTCACTTGAAAGGCGTCGCGAGCAAAAGGCCAGCCACCCGGATC
>WNGE01002070.1_pt1 | contig 32227 bp, 28 predicted proteins | sample 5400651 | NCBI WGS metagenome assembly WNGE01 (sample SAMN13153370, study PRJNA577476) | soil metagenome | isolation source: 60 cm soil or saprolite under grassland replicate 2 | place: USA:California | collected 2016-06-15
CGCTTGACCAACAGCTCGCTGGCGTGCGCGTAGGCGGTGACGAAACCGTTGTTGTGCCGCACCAGCAGCAAATTCCCATAGCCCTTGAGCTCGCTGCCGGCGTAGGCGACGGTGCCTTCTTCGGCGGCCTTGATCGAAGTGCCCTCGGGAACGGCGAGGTTGATGCCGTCGTTATGCTGGCCGCTCGTCTCCTGTCCAAATCCGGCGATGACGCGGCCGCGTACCGGCCAGCGGAACCCGCCAGCTGAATTCGTGGCTTCGGCCGGCGCTTCGCTCCTGATCACCGCGGGTTCCGCGGCGGGCAACGGAGCCCCGGCCTCCGCGGTGGCGACCCGCTGCGGGGGCGGGGAATGGGAAGGCACGGGAACCGCCGGCACGTGCCCGCCCGTGGCTGCTTGGGGCGAACGAACGGGATTGCCCGCTGCGACGCGCGTGGACTTTGCCCCCGGGATGGTCAACTGCTGGCCGATCCTGAGCTTGGTGTCGGGCGTGATCTCGTTGGCCTTGGCGATCGTCGAGCGCGAGTGGCCATAAAGGCGCGCGACCGAGCTCAGCGTCTCACCCGGCGCGACCACGTGCGTGCCGGCCGGCGCGGTTGTTCGGGTGCGGGCATGGCTTACCGCGGTCTGCCTGGGCACGGACGCGACCGGCCGGCGCGGGGAATGATGCCCCGGAATGAGCAGGCTCTGCCCTGCCTGGATCGATGCTGCCGCCGTCAGATGGTTGGCCTGCATGATTGCGGTGGAAGACACGCCGTAGCGTCGCGCAATCGCGTCGACCGTGTCCCCAGGCGCAACCGTGATCGTGATCCCGCCGCTCGAACCTGCCGAATCCGCCGCAAACGATCCGGTGGTGTCGCGCGGCGGATAATAGGTGGAAGTCGGGCCGGGCGGAGGCGGCAACGGGGCTGCGCTCTGGACCCCGAGCGGCTGCGCCTCGACGCGCCCGAGCGGGGCAGCTTCCGCCGGCGCGGCCTGGTTTGCCGCCTCGCGGCGGGACGCGAACGGGTTCGACAGCGCATGATCGCCGAACCGCGAGGCATCGCTGCAGCCGGCCGCTCCGGCGGCGATGAACGCCGCCGCGATCATGCGCGCAATGGCGCGCGAGCCGCCTGGTTCCGGAAAACGCATGACGCAACCCACCCGTACGCAAACGAACCCGCCGAGTTAAGCAGCGCGGAGTAAACAAGCCTTGAAGACGAACGGTTAACAATTAACGAGCGCCTTCCGGGCGGGCGAAAAAGCCGCGGAAGGCATTTTCCAATCGTTTGCCTTTGCTTGTGGCGGGCGCCCTCGACCCGCAATGGCAGCCTATGCCGGACCGATCACAGCTCGCGGGCCTGGCCCGGCAGCAGCGGCACGAACCGCACCCAGATGAGATCCTCGCGTTCGATCCCATCCTCGCGCTTGGTCAGCTTGACGATGCGCTGCGAGTCGTTGTGGGGGCCGAGCGGCAGCACCAGGATGCCGCCCTCGACCAGCTCATCGACGAGCGGCTGCGGGATGCTCTCCGCGGCGGCGGTGACGATGATGCGGTCGTAGGGCGCGTAGGCCGGAACGCCGGCGAGCCCGTCGCCCAGCACGACCGTGACATTTCGATAGCCAAGCTTCTCGAAGCGCTTGCGTGCCGCCTCGGCGAGCGTGCGGTAACGCTCGACGGTAACCACGTCGCGGGCGAGCCGCGAGAGCACCGCCGCCTGATAGCCGGAGCCCGTGCCGACCTCCAGCGCGTGATGCTCGGGCCCGACCTGAAGCTGCTCCGTCATATAGGCGACGACGTAGGGCTGGCTGATGGTCTGACCGCACTCGATCGGCAATGCCTGGTCGGCGTAGGCGGCGTCGCCGTAATCCGGCGTCACGAATTCCTCGCGCGGAACTTCGTCGAGCGCGCGCAGCACTGCCGCATCGGCGATGCCGCGGCGGCGTAGCGTGAGCAGGAACTCCATGCGGCCGACGCTGTCGGCGTTTTCGCCGATCCTGCCGCTGTTGGCGCCCGCTCTCGGAACCATCGGCACGCGCCGTCTCCTTGTTGCGTCGAGGCCGCCCGCGGGCTCACCCTGGAGCCGCGGTAACGCGCTTCAAACACCGCGGTTTCCTGCCGAGCGCCGGTCGTGCCGTCTTCGGCACGTCATCGGTGCGTCCAGTGACGCACCTCGTTGCGAACGAAATTGCCGATCCGCTTGCCGCGATTGCGCAAGAAACGCAACGGACCGGCGTCGACGAAATACGTGAGTAGAATGCTGTCCCGGGTCTCCACTTCCGGTCCGACCGGATCGGCCGAGTGCCAGGTATCATCGCCGACTGCAAACGCGTAGCCGCTGTTCGGTGCGAACCTGACCTGGGACACGCGTCTCAGGCTCCGGTCGGGCAGGCGCTCGTGAAAAATTGTGCCGATGTGCGCGGTGCGCTCGTCGCGCGGCAGATAGAGCTGGACCGTGATGCCTTTCCAATGCGTGTCGGTGTGCGGCGTGATGCGATAGCCGGGAATGTCGCGGGTGAGAATCGGGATCGGATAGAAGCCGACCTTGGCGAAATTTTTTCCGAACCGCGCTTCGAGCCCCGGCGCCAGCCGTTCGACGAACGCGGCCCCGACCGAACGCGAGCACAACGCGCGGCCGACGAGGCGCCAGATCCGCCGCTTATCCTCGGGCAGATGCCGAATGTATTCGGGAAAGAGATCGATCTTCACCCGCGTGGGCGTGCCGTCCGGCCTGTCGTGTCCCTTGCTTCGCCCGGACATCGGGCGGTAATCCGCGGCGATCGGCAGCGCGTGCAGCATCGCCGCATAGACGTCGTCGGGAAAGATCCGGTCGAACTCGAGATGATGGAACGGGCGTTCCACGGCTGGTGCCGCCCGGATCCTTTGCGCAATGTGGTCGATCAGACTTTCGAGCGAGCGAGCGCGCTTGCCCGGCTGCGTTGCCATCGCCGCATGCTGCACGTTCAAGATCCCCTCCAGGTCGGCCGTCCGCTGCATTTCATCGGAAGGGAGCGCATTCTAGCGCGCCTTGCAAGCCGTGGTGAAGCGCGGCTCCCTCACGTTCATCGCGAGGTCTCGTCGAGTTCCTCCGCCAGCCGCGTCATGAACGGCTCGTCGGTGAGATTGAGCCGGAGCGGGGTCACCGCGATGCGGTTCTCGGCGATCGCCGCGAGATCCGTGCCGACTCCGAGATTTCGCCGTTCGCGGCGCGCGAATGCGAGCCAATAATACGGATTGCCGCGGCCGTCGTGGCGGGCATCGATGCGCAGCAGATCCTGGTCGCGCTTGCCCTGCATGGTGATGGCGATGCCCTTGACCTCGTCGGGGGCGCAATCGGGGAAATTGATGTTGACGAGGACGTCGCGCGGCATGCCGGCGGCGAGCACGCGCCGGATCAGGTCCGGCGCGTGATGGATCGCCGTGTCCCAATGCGGTCGCTCGCGGGTCAGAGGCCCATAGGCCTGGGAGAGCGCCATCGACGGAATGCCCAGAATGGTGCCCTCCATGGCGCCGGCGATGGTCCCCGAATAGGTCACGTCCTCGGCGGCGTTCTGGCCGCGGTTGACCCCGGAGAGCACGAGATCGGGACCGGGCTCGCTCACGACGTGCCGCGCGCCCATGATGACGCAATCGGTCGGCGTGCCTTTCACGGCATAATGGCGCGGGCTGACTTCGCGCAGCCGCAGCGGATCGTTGAGCGAGAGCGAATGCGAGACGCCGGATTGATCGAATTCCGGCGCCACGACCCACAGATCCTCGGACAGCGCCCGCGCGATCTCTTCGAGCACGCCGAGCCCCGGCGCGTGAATGCCGTCATCGTTGGTCAGCAGGATGCGCATTCACGCCGGCCGCTCGATGCGCTCGATCCCGCCCATGTAGGGCCGCAGCGCCTCGGGAATCGTGATCGAGCCGTCCTCCTGCTGATAGGTCTCCATCACGGCGATCAGCGCGCGCCCGACCGCGACCCCCGAGCCGTTGAGCGTGTGCACGTAATGGACGCGCCCATCCTTGCCGCGATAGCGCGCATTCATGCGACGGGCCTGGAATTCCCCGCAGATCGAGCAGCTCGAGATCTCCCGATAGGTCCCCTGCCCCGGCAGCCAGACCTCGATGTCATAGGTCTTTTGCGAGGCGAAGCCGGTGTCGCCGGTGCACAGGACCATCACCCGGTAATGCAGGTCGAGTCGGCGCAGGACTTCCTCGGCGCAGGCGAGCATGCGCTCGTGCTCGTCGCGGCTCTGCTCCGGCGTGGTGATCGAGACGAGCTCGACCTTGGTGAACTGGTGCTGGCGGATCATGCCGCGCGTATCCTTGCCGGCGGCGCCGGCTTCGGCACGGAAACACGGCGTGCCTGCGGTGAACCGCAGCGGAAGTCGATCCCCGGCGAGAATTTCCTCGCGCACGAGATTCGTCAGCGGTACTTCGGCGGTGGGAATGAGCCATAAATCCGTCGTGGTGCGAAACTGGTCTTCGGCGAATTTTGGCAATTGCGCCGTGCCGAACATGACCGCGTCGCGCACGAGCAGCGGCGGCGCGATTTCGTTATAGCCGTGCTCGCGAGTGTGAACGTCGAGCATGAATTGCGCGAGCGCGCGCTCGAGCCGTGCCAACCCTCCCTTCAGCACCACGAACCGCGCGCCTGAGAGTTTTGCCGCGGTCTCGAAATCCATCAGGCCGAGGGTTTCGCCGAGATCAAAATGCTGCTTGGGCTCGAACCCATAATCGCGCTTGGCACCGAAGCGATGGTGCTCGACATTGTCGTCGGTATTCTTGCCGTCGGGAACGTCGTCCAACGGCAGGTTCGGAACTTCCGCCAGCGCCGCTTCGAGTTTGGCGACCGCCTGTCTTTGCACTTCCTCGTCCGCCTCGATTGCCGCCTTCAGCCCCGTGACCTCCGCCATGAGCGCGGCCGCGCGCGCCTCGTCCTTCTTCGCCTTGGCCTGGCCGATCTCCTTGGAAGCGGCGTTGCGCCGCGCGAGCGCGCTTTCGAGCTTGGCGATCGCGGCTCGGCGCTTTTCATCGAGCGCAAGGAGTTCGCGGGCTACCGGGGGATGACCGCGGCGGGCGAGGCCGCGGTCGAATTCTTCCGCATGCTCGCGAATCCATCTAATGTCGTGCATGGCCGAAAGCCCCGGGAGCCCCTCGCCACAGAACCTCGCCTTGCGAAACTTTATTCGGCGGGCTTGGTCTGGGCCGCGGCAGGACCGGCCGCCGCGGCTGCCTTCTTCTCGACGAGCCGCACCGACCAGATCGAGCCCTCGTAGAGAAGCAGGAGCGGCAACGCAAGGGAGAGCTGGCTGATGACGTCGGGGGGCGTGAGCACGGCGGCAATGACGAAGGCGATGACGATGAAATACCGGCGCTTCTCCCGCAGCTGCTTCGAAGTCAGGATTCCCACCCGGCCCAGCAGGGTGAGGATGACCGGCAATTGGAACGCGATGCCGAACGCGAAGATCAGCGCCATCATCAGCGAGAGATATTCGCCGACCTTGGGCAGGAGCTCGATCTCCGCCTGCTCGGGCCCCCCGAGCTGCTGCATTCCCAGCGAGAACCGCACCAGGGTCGGAAACACCAGGAAATAAACCACCATGGCGCCGAGCACGAAGAACACCGGCGTGGCCACCAGGTACGGCAGGAACGCCTGGCGCTCGTGACGATAAAGGCCGGGGGCAACGAACATGTAGAGCTGCGTGGCGATGACCGGAAACGCCAGGAAGGCCGCCCCGAACATGGCCAGCTTGATCTGGGTGACGAAATATTCGAGCAGCGCCGTGTAGATGAATTTCGAATGCTCGGGTCCGGCGACCCACACGAAGGGCCAGACCAGAATATTGTAGATCTGCTTGGCGAACACGAAGCACAGGGCGAACGTGATCACGAAAGCGATCAGCGCCTTGATCAAGCGGGAGCGCAGCTCGACCAGGTGCTCCATCAAGGGCGCTTTGGTCGCCTCGATGTCCTCCTGGCTCATCCCGGCTGCCCTTTGCCGCCTTCAGGCTGGCCGGGCCCGGTCGTGCCGGCGGGATGTTCCGCCGCTGCCAGCGCCGGCTGCGAGGACTGCGGATCGGCGGGAGCCGACTGGGTCGGGGCCGGGGGCTGGGCGGGCGCGGGCGCCGGCTCCGCAACCGGCGGTTTCTCGGTCGGAGCAGGCGGCACGGGATCGGCCGGCTTGTCGCCTGCGGCCCCCTCGATCTGATTGCGGACGGTGCTGACCGGATCGAAGCTGTGAATGTCCTTGGCGGCATCCTGGATCGAATCGAAATGCTGCTTCAGCTCGGCCATCTCGGCTTCGCGCATGGCTTCCTGAAACTGTCCCTGGAACTCGGCCGCCATGCGGCGGACCTTGGTCATGGCCTGGCCGACCGTGCGCAGCACGGCGGGGAGCTCCTTGGGCCCGATCACGATCAGCGCGACGATCCCGATCAGGACGAGCTCGCCCCAGCCCACGTCAAAGATGAAGGCCTGCACTCCTACGGACGCAGTCACATCCCGCCTCGCCGCTCATGCAATATTGCATTCTCGCGCTGCTCGGGCAGCGCCGCGGCGGCCTCAGCTCGCCTTGCGGGTCTCGGTTTGCGCAACCGTTTCCGTCGGCTGATGCTCGATCGTCTTCCCCACTTCGGGACTTTTGCTCTCGCCCGCGGTCTTGTCCTCTTCCTGCATGCCCTTCTTGAAGGCCTTGATGCCCTGGGCGACGTCGCCCATCAGCTCGGAGATCTTGCCCCGGCCGAACAGCAGAAGCAGGACGGCGATCACGACGATCCAGTGCCAAATGCTCAGGCCGCCCATGGAATTTCCTCCCTCATGGCGGGTTGCGCGGAGCGCGACCCACCTGGTTCACCGACAAACTAGGCGCCAGGGCCGGCAAAAACAAGGATTTCGGCCCCTTCTCTGCGCGACCGATTCGCTCGTGCGGTGGTGCATCCGGCCGGAAGCGGCCTTGAACGTCTCGCGGCCTCGCCTGGCCGCTAGTCGTCGACGGCTCGGGGCCCGAGGCCGAGATCGATGTCTCCGGGTTCCAGCGGATCCTCGTCCCCGCGCAGGTTCGCATCGTCCGAGGGCATCGGAACCGTAAACCCAGGCGGCAGCCGACCATCGAGCAGCCCGGTGCCCTTGAGCTCGTCGAGACCCGGGAGATCGCCGATCGAATCCAGGCCGAAATGGCTCAGAAACGCGTCCGTGGTCCCGAACGTGATCGGACGGCCCGGCGCCTTGCGGCGTCCGCGCGGCCGGATCCAGCCGGTCTCGAGCAGCACGTCGAGCGTGCCTCGCGAGGCCGACACGCCCCGAATTTCCTCGATCTCCGCCCGGGTGACCGGCTGGTGATAGGCGATGATCGCCAGGGTCTCGGTGGCGGCGCGAGAAAGCTTCCGGGGCTCGACCGAGTCCCGCGCCAGAAGCCACGCGAGATCGACCGCGGTGCGGAACGTCCATTTACCGGCGATGCGCACCAAATTGACGCCCCGCGACGCATAGTCCTGTCGCAGCTGATCGAGCGCGGCGCGCACGTCGACGCCATCGGGCATGCGCGCCGCGAGCGTCTTTTCGTCGAGCGGCTCGGCGGAGGCGAACAGCAGCGCCTCCAGCAGCCGCAGTTCCTCCGGCCGGACCTCCGGCACGGCGCCCCGCTCGTAATCGCCGCCGATCGAGCGCGGATGGGCGATGATCTCGTGCTGCTTGGCCAAACTCCTCATCCCCGGCCCTCCTCTTCCCCATTCGTTTCGGCTTTTCTCGCGGCCCCGTCGGGCGCGATTGCGCCGTTCGGCTGGCCGATCCGCTTACGCAAATAGATCGGCGCAAACGCGGCGTGCTGATGCATCTCGACCACACCTTCGCGCACCATCTCCAGCGTCGCGGCAAAGCTCGAGGCGTAGACGGTGGCGCGAAGCCCCGGTTCCGTCACATAGGCGATCAGATATTCGTCGAGACGCGACCAGTCGTCGCTCCCTCCGACCAGCCGTTCGAGCGCGGCGCGGGCCTCGGCAAGGGACCACACCCGGCGCCGCGGCACGCGCACGCGGGCGAGCGCGTGCTTCTGGCGCTGCGCCGCATAGGCGGAGAGCAGATCGTAAAGCGTGGCCGTCCACTCCGGCCGCTTGACGTCGACGATCGGCTCCGGCGCGCCGCGGCGAAACACGTCGCGTTCGAGCTGCGGGCGCGCGACCAGGCGCTCGGCCGCGCTGCGAATGGCCTCCAGCCGCTTGAGGCGCAAGGCCAGCGCCGCGGCCAATTCCTCGGCACTCGGCCCCGCGGCATCCCCGCTCTCCGGAAGCAGCAGACGCGATTTGAGATAGGCGAGCCAGGCCGCCATGACCAAGTAATCAGCGGCCAGTTCCAGGCGGACTTGGCGCGCCGCTTCGATGAACGTCAGGTATTGGTCTGCGAGCGCCAGGATGGAAATCTTGGCGAGATCGACTTTCTGCTGGCGCGCCAGCATGAGGAGCAGGTCGAGCGGCCCTTCGAACCCCTCGACATCGACGATCAGCGCGGGCTCCTCCGAGCCGCGCTCCACCCCGATCTCGGGGTCCACCTGGAACTGCTCGACCGGCATCATGAGGCCACCGCCGCAGTGGCGGAGCGACCGTCGGCCAGCATCGTGGAAAATTCCGCCCGGGCCGCGGCCGTGTCGATCGGCGATATCGGCCCGGCCCAGGCCAAGGCAGCCGCGGCACGGCGGCGAGCCTTGCCCTTGAGCTTCGGGACGGCCGCGGCGACGGCTTGCATCTCGTCGAGGTTGCCGTTGCAGTGGAGCACCACGTCGCAGCCCGCCGCGATCGCCGCCGCGGCGCGATCGCCGACGGCCCCGTTGAGCGCCTGCATCGAGACATCGTCCGTCATCAATAGCCCATCGAATCCGATCGAGCCGCGAATCACCTCGCGCACCATTGTCGCCGAAATTGTCGCCGGCGCGACCGGGTCGATCGCGGTGAACACAACATGCGCGGTCATGCCGAGCGGCAGCCCGGCCAAGCGGCGGAAGGCGGCAAAATCCGTAGCCTCCAAGGTCGGCCGTTCGCTGCCCACCACCGGAAGGCTGTGGTGACTGTCGACCCCCGCCCGGCCATGGCCCGGGATGTGCTTGAGGACCGGCAGCACCCCCCCTTCCCGCAACCCCTCGGCGATAGCGGCCGCGATCGCCGCGACCTTCTCGACGCTGCCGCCATAGGCGCGATCCCCGATGATGCTGTCGGCCCCGGGCACCGGCATATCCGCCAGCGGCAAGCAGTCGACGGTAATGCCGAGCGCGCCGAGGTCCGCAGCGATCAACCGGGCACCGAGCCGCGCGGCGGCAACGCCGAGCTCGGGATTGCGATCATAGAGACGGCCGTAGGCGGCACCGGCCGGATATTCGGGCCAATGCGGCGGCCGAAGCCGCTGCACCCGGCCGCCTTCCTGATCAATCAGCACCGGCGCATCCGCCCGGCCCAGCGTCTCGCGGAAATCGGCAACCAGCGCACGGACTTGGTCAGGAGTTTCGATGTTTCGGGCGAAAAGGATCAGGCCCCACGGATCGGCGTCGCGCAGAAAGGCGCGCTCGTCGGGTCCGAGGGTGGGGCCGGCCAGTCCGACAATGAAGGCACGTGCTTGCATCGACGCGGATTAGCCCCCCACTGTCCCGGGGGTCAAGCGATCCGCCCGATCAATTGCGCTGGACGATGCACTGGCCGCCGGCGGCTTTGAGATTGCTGCACAGCTGATTGGCGTCGTCGGCACTCGCAAACGGCCCGACCTGCGCGCGGTAATAAACGCCCTTGTTGCCGAGGTCGGCACGGCGAATCAGCGGCTGCCGGGTCCCGAGCACGCTCGGGTATTTCGTTTGCAAGGCTCGAAACGATGCCTGCGCCTCGGACTCGCTGCGCTGCGACGAGATCTGGACCACGTAATTGCCGGCCTCCGCGCCGCTTGGAAGGGCCGCGGTTCGGTACGGCGCCGGTTGGGCGGGTGCCGTGCCGGAACGAGAGCCGGAGTCCGGGCCTTCGGCGGAAGGATTGAGCGCGAGCGGGGAGCCGCGGGCCGGCTTCGCGGGCTTGCTCTGAGACGGGGCCGGAGCCGGCGAGCGAGCGGGCGGTGAAGCGGACGCCGGGGGCGGGCCGATGCTCGTGGTCGGGACCGAACGCGCGGGCAACGATTCCGGCTGGATCGGGGCCGGCGGACCGGACATCTGATCGGGCCGAATGGTGATGGTGTGGACTTTCTTCGGCTCGTTCGGCCCCGGATTTCCGCCGGTGGGCGCAGGCGGCACGGCATAGGCCGGCGGCTGCGCGCCGATGGTGACGTTGCCGGGGGTCCCGGGCAGGGGAAGCGGCGCGCGGGTTCCGGGCTGGCGCGGCAAGTCGCGCAGCTCGATCGGCTGTTCCTCGCGGGAAACCATTCTGTCGTTCGAGCTTTGGATTTTTTCGCCGATCCGATCGTAGATCTGTTTGTTTTGTGGGCTATCCCCAGTTTGCGCCGGCACTATCTTGGTCGGCGCGGTGTCCGCCTTGATCAGCGGGGGTTGCCCGCCTGAGCTCGAGCCGGCGGTCCATGCCCGATAACCAAACGCCGCGGCAGTGCCGACGGCGGCAAGCCCGAGCACGGCGGCGATAGTCAAGATCCCGCCGCGCCGCCGCAGGCGAGAAGCATGATCCCCGTCCGCAGCGCGATCCATGCGGTCATAGTCGGGATCGAAGGGGTTCATGCGCGACGCGGGACCGGCCGCGTCGTCATATTCTCGCACCGCCGGCAGGCGGTCGTAGCGGCCGTCATGGGCGGCGATCCGATACGGATCGAGGTCCTCGTCCTGCGGTGGATCGTAGCGGGGGTCATGCGGGTCCTGGCGCGCATCATCCCCCTGCCCGCCATAACGGCCCTCGTCCTCCTCAGGGGCGGCATCCCATCCTCCGGGCGGCTGCCGCGAGCGGCGGCCCGTCTCCAACTCGAGATCGCTGAAATAGCCGGGCTCTCGCCGGCCGGTCTCCGCCTCATAGGTCTCCGCCCCGGTCTCCTCGGGGTTCGAACGCTGACCGCTTCGGGCAAGCCAATTCGGCGCCGATCGATCGGCATCCGGCTCGCGTTGCGGATCGCGGTGCCGCTCCCGCGCGCCGTCGCGGCTCGCAGCGATAAACGTCTGATCCTGGCCGATCAAACGCGCCAGTTCCGCAAGCGGGTCATCTTGTGATCCCGACGCGGAGCGGCTCGTGCGATCCCGTGAATAAGGGTCGGAACGCTGCGGGCGGTATCGAGGATCGTCGGCCATCTACTCCCACCGGCGTTTGCGTCGGCTCGGTCGAACGGTGGCGCCCCACAACTCGACACGACACGTTCGAGCGAGATCACCGCATCTCTTCCGGGGCCTTTACTCCCAGCAACTTGAGCCCGGAAGCAAGTACGGTGACAACGCCCTGGACCAGAGCAAGGCGTGCCAGGGTTAGTTGTGGATCATCTTGGATAATGAACCGTAAATGTGGCAAGTCTTTGCCGCGGGTCCATTGTGCATGAAATTCGCTCGCCAGATCATAGAGATAGAAGGCAACCCGGTGCGGCTCATGGGCCACCGCGGCAGCCTCCAATAGGCGCGGATAGAGCGCGATCCGCTTCAGGATCGCCAATTCAGCCGCGTCTTCCAGTCGCACCAGCGAGGCTCGCGCCAGGAGATTTCGACGTTCCGCGCTGCCCGCCGGCAGCTCGGGCACGACCTCGCGGGCATTGCGAAACACCGAATTTCCCCGGGCGTGACCGTATTGGACGTAGAACACCGGGTTGTCGCGGGACTGCTCGATGACCTTGGCAAGGTCGAAATCGAGCACGGCATCGTTCTTGCGGTAGAGCATCATGAAACGCACCGCGTCCGATCCCACCTCGTCGACCACCTCGCGAAGGGTCACGAACTCGCCGGCGCGTTTCGACATTTTCACCGGCTGGCCACCCCGAAGCAGTCTGACCAGCTGGACGATCTTGATGTCGAGGTCGGCCTTGCCTCCGGTGACCGCCTTCACGGCAGCCTGCATCCGTTTCACATAGCCGCCGTGATCGGCGCCCCACACGTCGATCATGGTGCGAAAGCCGCGGTCGAATTTCGATTTGTGATAGGCGAGGTCGGAGGCGAAATAAGTATAGCTGCCGTCGGATTTCATGAGCGGACGATCGATATCGTCGCCGAAGGCGGTAGAGCGGAACAGGACCTGCTCCCGATCCTCCCAATCTTCGGGGAGCTGGCCTTTCGGAGGCGGCAACCGGCCCCGATAGATCAATCCGGCGGCCCGCAGTGCATCGATCGTGGCCGCCACCTGGTCGGTCTCGCCCTCGACCAGGGATCGCTCGGAGAAGAACACCTCGTGCTCGACTTTGACCGCCGCAAGATCCCCGCGGATCTCGTCGAGCATCGCCTCGATCGCCCTGGTGCGTACCAGGGGCAGCCATTCGGCCTCGCCCCGATCGAGCAAAGCGCGGCCATGCTCGGCCGCGAGCACCGCCCCGACCGGCTTGAGATAATCGCCCGGATAGAGCCCCTCCGGAATCGCGCCGATGTCGTCGCCGAGCGCCTCGCGGTAGCGCAGATAGGCGGAGCGCGCGAGCGCGTCCACCTGGGCCCCGGCATCGTTGACGTAGAATTCGCGCGTGACCCGATACCCGGCGAATTCCAGCAACGTGCCGAGCGCGTCGCCGAACACCGCACCGCGACCATGCCCGACATGCATCGGACCGGTCGGATTGGCGGAGACGTATTCGACGTTGACCGTCTCGCCCGCGCCGATGTCGCTGCGGCCGTAATCGTCACCGGACGCCAGGACGGAACGCAGTTCCTCGGTCCACGCCTGATTGGTCAGCGTCAGGTTGATGAAACCCGGACCCGCGATATCGACCCGCGCAAGGAGTGCATCGGGCCGCAATTTCTCGGCAATCGCTTCGGCGATCTCGCGCGGCTTGCGGCCGGCGCCTTTGGCCAGCACCATCGCGGCGTTCGTAGCCATATCGCCATGGGAAGCCTCGCGGGGCGGCTCGACCAGTACCCGCGACTGATCGGTACCGGCGGGCAGGAACCCCGTCGCGATCAGTTCCGCATTCGCCGCACGCACCCGATCGAGCACCTCGGCAAACAGATGGTTCGACGTGCGTTTCAAGTCCATCCGGCGATTGCGTATCTGCTATCAGTGGTGCCCAGAGCGAGCCGGCGGCCTAGACCAGTTCAGGGGTCGAGTCAAAATGTCGCGCATGCTCGATCAGGGCATAGCGATCGGTCATTCCGGCGATGAAATCCGCGATCCGGCGGGCACGCGCCGGCTCGTCCACACGATCGAGATCCTGCGCCCAATCGGCCGGCATCCTTTCCGGATGCACAAGATAATGTGCAAACAGGTCGGCGACGACGCGCTGCGCGGCTTCCATGACGCGCAGGATGCGGGCGTGCCGGTACATCCGGGGCAGCAGGAATTGTTTGATCGCGCGGTCCGCCTCGGCCACGGATCCGGAGAAGGCGATCATCGGGGTCCCTGCCCGTCGCACGTCCTCGACCGAGCGCGGCCCCGCCGCCGCGAAACGGCGGGCGGATTCCGCGATGACGTCGTCGATCATCCGGGCGATGAGGCGGCGGACCAACTCGTGAACGCTGCGCGCCGAATCCAGATGCGGATAGCGCGCGCGAATGTCGCGCAGGATGTCGTCGAGTGCGGCGACCGCGGCAACGTCATCGAGCGCAAACAGCCCCGCTCTCAGTCCATCATCGAGGTCGTGAGCGTCATAGGCGATGTCGTCGGCGATGGCCGCGATCTGCGCTTCCGGGGTCGAGTAGGTCGCCAAGCTCACGCCGCTCGTCTCGGCATAGAGCGCGATGGCGGAGGGGATCCCGCGCTCGCTGTAGCGGCCGAGCGGCCGACCGCCCGCATCGGTCAGCGGCCCGTTGTGCTTCACGATGCCTTCGAGCGTTTCCCAGGTGAGATTGAGCCCGTCGAACTCCGGGTACCGGCGCTCGATCAGCGTGAGTACCCGGAGCGTTTGCGCATTGTGATCGAAGCCCCCGTAGGATCGCAGGCATTCGTCGAGCTGCCGCTCCCCGGCATGGCCGAACGGCGGATGCCCGAGATCGTGGGCAAGCGCCAAGGCTTCGGCGAGATCTTCGTCGAGGCCGAGCGCGCGAGCGAGCGCGCGGGCGACCTGCATGACCTCGAGGGTATGGGTCAGGCGCGTGCGGTAATGGTCGCCCTCGTGGAACACGAACACCTGGGTCTTGTACTTGAGGCGCCGGAACGCGGAGGCGTGGATGATGCGGTCGCAATCGCGGCGGAAGGCGTTGCGGGACGGGCTCGGCGGCTCCGGATGCGCCCGGCCGCGGCTCGAGCCGGGATCGGACGCATAGGGCGCGCGCTCGCGACCCGTCTCGACAGCCATGGCGCCTCGCTTGCCGGTGATTGACCGGGGGCCCGGGCGCACTTAACTATCGGTTGGGCAGCCTGACAATGGATGGATTCGGCATCGGGCGCCAAGACGCCCGGGAAGAGCACCAATGACAGTGACCGTGAGCGAGCGGGCAGCGCGACGAATCGGCGAGATCCTCACCGCCGAGGCTCCCGGCACCATGCTCCGCGTCAGCGTCGAGGGCGGCGGCTGCTCCGGATTCCAGTACCGGTTCGACATGGAGCGAAGCCAGGCGCCGGACGACGTCGTGATCGCGCGCAACGGCGCGACCGTGCTGATCGATCCGATCTCGCTGCGCTACATGGAAGGCGCCGAGATCGATTTCGTCGACGATCTGATCGGCGCCTCGTTCAAGATCGCCAATCCCAACGCCACCGCCTCCTGCGGCTGCGGCACCAGCTTTTCGGTGTGATTTCGGCATGCCCGGCCGTCGTGCCGGGCATCCACGATTCTGAAATCTCGGTCCAAGAAGGCGTGGATGGCCGGGACAAAGCCCGGCCATGACGAGAAGTATCGCATCACTCCGCCGCGATGGCGCTCTCGGGCTTGCGCTCCTCCTCGGCGACCGCTTCGAGCTGCGGCTCGAGGCTGCGGCGCAGCCGGCGATCGATGCGATCGAGGTAGAGATAGACCACGGGCGTGATGTAGAGCGTGAGCAGCTGCGAGAGGCACAGCCCGCCGACCACCGCGATGCCGAGTGGCCGCCGCAGCTCCGAGCCCTCGCCCGCACCCAACGCGATGGGCAGCGCGCCGAAGATCGCCGCGAACGTCGTCATCATGATCGGCCGGAAGCGCAGCAGGCAGGCCTCGCGGATCGCGGCTTCGGCGCCGAGACCGATGCGGCGGCGCTCGATCGCGAAGTCGATCATCATAATGGCATTCTTCTTGACGATGCCGACCAGCATCACGATGCCGATCATCGAGATCACGGTGAGCTCCATACCGAACGCCATCAGCGTCACCAGGGCGCCGATCCCGGCCGACGGCAGGCCGGAAATGATGGTGATCGGATGGATGAAGCTCTCGTAGAGGATCCCCAGCACCACATAGGCGGCGAAAATCGCCGCAAGGATCAGGATGCCCTGGCCCCTGAGCGAATCCTGGAACACCTGCGCGGTGCCCTGGAATCCGGTGTAGATCGTGGCGGGGAGCCGGGAATCCCGCTCGATCTGCTGGATGGCGTCGACGGCGCGCCCCAGGGAGAAGCCCGGCGCGAGGTTGAACGAGATGGTCACGGCCGGCTGCGCGCCTTGGTGATTGACCTGCAGCGGACCGACGCTCGGAATCAGTTTCGCGACCGCGTCGAGCGGCACCATCTGCCCGTTCGCGGCCTTGACGTAGAGATGGGCGAGCTCGGAAGGATCGGCCTGGAACCGCTTCTGGCTTTCGAGTATCACCTGATAATCGTTGCTCGGCGTGTAGATGGTCGCGACCTGGCGATTGCCGTAGGCGTCGTAGAGCTCCTGCCGGATCTGGTCGATGCTGATGCCATAGACCGCCGCCTTCTCGCGATCGATGTCGATGCTCATCTGCGGATTGGTGACATAGAGATCGGTGTTGACGTCGCGCAGGCCCTCGACCTTCGCGATCTTGTCGCGCATCTGCGGAGCGATGCGATAGAGCGCCTCGGTGTCGCTCGATTGCAGGGTATATTGATATTCGCTCTTCGAGATGCGGCCGGTCAGGTTGATGTTCTGCACATTCTGGAAATAGACGTTCATTCCGGGCACGACGCTGACGCTCTTGCGCAGGCGCTGGATGATCGCGGTCGCGTTTTCCTTGCGCTCGGATTTGGGTTTGAGCGCGATGAACAGTCGGGCGTAATTGTTGGTCGGATTGGGCCCGCCGGCGCCCACGGTCGAATTGAAATAATCGACGCCCGGATCGCGCAGGATGATGTCGGCGACCTGCTTCTGGCGCTCCACCATGCCCTGGAACGAGATATCGGTCGGTCCCTCGGTCCAGGCGAGAATGAAGCCGGTGTCCTCGGCCGGGAAGAAGCCCTTCGGAATCGCTACGTAGAACAGCACCGAGCCGATAATCGTCGCGATCGTCAACGCCAGCGTGACGGCGCGCCATGCGAGCACCTTGTCGAGGCTCCATTCATAGGCGCGCAGCCAGCTGCGGAACACCGCCTCGGAAGCCCGCAGCACGACGTTCTGCCTCTCGCCCTCGCGATGCGTGCGCAGCACGCGCGCGCACAGCATCGGCGTCAGAGTGAGCGAGACGAAGCCCGACACGATGATCGCGACCGAGATGGATACCGCGAACTCGCGAAACACGCGTCCGACGATGCCGCCCATCAGCAGCACCGGAATGAACACGGCGATCAGCGAGAACGTGATGGAAATAATGGTGAAACCGATTTCCCGCGCGCCTTTGAGCGCCGCCTCGAACGGCCGCATGCCGCCTTCGATGTGCCGGACGATGTTCTCCAGCATGACGATGGCGTCGTCGACCACAAAGCCGACGGAGAGGGTCAGCGCCAGCAGCGTCATATTGTTGATGGAGAACCCGAACGCATACATCGCCGCGCAAGTGCCGACCAGCGACACCGGAACCGCCAGCGAGGGGATGATGGTCGCACCAGCCGAGCGCAGGAACAGGAAGATGACCAGCACCACCAACCCTACGGCGATCATCAGCGTACGCTGCACGTCGCCGACCGAATGCCGGATCGATATCGAGCGATCGTTGAGGACGTCCATGTTGATCGATGCCGGGACCTGGGCGCGAAACGCGGGCAGCCGCTCCCGGATCGAATCCACCACCGAGACGGTGTTGGCGTCGGGCTGCCGTTGGATCGCGAGCACCACCCCGCGCTTGTCGTTGAACCAGGTCGCGATCTTGTCGTTCTCGACGCTGTCGACGACGCGGGCGATCTCCTCGAGCTTGATCGGCGCGCCGTTGCGCCAGGCTACCACCACGCTGCGGTAGTCGGCGGCGTGCTCGAGCGCGCTGGAGGCGCGCAGCGTCACGTCGCGCTGCGGCCCCGACAAGGTGCCGGCCGGCGTGCTGGAACTGGTTCTGGCGACGACCGAGCGCACGTCTTCGAGCGAGATTCCCCGCGCAGCGGCCGCCACCGGATCGACTTGGACCCGCACCGCGAATTTCTGCGCGCCGTAGACCAGCACCTGCGCGACGCCGGGCAGCTGCGAGATCTGCTGGGCGAGCGTCGTCTCGGCGTACTCGTCGACGACCGACAGCGGCAGCGTCGGCGAATTGAGGTTCATATAAAGGACGGGGAAATCCGCCGGATTGACCTTGCGGAAGCTCGGCGGGGTCGTCATCTCGACCGGAAGCTTGCGGGCGGCGATGGTGAGCGCGGTCTGCACGTCGAGTGCCGCACCGTCGATGCTGCGGTTGAGATCGAACTGCACCGTGACCGACGACTGACCGAGCGAGGACGTCGAGGTCATGGCGCTGACGCCGGAAATCGTCGCCAACTGCCGCTCGATCGGCGAGGCGACCGAGGCGGCCATGGTGTCGGCGCTCGCTCCCGGCAGGGTCGCGATGATGTTGATGGTGGGGAAGTCGACCGACGGCAGCGCAGCGACCGGCAGCAGCCGGTACGAAAACGCGCCGAACACGAGGAACGACGCCGTGATCAGCGTCGTCATGACCGGCCGGCGAATGCAGGCCTCGGAGAGATTCATCGAGATCCGACCTTCATCTCGCGCGGCGCCACCTTGGTGCCGGTGGTGAGCAGCAATTGGCCATTGGTGACGACGATCTCGCCGGCTTCGAGCCCGCTCTCCAGCACGGCTTCGGCGGCATTGATCCGGGCGACCTTCACGGGACGCACGTTCGCGATGTCGTCCTTGACCACGAAGACGAAATTGCCCGCCTGCCCGGTCTGGATCGCCGCGGCGGGCACCACGATCGCTTCCTCCTCGCGCAAGGTCAGCTTGGTATCGACGAGCGCGCCCGGCCAGAGCACCTGATCGGGATTGTCCATGGTGGCGCGCATCGACACCATGCCGGTGGTCGCATCGACGTTGTTGTCGATCATGGTGAGCCGCCCGCCCGCGACTTTGGCGTCGCCGGGAACGCCCGCATCGACCCGCGCGGTGCCGTCGGCGAGCGCCCGGCGGATCGGCGGCAGCGAGCGTTGCGGAGCCGAGAAGTTCACATAGATCGGCGTGATCTGGTTGATGACCGCAAGCGGCGCGTCGTCGCCGGTGCGGACGAAATTGCCGATCTTGACATTGGCTGCGCCGATCCGCCCGGAGATCGGCGCGCGAATGCTGCAATAGCTGAGCTGCACCTTGAGGTTCTCGAGCGCCCCTTCGTCGGCGGCAATGGCGGCGCGAAAAGTGTCCGCCTGGGTCTTGGCATTATCGAGGTTGACGACCGGCGTCGCGCTCTTGGCCACCAGCTCGGTGTAGCGGCGCATATCGCGTTCGGCGCCCGCAAGCTGCGCTTTGTCGCGCGCGACAGTGCCCTCGGCCTGCTTGATCTGAGCTTCCAGTGCCCGGCTGTCGAGCGTGAACAGCGGGTCGCCCTGCCTCACACTTGCCCCGTCCTCGAAATGCACACCGACGATTTCGCTGTCGAGGCGGGTGCGCACCGCAACACTCTGGATCGGCGTCACAGTGCCCAGAGCCTCGATGATGACGGGGGCCGGCTTCTTGACGGCCTTGGCGACTTCGACCGGAACCACCCGCGCGGCCGGCGGCGCCTGGGCGACCGCACCGGGCGGGCTCCAATACGGACGCGTTACCGCGCCGAGGGCCACCAGTCCGAACACCGCTGCGGCCGCAATGACCCGAGTTCCCTGCTTCATATTCTAATCCCGGCGAGGCCTAAACGGCTCTGCCCCTGGTTCCTTCCATATGGGTACCGCGGCGGCGAGGGTCACTCGAATGCTACACCATCGCACCGGGACTTATTCCTAGCACAAGGGTTCCCGCGTCTGTATCCCGGCGCACAGGCCCCGGCGGGACCTTGCGAGCCGAGCTTCCGGCCCGGGCGGAAATCGGCCATTCTCCCGTAACCTTCGCTTTGAACACGGGAAAGCACCTTCCCATGCGCATCGCCAGCTGGAACGTCAATTCGATCAACCAGCGGATCGACAACATGGTGAAGTGGCTGTCGGATCGGCGGCCGGACGTCGTTTGCCTGCAGGAAACCAAATGCATCGATGCGGGGTTTCCCAGCGAACCGTTCGAGGCGCTCGGCTACAACCTTGCCACCCACGGCCAAAAGGCCTTCAACGGGGTCGCGATTTTCTCCAAATTGCCGATCGACGAGGTGACGCCGCGGCTTCCCGGCGACGAACTCGACGAGCAGGCGCGGTTTCTGGAAGCCGTGGTTTCCACCAAAGCCGGCGCGGTGCGGATTGCCTGCCTCTATCTGCCCAATGGCAACCCGCCGCGCACGGAGAAATATGCCTACAAGCTCAAATGGATGGAAAGGATCATTGAGTACACGCGTGAACGGCTCCTGCTGGAGGAGCCGTTGGTGCTCGCCGGCGATTTCAACGTGATTCCCGCCGAGATCGACGTGCACGACCCGGCGCTATGGCTCGGCGACGCGCTGTTCCTGCCGCAGACCCGAGCCAAATTCCGCGCGCTGATGCATCTGGGCCTCACCGACGCGGTTCGGGCGGCGAGCGATGATCCGGGCCTCTATACCTTCTGGGACTACCAGGCCGGCGCCTGGCAGAAGAACAACGGCATCCGGATCGACCACCTCGTGCTCTCGCCGCAAGCCGCCGACCGGTTGACCGCGGTCGGCATCGATAAGCACGTGCGCAGCTGGGAAAGGCCTTCCGACCACGTCCCGGTTTGGGCGGATTTTTCGATCGACGCCTAGGCGGCTACGCGCGTGAATTGCGCTAACCTCGCCGGTCACCGACTCGTTTGGCAGCAGGGGATTTCTGTCGGCGATGTCGTCAGCGATGCTGTGAATATCCCGGCGTGCCTGCGGGGTGTACCGCAGCCTCTAGACCGAATTTCTTCCAGGTCTCTCGCATTTCGTCATCCGACGCGAACTCCTGCCGATCGGCCTCGGCAAGACCAATTTTGACGTTGTCGATTTGCTCCCCCGTAAGCCGCAAATCTGCTCGCCTGCGACCCGCGATCGCTAGCAACATCTCCCCAGCAAAATCCTGATTTTCATCGGGAAGCTGGCGGATGGCGTCAATTCCTTGTTCAAGCAGTTTGCTCATCGCGGCGCTCAATCGCGGCGGGTCTTGAGCCAGCGTTCGAGATACACCAGCGCCGTCGCGCGCTCGTCGTTGTTGGCCTGCTTGAACGCGGCGTCGTAGAGCTCGTTGATCCACTTGTCGTCGGTCTTGGCGCTGTCGCGCGCAAGGGTCAGCCACATCAGGCCGCGCGCGGCCTCGCGCGGGACCGCGTCACCCTTGAACAGCATGTAGCCGAGCATCGCCTGAGCCTGGTATTGGCCCTTGTTGGCGGAAAGCGTGAGCCAGCGCGCCGCCTGCCGCGGATCGCGCGCGATGCCGTGCCCATCGAGATAGATGCGCGCCAGGTGGTATTGCGCGTCGGCATTGCCGAAATAGGACGCCGCATAGGAGAACATCTCGCGGGCGCGGTTGGGGTCGGCCTTGACCTGCGAGTTGGGAATGCCGTCGAGATAATATTGCCCGAGCGCGACGAAGGCGTTGGCCACGAAGGGCGCCTGCGGCGCGTCGGGATATTCGTCGGCGTGGCCGTTGGCGATCCGGCTGAAATATTCGAACGCGCGCAGATCGCAGCGCGGCACGCCCTCGCCGGTCGCATACATGCGCCCGAGCTTCCATTGGGCCACCGCATTGCCCTGCTCGGCGGCGTATTGCAGGGTGCCCATGCTCTTGGGCGCATCGCCAGCCTTGACCGTCTGCGGCCCGCAATCGATTGCGGCGGGCTCGACCCGATTGCCCTCGAAGCCGATCGCCGAGCCGAGCCCGATGGCCAGGCCCAGCGTCGCGACCGCGATGGCGCCCTCAATAATCCGCATAACACGCTGTCTCGGCCGCTCCGCCCGGGTGCGTGACGGCTCCGTTGCGAGCCGGCCCGACCTGCTGGGCGTATTTCCACAAATATCCCGAGGTGAACTCCGGATCGCGCGGTTTCCAGTCGCGCTTGCGGCGCGCGAAGTCCTCGTCCGAAAGCCTGGCGTTGAGCGTACCGGCTTCGGCATCGAGTTCCACGATGTCGCCATCGCGCAACAGCGCGATCGGACCGCCCACCGCCGCTTCCGGCCCGACGTGACCGACGCAGAACCCGCGGGTCGCCCCGGAAAAGCGCCCGTCGGTGATCAGCGCCACCTTGCTGCCCATGCCTTGCCCGTAGAGGGCCGCCGTGGTCGCCAGCATCTCCCGCATGCCGGGGCCCCCACGCGGTCCCTCGTAGCGGATCACCAGCACGTCGCCTTCGCGGTAGTTGCGGTTTTTCACCGCCTGGAAGCAGGCCTCCTCGCCGTCGAATACCCGGGCCGGGCCGGAGAACCGCAGGCCCGTCATGCCGGCCACCTTCACGATCGCGCCCTCCGGGGCGAGATTGCCTTTCAGCCCGACCACCCCGCCGGTCGGCGACAGTGGCTTGTCCGCCGGACGGACCACGTCCTGATCCGCGTTCCAGCGCACGCTCTTCAGATTCTCGGCCATCGTCCGCCCCGTTACGGTCATGCAATGGCCGTGCAGGTGGCCGTGTTCCAGCAAGGTCTTCATCAGCAGCGGCACCCCGCCAGCTTCGAACAGATCCTTGGCGACATAACGGCCGCTCGGCTTCAAATCTGCGACATAAGGGGTGCGCTTGAACACTTCTGCGACATCGAAAAGGTCGAACTTGACGCCGCACTCATGCGCGATCGCCGGAAGATGCAAAGCTGCATTGGTGGAGCCGCCGGAGGCGGCGACCACGGCCGCCGCATTTTCCAGCGCCTCGCGGGTCACGATATCGCGCGGACGAATCCGCTGCGTCACCAAGGCGATGATCTGCTCGCCCGCCACCATGCAGAACCGGTCCCGGATCTCGTAAGGCGCCGGCGCCCCGGCGGAATACGGCAAAGCGAGGCCGATCGCCTCCGACACGGTCGCCATGGTGTTGGCGGTGAATTGCGCGCCGCAGGCGCCCGCCGACGGGCAGGCCACCTTTTCCAGCTCGTCGAGGTCGGCATCCGACATTTCGCCGACCGAATGACGGCCCACCGCCTCAAACAGATCCTGCACGGTCACCGGCTTGCCGCGGAAGCTGCCGGGCAGGATCGAGCCGCCGTAAATGAAGATCGAGGGCACGTTGAGGCGGCACATCACCATCATCATGCCGGGCAGCGACTTGTCGCAGCCGGCAAGGCCGACCAGCGCGTCATAGGCATGGCCGCGAATGGTGAGCTCGACGGAATCCGCGATCACCTCGCGCGAGGGCAGCGAGGACTTCATGCCCTGGTGGCCCATGGCGATGCCGTCGGTCACCGTGATGGTGCAGAATTCGCGCGGGGTGCCGCCCGCGGCGGCGACGCCTTTCTTCACCACCTGGGCCTGGCGCATCAGGGCGATATTGCAGGGGGCCGCTTCATTCCAGCAGGTCGCCACGCCCACGAACGGCTGGTGGATCTGCGCCGTCGTCAGCCCCATGGCGTAGTAATAGGAGCGATGCGGCGCGCGCTCGGGACCCTCGGTCACGTGCCGGCTGGGCAGCCTCGATTTCAGGTCCGCCTTGGCATCCATGAACGTCCTACCGGATGGTCGCTCTCGATTTCCGCAATCGATTCCGTCGCTTGGAACCCGCGGCGTTGCGGATTTGCATCAGTCGGCCGGCGGGTGAAATCCATTTCCAATCCGGCAATATATCCGATGTCGTTTTGTTGTATGGCGGAATCGCGGCGGTCCGCGGGCGCGGACAGAGTGTTGCGTGAATGTTGTTAACGTGTTGCTGGTGAGACACAACGCCGCGTGCCGCCTTTGTGCGCTGCACCATCAAACGATCCAGCCACGCTCGGACCGGCTCTAGATCCCCCATGGCCAAAACGCCCCTCCTCCGCCGCGCTTTCTTCGCGCGCAGCGTCCACGACGTTGCCCCGGAGCTGATCGGGGCCGAGTTGCTTGTCGACGGCATCGGCGGCAGGATCGTCGAGGTCGAGGCCTACGACCACGAGGATCCGGCCGCGCACGGTTTTCGCGGGCGCACCGCCCGCAACGCCTCGATGTTCGGCCCGCCCGGCCATGCCTATGTCTACCGATCCTACGGCATGCATTGGTGCATCAATTTCGTCTGCGAGGGCGAGGGTGTTGCCAGCGCGGTTCTAATCCGGGCGCTCGAACCGAGGATCGGCGTCGCCACCATGCGGTCTCGCCGCGGGACGGATGAGGATCGCGTGCTCTGCTCCGGGCCGGGGCGGCTCACCGAGGCGCTCGGCATCACGCGTCAGCATGACCGGCTTGCGCTCGACCGGCCGCCGTTTACGCTCCGCGCCCGGGAAGGTCCGGTCGAGATCTTGGTCGGGCCGCGGATCGGCATCACCAAGGCGGCGGACAAACCATGGCGGTACGGACTGGCGGGCTCGACATTTCTGAGCCGGTCGTTCCGGTAAGATGTTGACCGCAAGGGCTACGCCGCGCCTTTCAGCCGCTCCAGCGCTTCGAGGATTTTGACGCGGCTAATTTCGGCTTCCTCGCGCTTCTCGCGCTCGCCTTCGACCACTTCCTCCGGCGCGCGTTTGAGAAAATCGGAATTGCCGAGCTTGGCGTCGATGCGGGCGATGTCGCCGGCGACCTTGGCCATCTCCTTCTCGAGCCTGCCGCGCTCCGCCGCAAGATCGATCACGCCTTGGAGCGGCAAGGCCGCAAGCTCGCCGCGCACCACGAGCTGCACCGCACCCGCCGGGACCGCTTCGGCAAAGCCGACGCCCGAGACCCGGGCGAGCCGCTGGATGAAGGTCTCCCAGCGCCGCGCCCTCTCCCGGGTCTCGGCCGAGCTTGCGGCGAGCACCAAGGGCAATTGCGAAGCGGGCGGCACATTCATTTCGGCGCGCACCGAGCGGATCGCCGTAATGAGGTCCACCACCCAGCCGATCTCGGCTTCCGCCGCCGCATCTTCCAATCCCTCGTGCTTCGGCCATGGCGCAAGGATCAGCAAATCCTCGCGCGCCGGTCCGACCTCGCCGGTCACCCGCCACAGCTCCTCGGTGATGAAGGGCATGAACGGGTGCAGCAGTTTCACGATCTCGTCGAGCGCCCAGGCGGCCATCGCCCGGGTCTCGGCCTTCTCGGGCCCGTCGGGACCGGTGAGCACCGGCTTCGCGAGCTCCAGATACCAATCGCAAAAGATGTTCCAGACGAAGCGGTAGACCGCGGCCGCCGCCTCGTTGAACTTGAAGGCTTCGAGTGCCGCGGTGACTTCGCGCGTCGTGGCCGCGGTCTCGTGCGCGATCCAGCGGTTGAGCGTTTCCGTGGCGCCCTGCGGCTCGAATCCCGCCACGCGCACGCAGCCGTTCATCTCGGCGAACCGCGCGGCGTTCCACAGCTTGGTCGCGAAATTGCGGTAGCCCTCGACGCGGCCGGTCGCGAGCTTGATGTCGCGCCCCTGAGCGGCCATGGCGGCCAGCGTGAAGCGCAGCGCGTTTGGATTTCGACATCTTCTGCCCGCGCTCGTCGCGCACGAGCGCGTGGATGTAGACGGTGCGGAACGGCACTTCTTTCAGGAAATGCAGCCCCATCATCATCATCCTGGCGACCCAGAAGAAGATGATGTCGAACGCGGTCACCAGCACGCTGGTCGGGTAATAGCGCTCAAGCTGCGGCGTCTGCTCGGGCCAGCCGAGCGTCGAGAACGGCCACAGCGCCGAGGAGAACCAAGTGTCGAGCACGTCCTCGTCGCGCGTCAAGACGAGCGCCCGATCCCGATCTTCCTTCAATGAGGACCTTTGGTCTATTTGATCGACGATCCGTTGCTCAACGGACATGTCAGTCGAGTAGCCAATCGCCACTGATCTTCCATAATGGCTCGAAGCTTCCTGAATCGCTTTCTTTTCGGTCTCCGCGACAAAAATTGTGCCATCCGGTCCGTACCAGGCCGGGATCTGATGTCCCCACCACAGCTGACGCGAGATGCACCAGGGTTGGATATTCTCCATCCAATTGAAATAGGTCGCCTCCCATTGTTTTGGCACGAATACGGTCCGGCCGTCACGCACGGCGCGGATTGCTTGCTGCGCCAGCGTTTTGGCGTCGACATACCACTGATCCGTCAGGAAGGGCTCGGTCACTGCGCCAGAGCGATCACCGTGAGGAACCACGTGCGTGGTTGACTCGATCTTCTCGACAAGGCCGCGTTCGTGCATCAATTCGACGATGGCCTTGCGGACAATGAAGCGATCCTGTCCGTTGAGCGCCTTCAAAGCGGGCTCTGGTTTGGACGCAAAAGTGGTCTGAATACGCTCGGGATGAGTGTGTTTGTAGAACTGTTCATGTTCGTATTCTGCAAACAAAATATCGGTTGTTATACGGGCTTCCTTGTCCATGACGTTGACCAGGGGCAAATCGTGACGCTTGCCCACTTCGAAGTCGTTGAAATCGTGCGCGGGCGTTACCTTGACGGCGCCGGTGCCCTTCTCGGGATCGGAATATTCGTCGGCGATGATCGGAATGCGCCGGCCGACCAGCGGCAGGATCGCGTGCCGGTCGATCAGATCCCGGTAGCGCTCGTCGTCCGGATGCACGGCGACCGCGGTGTCGCCCAGCATGGTCTCGGGCCGCGTGGTCGCGACGGTGATGAAGGCGTTGTCGAGCCCCTCCAGCGGATATTTGAAATACCACAGCTGGCCCTTGACCTCGACCTGCTGCACCTCGATGTCGGCGAGCGCGGTCAAGAGCTTGGGGTCCCAATGGACCAGCCGCTTGTCCTTGTAGATCAGGCCGGCCTTGTAGAGCTCCACGAACACTTTGAGCACGGCGCGCGACAGCGCTTCGTCCATGGTGAAGCGCTCCCGCGACCAATCGCACGACGCGCCCAATCGCCTGAGCTGCCGGGTGATGGTGCCGCCGGATTCCTCCTTCCATTCCCACACGCGCTTGACGAAGGCCTCGCGACCCATGGCGCGCCGGCCCGGCTCCTGGCGCTCCATCAGCTGGCGCTCGACCACCATCTGGGTCGCGATCCCGGCATGATCGGTGCCGGGCTGCCAGAGCACGTCGCGTCCGCGCATGCGCTCGAACCGCACCAGCACGTCCTGTAGAGTGTTGTTGAGCGCATGCCCCATGTGGAGCGAGCCAGTGACGTTGGGCGGCGGAATGACGATCGAATACGGCGCCGCATCGCGGCGCTCCGGCCGGCCCGCCCGGAAGGCGCCGACCGCCTCCCAGGACGCGTAGATGCGTCCTTCCAGCTCGGAAGCGTTGTAGGTCTTCTCGATCATGCTGCGCTCGCGAAGGCCGGTAACAAGCCCAGCGGCCTTGCGGCTGTCAATGTCCGGCGAGGAGGGCAGCAATTCCGAAAGCCCCAGCCGGTTCGGCCGGTTGCGGCGCTTCGGCCGTTTTCAGCCCGGATGACCGCGCGACACGCGCTCGATCTCGGCGCGGACCAGCCGCTCGACCAGATTTGGCAGATTGTCGTCGAGCCAGGTCTTGAGCATCGGGCGCAGCATTTCTCTCACGAGATCCTCGAGCGTGCGCGCATTCTGCACCAGGACCGTATGCGCGAGCGTGCCGAAAGCGGAATTGACCGCATCGGTCGCCTCCGCCGACAGCAAAGGCTTCGGGGCTTCCAGCGCGCGCAAGGGTCCGCCGGCCTGCCGGGCGGCATGCGCGGGCGGCACCGGCGGATCCTCGAAATTCTCGTTCGCGTAGGCATCGATGTCGGAGAAAGCAGCCTCGGCATCGGGATCCGGCATGCTTTCCGCAAGACCGAGGCTGTCGGGCTCGGGCTTCGACTCCGGGTGCGCCTGCCCGACCGGCGCCGCCGGCGCCGTCTCGATCTCGTCCTGCTCGACGGGCTCAACGGGTGCGCCGAGTGAGGCGGGCTCCGACCGCTCGAGATCCGGCTCGGGCGCCGCTCGCGTCTGCGGTTTCGTCGCTTCCTCATCCGCGATGATCCGCCGGATGGAGGCCAGTATCTCCTCCATCGACGGCTCTTGGGACTTTGCCGGCTGCGTCATGCGCGCATCCTCACCACCGCGCGAATCGCGCGATCGCCGCTCCGGGTGCAGCGAATCACTCGCGCAAGATCATGGCACGGGGCAGATCGAAGGCAAGCAACGGCCTGTGGACACGACCGCGGGCACCGATCGCGCTCAGAGTCCAATTCAGCGCCCGTCGGGGTTGCGAATGCCGGTCCAGGCATCGCGCACCTGCTGATAATGGACCATCGGGTCGTAGACGCTGGTCGGCAACCCGAGCACCTGCGGCGAGAGCCTGCCCACCGCGGCGAGCAAGTTGTAGGAGGCGACCACGCGATCGTGCTGCGCGGTGACGAGCTGAACGCGGGCGTTCACCAGAGCCTGCTGGGCATTGAGCACGTCGAGCGTGGTGCGCTGGCCGACGCGGGCTTCCTCGCGGACGCCGTTGAGCGCCACTTCCGAGGAAGCGACCTGGGATTGCGCGGCCGCGATCTGAGCCTTGGCGGCCTGGACCTGGCCCCATGCCTGCACCACGGCCTGCCGCGTCTGATTGCGGACCTGATCGAGGTTGAGCCGCTGCTGCGACAGGCTCTCCTTGGATTGACGGATCAGCGAGAATTCGCCGCCGCCCTGGTAGAGCGGAACCGTCAGCTGACCTATGACCGAGGTGCTGAACTGGTGGACGATCGAGAGCTGGGGAAAGCTGGCGTACTGCACATTGCCCTGCAGGCTCAAATTCGGAAATAGCGCGCCCTCGTTGATCTTGACCTGCAGATGCGCGACATCGACGCCGTACATGGCCGAAGTCACGTTGGGGTTCTCGGAAAGCCCGTTATCGATCGCGGCGGAGAGCACCCGCGGCGAAAAGCGGTCGACCGGTGAGCCCGGGGCGAGATTGACCGCCTCGGTGCCCACCACCTGCCGGTAGTTCGCCCGCGAAGTGTTCAGGATCGATTCGGAGGCAGCCACTGCGGATTGGCCCGCGGCAAGCTGGGCCTCCGCCTGGGCCACATCGGTCCTGGTGACTTCACCGACGTTGAATCGGTCGCGAGTCTGCTTGAGCGTCTCCTCCAACACCCGCACGTTGGTGCGCTGGACCTCCAGATTTGCAGTATCGCGCAGCACGTCCATATAGGCGGTTGCGGCGGCGAGGAGCACCGTCTGCTCCATGATCCGCAGCCCCTCGCGCGCGGCCGAGACCTGGCTTTCCGCCACGCGGGTCCGGTTCGCCGTCTGAAAGCCGTTGAACAGCGTTTGGCTCACCGTCCCGGTGCCGCTGTATGGCGTGGTGGTCGCGTGGCTGCGCGCGTAGGTGTTGATGCCCTGGCTGTTGGCTCGGGTCGTGACATCGGAATATTGCTCGCCCAGCGTCGCCGTCACGCTGGCGCGCGGACGATACCCGGACAGGGCCTGCGGAACCGCCTCGTCGGTCACGCGCGCGCTGGCGCGCTGGGCATTGAGCTGCGGGTTGTTCTGGTAGGCTTGGACGAGGGCAGACTCCATCGTCTCGGCACCGCAGACCTGCGGCCAAGCTCCCACCACGCCGACGACAGCGATTGCAGCCGCCCCGATCGCTCGGCGGACGTTCCTGCTCCGCACCTTACCCACCCGTCGACGGTCCCCAACAAGTTCCGCCCCCCGGACTTGCTGTCCGGAGGTGACGGAGTACGTGCCAAGCTTAGGCGGGCGGGTAGAGTCTTGAAACCCCCGGACCCCGAGTTTCCAGAAAAAAGATGCCCGGTAGCGCTTTCGCGCCACAGTCCCGGCCCGGCAACGGGTGCAAATTTGCAAATTCAGGGATTTCGACGCGATTCGCGGCGCGGCTAAAACACGAACTCCGGCGGCTTGGCGAAGCCAGGCAGCAGGGGCGCGGCCGCATCGAACACCGGCTGCCCCGTCACGTGTCCGGAAACCGACCGGTAAACCGTCGCCCTTCCGGGTGCTCGGCCGAACACGCATGCCAGCCGCCCGCCGTCCTTGAGCTGTCGGCACAGGCTTTGGGGAAGGATCTCTGTCGCGCCGTTGAGCAGAATGACGTCGAACGGGGCTTGTGCCGGCGCGCCCGCCGTGAGCGGACCGATCACGATCGTGACGTTCGCGGCCCCAACGCGGGCGAGTTTTTCCCTGGCGAGCGAGGCCAGGTGCGAATCTTCCTCGAGCGCGACGATGCTGCCCGCAAGCTTGCTCAAAACGGCGGACGAATAGCCGGTCGCGCAGCCGACATCGAGAACGCGATCTGTTGCCGCGATCTCCGCCTCCTGGATCAGTCTCGCCAGAACCGCGGGTTTGAGAAGATAACGCGGTGCCCGCCCGTCCTTCGCGTTGACCAAGCTCAGATCCCCGTCGGCATAGGCCAGGGCCTGCTTCTCGTCCGGGACGAAATGTTCCCGCGGCACTTCGAGCATCGCGGCCAAGACCCGCAGGTCGGTCACGTCATAGGTGCGGACCTGGCCCTCGACCATTGTCCGCCGCGCCTCGGCAAAGTCGATCATGAGCTCGTCCCGTCGAGGGCCCACACTATTCGCAGGCTTTGTGCGGCAGGGCCCTGCAAAACGCAAGGTTCCCGGTACGGCACGCGAGGAGGAAAACCTGATCGGAGCGTCCGGGTTGATCCCAGCGCAGATGGAGCATGCGACGAACAGCATGGATGCGGAGAATGAAGGCAGACTTCCGGGTTGACTGCAGCCGCGGCCGGGGCTGTACTGGAGTGGGGATGAGGCATCGCAGGAGGCCGGAATGACTCTGGTCCTCATCCAGTGTCCTCGAACTGGCCGTTGCATCTCCACCGGCATCGAGGCCGACCCCGACAATTTCGATCTTGCTTTCGACGGGCCGAGGACCGTTGAGTGCCCGTTCTGTCGCAAGGAACACGTCTGGACCAAGCAAAATGCCCTGCTGGTCGACCCCGGCAAGTGGTCGGACGTGCCGGAGATCGAGGATTGTTTCATCAAGGCGGTGGAAAATTCCGAGCGGGCCGCGTCGGCGAAACGCGCCGCGGATCGTGATTTCTATCTGCGAATGGAACGAAAATGGTTGGGGCTTGCCGACGGGTTCCGGTGGATCGCCGATCTCGAACGGCGCCACGGCTGATCTGTTCGCGTGGCCGGCCGTCTTAGATTTGCGCGGCGCGGAGCGCGGATTGAGCCCTCGTACCCGGCTCCGGTCCCGCATGCACCTCCGCGAAGTCGCCGCGCAACGCCTTCAACGCCTGCCGTTCGCGCTCGATTTCACGGGCGGTGCGGAAGCCCATCTGACGCAGCACGGGAACCGGCGGGCACCAGCCCCGGAGCGCGTGCTGCAACAGAAACGCCGTCGCCAGCGCGCTGAGCAAGAGCCAGCTTCTGTTGCCCCTGGCGCCGAGCACGATGCCGGCGAAAGCCAGGGTCGAAGCATTGGCGTGGATCGCGCGCTCGACGTCCCATTCGGCATCGAGCTCGCAAAGCCGCTTGGCGATGTGCTGCGGATTGGACGCATGCCACCGCACGGTGCGTTCGATCTCGGCCTGGATGCGGCGGTCGATCTCCTCCTCGGTGGTGCGGGGGACGCGCTCCGCGCTAGTGGCGATCGTCATGGCGAGCTCCGCTTCGTGCGCCCGGCGCTGCCGAATTCAGGTCCCGGTCTTTGCCTGGGGCATCTTCGACCAGCCAACGCGCCCGTCAGCCGCCCGGTTCCGACCGCCGCGTGATGAGGCTTGATTTCCGCGCCCGCTTCATCAAGCTCCCCTCGAACCGTGTAGGAAACGCACAGGAAACGCGATGCCAGGCAAAAAACTCTCCCGGCGGGACGTGCTGATCGGTTCGGCCGCGCTCGCACTCGGGGTCGCCGAGACGCGGGTGATGGCGGCAGCGCCGCCGGCCGCCGCGATCACGCCCGAACTGATCGCCGCCGCACAAAAGGAAGGCAAGCTCGCCTGGTACACCTCGGTCGATCTTCCCGTCGCGGAGAAGATCGCCCGCGCGTTCGAGGCAAAATATCCAGGTGTCGCGTGCCGGGTCGAACGCGCCGGGGCCGAGCGGGTGTTCCAGCGCATCGGCCAGGAGTACGGCAGCCGCATCTACGCCGTCGACGTCGTCAATTCCTCCGACGCCGCGCATTTCATCGTGTGGAAGCGCGAAGGGCTGCTCGCGCCCTACGTTCCGGAGGACGTGGCGCGTTTCTATCCGGCCGAGCACAAGGATCCCGACGGCCTGTTTGCGACTTGGCGCGCCTGGCTCAGCGTGATCGCCTATAACACCACGCTGGTGAAACCAGAGGAAGCGCCCAAGAGCTTCGCCGATCTGCTCGACCCCAAATGGAAGAGCAAGATCGTCAAGGCGCACCCCGGCTACAGCGGCACCATTCTCACCGCCACTTTTCAGATGTCGCGCGATCTCGGCTGGTCGTATTTCGAGCAGCTTGCCAAGCAGAACGTCATGCAGGTGCAGTCCTCGGCCGACCCGCCCAAGAAGCTCGCGCTCGGCGAGCGCGCGATCATGGCCGACGGCAACGAGTACAACATCTTCCTGCTCAAGGAATCCGGACAGCCGGTCGAACTCGTGTATCCGACCGAAGGCTCACCGCTCATCGTCGGCCCGAACGGCGTGTTCAAGAACGCGCCGAACCCCAATGCGGCGCGCCTGTTCCAGAGCTACATGTTCTCCGCGGAGGCGCAACAGCTCATGTCGGACCTCGGGGGCCTGCGCTCGGCGCATCCCGCGGTCAAGGAGAAGGCCGGCCGCAAGCCGCTGCGCGACATCAAGCTGATGAAAGACGATCCGGTCGCGGTCGAGGCCCAGAGCGATCAGATCAAGGCGCGCTA
>WNGE01001524.1_pt1 | contig 32183 bp, 35 predicted proteins | sample 5400651 | NCBI WGS metagenome assembly WNGE01 (sample SAMN13153370, study PRJNA577476) | soil metagenome | isolation source: 60 cm soil or saprolite under grassland replicate 2 | place: USA:California | collected 2016-06-15
CTGGGTAACTCGGTGGGTGACCCCGATCAAGTGGAGTCGGAGCACACCCACGCCGCGGGTCTGCAATTACTACCGATCGAGACGGAGCTCGGTGGCGCCAAGCGCCTTACGCGGGTTCATGGACGCGGCCACGAACACGTGCCGGGCATATGGTCAGCTCTCAGTGGTGTATCCGTTGAGGGCTACGAGATCCACGTTGGCCGGACATCCACCCTTTCGCCTGGATTGCCGCCGCTCTTCGATCTCGGGGCAGGCCACGATGGATGTGTGAGCGACGACGGCATCGTGGCTGGCACCTATCTCCACGGGATCCTCGAACAACCCGACGTTCGGCTGGCCCTGCTGCAGGCACTCGCGTCCACTCGCGGCTTTTCGTTGGCGCCAACGCAGCCATCCGACGTTGATCCCTACGATCGCCTGGCCAGCGTTCTTGGCGACGTCCTGCAACTGGAGCAGACGTGCGTCGCACCATTTCTCGCCGCCCGCGGGCGCGCACCAGCATAGCTGCCGCTCGCTGCGACCCGTCATTCACCTTTCGGGCAGGCTGCGCCTTAGAGGGGAACTGACTTGCCAGGCTGCCAGCACGCGGCGATCAGATCGTTACGCGAGCACCAGCGGGACACTACGCCGCCGACTCGAGCTCGTCGCCTGACCGGGCACCGCCTCGTGATCCGCGATAGCCCTCCCGGTGTGAGCGCTTGTCCAGAGACGGCGTTGGGACCTATCGCCCGCCCGCAACGTCGGGGCCGGCTTTGCAGCAGAAGATTTGCAGCAAATCTGCGCAAAAACCTCGGCGTCCCTCATTACTGCAAGATCTGCTGCAAAACCGTGGACACGCCTGGGTAAACGTGGGGCAGCCTGGCGCACGGGCTCACCGATTTCGTACTCGCCAGGCGTAGCCGGGGCTGGCCGGGAGCACGCTGGAACACTGTTTGGACCGTCTTCAAAACGGTCGTTCGGCCAGCTTCCTGTTCGAAGGTGGGTTCGACTCCCATGCACCTCCGCCACTGATTCGTGAGTTCAGATTCGGGTGAAGAAGCGACTCTTGCCAGGATCGCGACTTGCTTCGGTACCGATGTCCCCTGAAAAAACGGTTGGGAAGAACGGTCACAAAAACGGTCGCGCGGCCAGCCTCGTGGTCGAAGCTAGGGCCAGTTCCACCGATTGCGACGGGAGTTCTGAATTCAGATCCGCACAATCGTTCCAGCGTTGGGCAGTATTGGGCTGAAGCCGATGCAACGTAGGTGCCTGAAGCGCACTGGGTTTGGTTTCGCCGCGGCTTTGGGCGACGTTCGGGCCACGCGACCCTTTCGCCGTTGGTTGGTCGCACTGGCCGCGAGTCTTTCGGCGGCGTGCGGCAGTCCTTCAACACCACCTGCGACCGTCGCAGGGGTTGTGAGGCAAACGCCTGGGATCGAGCCAAACGATCCGGGCGAGAAGAGCGTGAGGTTACGCGACAACGCTGACGCGGACCCAGCTGCCCCCCCGCCAACTCGTCGCGAACGTGTGTCAGCTGAGCGCTAGGGCTTTCGCGAATTGAACTAGCCCAACGCCTGGGATCCCGATACTGACGGAAAGTCGGCGGGAAATTCATCGATGCTCTGGCCTGTCTCAAGGTAATTGAAGAGTGCCCGCACAGGGACGCGCGGTCCCATATAACACTGGCAACCCACCGAGGACAGCTGCCAACCGTTCAACCAGCCCTTCCGGGTCGACGTGGCCTGGGCTATCTGTGCGCCGTCATTCATCGCCCCACCTGATCTGCGGTCGGCGTCACCATCTTGAACGAGTGGCCACACGCAAGCGCGCGGATGTCATGGCTGGTTGGATCGTCGGTGTAGCGCGGCAACCGACCCACCGAGACGCTGCACGCATCGCATTCTGTTTCGTACTGCCCGCGTGTGACGCAGGGTGACGGATAGCTGCGAGTTCATGGGCCGAGTCAGATCAGCCGCTCGTGCGGGCGGCAGGGCCACCACCTGGCGGGCTCGCCCCAGCGCCCGTGCGGAGCTCCGCGCGGGGACTCGGAGACGCACGCCCGGCGAGCTGGGCGATCAAGGCGGTCGTCGCGCCGCCCAGGAAGGCGGTCCGGCGGTGGACGAGGACGATCGGGATGGTCGGCTGCGGAGCGTCGACCGGTAGGACGCGCAGCGCGCCGGAGCGGAGCTCCTCGTCGACGCTGCTGGACGGGAGCAGGGCGAGGCCGAAGCCCGCCTCGACCATCCGTTTCTGCGCGGTCAGGCTGTCGACCGGCACGATCTCCGCCCCGCCGAGCCCGCCCGCGGCCAGCCACTGCTCGAGCGTCGCCGCGTAGGGCTCGCGGACCGTGCCTTGGCGGGAAGGGAACGCCAGCCACCGCTCCCCGGCGAGCTCGGCCGGCTCCACCCGTCGCGCGCCTCCGAGCGGGTGGTCGGCCGCGCACACCGGCAGCAGCGGCTCGTCGTCGAGCAGGCGCGAGACCAGCCCTGACGCTGGGTCGAGCCGGTAGCGCAGCCCCAAAGTCGCCTCGCCGCGGCGGACCAAGTCGCTCACCTCCGCGCTGAGGGCGGTCCGCAGCCGCAGGTCGACGGCCGGGTGGGCCTCGCGGAAGCGCCGCAAGCGCTCGGTCAGGGCGGTGCTGGCCAGGCTCCCGACCATCGCGAGCGTGACGACGCCCTGGGCGGCGCCGCGAACGGAGCCGACCGCGTCGACCCCGTCGCGCACCGACGCGACCGCCGCCTCCGCGTGGGGAAGGAACGCGCGACCAGCGTCGGTCAGCAGGACGCCGTCGCTGACCCGCTCGAACAGCGGCGCCCCCAGCTCGCGCTCCAACACGTGGATCCGGCGGCTGGTCGCCGGCTGCGACAGGTGCAGGGCCGCGGCCGCCCGGGTAAACCCGCCGTGGCGCGCGACCGCCAGGAACGCTTCGACTTGCGCCAGCTCCACGGCCATCAGCGTAGCGCATCGATTGGCAAGAAACGATGCATTGGACACATCTTCCTGGCCTTCTTATGCTGCGGGCATGATCGGAGCGAACGACCAACGACCGACCGCGCCGACCCGCCACGGCGCCTACCTCTGCCTACGCCCGCGGCCGGGGGCGCGCCATGTACTCGTCGGCGCCGACGTGCCGGCCCTGGTGGAGCGCCTTGGCCTGACCAACGAGTTCGGGTCGTGCACGTCGCGGCGCCGACCGCCGAACGGGTCGAGCGGTTCTGCGCCGGTTTGGACCGCCTCGTCGGCCAAGCGGCGGAGATCCGGGTCCTCGGTGGCGAGGTGCGCGGGCGCCGCTACACGAGCGAAGCCATGCACGACTTCGCCTACGCCCACCAGGTCCTCCAGCATCCTGGTGCGACCGCGCCCAACGCGTTCCTCGTGCCGGTGCGCAAGACGGCCGCTTGGTGGAAGAAGTCGTGGCTGGAGCGCCACACCTACTTCCTGCCGCGCTACGACGAGGCCGGCCGCATGCTGAACGAGGGGCACGCGCTCGCCGCCGCGGCCGGAATCCCCTGCCTGATGCGGCGCACCTACCGCCACCCCACCGAGCCGGCCGGGGACGGCGCCTACGACTTTGTCAGCTACTTCGAGTGCGCGGACGAGGACGCGCCGACGTTCCACGCCGTCTGCACCGCCCTGCGGGACGTCGCGCGGAACCCGGAGTGGGCGTTCGTGCGCGAGGGCCCAACCTGGCAGGGCCGGCGCGTCGCGACCTGGGCGGAGCTGTTCGCATGACGCCGACCAGGTGGCGGCTCTCCGTTAGCCTGCTCGACCACCCCGTGTTGACCGTGCGCAGCATCCCGGCCACCTGCGATTTCTGCACCCGCGTGCTCGGCATGCGCGAGGTCTCGGCCAGCCGCGGCCGCACCGCCTGGCGTTCGGCCGGCAGAAGATCAACCTCTACTAGCACTCTGACACCTTGACATTCGCGTTCCTGCGCGCGCGCATCCCGAATCCGTGCGTAGGTTCGCTGATGCAGTGTTCGCTTGACCGGTCGTTCAGAAAGGCTGAAGTGCCTCAACCTCATCCACGACCACTTCATCAGTGACGCTGACCATGCACACGTTGACCCAAATCGCCTTGCGTGCAGCACGCCTGCGCGACGACCAGTCCTTGTACAGGGCCCAAAGCACTGGCAAGCATGCCAATGACGCAGCGCGAGCCGGACCGGCCGCGCGGGTTACGGCGCCAGGGTTCGAGTCTGCTTCCGTCAGACACAATCCGAGCTCATGATGGGCAGCCCGGAACCTGGCCACCCGTCGACACCGGTGCAGACCTTCCGCGAGCGGCTGCCGGCTTCGATCCTGCGATCACACGTGACGTGCGCTTGGATTCAGCACGTCTCACCGAGCTCGGCTCCGTATACACATCGCACGATCCCGAACGGCAGCGCCGAGCTGATCTGCCAAGTAGGCTCAAGCCCTCGAGTTGTCGGCCCTCAATCAGGTCCGGTTGAGCAGATTCTCTCGCCGGGGACCACTGTCGTAGGCATCCGGTTTCGTCCTGGGGCGGTATCGTCGCTGCTCGCGATACCTGCCTTCGAGCTCGTCGACCTGTCAGTCGCAGCAAAGGATCTCTGGGGCCCGGTGGCAGTCGAACTCGGCGAGAGAGTGGCGGGATCGGCGTCATCAACGGAAGCCGCGGCGATCCTCGAGAACACGGCCTTGGCCTTGTTGCCCGGAGCTTCGACACTCGACACGATCACAGTAGAGGCGGTGCGGCGGCTCGTGCCCAGAGCGACCGACGACGTTACGTCCCTCGCATCGTCCCTGGATATCTCCGAGCGGCAACTCCGCCGCCGTTTCCATGTTGCGATCGGCCTTGCCCCGAAAGTATTTCACCGAATGCTTCGCTTCCAGCGATTCCTCGCGCTCTCGCGAGAACTCGAGCGGCCGAGTACGAAGATCGGTTGGCTCGCCGCAAACGCCGGCTATGCCGACCAAGCCCACATGACGCGAGAGTCCATGCGACTCTCGGGACTGTCACCCCGAACGCTTCTGCGCGAGGCTGAACGCAACTGCCTCTGCGCGCATGATCACGCCGCCTCGTATCGCCCACTGCTCCCGGTGACAGCGTCGCAGTTCGATCGGCGGTCGTTGGAGTGACGGACAGCCAGTTCCGGGCAGGACGTCCGATTCGTTCAAGACTTGCAGAAATCCCCGTCCGTAGCATCGAAGCGTGCTTCATACGCTTGGCGCGCGTATCGCGCTTCAGCTGCGAGCGCTGCGCATGTTCGTCGCGCAGGGTGAATTCGTCGAAGCGGTGAGGACGTGAAATCGACGCCAATGGACACACGCTTCGATCTTCGTGGAGTGGTGAGCGTCGTCACCGGAGCGAGCCGGGGCGCTGGGCGCGGGATCGCCCAAGTACTTGGCGAGGCAGGAGCAACGGTCTATGTCACGGGCCGCAGCGTGCGCACGGCATCCTCGCCGAGCGGGCGCGGCACGATCGACGAGACAGCCGAGCTCGTCGAATCCGGCGGCGGGGTTGGTGTGGCGGTGCGCTGCGATCACACGATCGACGAGCACTTGCCGGCGACGCCCAGGTGATGGCCAAGAGCGGGCAGCTTCTGACGGTTGGCGAACTGGCGCGCGAGTACGGCTTCACTGACGTCGACGGTACCCAACCCGAGCCATTCCAGATCTCCGAACACACGCCGGAGGAGCATGGGCCTTCAGACGCCTCTTGACATCGACGGTGACCGCAAGATGGGCGCGGCGGGTATCGCGCCGCTCACGCTCGATGCCACCCAACGTGCCGCTCTTCAGAGACGGACGTTGCGCGTCCTGGCCGCCAGCCAGATCCTCGCCGCGCTCGGCGGGTCCGGCGCCGCCGCGGGCGCACTGATGGCGTTCGACATCACGGGTAGCAATGCTCTCGCGAGCCTGCCGCTGGCGCTGGTCGTTGTCGGCGCATCCGTAATGGTTATGCCGGTCTCGGCGATTTCGCGCCGCGCCGGCCGCCGCGTCGGCCTAACGCTAGCGGTCTCCATCGCCGCCGTCGGTTCGGTCCTGATCGTCCTGGCCGGAGCGCTCCAGAGCTTTCCACTGCTCTGCACTGCCAGCATCGCGTTCGGCGCCGGCAGCACTGCAATCTTGCTCGCGCGCTATGCCGCCGCCGACCTCAGCTCGCCGGCCGAACGTGGCCGCGCGATCAGCCGCGTCGTCTTCGCGACAACCTTCGGCGCGGTCGCGGGACCGAATCTGCTCGCTCCGGCTGGCGGCGTGGCGAACGCGTTCCGCCTCCCCGAGCTGACCGGGCTGTACATGTTCTCCGCCGGTGCATTCTCGCTCGGCGCGCTCGTGCTGTTCGTGCTGCTGCGACCCGACCCGCTCCAGATTGCGGTCGCCCTCGAACAGCGCTTGGAGGCTGACAACTCCGGTGCCACGGTGCGTATCCCGTTGCGCCGGCTCTTGGCGCCGCAGGCCGCCGTCACAGGCCTGGCGACCATCGTGATCGCAAATCTCGTGATGGTCGCCGTCATGACCATGGCGCCGGTGCACATGCGGGGACATGGCCACGGCCTCGAGTTCGTCGGCTTCGTCATCAGCCTGCATGTCGCTGGCATGTTCGCCCCATCGCCGCTTACTGGTTGGCTGACGGACCGCCTCGGCTCACCGCCGGTCGCGGCGCTATGCGGCTTCTTGCTGATGATCGCGGGCATCCTGTCCGCGATCGGCGGACAAAGCGGCTTCAGCTTCGCATTCGGCCTGTTTCTTCTTGGCGTCGGATGGAATGCCGGCTTGATCGCCGGCAGCACGCTGCTCGCATCCTCGGTGCCCGCCGCCCATCGCCCGCGCGCCGAAGGCGCAGGCGATCTCAGCATGGGCATCGCGGGCGCCACCGCCACCGCCCTTTCGGGGCCCATCGTCGGCCTCGCCGGCTATGCCACGCTCGCTCTCGCCGGCAGCGTGGCCGCGGCCGCGATCGGGCCGTTTCTGATCGCCGTCGCGCGGCACTCACGCCCCGCCGAGATTCCTCGTGCGCGGCGGGTGCTGACTTGATCGCTGAAACCATAGGCAGCCGGCGCGGGTTTCAACCGAAGGAGTATCAGCGGTGAGCACAGCTGAGACACCTGACCGCTTCGCGACGCTGGCCGACGAGCGGACGCTCGACAGCACGGTCGTGGCGCTCCAAGAACACGGATTCAGCATCGACGTCGTCGACGACCTTCACGCCGCGCGCGGCGCTGTGCTTGCCCGTATCCCGAAAGGCTCGACGGTGATGACCAACACCTCGGTCACGCTCCAGGAGACCGGCATCGCGAGCGCGATCGACGGCCGCGGGCCGTACCAGTCGGCACGCAACGAGATGATGGCCCTCGATTTCGCGACCCAACTGCAAGAGATGAAGGCGATCGCCGGCCAGCCCGACTTCGCGCTCGGCAGCGTCCATGCGGTCACCCGCGACGGAGTGCTTGTGATCGCCTCGGCCTCTGGAAGCCAGCTCGCCTCCTTCGCATGGGGCGCCGCCTACGTCATCTTCGTCGTCAGCACACAGAAGCTCGTGCCCAACCTGGAAGCGGCCCGCGAGCGCATCTACCGCCACAGCCTCAAGCTCGAGGACGCCCGCGCGCTCAGTGCGTATGGAGAGCACAGCTTTGTGGGGAAGATCCTCGAGATCCACCAGGAGCGGCCCGGCCGCATTCACATTGTCTTCATCCGCCAGCCGGTCGGATTCTGATGGGCCGCAAGCATTACGCGGCTGCTCTCGTGGTTCTGCTCGTCGGACAGGCAATGGCATCGATGGACGCGTCGATCCTCGTCGTCGCCGCGCCGAGCATCCGTTCGAGCCTGCAGGCATCAGGGGCCGAGCTCCAACTGATCGTCGCGACGTACACGCTGATCTTCGGCGCGCTCGTCATCACGGGCGCCCGCCTCGGCGACATTCTCGGGCGACGGCGCGCCTTCGTGCTCGGCCTGGCGGCGTTCACGGTTTGTTCGCTGCTCGGTGGCCTCGCGCCGGATGCAGCATTTCTGATCGTCGCGCGCGCCCTCCAGGGTGCATCGGCGGCGCTGATGACCCCGCAAGTGCTCTCGATCATCCAGATTCAGTTCGACGAAGAGCGCCGCGCCCGCGCCATCGGCGCCTACTCGATGATCCTCGCCGTCGGTGTCGCCGCAGGACAGATCCTTGGTGGGCTCCTCGTCACCGCGCACCTGCTGGGCGCCGCGTGGCGTCCGGCGCTCCTGCTGAACGCAGCCATCGGTGCGCCGCTGCTTCTCGTCGCGCGCCGCGCCCTGCCGCCCATGGCGCCCACAGCTGAGCAACGGCTCGACTTCGCCGGCGCCGGCCTGCTCGCTGTAACGATGCTCGCGCTTGTGGTGCCGTTGAGCTTCGGGCGCGAGTTCGGCTGGCCGCCATGGAGCTGGGTATGCCTGGCGGCTTGCGCGCGACTAGCGTCCTCGTTCGTCGTACACGAGCGGCGCGTCCACCAGCGTGGCGGCGATCCGCTGCTCGAGCTCGGACTACTGCGGGCACCGCAAATCGCGGCCGGAGTGATCTCCGTGCTGCTCATCATGAGCTGCTACGCGGGCTTCCTCGTGAGCCTGACGCTGCATCTGCAAGGCGGCCTCGACTTCACAGCCCTCCACGCCGGTGCGACCTTCGCGATTTACGCCAGCGGTTTTGCCACCGCGAGTCTCACGTGGACCCGTGCCGGCGACACCGCACGCGCTCGCTTACCGATGCTCGGGCCAATTTTTATGGGCGCTGCGCTCCTCGGCATCGGACTCACAGCCGACGACCACAGCTGGTCAACCGCGGTCGCCACGCCCCTCTTGTTTGCCGCCGGCGTCGGCCACGCATGCGGATTCTCGCCCGTGGCCGAACGGCTCACGGACGCGGTGCAAGAGGCGCAAGCAGCTCAGCTGAGCGGCCTGATCCTCACCGCAAGTCTCGTCGGACAGGTCGTCGGCGTCGCCGCGTTCGTCGGCGTCTACCTCAGCGCGGCGGCGCGCGGGTCTGCCCAGGGGCTAGCCGTAACAACCCTGGCGCTCTGTGGCACGCTGGCGCTTACCGCCGCGGTCGGATCGCGGTCGAGCGTCGACAATAGTCTTGCGTCGTGACTGGCGTAAATGCCTACGACTACATCGTTGTCGGTGCCGGCTCCGCGGGCGCGGTGCTCGCGGCGCGCCTTTCGGAACGCGAGAGCGTCCGGGTACTGTTGCTCGAAGCCGGGCCCGAATATCGCTCGTCGGAGACACCGTCCGAGATGCGGAGTCCGAACTACTGCGGGATCGTTAGTCGTGGGGGCTTCTCTTGGCCGGGGCTCGAGGTCGTCCTCGTCGAGGGGAGGGACACAACTAGGTACGTGCAAGGCTACGGCGTCGGTGGCAGCTCAGCGATTAACGCGCAAGGAGCACTGCGCGGCCTGCCCGGTGACTACGACGGCTGGGGTTGCCCCGGCTGGACTTGGAAAGACATCCTGCCCACGTTCGTCAGACTCGAAAAGGACGCCGACTTTGGCGACCGCGAGTACCACGGCTCGCACGGGCCGATCCCAATCCGTCGCCCCAGTGTCCGGGAGTGGGGCGCGGTCAGCCTTGGATTGAAAGACGCAGCGCTTGGGCTCGGGCACTCGTGGTGCGAGGACGCGAATGTGCCGGACGGCACCGGCATCACGCCGCAGCCATGGAACCGCGACAGCCGTGGGCGCATCTCGACAAACGACGCCTACCTCGAGCCCGCGCGCGGGCGTGCGAACCTGACCATCCGCGGCGGGGTGGTTGTCGACCGCGTCCAGATCGAGCACGGTTCTGCCGTCGGCGTTTGGGTGGACGGCGAGCTGGTCGAGGCGGGCGAAGTGCTGTTGTGCGCGGGTGCGCTTCAGTCCCCGGCGATCCTCACCCGCTCCGGCATCGGGGCGGCTGAGACCACTCGGGAGATCGGGGTCCGCGCCGTCTGCGACCTACCAGGCGTCGGACAGAACCTTCACGACCACCCGATCGTCGTGCTGCCGATCGAGCTCGAGCCGCGATCACAGCCCGCGTCGCCGGCGGTTGCCGTCTCGTGTGCGTTTCTTCGCTGGGACGGGGAGAGCATGGCCGACCTCGGCATCTGGGCGCTTGACATCCTCGAGGAGGACACGACGCGCGGCGGGCTGATGGTGGCCCTGCTCGCACCGTGCTCGCGTGGCAGACTCGACCTCGTCTCGACTGATCCGCGGGAGAATCCCGTTGTCCACTTCAGGCTGCTGGAAGACGCGACCGATCGTGCACGTTTCCGTGTTGCTCTCCGTCATGCTGCCGAGTTGCTTCGGCAGCCGGCGCTGTCGCAGCTGGGGAGAGCCGACCTCCGCTTCGCGGAGCTTGACGACGATGCGCTCGATGCATGGGTGCTCGCGCAGAGCGACGCATTCGTCCATGCGGCGGGAACCTGCTGTCTGGGCCGGGCCGTCGACGACGAGTTGCGCGTGCTAGGTGTCGACGCGCTGCGCGTCGTCGATGCTTCGGTTTTGCCTGCCCTGCCACGCGCGACGCCACATCTAACAGTCGTCATGCTCGCGGAACGCGTCGCCGAACGGATCGCAGAAGCCAGTTAGCGACGCGTCGGGCGCTAAGCCCAACATGAAAGATCGCGGTCCCCGACTTGCTCAAGAACTACGGGCCGCCGCTCAGCCAGCAACTGCGCGACGCCGGCTTCGACGCCAGCTTCGACACCTCGCCTGGTCTGGATTCACAGGTGCAGACAGGCCAGCAGCCGCTGTACTTCAACTGCCAGGGGCCGGCGGATGTCAAGGGCATGGATCCGTACTTCATGCTGTCGATCTTCGAGGCACAGTACTACCGGCCGACCGGCGAGCCGGCGCCATTTCGTGGGCCACATCGCGCTGGCGCAATCAAGACTACGACGCGGTTGTCGAGAAGATCAGCACGCTGCCAGTGGACGATCCGAAGACCCTGGACTACTTCACGCAAGCCATGGATATCTGGTGCCGCGAACTGCCGATGATCTACGTCTCGCAGCTGATAATCCGCTATCCGATGAACACGACGTACTGGACCAGCTGGCCGTCCAAGGACAAACCGTTCGGTTTCCCACACTCCTGGCAACAGGAGTTGATGAAGACGCTGTTCGCGTTGCAACCGACCGGCGCCGCCTGAGCCATGTAGCCCCACAAATTCAGCGCGACCCAGGGTCGGGCAACGCTTGGACAGGCCGAACGCGAGGGCGGCAACATTGCAACCGCCTCCGATCCGTTCCGCCGCGTCCTCTGACCTCGCGCTGATCAGGCCGTATCGCTGCCCACTTTGGGTGACGTCATGATGGGTGCAGTGGATTCCGTTCGTAGGATCTCCCGTAAACGGCGCGGTCGGCGCCTCGAACCGTGATGACGATCTTCCCCCGAGCCTGTCCCTCGTGCAGGTAGCGGATGGCGTCGGGCACCTCGCTCAGCGAATACGTCCTGTCGATAACCGGCGTGATAGTGGCGGCCTCGACGAGCTCCTTCAGGAACTGCAGGTCCGCCCTGTTCGGTTGCAATGATCATGCACAGCCTGTGGCTCACGAACGGCGACGCCACGAGCGCTCGAATCGAACGATCCACGCCTCCGATCCACCGACCACCCCCTTCGCCGCCGACGAGCACGAGCGTCCCACGCAGGGTGAGGGCGCGCCTGAGCTGCGACAGCGAGCGGTTCCCACCCATGTCGAGGATCAGGTCATACCGCTTCCAGCCTCGGGTGAAGTCCTCTTTTGTGTAGCCGATGACGTGGTCAGCGCCGATGGAGCGGACCGTGTCCACCTTCGTCGTGCTGCACACGCCGGTCACCTTGGTGCCGAACGATTTCGCGATCTGCACCGCGAACATCCCCACGCCTCCAGAGGCACCGACGATCAGGACCTTCTGCTCGTTCTTGATCCCGCCTGAGTCGCGAAGAGCCTGGAGGGCGGTACAAGCCGAGGTCGGTACGGCGGCCGCCTGCTCGAAGCCGAGGTTTGCCGGCTTGGGCGCGAGCTTGTCCGCGCGGGCACATGCGTACTCGGTGAAGGAGCCGTCGCAGGTGCCGAATACTTCGGCGCCGGCCTGAAAGCGCGTCACGTTCTTGCCGACCGCCTCGACCGTCCCCGCGACATCCATGCCCCGAACACGAGCCTTGGGCGCGCAAAACCCGAAGCCCATGATGCGCATCAGGTAGGGCAGGCCCGTCATAAGGTGCCAGTCGCCGCCGATATGGACGCCAGCGGCATGAACGCGGAGGAGCACGTCGTCGTCCCCGAGCTCGGGCTTGTCGACGTCCCGAAGCTCGAGAACGTCCGCTGAGCCGTACCGGTCTTGAACGATCGCCTTCATCGTCGTCGGCTGAGCCTCGAGCTCTTTGGACGTGGTGTGCGTCGACATCTGATTGCTCCTTCGCCCCCGCGGGCTTGAACTCGTCGTGGTTCCAAGATCGTTGCCATGTTGCTCTTCGGCAAGCGGGCCCGCCCGCCTTATCGAGCGAGTCCGGCACACTGCCTGACCGACATACCACCGGCAAGGCGACCGCCTGGGCCGGGCCATGATGGGTGCGCACCTCGCGATCACCGGCCGGGACGGCGAGCGCACCGCTCCGGCAGCCGCTGAGTAGCCGGCCTTAGATGGTCAGGGTGAGTCCATCGTCCGCGAGCTCCGCGTCTGCTTCAGTGCTGCGGCCGAGCATGTCCTGGCTCATGTGAGTCAGAACCAGACGGCGACAAGCCAGCCGAGCGCGGTAGCGCGCCAGCATCGCGTAGCTCATGTGGTACTTGACCGCCTTCTCAAAGATGTACGCCTCGCAGATGAACAGGTCGGCCCCGTCGCTGAGCTCGACGAGAGTCTCAGTCCATTCGGTATCGCCGGAGTACGCGATGACTTTGCCGTCGCACACCACCCGCAGACCGTACGGCGGGGCGCCACTGGCATGGACAACTGGGTAGGCGGCAACCTGAACCGGACCGACGCTGGTTGGCGTGCCCTCGAAGAGCTCGATAGTGCCCAGGTCGAACCGGCGCAGAACGCTCGAGGACCCGGGATAGAGCACCTCCATCGCCTGCGTGAGCCGATCGCGTATCCCAGGCGGACCCGCCACCAGGAGGGGCCGCTCGCGCCGCGCGAACTGCTGATCCAAGACGAGGAACGGGATGCCGCCAAAATGGTCGCCATGGAGGTGCGAGACAATCACCGCGTCGATTGAGGCGGGCTCGAGTCCCAAGCGCGCGAGTGCGACGAGGGATGTCGCTCCGCAATCAAGCAAGACGTGCGCCGACGGGGAACGGACCGAAATGCATGCCTGAAACCGACCGCCACTGCCGAAGGCATCGCCTGATCCGACAAATTGCACGGTGACCATCAGTCTGGCTCAGGGTGTCTGTTTCGGAATGAATCGTCCAGCCCTTCCATGGGGCTGCCGCCATGTACCGGGCCGGCGCCACCGTCGACCTGCAACTCGATCGCGCCGATCGGGCCGCCGGCCGATGCATACGCGGCCCGACGCTGGTGGTGTGGGCCGAGCGCTATCTCGGTACGCGGGGAGAGGCGCCGTCGTTTGGCTCGTCCTGCAATTCCTAATCCTTCCGACCCTCGACACGCTGACCAAGCAGTCGCACCCGCTCTCACTGGAAGACGTGAGCGATCCGGCGCTGGCCGTCGCGAAGCCAGCTGAGTCGCCTCTGGCTCGGCTGGAGCTCGCCTGCCGCCTGCTCGCCGAAGCCCGCAGCCTCGACGAGGTGAAGGTGGTTGTCGACCGAGGATCGGACGCGAGAGGTCTTGGAACCGATCAAGGTCAAGCCGTCGATGATCGAGGGTGACATGACGTCGGGCTTGGCTGGGCCGCCACCGACCGTGATGTCCCGCCTCGATATGCGGCTTGATGGAACGTCGACTCGTTATCTCGATCCGAATGATGCTGTCCTCATCATCAACCCAGGGGATTTCAAGCTGCTGCCGTGAGCCATGGCGCCGGCCCGCGTAGCTCTTAGCAGGGCGCTGAAGAAAGGCTTCGTGGAGGCGGTTCCGAGGTGGAGGAGGTGATCAGGCGTCATTGGGGGTTGGTCCGAGTTCCATCCGGAGGGCGTGTGCGGCCATAGGGGAGGCGGCCAAGCGCCGCACGCTCTGACGCCTTAGCTCGGCGCCGCGATCTGCATCAGTCTGGTGATGCGGACCAGGTTGTAGGCGGCTGCGACCAGTAGCCGGCCAGGCCTGTCCGCGCCAATCCGAGAAAGCGCGTGCGGCGGAAGCCACCCACCGTCTTCATCCAGCCGAAGATCTCCTCCACTCGTTTGCGGATGCGCTGCCTGATGCCATAGCCGGCGTGCCGCGTGGTACGCCCACGGGAATCGACGCGGTTGGATGGCCCCATGCGGGTCTGGCCTCGGCGTGAGTGGCAGCCTCAGATACGCGCGACGGTGGGACAGGCAGCGCTTCTACCCTGAAGAAGAATGGACCGCCGATCGGGACCTTCGCAACCGATGCTTGCGCCTTGAGGGTACAGGTCCAGGTGCCAGCGACATATGCCTTGGCGGCCTCAAGGGGTCACCGCAACAGCTCGTCCATTTTCTCTGTCGGCGTGCGATAGCCGAGGGTCATACGCGGTCGGCCGTTCAGGCTGTCCTGAAAACGCTGCAGGTCAGTCGGTGTGTGGTGCGAAAGGTCCGTGCCTTTAGGCATGTACTGGCGCAGCAAGCCGTTGGTGTTCTCGTTTGAGCCACGTTGCCAGGGCGCGTGTGGATCGCAGAATAGATCGGAATGCCGGTGCTGACGGTGAAGCGCGCATGGTTGGCCATCTCGAATGCGATGCTGGCAATCACCGTCGTCGCAGTCCCGCCCTTCGCCAGGCTAATCCGGTCCGAGGTGCTCACCCTCAAGGCGCAGGCGTTTGTCGACGCGGCGCGCGGGCTAGGAGCTGGCGACCGCCGAATTGTGCTTCGGCACATTCTCCCGAACAGCGTCTGGACGGTGGTCGTGTACGGCACGCTTGAAGTCGGCAAGACGGTCGTGTTCGCCGCGGGCCTCTCATTCCTCGGCTTGGGCATCGAACCGCCGAACCCGGAGTGGGGTGCGATGCTTGCCGAGGGCCGCCAGGTGCTGGCGGTTGCCCCGCATGTCTCGACCGTTCCCGGCGTGATGATCTTTTTGGTCACGCTCGGGCTCAACGCAGTGGGCGACGCCATGCGTGACGCTCTCGATCCACGACTGCACTACTAAGGCGGGTTGGCCGCTTTGGCAAGGTCGCGCCGACGAACGGGCGGGCCCGAATGGTTGAGCCGCTCGGGGTTCTACAACATTGGCGTGGGGGTCAGTCGTTGCTTGCCGGTGGACTGGCGCGCTGGTTCGCGGTGGTGGGTGCTACACGCCTTGGCCCAGCCGAGTAACGATGGCGGCAATGCGGTAGTTGACGCGTGGTTTGGCAAGAGTCAGTTGCCCACTGACGGAGCGATTGGAAATGTAAACGGTGTGGGTACCGGACTCGGTGAGCGACACGGGCGTGACACAGCCGGAGCAGGGTCGCGCGGTTCGGTGGGGTGCAGGAGGGATCATCCACGGCGAGAGCTAGAACACAATTTCCGGCGGGGAAAGGGAAGTGGCGACGATGGTGGGCATGGCTGGACACGGGCGCGCCTTCGTCTGAGGGTGTCGGAGGCAAAACCTCGGCTGCTCAGCGGCGAGCTCAGGCTCTGGCAGCCACCGGCAAGTGGTTGAGGACGACTCTGTCGACGCCATCGGGTCTTTAGGATGCTGACTCCTGAACCCGCGTGGCCAAGGGATTTGGCCCAGAGGATTGGCGGGCGGCGGCACCGGTTAGCGATACAGGAGCAAGGCGCTGGTACGGATCTGAAAGGCTAGGGCCGAAGCTGGCCAGTCTACGTAAACTGTGCGCGCGTCCGACCCTGTGTCGAGCATCTGGCGTGGCTGCGCGCTACCGAGCAGTCGGTAAATGAAGTAGGTCCCAATCTCCGATTTCCGCCAGGCGAACTCACGCGGGCAATGCGTCATGAACGCATGGATAAGATGGATACCGAGCTCGACTGGGCGGAGTGCCTGGCGATCGAGGACGTGGACCTGGACGCCTCCGCAGGTCGTGCCGTGGTGCTTGGAGAATGTCGGGGTAAACCAGGTAGCGCGGAACGCTGCACCTGGTATGCCACGGGCCTCCAATTCGCCTGCAAGACGATACGGATCGACCCACGGCGCCCCGACCAACTCCAACGGACGCGTGGTTCCGCGGCCCTCGGACACATTGGTCCCTTCGATCAGGCACGTGCCCGGATACACCGTCACGGAGTCAAGCGTGGGCAGGTTCGGCGATGGTTGCACCCACGGCAAGCCCGTCTGGTCGAACCACATGCCTCGCTCCCACCCCTCCATTGCGACAACCCGTGGCTCCGGCCAACCGTTGTCGCAAGCGGACAACCGCGCCAGTTCGCCGAACGTCAGACCGTGGCGAATGGGGATCGCGTGAATGCCGACGAAAGACTCGCGGCCGGCCTCTACCAGGTTGCCTTCCACCTGGAGACCGGCGATCGGATTCGGCCGATCGAGCACCACCAGCGGCAGCCCCACCTCGGCGGCCGCCTGCTGGACCAGCCACAACGTCGATACATAAGTAGCGAGGCGCACGCCGACGTCCTGTATGTCGAAGAGCAGCGCATCGACATCCGCGAGCATCTCGTCGGTTGGCTTGCGGGTTTCGCCATAGAGGCTGTGCGCTCGCAGCCCCGTCCGCGCATCGACTGCCTCCCCGACGTGGACGCCCGCCTGGTCGGCGCCACGAACGCCGTGCTCTGGGCCGAACAACGCGGTCAGACGGAATCGCGCGCTGGAGGCCAGCAGGTCAATGCCGTGGCGCAGCCGCGAGTCGATGCCCGTGTGGTTGGTGACCAGGCCGATGCGCTTTCCGTGGATCTGTGGCAGTCCTTCTCGGAGCAGCCGCTCCAAACCCGTGCGGACCGTCACAGCAGCAGCCCGTCGACGGGACGGCGCTGCCAGTAGCTCTTCGGCTCCATCAAGGCGACTGCGCGGCGGAAGCCACCTTCAGCGCCACGCATCTCGCTCGCGCCGCGGTACCACTGCTCATATTGGAAGGTCGCCACTTCACCGCGAAAGAGGCTGTACTGGTGGATGGCTTCGAGATAGCGATCGAATACTGCGTCCACGTCCAGATACAGGTCGGGCTCGAAGCCGTCCTCATCCTCCCAGTTTTCGGCGTACAGCACTCTCGATGGTCCAGCCGCTGGATACTCGCGTTTGAACGTGGGTAAGCGGGCCAGGAACAGGCTCTCCATGACATTCAGACTGGTGTTGTGATGGTCGCGATGCAGGCTGCCCTGCCAGTGGGTGAGCAGGAGAGTGGGGCGGTACTGGCGGATCACGTCAGCAACGGTCCACTGCGCCTCTAGGCTGACCGGCAACTCACCGTCCTTGAACGGCAGCATCACACACTCGGCGCCGAGAATGCGCGCGGCGTTGTGCGCCTCTTCCTGTTTAATACGCGTGTATTCCTCGGGGCTAAGCGAGCGATGGCCCTTTTCGCCCGGGGTCATGTGCACCATCACCGCTCGCCAGCCCGCGGCGACGTGCTTCAGGACGGTCGCGCCGCCCATGACCTCAGCGTCAGCGGCGTGCGCGCCAACAACCATGATGCAGTTATCGGACGTGGTCATCAGCCGACGCTTCTCTGCATTACGGCGAACCTGCGCACCTCGTGAAATCCACACTGGGCGTACAGTCGGGCGGCATTGTCGCTAGTCCACAGGAACCAGGCGGCGTGATATCCCCGCTTCAGCATCTCGACCAATGTGCCGGCCAGCAGCACCCGACCGATGCCGCGACTGCGCAAATCGGGTTTGACGCCGAAAGGGCCGAAGCGCTCGGCGCGGTGCTGCGAGTAGCCGACCACCTCGTCGCCCTTGCGTGCGACCAGCAGGTTGACCTGGCGTGGGTCACCGGCGAACAACTCGCTGAAGACCTCGCCTGCTTCGCGCATCCAGTCCCACGAGAAGTGCTGGCGGATGAAATCCAGCACCGGGACGATATCCGGCGGCTGGGCTGGCATTACCACCAGACCGTCATCGGCAAGCTGCTCCGCGGTGTCCACAATTGGAGGCGGTATGTGGAACCCGGTTAGTTCCGCGCGCATGCTGAGCGGTCGTGAAACCGTTTGGAAGCCCATGCGCTGCAGAAAGGCGACCGCCGCTGCGTAGGCGTCCACGTCGACGCCCGGTATGAAATAGTTCGGTACGTAGGGAGCGACGCTAACCCGCGTGCGGCCCTGCTCGTGGAGCCGCTGGAGCGCCATATCCAGCAACCGGCTGCCCAGCTTCTGGCGCTGCCACTCGGGCTGAACGCCGAACGCCGTGATCCAGGCCTCCTCTGGCTCCAGGCCCTGATTGAAGAATGGAACACGCCGGGTCAGTGACAGCACGAAGCCGCGCACCGCACCGTCCACCTCCGCGAGCACGCAGCCACCTGGATCGAAATTCGGGTCGAGCAACACCTTGCGGCGGAAGACCGCCGGCGAGATTGGATCACTAACCAGGGCGGTGTTCCACACATCGAGGAGACCTGCCTCGTCATCTGGTGCGTACGCCCGCAGGCAGACCCCGCTCACCCCTTCAGTCCGGTCAGCGCGATGCCCTGCACGAACCATCGCTGGAACAGGGCAAAGACCAGCACAACCGGGATGATGGCCACGGTGGCGCCAGCCATCTGCAGGTTGATGACCTCCGGTTGACTGGCGTACACGCGTAGGCTGTTCAGGCCAATGGGAATCGTCGCCAGGTCACCCGACCGGATGATGATGAGCGGCCACAGGAACGCGTTCCAATGATGGACGAAGGCCAGAATCGCCAGCGCACCGAGCGCCGGACCGACCAGCGGTAGCACAATGCGCCGGAAAATCCCGAATTCGCTAGCGCCATCGATGCGCGCCGCATCGAGCAGCTCGTCGGGCAGGCTGAGCATGTACTGGCGCATCAGGAAGATGCCAAATGCGGTGACGATGTTCGGCACGATCAGCCCTTGCAGCGTGTCCACCCACTCAAGGCGACTGACGATGTAGAAGACGGGGATCAGGAACACGAAGAATGGGATCATCATCGTCGCCAGCACCAGCAGAAACAGCACGTCGCGTCCCGGAAACTCGAACTTCGCAAAGCCATAACCTGCCAGCGAGCTACTGGCGAGCACCCCGAAGGTGATCGCGGCGGTGACAACCACGCTGTTCAGGTACATGCGCGCAAGCGGAATGGCCTCGGCGAGGCGGGCGTAATTCGGGAGCTGTGGCACGCTCGGCAGCCACACCAGCGGACGGGCCATGATCTCGTTGGGCGCCATCAGTGACGCGACGACCATCCACTCGAATGGCAGCAGCATCAGCACCGCGCCGACCGCCAGGATGCCGTACTTCAGCACCGGCCACAGCGGCTGTCGCGCCGACGTCATTCGCGCTCCCGCAGCAGCCGCAGCTGGACCAGAGTAATGACCAGGATCACCAGGAACAGCAAGACCGCCATCGCGGTCGCGCGCCCCATGCGCGTGAAGTTGAAGGCGGTCTGGTACATGTACAGCACGACTGTGTTCGTCGCGTTGACCGGTCCACCCTGATTGGTGAGTACGAACGGCAGGTCGAACACCTGTAGCGAGGCGAGTGTGCTGACGACGCCTACAAACAGCAGCGTTGGCCGCAACAGCGGCAGCGTGATCGACCGCAAGCGATCCCAGCTGTTGGCGCCATCCACCTTGGCAGCCTCGTACACGTCGATCCCGATTGCCTGCAAGCCGGCCAGGAAGAGGATCATGTAGTAGCCCAGGCCGAGCCACACCGCGACCGCGACCATGCTCGGCATGGCTTGTTCGACACTCGATGTGAAGCGCTGCGCGGGAAAGCCGAGTAGACCAAGAACCCCGTTGAACAGGCCGTAGCTCGGGTGATAAAGGTTGCTCCAGACGATCGAGATGGCAATCGACGAGGTGATGTAGGGCAGGAAGTAGATTGCCCGCCACACACCACTCATGCGGACTTCGCCATTGAGCAGCAGCGCCAGACCAAGCGACAGAACCGTCGTAACCACGACGTTGGCCAGCGCGAACACAACGCTATTGCGAAACGTCTCGCGAAACAGCGGATCGTCGAAGAGCAGATAGCGGTAGTTCTCGAGGCCGCGCCAGGGCATCGTCTCGACTGGGGTCAGCATGTTCCAGTCGTGCAGGCTGACGTAGACGGTGAACAAGAACGGCCCGAGTGCGAATAGCAGCAGGAAAATGAGCGCCGGCGCAACAAACGCGTAGCCGGCCGCGGCGCGCCTGGGAAGCCGCCGGCGGCGCGCGCCGGCCCGCTCGAGCGAGGCAACCGGGCGCGCGCCGACCACAGACTGCATGGGTTGGTTCAGCCCTGCGCCTTCTCCTTCAGGATGCGGTTGGCTTCCTGGGCAGCGGTGTCGAGCGCCTCCTTGGCCTCCTTCTGGCCAAACCAGACCGCCTCGATCTGCTTTTGCAGGCTGGTCTTGATCTCCTGCGCACCGGGAATGATCGGTTCCGTGCGGCTATTGTTCGCCAGCGCCTCGACGAACGGCTTGACGAACGCGTCGTTGAGCACGTTTGCGTGCGCCTGCTGGTCAGACGCGCGGCTCGGGATCGCGTTCAGCCCGCCTGTCAGGTACTTGCCCATCGGTGACGACCCGCCGCTCTGCGGCGAGTTCAGCCATTGCAGAAACTTCCAGGCGTCGGCGCTGTTCTTGCTGTTCTTGTCGACGCCCCACAGCCAGTTGTACTGGACAGTGGTCGACTTGCCGCCGCCTTTGGTCGGAATGGGTGCGACGCCCACGTTCTCGATGCCACCTGGGACGCCCTTGCGCAGAGCGGCGCCCCACCAGTTGGCCATGATGGTCATGGCCGCTTTACCCGCGACAAAGTCCGCCTGGGCAAAGCCGAGGTCGGCGCCGCCGTTCTTGATGATGTCGGCTTCGAGGTTGACGACGTCCAGACCCGGCGCCTGGTTGAACATGACCTGACTATTGTCCTTGGCCGCGTACTCGCCGCCGTTCGACCACAGCAACGAGGTGAATGGGTGGACGACGCCGGAGTCCCAGCCCTTGAGGAACAGGAAGCCGGTCTGGCTGACCTTGCCATCAGCGCCCTTCGTGGTTGCCTTGATGGAGGCCTCCTTCAGCTCGTCGAATGTCGCCGGAGGTTTGGTGACACCAGCCTGCTGGAGGAGCTGCTTGTTGTAAATGAGCTGGTAGTTGTTGACCTCGGTCGGGTAGCCCCAGACCTGGTCCTTGTACGAGGCACCGTCGACGGACCCTGGGCTGTAGGACTTCTTGACGTCGGCCACGGCATCAGCTGGCGGAGTCTGCAACACGCCGCTGCTGACGAAGTCGGGCAGCCACAGGTTGTAGAAGTGAATGATGTCAGGCGACGGACCGCCAAGCCGGCCGGTGGTGATGCGCTTCAACAGCTCGTCGAACGCGACCGTCTGGTGATCGATCGCTGTGCCGGTCTCCAGCGTGTACTGCTGCAGGATAGGCGTCATGACGGCGAGCTGGTCCTGGTCGCCCCAATGCGTCAACACCGTCAGCTTCGCTCCACTGGCCGGTTTGGCCGCCGCGGGGGCGGTCGTGGGTGCTGCCGCGGGCGGCCCGGCTGCCGTCGTTGGTGCGGCCGCCGGTGCAGTCGACTGGCCGCATGCGGCCAGCAATGAGGCGCCAGCCGCGACACCGCCGGCCAGCGCCAGGCTGCGCAGGAAATGTCGGCGTGAAAACGGCATGTGCTTGAGGTCCATCGTCAGCGCTCCTCTCCCCTGGGTAAACAACGAGGGATGTGCGATTCGGCGAGAACGGTCCGTGCGCACATCGGCGCACGACCTGGCGAATTCGCGGCAGTACGCATGCACCGGCCGCGCCCGAGCACACGCCGCCGCCGAGGACGACCATGTCCGGATTCAGTAAGCTCACCACGTCGGCCATCGCCCAGACCAAGCCGATCGGCCGTGGCGTCAATGCTCTGCTGAGCTTCAGCATCACCGGCGCGACCCGCGGCAAAGACTGATTCCGCCCCAGCATCAGCCGCATGACCGCGGCTCGCGCCACGGCCGGCCTGCCGCTGCCAGCTCGAGGGTTGGTTGCCGGACCTCAGTGACGCTGGCGCCGGAGATAAGCCAGCGCGCCGCGCCAGCCAGACAGTCGGCGCCTCGATACAGCCGACCGTCGAGGACCATCCCACCGCCGATGCCGGTACCGACGACCAGCAGGACCAGGTTGGCGACGCCTTGACGCGCGCCGACCCACCGCTCGGCCAGCATGGCGGCGTGCCCGTCATACTCCAGTGCGTTAAGGGATGCGCAGGCACTCCTCTACCGCGTCGGCCAACCGGATGTGGCACTAGCCGCGAATATTGGTGTGGGCGCCCACACGACTTCACGTCGCCCGCGATCGACACGGCTGGTACCGGAACGCTGACGGCAACCGGGGCGCTGTGCAGGGCGAGGCGCTCCGCCAACCTGACCACCTGGCGCACCACGCCTTCTCCGCCTTGCCTGCTGAGAGGCTCCTGGACGCGTTCGCGTACCTGGTCACACATCTCCACCGGCCCGGCGGCGACCTTGATCGCATCGACGTCGATCCCAATGGCCAATGGTATCGCAGGCAATAGCGAGTGACGGAACCCTCGAGCCGCCGCAGCATGCTGGCATAGGCCTCGAATTCGTGAGTGTTGTGGTTGAGCGAGACGCCCGGCACGTTGGGCGAGACGAAAACCGCGAGCGACCGACCACGTTTCGACCAGGCCGGCGCCGAGCTGTGCCACTAGCGCCATGGTGAACACGAAGGCGAGCGTCGATCCCGCGGCGGGCGGCTCGAGCTGACCATCGACCGGCACCAGCGCGTCTTCGCGCGGCAGGCAGTTGTCGACCGCGACGTCGGCCAGGTCGACCAGGTTCTTGCCGCTCGAGTGGCTCGTCTTGGCTGTCGCCGCGTTGTCGCCGGAGGTGACCGCCACGAGCGCCCAGTCCTAGCCGCTTGCTTCGAGCGCGACGTCGATGCCCGAGGCGTTCGTGCCGCCGTCGAATAGATGAGCATGACGTCGCCGGGCCCAACTGGGTAGGTGGCCAGGAACACCTTGGAGTAGCCCTCGGTGCGCTCCAACCACAGCAGCTCGCGCGCCGCCTGGACCAACTGTGTTGAACCACATCAGGCGCGGTCGAGCAGTGGGCGGAAGCCGGCGAAGCTCCCGTAGCGCGGGAAGATGTCCACGAGCGGGATCACCGAGTGGCCGCTGCCGTAGACGTACACAGCTCGGTCGCGGCTGATGGCGTCAACCATCAGCTCGGCGGCGCGGACGATGCTGGGTACTCGCTCCGCCCCAATGCGCCGCAGCAGCTCAACCTCGGCTGGGCCATAGCTTGGTGAGCGCCGCCGTGTGCGCTTGACACAGCGCGCTCCTCTGGTGGCTCCTTGAGCAGCGCCAGTGCGTGCTTCCGTGTGTAGCCAGTCACCTCGCATACCTGGTCGAGGATCTCGGTCTTCTCGCTCTTCCTCACATGCCCGTACCGCGGCGCCAACGCGCGTACCAAGTCATGCCGACTGGCTCGCTGCACCTCACCGACCTCACCTTCGGTCGGATTCTTAGCTGAGGCAAACGCACCATTTCGGCCGGCAAATTTCTGAGGCAGCACGCTCGCCCACTCTTGCGCGCTCAATCTAGAACGATTGTCTTGATTTCGAGTTCAGCACTCTGGCGGAGGTCTTGGAGTCGTACCTACCTTCGGATCGTGAGCGGCTGAGCAACCGTTTTCTAAACCGTTTCGTCAACCGTTTTCTCGTTTTCTGATTTGGCGTGTGAGCGATAAGGCTGGCAGGAGTTTCTATGTGCACCTGATCTGAACTCAAGAATCGGTGGCGGAGGTGCATGGGAGTCGAACCCACCTTCGAACGGGAAGCCGCCCGAACGACCGTTTTGAAGACGGCGAGGCCCACCGGGACCCGTCCACCTCCCTGGCGGAGTCGCAGTATAGCCGGGGTGGTCGCATGCGGGGGCGGGACGGTAGAACGTTCTGTTGACAAGCGTTGGACGTGCCGCGCTCCTCGCCCTGGGCGTGGCACTCATTCTGGGGGTGGCGGCGAGCGCGTGCGCGCCGGAGCCGGCGGCGGCGCCTACGCCGGCGGGGGACCCCTTCGCGGTGGTCCGAGCGACCGCTCAGGCGGCGTACCAGGAGGGGCAAGGCCTCGTGCAACGCGGCGACGTTGTGGGGGGCTGCACGCTGATCGACCGCGCCGCGACCAACGATCCCGACAGCCGGACAGACGTGCAGCAGGCGCTGGAGCAGTGCAAGGTCGCTCTTTCGGCGATGTTGGCGGCCCAGCTGACGCCGACCGCGGCTTCGACCAGCGCGGCAGGAGCGACCCAGCGACCGCTCGTGGTGCCGACGGTGCCGGCGTTCGCCACACAAGCAGCAGCCGGGGCAACACAAGTGGCAGCAGTGGCGACGCAGCTGGCGCCGGCCGTCGCCACACCGGCAGCAGCGGGGGCGCCTCAGGCAGCAGCTGCGGCGACACAAGGAGCAGCCGCCGTGGCAACTCAGGTGGCGGCCGCGCGCGTCGCTGCGGCGGGATCGCCGGTGGTGGCGACTCCACCGACGCCCGCGGCCAGCGCGGCCTTGCAAACCTGGAACGACCCGCAAGCGCGCTTCTCCGTCGCCGCGCCGCCCGACTGGAACCGCGTCGATCAACCACAAGCCCTCTTCGGCACCGCCGCGGTCGAGTTCCACGACACCAGCGGGCGCGCCAGCCTCGGCGTCGCCGTCGACTCCCAGGGTCGAGCCGTCTCACCCGAGCTCTATGCCGCCAGCATGGAGCTCAACATGCAGCAGCAGGTGCCCGGCTATGCCCTCGAGCAGGTGGTGCCGGGCAGCACCGCGGGCAATCCCTCGATTCGACGCACCTTCACCTTCACCCAGAAGGACGCCTCGGGCCGCGACCTCAACGTCCGCGCGTTTCAGGTGACCGTGCTCAAGGGCTCGACGCCGTACATCATCACCGCCTACGCCCCGGCCGACCAGTTCGCGCAGTTCAGCCCCGTCTTCGACCAGATCGTGGACAGCTTCCGCTTCAGCTAGCCTAAGATTTCTCGCCGGTCCCTCTTATGGCTATGCACATAGGCGTCGCGCGCGTGGAATTGCTCCTGGCCGAGAATGGCTCGCTCAAGGGCAAGCGCATGGTCGTGAAGTCGGTCGCGCAGCGGGTGCGCAATCGCTTCAACGTCGCCGTCGCCGAGGTCGATACCCAGGATGCCTGGCAGGTCGCGACCCTGGGCATCGTGTGTGTCAGCGACGATCGGCGACACACCAACGAGGTGCTCAGCAAGGTCCTCGAGTTCATCGAGGCCGAGCGATTGGACGCCGACATCGGCGCCGTCCAGATGGAGCTGATCGCGGTGTGACACTCGGGTTCGAGCCGGTGCTCATCCAGGTCGGCTCACTGGCGGTGCGGCCATTTGGCGTCTTTTCGCTGATCGGGCTGAGCGTGGGCATCTGGCTCACGCTGCGCCGGGCGAAGCAGGACGGCATTCCGAGTGCGCAGGTCCTCAGGGCGGTGGCGCGGGCGATCCCCGTCGGGGTGCTGAGCGCGAAGGTGGTGCACGTGCTCGGCTGGTGGGACTACTACCTGATGCGACCGGCCGAGATCTGGCAGCTCGGCATCAGCGAGCTGTCGCTGTGGGGTGGACTGGTCGGCGGCGGGGTCGTTGCGGCCGCGGTGCTGCGCCACGATCGAGGTCATCGCAGGCGTGTCCTCGATTGCGCGGCGCGGGCGGTGGCGTTGGCGATTGCGATCGCGCAAGTGGGTGCGTTCCTCGAAGGAGCCGGGCAGGGTGTGCCGAGCGATCTGCCGTGGGCGACGCAGTACACCAGCCATCTGGCGGCCACGCCCGACTTCGGGGTGCCGCGCCACCCGGCGCAGGTCTATGACGGGCTGATCGCGATCGGGCTGTTCGCGGTTCTTACGGCGCTGCGACCAACGCTCGCGGCCGGCCTGCCGACAAGTCTGTTCTTGATGGTCTACGGCGGGGCGAGGGTTGCGCTCGGCGGTGTGCGGCTCGAGCCGGCGTTCCTGTTCGGTCTGCAGATCGAGCAACTGCTGGCGCTGGGCAGCATCGCGGTCGGCGCGGTCATCGGACTGCGTACCGTACGACGTATGAAGGTGACCCTCCTGTCCAAGCACGACTGCCACCTGTGCGAGGCTGCCCTGGCCGAGCTGCGGCGCTTGCAGGGGCGCTATCCACACCAGCTGGAGGTGGTCGACATCACGCGCGACTCCACACTGCAGCGACAGTACGGTGAGCGGATCCCGGTCGTGCAGGTCAACGGTCGCGAATACGACGCGCCGCTGACGCGGGCGGTGCTCGAGCGGGCGCTCAGCGGACACACATGAAGCTCGCCGCGCGGCAGTGGCCGTGGGCGTTGAACGTGCTGCTCGCGGCATTCATCGCCGGCGCCTTGCTCGCGCCGCTTCTGGAACGCCTGGGTTCGGCTGATGCCGCGAGCGCGATTTATCGCGTCTACCACCTGACGTGCCACCAGTGGGCGTTTCGCTCGTTCTTCCTGTTCGGCTCCCAGATCGTGTACGCGCGCGAACAGCTCGATGGACTGGCGGTCGATCCGTACACGTTCACGGGCACGCCTGAGCTCGGGTGGAAGATGGCATTCTGCGAGCGCGACCTGGCCATCTACCTCGCGCTGCTGGTGTGCGGTGTGCTCTATGGGCGACGTCGCTCGATCCCCGCGTTGAGCGTGCAGGCGTACGCGCTGCTCATCTTGCCGATGGCCCTCGACGGCTTCACCCAGCTCTTCGGCTGGCGCGAGAGCACCTGGGAGCTGCGCGTGCTCACGGGTGTGCTATTCGGCGCGGCCAGCGTGTGGTTCCTGTACCCGCGGTTCGATGCCGCATTCGGGGGCGAAGCCGAGGCCAGGCAGTATGCTCGCGCGGAGAGTGCATGCGCACCACAACCACCACCGCCCAGCGGGTGAGCGCCGCGCCAGAGGTACTGGATTGGATCCGCGGCGTCCTCAGCCTCGCGTTTGTGGTGCTCCTGCCACTGCTGGTGATCTCGACCAGCTTGCGCTCGCTGGTGACGGATCGCGATCTGCTGCTGCAGGGGTTCCGCGACAACCAGGTCGGGCGCACCACCGGCTTGGATCAGCCGCAGTTGGAGCGCATCGCCGATGCCTTCGTGGCCTACTTCCAGGGACCGCCCGGCCAGATCCAGATGCAGGTGACCGTGGGCGGCCAGAGCCGACCGCTGTTCAACCAGCGCGAGGTCGAGCATATGGAGGACGTGCAGGCGCTCATCCAGTGGTTCCTGCGGATGCAGATCGTGTGCGCCATCCTTGTGGTCATTCGGGTTGGGTTCGCGGTGGTTGTGGACCGATCGCCCGCGTTGTTGGGGCGCGACCTGCTATGGAGCGCGGCCTTGATGGTGGGCCTTGTCGTGTTGGTCGGAGTGCTGTCGCTGGTGGACTTCACCGAGCTGTGGACGCGGTTCCACCAGATTGCGTTCCGCAATGACCTGTGGCAGCTCGACCCGCGGACCGACTACCTGATCATGCTGTTTCCGGAGCCGTTCTGGTTCACCGCGACCATTCGCATGGCCACGCTGGTCGCGGTGCAGGTGGTGGTGCTGGCGGTCGCGGGAGCGGCACTGCTGTTCGGGCCGCGGCTATTGCCAGGCGGCGGTGACACTACCGTCTGAGGTGCACAGGCAGCCGGGGCTGGCGATCGGGTATCGGCTGGTGTACGTGCTCGGCTGGAGCTAGGGCTCGAAGACCACGTGCACGGTCAGGCCTGGCCGCAGGTCGGGCGCGGCGCCGGCCAGGTTGATGATCGTGGGGTAGTGCGGCGCGGCGCCCTGGACGGTCTGGACTTGTGGCGAGATGGAGGCGATGGTGCCGCGCAGCGTGCGATCGGGCACGGCATCGAACGTGACAGACACGGCTTGCCCCACGCGCAGGCGGCCGACCAGGTACTCGTCGACATCGGTCGTTTCGACCTGATACCGCGATGGATCGCCGATCGAGAGCAACGTGGCGCCAGGCGCGACGGTGTCGCCAGCGTGCACGACCACGGAGTTGACCGTGCCGCTCCACGGCGCCACCACCAGCTCGGTCGAGCTGGCGCCCGCGACCCGCACAAGAACCTGGCCCTTGGTGACCGATTGGCCGACCTCGACCAGCAGCTCGACCACGCTGCCTCCGCCCAGCGACGCGACGTTGGCGCGCGCGACCGGCTGCACCACGCCATGCGCCGAGAGCAGCGGCGGAGCCACCACGATCTCCTGTACGGGCGCCGCGGCCACTTCCGACGAACTGCTCGAGGCGCCGGAGCGAGCCACCAGCAGCCCCAGCCGCACCACGATCAGCACCGCCAGGACGACGCCACCGAGGATCAGCAGCGAGCGGCGCGACCGAGGCACAGCCAGGCGCGGGACAGCCACGTTCATCCGTATTCGATGTCCCGTTGCTGGAACAAGAACACGCCGCCATACGCGCACAGCAGCCCGATCAGCACCATGACCGCGTCCGCGAACCAATCGGGCGCAACCGACGGCGCCAGGGTCATGTGCGTGAGCACCGAAGTCTGGCGCAGCCAGTCCAGACCCTTCAGGAACGAGCCCAGCAGGTTGACCAGGAACGACCACGCGACAAGCCCGTAGGCCACCGGCGACGCGAGGCTGCCGCGCCAGCCCAGCACCAGCACACCCGCGCCGAGGACCACGACGGCAGGCGCGCACGCGTTCAGCCCGGCGGCGAGCAGCGCCGGCACGCTGACTCCGACGTGCGCCGAAGCCGCGCCGAGCCAGGTGACCAGGCCATTGGCAACGCCAACACCCACGATCAGCCCAAGCGACACCAGCACGCGACTACCCAGCCACGTCGCCCGGGTGACCGGTCGCACCAACAAATTGTCGAGCCGTCCACTGCCCTCCTCATCGCGCATCGCCGAGATCTGACCCGCGGCGAGCAACGCGAGCAAGACGCCCACGAACAGGAATGTCAGCCCCAGGTAGCCCTCGGCAGCTTTGCGGATCCCGAGCCTGCCCAGCGCAGCCTCGAAGGTCGGCGACGAGCTCAAGATGCTCGACGCGGACTTCGACACGGCGCCTGTCACAAACGCGAGCACACCACTGCCGAGCAGCCAACCGATCGCCGAAGGCTGCGAGACGCGATAGGCCAGGCTCAGCGGTCCGGCAATCCACCTCGTCTCGTGTCGGCGTACCTGGCCTTCGCGGATCAAGCTGGCGTTCAGGTCGCGGCGCTCGGCGAGCACGACCGCGAGCGCGCAACAGCCGCCGATCAGCGCGAGCACCGGCAGCAACGCCAGCGGCTGTGGATTGCGGAACGGGTGCAATTCCTCGATCCAGCCGAGCGGGCTCAGCCAGCGCAGCCAGCCTAGGCTGGTGCGCGAGTCGGCCAGCATGCGGACGAGGAACGCCGCGCCGAGCAGTGCCGCGGCGAGCCGCACCGCCTGGCCGCGCGTGGCGCTGATCTGACTGGTGAGCGCTCCGATCGCGAGCCACATCGCGGCGCCGGCACTCATGCCAATCGCCAGCAGCAGCGAGCCCGAGAGGGAAAACCTCGCGCCCGGGTAGCGACCGGTCAGGATGACCAGCAGCAGGGTGATCGCAAACAGCAGCAGCCAGGCGGCCCCGAGACCCATCAGCACCTGGAGCGTGGCCGCGCGCTTGGTCAGCGGCCCCGCCAGCAGCAGCTCCCAGCGGCCATCGTCCTCCTCGCCGCGCAAGCGGCTGGTGCTGACCAGCATCGCCCAGACCGCGCCCATGATGGCACCGACCAGCAGCACGCGCCACGCGACGAAGCCAGCCACGGTCTCCGCGTTGCGCGGCGGACCGAGCAGAATCGCGAACGACTGCAGCGATCGGGCGACCTGCGCGCGATCGGCCTGGGTTGGAAAGCCGGTGATGAACGCGATCGCGCTGGCGAAGACGAACAGCCCGAACACCAGGCCCCAGATCAGGGCGCCGCGATGGGTGGATCGAAAGGTGTGCTTCGCCACCGCCCAGCGCTCGACCCCCGGCGCGGCGGCCGCTCGTGTGCGAACAAACGCATCGGCGGCGATCACGCGGCGACCCCTTCGCGCGGACCGTAGTGCGACAGAAACAGCTCTTCGAGCGACGGCTTGCTGCTCAGCAGCTCGCGCACCCCGGCTTCGACCAGCACCGACAGCAGCGGCGCGAGCGGCCCACTCACCTGGCACCGCAGATGCTGCCCTTCGACCTCACTCGACAGCACGCCGGGCACCGCGCTCACGTCCGGCGGCGGACCGTCGAAGGTCGCGTCAACGTCGAGCGCCGACAGGTGGCGCAGCTCGACCAGCGTCCCCTGCTCGAGCAGCTCACCTTCGCGCAGGATCGCGACGCGGTCGCACAGCGCCTCGACCTCACTCAGGATGTGCGACGACAGGAACACGGTCTGGCTATTCTGGCGGGCCTCGAAGATACAGTCGCGGAAAACCTTTTCCATGAGTGGATCGAGTCCGCTGGTCGGCTCATCCAGGATCAGCAGCTGCGCGCGAGTCATCAGCGCCGCGATCAGCGAGATCTTCTGGCGATTGCCTTTCGAATAGGCGCGCACCTTCTTGGTCGGGTCGAAGTCGAAGCGCTCGATGAGCTGGTCGCGGTAGGCGGTGTCAACGCGGCCGTGCACCCGACCTAGCAGCGCCAGCGTCTCGAGGCCGGTCAGTGACGGCCACAGGTTCACGTCGCCAGGCACGTACGCCAGCCGCTGGTGGACCGCGGTCACATCACGTTGCGCGTCCAGGCCGAAGAGGGTCGCCGAGCCGGAGGTCGGCGCAATCAGCCCCAGCAGCAGCCGAATCGTTGTGGTCTTGCCGGCGCCATTCGGGCCGAGGTAGCCGAGGACATCGCCCTCGCGCAATTCGAGGTCCAGCGACTTGAGCGCGAACCGCTCGCCGTAGCGCTTGGAGAGCTGCTGCGTGCGGATCAGACTCGGCACGTGCTCACCGATTGGGTCGCAGCACGGCCACGACGTCCGTGTCGCTTTGTCGCCACACGAGCTCGGTTGGGCTCGTACCCGCTGGCACATCGAACACGATGAAGCCGGTCAGGACGTCATCGGCGCGTAGCGTGAGCGTGGGCAGCGGTGGGATGCCGCGCAACCCCGGCGCTTGACCGGCCACGCGCGCATCGGCCACCGTCGCAGCCGGGTTGGCCGCGTAGACCCGCTTCTGGCGGTCGCGGGCGATGAAGTCGGCCGGGTTGACCTGCAGGTCATCGCCCGAGTGGTTCGCAACGGACACCAGGATCGCGACCCGATCGAAGGCTGGGCCGACCACCGCGGGATAGACGAATGGCCCGGCGGCCTCGACCACGAATGGCCGGCCTGTGGTACAGCCCGCGAGCGCCAGCACGGCGAGGGTGCTCAGCAAGCACACGACTCGCATCAGCGTTGCCTCCAGCGGTCGACGACGCCGGCGATCTCATCCAGCCAGAAGTCGTGCAGATCGAGCATCCGCCGCATGCGCTCTTTTGCCCGCGCGGAGCCCACCAGGCCCTCACCCTGCGCGAACAGGCTGCGCTGCTCGCGGATGCGCGCAACCTGGGCATCGAACAGCGACAACATGTCGTCGTGCGCCTCGTACAGGATGCGACGAGTGCCACTGGTGACCTGCCGTCGCACCAGGCCGAGTCGCTCGAGGTCGCGCGCGGCGACGCTCGTGCCGCTCTTGCTGATGAGCAGGCGAGTGGCGATGTCGTCGAGACTGAGCGGGTCGTCGCTGGTCAGCAGCAGGGCGAAGACGCGGCCGAATGTGGCGGCGGCGCCGTAGCGGGTAAAGAAGGCGCCGGTGGCGTCGATGAACCGCCTGCGGTCCTCATGTACGCAGTGTTCTGCAGCTACCGCACGTTCAGCACACACTGAATCTGGTGAATCACGGTATCGCCTTGCGCCGCGTGTGTCAACGGCGCCGCGCCGCTTTACACGCCCCAGGTGAAGCCGAACGCTGTGGCCAGCCACGTGCGCAGCGCCGACAGACCTGCCAGCTCCAGCAGACCCAGACCGAGGCTGCTCACCAGCACGCCATACAGGTCGGTCAGGTGCACCGCCTGGTGGGCGCGGCCGCTCGCGATCACCAGCACGTACAGATTGGCCAGGCCGAACGCCAGCAGCACCGCCAGCACCATCGCCAGCGCGAGCGGCCACAGCAGCACGGCGACGCCGGCGAGA
>WNGE01001652.1_pt1 | contig 32170 bp, 28 predicted proteins | sample 5400651 | NCBI WGS metagenome assembly WNGE01 (sample SAMN13153370, study PRJNA577476) | soil metagenome | isolation source: 60 cm soil or saprolite under grassland replicate 2 | place: USA:California | collected 2016-06-15
GAGGCAGAGACTAATCGCGCCGAGTCCGTAAAGTCCCGACAACCAATCAGAGGAGACAAGACCCGGTTCTTGTCTCCTTTTGCATTGGTTCTTACTGCTAGTGTCCTAAAGCTGCGTTGCCGCGAAAGAGGCACGTTTGTCAAACTCGATGTTTCTCATTAACACCTCGCTTCAGCGAGGTGAAGAAGGCCTGGGAAAGAATCTTAGAAGCCGTTTTAACGGCTTCTGGTCAAAAACCGTTAAAACGGTTGCCTGATCATACATGGCTCGTGATCACCTCGCTGAAGCGAAGTGTTAATTAGATGTCATTATTCAGAGCTGTCGCCGCGGCTCCTTGAACTCTTTGATGTAGTAGCAACACAACTTTAGGACACTACCTTCTTACTAACTCGATTGACGCTCATCGTGCCCTGTGTTAACTATTTTCCATTCCCCTTCCAATTAGTTTCACCAATTCCCCCTAGACAACAGAAGGAGACGACTGATGGGAGACAATGGAGATGATGGTGGTGGCAGCGCGGGTGTTGTCGCCGTTCTCGTGATTTTTGTAATTCTGCTTCTGGCTTTGGCGTTTATTTTTAGAGGACGATTGTTTGGTGGCCGCACGACGAAGATTGACGTCAATATCCAGGCGCCAGCGCCAGCGCCGTCCAAGTAAAAATAGCAAAGCAGAGGCCCGACCGGGAGGGAGGGGTCTTTTCGTGAGACCTGAGTTCGAGGAATGGAGGAGCGTAGATTGAGCGCTCCTCTCTTCCTTCTGGTAAATAGTGTTGGTAAATCGTAAATAGAACTCGCATAGCAATTCATCTGCAACTTCGCTACAGTAATCCGGCCGTTTACCTTTACTATTCACCATTTACGATTCACTTCTTATGGCAGCTCCCAGCATCGAGACAATAGTTTCCCTTGCCAAGCGGCGAGGGTTTGTTTTTCCCTCTTCGGAAATCTATGGCGGTCTTGGCAGCGCCTGGGATTACGGGCCGCTCGGCGTCGAACTCTCGAATAACGTAAAGCAGGCATGGTGGCGCTGGATGGTCTACGAGCGCGACGACATTGAAGGTCTTGACTCGTCGATCATCTTGAATAGATTGGTCTGGAAGTACAGCGGCCACGAGGACACCTTCAGCGATCCACTCGTCGACTGTCGCGAGTGCAATAGTCGTTTGCGTGCGGACAAGTTAGTCGATGGGAAATGTCCAAAATGCGGCTCAACCAATCTTACGGAACCGCGCCCGTTCAATCTCATGTTCCAAACTCACGTCGGCGCTACCGCCGAAGACGATCCAACTTCGCTCGTCTACCTCCGTCCGGAAACTGCGCAGGGCATATTTGTCAATTTCCTGAACGTCTTGACGACAAGCCGGCGCAAACTTCCCTTTGGCGTCGCGCAGATTGGAAAATCGTTTCGTAACGAGGTTACACCCGGCAACTTCATTTTCCGCACGCGCGAATTCGAACAGATGGAGATGGAATACTTTGTTCGTCCGGGTGAAGACGAGCAAGGTCATCAGGAATGGATCGATGCCTGCCACAGATGGTTTGTCGATCTTGGTATCTCATCCGCCAATCTTCGTCTCTATGAACAACCAAAGGAAGAGCTGGCCCATTACGCCAAGCGTACGGTAGACATCCAGTATCGCTTTTTCCCTGAGCGCGATGAGGAGGAGCGGCAGTGGGACGAGCTGATGGGAATCGCAAATCGCACCGATTTCGATCTGCGCACCCACTCGAAGAAACCGGAGGACGCTGAAGGGAAGCGTTTGAATCCTGATTCCACGGACGATCTTTCTTACTTTGATGAGGCGGCTAAAGAACGTTTTTATCCTTACATCATCGAACCAGCGGCCGGCGTTAATCGCACGGTACTGGCCATACTGATGGATGCTTATTCAGAAAAGACGAACGATAAAGGCGAGACGCGAGTAATACTAAAACTCGATCCGGCGCTCGCGCCTATCAAGGCTGCGATTCTGCCGTTGGCGAAGAACAAGCCTGAGATTGTGTCGCTGGCGAAGTCAATCAAGCGCTCGCTGCAGCCATCAATACGCGCTGTTTATGATGATACCGGAGGCATTGGAAAACTCTACGCGCGTCAGGACGAGATTGGCACGCCTTTCTGCGTCACCGTGGATCATCAATCGCTCGAGGATGAAGCGGTGACGGTGCGCGATCGCGATACGTGGGAACAGGAACGCATAAAGATCACGGAGCTTGAAGGATATTTGCAAAAGAGACTGAAAACCTAGTCCAATGTCCAACGTCCAAAGTCCAAAGTCTTTTTGGCTGTTGGGTCTTTCGACGTTGGACTGTGGATGTTGGACATTGGACATTTAAGAATGCCCGTAGTTAAAAAGCGAAACCTGCAAACTGAGACCCGCTTGCTGCTTGAATCGAGCGAGCCGGTCGAGTTGCCGCCGGCGGAGATAGCGGACCGCGATGTGCTCGTGCAGTTTGATCAGTTCAAGCCTTTTGTTCCCGAGCTCCTGGAGGAATTGCGCGACGGCACTATAGCTGAGCCGGTCGCAGTGATGAATGACGGTTCGACTTTTGCGATCCACGGCGAGACGCGAACATTCTGGGTCAAGCTTTGGCACGCCGCGGGCACTGATATGACAAAGATCGATCGAGCGCAGATCATTAGTTGCTTGCCGTCGACTCATGGTCTACAAGTAATCGTCGAAGATTACAGTGATGAACGATTAGAAGAGGATTAGCTGGTGCGATGGCTCAAGGTTGCGGTGGGCCAAATAGCGGGGGCAAGCCCGCCTTCCCAACCTGAGAGACTTCTGATTCGCTCGCTGGATCTCGACTTGAAAGCCTTTCCGACAGGTCCTAATCGCAACTGGGATCAGCTCGTGGTCGGAAAGGCGGGCTTGCCCCCGCTCTTTGACGGCAAAGACCAAACCCGAAAAACCAAAGTCTGTTTCGTTATTGACATTGGAGATTGGACGTTGGACATTGGGCTCCAATGTCTTCCATACCCCAAAGAATTGTCCGTTTAGCTGCTGCTGTGCGCGATGCGGGCGGTCGCGCGTTGCTGATCGGCGGCTGTGTTCGCGATATGCTCATGGGTCTTGAGCCGAAGGACTGGGATCTGGAAGTCTACGGTGTGGAACCAGCAAGGCTGCGCGCGCTGCTCGATCAATTCGGTCCGGTAAACGTCGTCGGGGAAGCCTTCACTGTCTACAAGCTTGGTCCTGATCTGGATGTCTCGTTGCCGCGTCGCGAACGAAAGACAGGCCGTGGCCATCGCGGGTTTGTCATAGAAGGTGATTCGTCAATGTCTATCGAAGAGGCCACGCGCCGCCGAGATTTCACTGTTAACGCGATTCTGCAAGACCCATTGACCGGCGAAATCATCGATTCATTTGGAGGGCAACAAGACATTGACAACAAAATCCTGCGCGCAGTTTCGGTCGATACTTTTGCCGAAGACAGCCTGCGAGTGTTACGTGCCGCACAGTTTGCAGCGCGTTTTGAGTTTGATATTCACGCAGAGACGATCGCTCTCTGCGGTACCATAGATTTGTCTGACCTGCCAGCCGAGCGTATTTGGGGGGAAGTGGAGAAACTTCTGCTGCGCTCTCATCATCCTTCTATTGGACTGGATTGGTTACGCAAGCTGGGCGCAGTCGAGCAACTCTTTCCGGAGATACAAACTTTAATTGGCGTCGTTCAGGATCCTGAGTGGCATCCCGAGGGGGATGTCTTCGTTCACACCTTGCTCGTCAGTGATCATGCCCGCGAACTAATAGACGACTTGCCTTATGCAAAACAGGTGACAGTGATGCTCGCCGCCGTTGCCCACGACTTTGGCAAACCCCCAACAACTGAATTCCTGGAAGGCCGCTGGCGCTCACGTGGTCATGAGGAAGCTGGCGTGCGGCCGACAGAGCAGTTTCTGGATCGTCTGAACGTTCACACGCTCGATGGTTACGATGTGCGCGCCCAGGTAATCGCGCTGGTGCGCGAACATTTGAAGCCGGGCGAATTCTTCAAGAAGCGAGACGAGGTTGGCGATGGTGCTTTTCGCCGGCTGGCGCACAAGTGTGAATTGGATCTGCTTTATCGTGTAGCGAAAGCCGACTCGCTGGGTCGCAACGCCGAATGGGTGTCACGCGAAAAATGGTACGACGCGAGCTGAAAGTTGAGCAGCAGCCGCCCGCACCGATCTTGTTAGGGCGCCATTTATTGGAAATGGGTTTGGAGCCAGGGCCGCGCGTTGGCGAGATTACGAAGGCGATTTATGAGATGCAGCTCGACGGCCGCGTGTGCAGTCTGGAAGATGCAAAAAACGTTGCAAAGAAGATGCTATCCACAGATTACGCCGATTACACAGATCAGGAGTAAACCTTGATAAGATCAGAGAGTGTTCAAGAATCTCACCGAAAACGATCCCAGAACATATTCAATCATTGGAGCGGCGATGGAAGTCCATCGACAACTAGGTTGTGGTTTCCTGGAACCAGTTTATCAGGAAGCATTAGCCCTCGAGTTTACGAACCAAGATATTCCATTTACCAAAGAAACTAAGTTGCCTTTAACCTATAAAGGTCACCCTCTTGACACTAGTTATTGTGCGGACTTCATTTGCTTCAAATCCGTGGTCGTTGAGTTAAAAGCATTGGCCCGCATGAGCGGAACGGAAGAGGCACAGGTAATAAACTATCTCAAAGCTACTGGGCACGAAGTAGGGTTGCTCCTCAATTTCGGCGCCCGAAGCTTAGAGCATCGCCGGTTTGTTTTATCGAAATCTGAGTAATCTGCGTAATCTGTGGATTATGGCCTTGGTTGTTGCTGAGTTAGGCAGTGGATCGTTCCCATGCCCCACACAAGCGGCTCGCAATTAATGCCCACCAGACGACGGGTGTAAAACAGACCCTGTAACGTCTCGAGTGCGTGAGCGTCGTTAGCGTGACCAAAGATGGGAACGAGTACGACATTGTTGGCGATGTAGAAATTGGCGTAGCTAGCCGGCAAACGATCGCTTTCACGCGCGCTTGTGCCGACAATGCCAGGCATCGGTAACGTGACGATCTCAAAGGGTCGACCCTTCACATCGGCCATTTCCCGCAATCGGCGCAGGTTCTCTTGTAGCAGTTTGTAATTAGCATCCTGCGGGTCGTTCTCAACCGCGCAGACAATTACATCCGGGGCAACGAAGCGCGCGATGTCGTCGATGTGGCCGTCAGTATCGTCGCCAACAATTCCTTCACCGAGCCACAAAACCTTTTCGACCCCGAGATAGCTTTTCAGATATTCTTCAATCTCATCTTTACTCAAGTGCGGGTTACGGTTTGGATTCAAGAGACATTGTTCGGTCGTGAGCACACAGCCGGCGCCATTTACTTCAATCGATCCCCCTTCCATCACGATGCCAGGTTCGAACCGAGGCACCTCCAGCAAACGTTCCAGGTGCGCCGGTATGTAATCGTCCTTCTTCAGTTCTTCGTACTTGTTTCCCCAGGCGTTAAAAATCCAATCGTTGTAAGCGAGGCCATCTTTGTCGTTAAGAAGAAAGTTGGGTCCGTAGTCGCGAATCCAGGAATCAACGGTCCGGACTTGATGGATGCGGATATTCTCAGCTCCGGGGAAAGTAAAACTGCCGCGTACAGACGCTTCCGTCTCTTCGTCGTCCACTAGCAGGTTGACGATCTCGTGTGGCGCGATCGCCGCCATCATCTGGAGGAAAATCTCTTCAACTTGCGGCACACGATCGGGCCAGGTTTCCAGATCTTTCGGCCAGGTCAGCCAGGTCGCATTATGGCTATGCCATTCGGCAGGCATGCGATAACCAAGTTCGGCTGGGGTGGGCATGGACTATTTGTTCGAGGCAGGTTCCAAAAATCGCGACGAGAGTGGCGCGTAGAAATCGATGCGCCGATCGCGCAAAAACGGCCAATTCTGGCGAGTCTCTTCCACTTTGTCGAGGTCACACGCAACTACAAGCACCTCTTCCTTATCGGCTGATGCCCTGGCGACAATTCGTCCAAAGGGATCGGCGACAAACGACTGACCCCAGAAAGTGAGCTTGCCTTCGCGGCCCACGCGATTAACGACAACAACGTAAACTCCATTTGCGATTGCATGCGCGCGTTGAATTGTTTCCCAGGCAGAATGCTGCGACTGATTCATCTCTTCAGTCTCGCCGGGAAGCCAGCCGATGGCCGTCGGGTAAAATATAAACTCAGCGCCACTTAAAGCGGTCAGCCGGGCGGCCTCGGGAAACCATTGGTCCCAACAAACCAGTGCCCCGACCTTTCCATAGACAGTGTTGTGAGTTTGAAAGCCCAGGTCTCCGGGCGTGAAATAAAACTTTTCGTAGTAGAGTGGGTCGTCGGGAATATGCATCTTGCGGTACTTGCCCGCGATCTTTCCGCTGGCGTCGATGATCACGGCCGTGTTGTGGTAAACGCCCGCTGCACGCTTCTCAAAAACCGAGGCAACGATGACGATCTTTTTCTGTCGAGCGACTTTGCTCAATGCATCCGTGGTTGGTCCGGGAATGGTTTCCGCGAGTTTAAAGAGCTCGATGTCTTCTGTCTGACAAAAGTATTGGGAGCGGAAAAGTTCCTGCAGGCAGACAATCTGTGCGCCTTTTTTGGCCGCCTCACCGATGCGGGTAATCGCCTTTTTGAGATTGGCTTCAGGCTTTTGGTCGCAGCTCATCTGGACCAGGCCAACCTTAACGATGTTCGACTTCGCTTTCTTTGGCATGAAGAAAGTATATCGTCCAACGTCCAACGAGAAGAAGTCCAAAGTCCAATGTCCAATGTCCAACGTCCGGTAATTGACGTTAAACGCCTTCATGATGGTTGCGCTTCGAGCTTCGAACCGCGGACTTTGGACGTTGGACATTGGACGTTGGACTCTGCCCGTTGGACATTGGACGTTGGAGTTTGGACTAGTTAAGATGTCCGGTCGTTTTAAACCTCCAATTCAGGCGAGACATTTCAATGATTGATTTCGAGTTGACTGAAGATCATAAGGCGCTGGTACAAACCGTGCGCGAGTTTGCGACGAAGGAAGTTGCGCCCTACATCAAGGATTGGGATGAAAAACAGGAGGTTCACCCGGAAGTAATAAAAAAGATGGCCGAGTTGAATCTGCTGGGCGTTTGCATTCCGGAAGACTATGGTGGCGCTGGCTTCGATTATATTTCTCTCGGCCTGGTTTGCGAGGAGCTTGAAGCGGTTGATACTTTCCTGCGCGTGGTGATGTCAGTTCATACCGGCTTGAATTCGTTGACTCTTCTAACCTGGGGCAGCGAAGAGCAGAAGCAGAACTACCTCGTGCCGCAGGCCAGGGGCGAGAAACTTGCTACTTATGGTTTGACTGAGCCGGGCGCGGGATCGGATGTAGTGGGTTCACGATCCACGGCGCGCCGCGAAGGCGACGAATATATTCTCAATGGCGAGAAGATGTGGATCAGTCTCGCGGACATTGCTGACAACTTTCTATTCTTCTGCTGGACCGATGAAGAGAAACGCCGCAATCGCGACCATAGCGGGATGTCGTGTTTTATTGTGGAGCGCAGCATGAAGGGTTTCAGTTCCGGTACGATTCACGGCAAGCTCGGAATTCGTGCGGGCAACACTGGTTATTTTTCGCTGCAAGATACGCGCGTGCCCGTAGCTAACCGCGTGGGCGAAGAGGGCGAGGGTTTCAAGATTGCAATGTTCGCGCTCGAACAGGGAAGATTTACCGTGGCTGCCGGGGCGACGGGAGTAATCCGCGCGTCGCGTGACGCTTCAGTCGCGTATGCCCTGGAGCGCGAAACCTTCGGCACGAAGATCGCCAATCATCAGTTAGTCAAACAAAAGATTGCGGAGATGGAAGGCGATTATCAGATGTCGCGGCTTCTCTGCCTGCGTGCCGGGTATTTGAAGAATACCGGCCAGGCGAATGCGCGCGCGACCAGTCTGGCGAAGTGGCAGGCAACAACTCGCAGCGAGAAGGCTGCATCGATGGCAATTGAGGTCCACGGCGCTAATGGTTATTCAAACGACTATCCGGTGGAGCGTTACTGGCGCAACTGCAAAGCCGCGATCATCTACGAGGGAACGCGCGACATTCACACGCTAATGCAAGCCGACTGGGCCCTGGGCTTGAAAAAAGAGAAGCCCGCGCGCAAAACGTTGCCGCCATGGAAGCTGGCCTAATGGGCGGGGAAAGGGCAAAAGGATAAGAGGGTAACAGGGAAAGGGTTGTTGTTTCTCTTGTTTTCGCCTCTTTTGTCGGCGGTCGTCCTTCACCGTTAACCTTCCTGTATCCCTCTTTCCCGTTCCCCTGTTCCCCGGCATCTTGTCTTACTTCCGGGCTTCGAAAATGCGATTGAAAGGTGTCTCGGCAGCGCGGCGAAACTCTTTGAACCCGCCAGCCAATACCACTTCTCGAATTTCAGATTCCGGAGCGACGGCACCGAGTGCCGGTCCGCCAAGGGCAAGCGAGTTTGCGGTGCAGCAAAGAGTTGAGGCTCCCGCGAATGTTCGGCCAATCGGATGAAAATTTTCCTCAACGGTGTTACCCGCCATCGGTTCCACAATCAGCGCGCTGCCATCATCCGCCAACACTTCAACGGCTCGCTTACATGCCCCGACCGGGTCGCCCATGTCGTGCAGACAGTCGAAGAAACAAACCAGATCATAGTTGTGATCCGAAATCTCCTGGGCCAGAGAGACTTCAAAGGTAACACGATCAGAAACGCCCGCAGCTTTGGCAGCTTCCTGAGCGTGTTGAATCGATGCCTCATGATTATCGAAACCCCAGAAGCGCGAGTTTGGATAAGCGCGGGCCATGATAATCGTCGAGGCGCCGTGACCGCAGCCAATGTCTGCTACTTTCCCGCTCGCTTTTAGTTTCTCTTCAACATCGGTCAAAGCGGGAATCCAGGAGGCGACCAGGTGCGCTGCATAACCTGGCCGGAAAAACTTTTCAGTGCCGATGAACAGATCAGGATCGTGTTCACCCCAAAGCATGCCGCCGCCATTGCGAAAATAATTTTCAATACGCGATACGGCGCCGGTCATGGCCTTGATTACAAAAAAGCCACCACCCACGTAGAAAGGGCTGTTTTCGTCCGTCAGCGCAACCACTTGTTCAGGTGTCAGACTATAGCGTTTGGTTTCCGGGTCATATTGCGCGTAGCCGCCGGCGGCCTGATTGATTAACCATTCGCGAACGTAGCGCTCATTTGTGTTCGTGAGTTTGGCTAACTCGGCCGGCGTTACACTTCCGGCAGCAGCCATAGCCTGGTAGAGTCCAAGTTTTTGACCGATATAGACCAACGCGGAACTCAACGACGCGCCAAAATCTCCCACTACCTTGCCCAAAAATTCGTTCATCTTGTCTTCATTAATTGGTGCAGGCTGCGTGACAGCAGACATCATGGCCTCCTTCGCCTTAAGAAAATCTATTGGGAATAGGGGGAATTATCGCGCACTTTCTACGCCACGGAAGTAGGCAAAGTCAACCAGGCTGCGTACCGAGTCCTGAGGGGCAGTTTGAATCACCTTCAATGGCTTTAGCCCGGTGTCCAGTCGTTCGGTAGAAAACGGAAAACCGTTTAAGTGATTTCCGATTTCGTGGCGGGCACAGCTTCCACCGGGCTGAAGCCACGGTGCTAATGAGAATTTGGAACTGAAAACTAAACCAGATCGTTGTGCTGCTGCTGGGTTCTTCGTGACACGCTGTGAGCCCAAAATTCAATCGGCCATTACCATAAGGCTGAGCCTTGCCGTACTTTTCAGTTTGAAATATCAGTATCGGTATCAGGTGCGGAAGGTTCCGGGGCGTTTACACTTTGCTCGGCACCGGCAAGTTCCCGATGACGCGCGATTGCGCGATCCACCGCCTCTTCGATTTCTTTCAGTTGGAAAGGCTTATTGAAATAAGCGAACGCGCCCAGGTTGATAAGCTCTTTGCCGTCGTCTCCATCGGGAATTCCGGATATCACAATCACCGGAGTTGCAGCGTGTTTTGCTTGAATATATTTCAAGAGCTCGCGGCCGCTGAGGCCCGGCATGGAAATGTCGGTAAGCACCACGTCATAAGTTTCGACGTCGAGACAAGCAAGGGCTTGTTCCGCGCGATCCGCCGTATGACATTCGTGAGAGAGAGACAAGAGCTCGTAGAGCGTATCCCGAATGAGGTTGTCGTCATCGACGATCAATACTGTAGCCATCTTTATTAAGTTTCTCCTGTAAGAATGAGGCGCAGCTAATGGAAACGAAGCAATCGCATTCTAACCATCTTTAACAGAGCATGCCAGAGCTCGTTTGATTCCGAGGACGAGGAATGAGGCAGGACCGCGACTTTAAGACTGGCAATTACCTGTTTCCCTGGTGTCTTGCACTTCAAACTAACCAGGGCACCACAGCTACAAATAACCTTACCGCTCTGTTAGTATGAGGGCGCACTTCATCAACTGCGAACGCTCCGACACTTGACGCTGTTCGCGAGCAAACTTCCGGAACCAGGAGATCTGAAAAAAGATGGGGCACGAACTAAGGACAGAGCGCGAGCTGTCTCTGGATTTCTTGCGCGTATGCGAGGCGGCAGCAATTGCTGCTGCACGCACGATGGGCCAGGGCGATCGCAAGTATTCGGACCACGTTGCAGTGGAAGCGATGCGCGAAGTGATGGACACAGTGCCGATGCGCGGCCGCATTGTGATCGGCGAAGGTGAACGCGACGAAGCTCCGATGCTTTACATCGGTGAAGAAGTTGGCGGTGGTTTCGGCGTTGGCGAAGAAATTGCTGAGTCCTGTCCGCAAGTAGACATCGCAGTCGATCCGCTGGAAGGAACAAACCTTTGCGCGCTGGGAGCAAATAACGCCATTGCCGTTTTGGCTGCGGCTGAACGCGGTGGGCTGTTGAACGCGCCTGATGTTTACATGGACAAGATTGTGGTGGGCCCATCTTCACGCGGTGTGGTGGATCTCGATGCGCCTGTCAAGGATAATCTTAAGAATATTGCGCGTCGTCTGGGTCGCGACGTTGAAGACTTGACAGTGATTGTGCTTGATCGTTCACGGCATCAAAAACTGATTGCAGATGTACGGGCAGCCGGTGCACGCATACGTTTGATTGGTGACGGCGATCTTTCCGCCGGCATCTCAGCAGCGGTGGCGGGAACAAACATTCATGCACTGGTGGGCATTGGCGGTGCTCCAGAGGGAGTGCTGACGGCAGCGGCGATGAAATGCTTAAACGGTGAGATACAGGCGAGGCTGGTTTTTGATGCTGACCGCCTGGGTGTTGATAAAGGCAAGGTGCCGCCGAAGGAAGAAGTGTTGGAACGTTTGCAGTCTATGGGTATCACCGACGGAAACAAGATCTACGATACAAATGATCTGGCACCTGGGCGTAAAATTATCTTTGCGGCTACAGGTGTTACTGACGGTGCGTTGCTGAAAGGCGTAAGATTTTTTGGCGCCGGCAAACGAACGCATTCTCTTGTCATGACTACAGAGTCGCGCCACATTCGCTTCGTAGATACACTGCATATCGAAGGTGGGCCGGATACGGTAATACGATTTTAGATCGAAAATATTGGTCTTTGGTCTTAGGACTTCGGTCTTTGGAACACGGCGGGCCAACAGATACAACCAAGACCAAAGACCAAAGACCAAAGAACAGATGTACGCTCCTCCTACTCAATATATTTCCCAAGTTGGACGATTTCGCCGCCCCCTAATCGTGTGGCTTATCATGGCTTTGGGATCTCTTGCAGTGATGTTGCTCATTATTGGCGCTCCACTGACTATCAAAGCAGGACATCCAACCTGGGGGCTGGCGATCTACCGAGCCTTCAGCTACGTCTGCCATCAAATTCCGGAGCGCTCGTTTTTCATCGCCGAACATCAATTTGCCGTCTGCGCTCGTTGCACTGGTCTTTATGCTGGTTTCACGCTCGCGACGGTCGTTTATCCACTGGTTCGGCCGTTAACCCAAATTGAAACACCGGACCGTAAGTGGCTTTTCCTCGCCGCCACCCCGCTCGCGATCGATTTCGCCATTGGGTTTTTCGGCATTTGGAACAACACCCATGTCTCACGGTTCGTCACCGGCACACTCCTCGGAGCAGCCGCTGTTTTCTATGTCATGCCCGGCCTGATCGATTTGAGCCTGCGTCAATGGCATTCAAAGAACGAACCTGTCGCGCCCACAACTGCCAACAAGATTTCTCCCGCTGAAATCTTCTCGAATGGCGCTGCAACGGCGCCCAGCGATTACAGCGCTCCCGAGCGGCGAATATGATGACTTCGCTGTTTCACGTTAACGCGGGCTTAAGGTTAAAATCCTTAGCGCGCCGTCAGCAGTCTCCAGGACGGCGCTTTGAGTGTAAGGAAGGCTCGCGGTTGCGCATTGTTCGGCCTTAGTTTCTCAACGCGATTATGATTTTTCAGGATACACAACCACCTTTTGGTCCGACGCCGAATGAACTCTTCGTGCGCTACTTCCATGATCTGGTAAACAAGACCTGGGGCAACATTAGTCCGCTCTATCGGCTCGATGCTTTTGATTGGACGATTCTGATCCTCTATTTCACCATCCTCGCGGTGCTCGCGATTTATGGTGGTTATCGCGTTAAGCAGGTAATTGATTTTTGGCGCTATCGCAAATTTGTTCCCGCACCCAAAGGGTCATTCAGCGAAGAGGATTTGCCGGTCATCACGGTGCAGCTTCCGCTGTTCAATGAAATGTATGTCGTCCAGCGGCTGGTGAAGGCGGTTGCGGACATTGAATACCCGCGTCAGAAACTCCAGATTCAGGTGCTTGACGATTCAACCGACGAAACGGTCAAGCTTGCAGAAGAAACGGTCGAGAAATACAAAGCCCTGGGTTTTGATATGGAATACGTGCACCGGTGTGACCGTACTGGCTTCAAGGCGGGCGCCCTGGAGAATGGAATGAAATCCGCGAAGGGCGAACTGCTCGCCATCTTCGATGCCGACTTCGTCCCCAAGCCTGACTGTTTGCGCAAACTGGTTGACTACTTTACCGACCCGATGGTTGGCTGTGCGCAAATGCGCTGGTCACACATTAATGGCAATTACAATCTGCTGACTCGATTGCAAACCATCATGCTTGATGGACATTTCGTCGTCGAACAAACGACGCGCAATCGCACTGGCGGGTTTTTCAACTTCAACGGCACGGCAGGCATTTGGCGCCGCAAAGCGATAGCCATGAGCGGCGGTTGGCAGCATGACACGCTCACGGAAGATACTGATCTCAGTTTTCGGGCGCAGCTGATGGGTTGGAAATTTGTTTATCTGCTTGACGAGGAAGCGCCGGCGGAAATTCCCGTTGAGATTAATGCTTTCAAGGCACAGCAAAGGCGCTGGGCCAAGGGCGTGATGCAGGTAGGGATCAAGCTCTACCCCCGCATTTGGCGCTCGCGCCTGCCAATGCGCGTTAGGCTGGAGATGTTTTTCCGGCTAACTGGAAACATCAGTTATCCCTTGATGATCGTAGCGAGTTTTCTGCAGTTTCCACTCTTGCTGGTTCGTTACAATCAGCCGTTTTACCATTTGATGATTCTCGATTTGCCGCTGCTCTTCTTTTCGTCAGTTTCCGTATTCCTCTTTTATGGAACAGCCGTTTGGTATCTTGATGAGAATCGCGCTCCGCGTCTATTACATCTGCCGATGGTGATGGCACTGGGCATAGGTCTGGCATTTTCCAATGCGCGCGCAGTGCTGGAGGCGCTGTTCGGGATTAAGAGCGACTTCATTCGCACTCCCAAGTACCAGGTAGAAAAGTCTCATGACGAAACGTGGAAGCGCAAAAAGTACAAACGTAAACGCGGACTGCTGCCATTGCTGGAGTTGAGCTTCTCCATTTATTTCCTGCTCGCCATCATCTACGCCGCGCGCATGCACATGTGGGGCACGGTGCCTTTCCTGTTTCTTTTCTTTTTCGGCTTTGGTTACATGGGCGTAATGAGTTTCGTCCAGTCGTTCAGCCGCGGACGTCTGGCTGCCCTCTGGAAGCCGGTAACCAAACCATCGATTGGGCAATAACCAGGACACACCCTGTGTCTGTTGGAAATCTCTGCTGGACCAGCATGAGTGCCATCCTATAGATTTATCAGCTTCTTTATTGATCTGCGAACAGCACTTTGACGTTATTATCGGCTTTTCCGGCAAACGCCTTTGGTTTGCCACGCTCAATTGTTACCCCCAGGCAACTACAACTGGCAATCAAGTTTGATTTTTGACTTCGCTCGCCGAGAACGGAGCCATAGCGGAGTCGTGAGAAACGTCGTAAGAACGCGGAAGCGCCCTTCTTCACGGTCGGGCTACCGCACATCCTTGGCTTGACATCGTTCGAGCGCCTTCCTATAGTTCACTCAGTTAATCGAAATCATGAACAACGCCTGGTATTACTGCTGCTGTCATTGCACCTGTTGCGTCTGGTGTCCAGAACGCGATCGGCACAGCTTTGGCAGCGTGAAGAGCAGACGAGTTAAGTAGCCAAGCGCAGCAAAAGTTTTTAAGAGCCGGTCGCGATACCTGCAAAGGATTCGCGGCCGATTTTGTTTTTCTGACGTTGCCTGTTGTCAGTTACCACCTGCGCTAGCCAGTGGGTGAATAGCGACAAACTAGAGCAACCGCTAGTTAAGTTGGATCGGTTAGTGATTTAGCATTGAGATGGGGCGATGTCAGGTTTCATACCGCGAAGCGGTTGTGACCTCCAGCCCAACGTTGCCGCTTAGCGGTTACGTTGGGTTAAGCGGATGAAGGAGGACGCAACCCCAATCGGGGTTGAGGCGGATTGGAATTCGAGTACCCAGCATCGCCGCGGCGGCAACCCTGGACTGGACGTCGCAACCACTTCGCGGTACTCAATCGGAACTTCAGGAAGGTCGTCGAACCCGAGATTATGGCAAGCGCGTTACTAAAAGAAATAATTTGTCCCGCCCGAGGGGATTCAATTGAATCGAGTATCGGGAACACGCCGTTGTTCCGCCTCCGAAGCGTCACGCGTGATGTGCCCGTTGGTGTTGAGGTGTTCGCCAAAGCTGAACATCTGAATCCAGGAGGCTCCATCAAGGATCGCCCAGCTCTCTGGATGATCCTGGAAGGCGAGCGCAGCGGGCGGCTACGACCTGGCATGACAATACTGGATGCAACGAGCGGAAATACCGGCATTGCTTATGGAATGATCGGGGCAGCGCGCGGATACGCCGTCACGATTTGTCTACCACAAAACGCCAGCGCCCAGCGAAAACGAATTCTTCGCGGCTTCGGCGTGGAGCTGATCGAAACACATCCACTCCAGTCTACCGACGGTGCGCAGATCATCGCACGTAAGCTGTCGGCAGGTAGTCCGGATAAGTATTTCTATCCGGACCAATACAACAACCCGGCTAATTGGCGCGCCCACTACGAAAGTACCGCTCCGGAGATCTGGGATCAGACTGAGGGACGGCTAACACATTTCATCACTGGCCTGGGAACGTCCGGAAGTTTTGTAGGAACCAGTCGACGGCTGAAGGAGCTTAATTCCGCGATACGAACGATCTCGATGCAGCCGGATTCGCCGTTTCATGGTCTCGAAGGCCTCAAGCACATGGCCACGGCGCTGGTACCTGGAATCTACGACCCGGCACTGGCGGATGAGAATGTCGAAGTGTCAACCGAAGCAGGCCAGGAGATGGCGCGGCGGCTGGCCCGCGAAGAGGGCTTGTTGGTTGGCACTAGTTCCGGAGCGAATGTATTTGCCGCGCTGCGATTGGCTCTGTCATTACCGAGGGGTTCAGTAGTCGTGACGATTCTCTGTGATGGCGGCGAACGATATATAGAGGGAACTTGATTCACCTGACAACACAACATCGAAATGAGATCGCCGTGCATGGCGAGCGCGACTACCCGTACGAATGTTGCGGCTTATTGCTCGGTAGTTTTACTGAACCAGGTGTGAAGATGATCGCCGAGGTTTACCCGATCTCGAACGCGCGCGAAGAGCAGGCAAAGCGCACTCGCTTCTTGATTCGCCCCGAAGAATTAATGCGGGGCGAACGTTCCGCGCAGGCAAAGGGTCTGGATGTAATCGGCTTTTATCACTCGCATCCCGATCATCCGGCAATGCCTTCGCAGTATGATCTTGAGCATGCCTGGCCGCTGTATTCGTATATTGTTGTTTCAGTGAAAGCTGGGGCAGCGCAGGATCTTCGTTCGTGGGAGATGGAAGCAGATCGCTCACGATTTATTGAGGAAGAAATCCGCACATTGACACAGCCTACGGACCACGGTCCCCGACGCGGCAGCCACGTTGGGGAGGTGGATACGGGCTGAGTTTGAGGCTTGCGGATTGTACCGTTGACCATCCGCAGGTGTTACCTACGAAACATTTCTTGAAAGGAATTCCAGTCATGTCCGTCACGATAAATATTCCCACGGCGCTGCGGCAGTTTACCGGCGGCAATTCCCGCATCGACGTCGAAGCGTCTACCACAGGTGAGGCTTTGGAGCGTTTGACCTCGCTTCATTCGGAGCTGCGCCGGCATCTTTACGACGACAAGAACTCACTGCGCAGCTTCGTTAACGTTTACGTCAACGACGAAGATGTTCGTCATCAGTCAGGTGGCGACACGCCAGTAAAGGATGGCGACACGATAATGATCGTGCCGTCGATTGCCGGCGGGATCACCAGCGAAGCCGAGGTTGCTTCTGCCCTGCCGTCGTTATCAAACGAAGAGATCGCTCGTTACAGTCGGCACCTGATCATGCCTGAGGTTGGTCTGAAGGGACAGCAACGCTTGAAAGCTGCCAGCGTGCTGATGATCGGGACAGGTGGATTGGGAGCGCCCGTCGGAATGTATCTGGCAGCCGCCGGCGTCGGACGCATCGGCATTGTTGATTTCGACGTTGTGGAAGCTTCCAATCTCCAGCGCCAGATTATCCATGGCACGACGGATATTGGCCGCCCCAAAATCGAATCCGCCCGCGATCGCCTGCGCGATATCAATCCCCACATCGAAATTGAGACCCACGAGACCCGCCTGACCAGCCAGAACGCGTTGGGTCTCTTTGCAAACTACGATATCGTCGTCGATGGCACAGACAACTTTCCCACTCGTTATCTGGTAAACGATGCCTGCGTGCTTACCGGTAAACCCAATGTCTACGGATCGATTTTTCGTTTTGAAGGACAGGCAAGCGTGTTCTGGGCCGCCGCTCCAAACGGCGGCGGATCGTGTTATCGATGTCTCTATTCTGAGCCGCCGCCGCCTGGCCTGGTTCCGTCATGCGCCGAAGGAGGCGTGCTTGGAGTATTGCCGGGGATTGTGGGCGCGATTCAGGCAAACGAAACTATCAAGATCATTCTGGGCGCCGAAGGAATCCTCGTTAATCGTCTACTGCTCTTCGATGCGTGGCAGATGAAGTTTCGCGAACTAAAGTTGCGCAAGGATCCAAACTGTCCCGTGTGCGGCGAAAGCGCGACTATCAAGGAGTTGATCGACTATGAAGAATTCTGCGGGTTGCGCGCAGAACCGCAGGCGGAACCGGCAACGCTTGAAGAAATCACCGCCACAGAACTGAAGCACCGGCTCGATAGCGGTCAGGACGTTCAGATTATTGATGTCCGCGAAACTTTTGAATACGACATAGCGCGGATTCCGGGAACGAAGTTGATTCCGCTGGGCCAGGTTGTCACTCGCATGAACGAAATCGATCCGTCGCGCGAGACAGTGATGCATTGCAAGGGAGGTGTTCGCAGCGCGAAGGCGATTGCGGCTTTGAAACAGGCGGGATTTCCAGGCCGCCTCGTCAACTTGAAAGGCGGAATCAGCGCCTGGTCAGATGAGGTTGATCCGGCAGTGGCAAAGTATTAGGCGCTCGGTTTCGCGATACCACACTCCTTACAAGATGAGACTCGGTATGAGGTTTGAGTTCTAATTGATTCGGTAACGGATCAAACTTAAACGGGAGGGAACAGCAGCGTTCCCTCCCTTTTCTCCCGGGTGGCAAACTTGAATTCAGCAGTAAGTCGCTACCAATGAATACGGCTTTCATGCGATCCCCCCTGGTAGATGATCGAGATGTCTAAACCTTTTCAGGCCTCTCGACGTGAGCAAGAATGTTGTAAACGCGGGCTGTCAGATGGAAACCAACGCCTCTCTGTCACCTCGGGACCATCTATGATGGTTTGCTGTGAAAATACAATGCTTCGGCTTGTTCCGATGTCCTGAATCGTCTTGCATTCTGAAAATCTGGCAAGGCGAAACTTTAGAGCGATAGGAGAGAGCGCGAAGTTGCCAGCTTCGATAACGCCTTATACTCTCAGGCATACTTGCGCTACGCTTTTGCTCCTCGCAGGCACACAAAACAAAAACGGGCGGCCAAGTGGCTGCCCGTAACTCATTGATAGCGTTTGGCTGGGAGGCAGGGATTCGAACCCCGATAGGCGGATTCAGAGTCCGCAGTCCTACCGTTAGACGACCTCCCAGCAAGAGGAATTTCAATGTAAGTGCAGAAGCTTTTCTTTGTCAACAGGAGGGTTAGTGAATGGTAAATTGTGAACAGTAAATAGTTAAACAATGAAGGTTACGCGGCGCGTCTGTAACACTTTTTACTATTCACTATTTACTATTTACTGCTTATCGAGGCACAATAGACCCACGTAGTTACCTCCCGCACAGAGCCGCATTTTGCAAGATCGCTCCCACATGTTTTTTGAACCGAACAGCTTAGGAGACTGGGAGTAACCATGGATGAACTCGACAGGCAGGATGCGGCCATTGATTTAAAGGAAGAATCTTCAACGACCTCGGCTTCGGCAGAAAGCAATACGACGGGTGACGACGCTTCTGAGAAAATCCGCGCGCTCGAGGCAGATTACAACGCAAGGATGGATGACGCGGCAGATGTCATTGCGCGTGTGAGGCATGAAATAAACAATCCGCTTACGGGAGTGCTGGGCCAGGCGCAGTTGTTGCTACGGGAAGAATTGAGTGAGAAGGCCCGGAAGCGTGTGGAAACCATAGAGCAACTGGCAATTCGCCTACGGGACATTGTGGGTCAGTTGAGACAGGTGCAGAAAAACTCCAAGAGTTGAAAAGTCACTCTCCACCTTCACGAGGACGGTCTTAAAAGATGACTGGCAAAAGCTTCCCGTGCTGTGGTGGCGGCGCACTGTAGTCGAGGGCGCTTGAGGGTGATAGATTTTTTGACGATGGCAACTCGAACTCGAAAACCTCTCGCCCGGAATAATCACCTTGAAGAAGCGATGGCACTACTGATTCGAAACCAGGCTGCGTTTGTAGAGCAAATTGCCAGAAATGACCAAGAGCGCCTGGCACTTCAACGCAACGCCCAGGAATGGCAACACAGGACAGCGGAATGGCAGCACAAGACCGAGGTATGGCAGCACAGAACCGAAGAATGGCAGCGTAAGGCTGAGGCGCGATTCGACAAGATTGAGCAGCGGCTCGCGAGAATAGAGGCTAGTCTGGTTCAGCTACCAAAGACTATTCTTCAAAGCGTTCTGGAACAGCTACCAAAGACTATTCTTCAAAGCGTTCTGGAACAGCTACCAAAGACTATTGTTAAAGACGTTCTTGATCAGCTATCCAAAGCCGTCAAAAAAGAAATCGGATTCACGACTCCGACTTAGTGCCCCTGCTTCGCATTCTCCTAAAATCTACAAACAAGAATGCGTGACAGTGAGGACTGCCACGCATTTAGAATGTTAATTGTCGTCGTGCCCTATACTTTGGCCTGAACCTTTTTCTCCTCATCGGTAAAAACCTTAATTTGGGTTCCGGATTTGATCTTGGCGTTCTTCCCATGTTTGAGCAAACCGAGCGGGCCAAACAAAACTACCAGAGCCATCGTAGTGCCTGTTTTGTCATCGCCCTCTTTACCTTTTGAAGACCGGAGTTTGATCTTTTGATTGTCGACGGTCGCGGTGGATTCCACTCTGATGCCAAGACTCCCTCCTTTACCCATCATGCCAGCCTTTTTGGCATTCCCAACGACGCCTTTGACAAGAGTGCCTTCCGCAATAACGACACGTCCGTTTACCTTAACGTCTTCAGTCACTTTGAAGCTGAGCGAATCACCCTCGGTGGCAGTTTTGCTCGTTATTTCCTCAGTTGTGGTGACCGTTAATTCCGTTCCGTCCGGAATCAGCACTTCAGAGGTCCCACTGTTCGGTTCCTGGCCAAGCGAAACAGCACCGAGTGGGAAGAGTGAAAGTTGAGCGGTTATTGCTGCTATGAGAGTGAACACAGCGGCTTTCACCGTGGGGAAGATTTTTTATACATCAATATTTCTCCTGGGGTTAATTGGATTTAGTGCAAGACGCAGACTTAACTGCGAGCTCGCACCATGGGCAAAGTCGCCAATCTTGAGAGGTGGCGACTTCTAAACGTTAACGGATTCTTCTTCGTGGTCCTGGACTAGATACGGCGAGACGACAGGCTTCTCATCCAAGTCTTCCGCGAGCACGGCTTGAATGATTGGCAAGCTCAGAGAATGCTTTTTGGAAATTCCCGGCACGTCGTGGCCTGCGGCGTAAACTGGATGGCGTTGGTGTTCCTGATACCAGTCGGCCAGATTCGCGGTCTTGTGCATGTTCTCGATGATCTGCCGCCAGCCCACGCCCGTGTTATAAGCACAGAAGGAAATCTCGCCTTCCTGCGTGCCGTAAGGAATCACGCACATCTCGGTGCGGCGGAAATCGTAGTTGAAGAGGTCTTGAAACCACATGCCCTCGACGCAGAGTACGCGCCAGATGTCGTTAGGATCGTCCTGGACCGTGGCCTTCATACGATCGTTGCGGTCCGAGCTGGAATTTGTCGACGACGGTTTGAAGAGATTCAAGATCTGCGAAATCGGAAATCCTGCAGGCGCTTGTTCAGCGTTGAAGTTTCGCAGTATCGCCATGCCGAGTTGCGCGTAGGAAAGCTTTCTGCCGCGCGCGCTGTCGGTGATGGTGGCGACGTCTTTCATGAATTGCTCGTAGTTGAAAAACTCGAACAACGATTTGAATTCGCCAGTCTTTCGGTTAACTACCATTAAGGTGAAGATGCCGCAGTTCGGATGGCAATTACAGGAAGACCAACCCCAGGGCGCGTCGGCACCTTGCAGCATGTCCATAACGCTGGTGAACGCCGAGTAGGAAGAAAGTGGATACCAGTCGCGCAAAGGCTGCAGCTGGCCGCGAAGCTGATCTTTTAGATCGTGGGTCATGCCGGCCAGCGTGTAACGCTGCTTGATGCGCAACGCGTCGGAAATGTCTTCATCGCGGCCGGTGAACGAAACAGGCTGGAACGCGATTGTCTGCACCTTGTCAATATTCTTCGCCGCGAATTCGACAATCTGACCGATGCCATCGTTGTTGATTGTGTTCACGATAGTCGTGACGAGCGTGACTTTGATTCCAACCCTCGCGAGATTTTCAATTGCCTGCTGCTTCACATCAAACAAATTGCCCACGCCGCGGTGTCTGTTCTTTTCTTCGCTAACCCCATCGAACTGAAGATAAACGCCGTGTTGTCCCGCAGCCTTCGCCGCTTTGCAAAACTCGATGTCTTCAGCGAAGCGTATGCCGTTGGTTGCCGCCAAAATTCTGTAGAAGCCGACCTTCTTCGCGTAAGCAACTGCCTCGAGATAGTAAGGCGAAAGCGTCGGCTCGCCGCCAGAAAAGAGAATAATGATCTGGCGTTTTGGTTTGAACGACACCGCGCGATCGAGAATCGCTTTTGTGTCTTCGTAGGTCGGCTCGTGAACATAACCAACCTGGTTTGCATCCATGAAGCAGGGATTGCACATCATGTTGCAGCGATTGGTAAGGTCCACGGTCAAGACGGCGCCGCGGCCAAATTTGATGTTCGAAGTGCCATGTCGATGGATGTGCGCATCGTCAGCAGAGCGAAAGTCGCGTCCGAAGAAGAGCGATTCGATCCGCTCGAGAAACGCGGGGTCGGTTGCCATCACGTCAACAAACTCGCCGTGCTTTGGACAGGTCTTGCGCATGACTACCTGTCCGTTTTCTTCCACGATCTGCGCTTTGATTTCGCCCGGATGCTCATTCATCAAGGATTCGAGGGTAGTTTCGCCGCTGATGACGGCGTCGCGAACTTCCTTAACACAGCGGGGACAAAGACTGTCGGTCTCGCGTGGGAAGCCGAGCGGTGGCGAGGTGCGCTCGTAGGATTTCAGCAATGGGCCCGGGGCCCATTTGGGACTGATCGCTTCGCCCTCAGGAAGTAGCGAGTTGACGGACTGAAAAGCTTTCCAGGCGACGTCCGAAAGATTGGAAAGCAGCTTGGAGCCTTTTACTCCCGTCAGCTTACCGTTGTCTGATTCTCCGCGGCGGAATTGATCGCTGAACAATGAAACCTTCTCCTCCCGACGCTTGACGTCTCAAGCGGCACAAATGTCAATAAAAAGCGAAAAACTTTCAAATATTTGCCGGGCTTAAGATGAAGGAATACCGGCGATTTCTAACCGCGACATGATAGTTGCTCTGCTTTGGCATGGCAAGGCAAAAAGACCTTCAGCCCTTCCGTTTCACGGCCCATGTGGGACCAGCGCTTGGCCCGTCAGGACCCTAAGAATCAGCAATTAGGATCACGATGCGCTCACGAAAAAGTGTAATATCGGCGCCAGCGCAGAGGAATGCTGAAGTAATAGCCCCGGTGATAATTCATGTCTGATACGAAATTGTGGACAATCGCCGAACTGAACGCCCATGTGGATGGACGACTCATTGGCGACGGAAGTATTCACCTTGAGCGCGTGGCTGATATTGCTTCGGCCGCAACGGGTGAAATTTCCTACGTTGAGGATGAGAAGTTCTTCGGAGCCGCGAGAGCCAGCAAAGCATCATGCCTAATCGCTCCTCCAGAATTTGTCGCGTCAGTCAAAGATCTCATTGTAGAACAGGAATTTGGACCGGCCTTGATTGAAGTTTCCAAACCCAAACTCGCCTTCGCTTTAGTCGCGGGCTTGTTGCACCCGCAAAAACATCGCGAGCCATTTGTCCACGCTTCAGCGGTGATTGCGGAAACCGCGGACGTCGACCTCACGGTTTTCATCGGCGCGCATGTGGCGATAGGGGAAGGCGCGCGAATCGGAGCAGGGACGCACATCGAAGCCGGGTCAGTCGTCGGTGATCACGTGCGCGTAGGGCGCGACTCGGTGCTTCATCCCGGCGTGACGCTTTACGACAACGTAACCATTGGCGATCGCGTCATTCTACATTCAGGGGTCGTAGTCGGCGCGGATGGGTTTGGCTTTGTGCGCGACGAAGTGGGCTATCACAAGTTTCCGCAGCTGGGAACCGTGTTGATCGAAGATGATGTTGAGTTGGGAGCGCACACATGCGTCGATCGGGCGGCGCTGGGGCAAACACGTATTGGACGCGGCACGAAGATCGATAACCTCGTACACGTCGGGCACAACTGTGATATCGGCGAACGCGTGGTTATCGCCGCGCAAACCGGAATCAGCGGCAGTGTGATTATTGAAGATGACGTGGTGATTGGTGGGCAGGTTGGCTTTGGGGATCACATACGCGTGTTGAGCGGGGCGGTGATTGGCTCAAAAGCGGGCGTGCTTCCCGGCAAGATTGTCCGGCCGGGTGTGTGGTGGGGAATTCCGATCCAACCGCTCGATGAATACAAGCGCTTAAACGCGCACGTTGGCCGACTGCCGCAGATGAGGGAAGAGATCAAGGAATTGCGAAAGCGGCTCGACGAACTGGAAAAGGATAATCGTGATTCGTAGCTGGTTGTAGTTGCAAGGTCTTCATTGTTCTTAGTGGCTTCGCCATCTGATATGCCGAAGGTCTACGACCTTCCGGAAACTTTCTAGAGTTGTTTGGGCTGCACCCATTTGGGGCGCAGCCCCTGAATTTATGAGGAGCATTCTTCGGTGGGGCAAAGCCGCCACCGCACATCAGGCGGCAGAGCCGCATACTTATCGGAGCGCAGCGAGGATACACTCAGCAGCTCTTTCTGATGCACCGCCTTCGCCAAGTTCCCGAGCGACCTCGCGCAAACGCGCGCGCGCATTCTCGTTTCGTTTCTTATCAAGTAACAGGAACAGCTCGTTTGCTAAGCGCTCGCCGTTCAAATCATCCTGCATTAGTTCAGTTGCCAGGCGCTCGCCGGCCACCAAATTCACAAGGCCGAAGTGGTCGGTGGTTATCAAACGACCCAGCGTGTGCCAGTTGATCATTGATTCTTTATAGACGATCACCATGGGCGTTCCGAGCAGTGCGGCTTCCAGTGTAGCGGTACCGCTTGCAATCGCCGCAACATCTGAAGCCGCGAGCGCTTCACGGGATTGGCCAGAGACAATATGCAGGCATGATGGCAGTGGCAGCGGTGTTGCGCGCTGTCCTCGCACAAGACTTCTCAACTCATCCGATGAGCGGCTGGGCGCGACCACAATCACGAATTGAACCTCCGGGCGACGGTCGGAAATGAGTGCGGCTGCTTCGAGCATTGGTGGCAGAATGCGTTCCACTTCCTTGCGGCGGCTACCTGGGAGCAGTGAAATAATAGGCAGTTTGGAATCGAGCTTAGTCTGCTGGCAAAACTCCGCGCGTCCATATCGAGCCCGAACTTCGCCTGCGAGTGGATGACCTACAAACTCGACATGATCGATTCCGCGGTCAGCGTACCAATCCTTTTCAAAGGGGAGAATGGAGAGCAGCAGGTCGACGTCGCGGCGAATGTTGCGCGCGCGATACGAGCGCCAGGCCCAAAGTTGCGGACTGATGTAGTAAATCACTTTCAGGCCGCGGCGGTGGAGCGCGCGGGCCAGTTTCAGATTGAAGTCGGGCCAGTCAACCAGGATAACCGCGTCAGGCTCTCGTTCAAGCGCGGCTTTTTTCAGGAGTTTGAAAGCCTGCCAAAACTTCGGCAACGCTCCGCCAATTTCCACTAACCCGAGAATGGCTAGATCATCTGAGCAAACAATTGACTCGACATCAGCAGCCCTCAACAGAGGCCCGGTTGCGCCAAAGAGATCCAACTGTACGTTCGGCGCCGCCGCGCGCAGCGCGTGGACCAATGCCGCAGCATGGGCATCGCCCGAAGCCTCGCCGGCGACGATCATTAATCGACGCGTTTCCATCGGGGCGAATCATAGCAGGAGGCAGGAGGCAGGAGCAGGTGGCAGGAAGAACGATTTTCCATTTTTCATTTATCAATGGTCATTTCCCATTTGCGAATTCAACCTGGAAGTGCAACGTAAGTTGTCTCTTCTGAGCTGATACTGTCAGCTCTCATTAACACCTGGCTTCAGCCAGGTGACTGTAGGGCAAGCAGAAGTGGGAAACCGGTCTCCACCACCAACTCCATCACTACTTTACCTGCTCCATTCAACACCACAATCACGATGCTTGCCTGGTGTACATCCATCCCCACATAATACGTTCTCATAGGGCTCTCCTTCCGCTGATCCACTTGAAGTAGTCGAACAACTCCAAGTTACCATTGGTTGGGGCGCCCTTTCATATATAGCGTTTAAACGGTTTCAGAATTAGTTGCGTATCCTCGTTCACCTGGCTGAAGCCAGGTGTTAATGAGAGAACTACCACAACCTTTCCGACTGAATATTCAGTTGCACTTCAAACTTGAATCCAGCATTGCGAACATCCTCCAGTTCGAAATGCCTCATGACAGCTGATAATGAGAAATGGAGAATCGTGCTTCCTGCTTCTGCCGCCTGCTCCTGCCTTTTGCCCACTGCTTACTGCCTACTGCTCTTCCGTGTTAGCATCGCTCCCGTTCTAATAAAAACCGGCGCGCGCTTTTCCTGATAGTGTAGTGCTCGCCCGCCTACGTCCCCGGAGGTCTTCACTTTCTTTGCGCGTCGCTTTCTGCCCAGGTGGTATTTTCACTCTCCTGCGCTTTGCGGTCTTAATCGCGCTCTTCGCTGTTGCCTCTCACCACGCCCTAGCGCAGCAAACCAACCCGGTCGATCGCAAGGTCACGAACCCAATGACCGACACGCCCAATGTTAATCCTTTAACTCAGGATCAACCCGTCAAACAAAAAAACCCGGCCAGGCAAGGTGAGCTTGCTGAGGCGACTGACTTGCTCAAAGTGGATGCCGGCACGCAGACCGTTTCCGGCCCGGAAGGTGCTCGCGTTTCTGTTTATGAAGGAAATGTTGATGCGCGCATCGGAACTTATCGCTTGCAGGCCGACAAGGTAACCGTCTACGAAGCGACCAACAAGGTTATTGCGGAAGGCAACGTCGTATTCGATCAAGGCGACGTGCAACGCATCACCGGCACTCGCGCCGAGTGGGATTACCGAACGAAGACGGGATTCTTCGTAAACTCGACAGGCTTCACCAACCAAACCCAGGACGGCACGAGATTATTTTTCACTGCCGATCGCGTTGAGAGAGTGAGCCTCGATACGATCATCGCTACCAACGTACAGGTTACAGCCTGCGATGAAGATGTGCCCAAGTGGAGCTTTCATGCCAAGCGCGCCAGGATAAAAACCGGTGATCGCGTGCGAGTCTATTCGCCTAATCTGCGCGTGAAAGGCGTGCCGGTTTTTTATCTTCCCTACGCCTCCGTCTCGATCAAGCAGCGCGATCGCGCCTCGGGTTTTCTGACTCCGACCTTTGGTGGTTCCGGACAGAAAGGGTTTCGAATATCCGGCGGTTACTACCAGACGCTGGGGCGATCGGCTGATGTCACACTGCGAAACGATATCTACACTTCACGCGGCATTGGTTTTGGTGCCGACTTGCGCACGCGCGCGAACTCGCGTTCGTTTCTCAATGCCGGTTTTTATGTAGTGAAGGATCGCGTGTTGGGACACAAGGCTGATGCGAATCATCCGGATCAGGGTGGCTCGAGTTTTTATGTGGAAGGAGTTCACTATTTTCCCAATGGCTTCATTGCCGCGGCAGACGTAAACGTAACCTCCAATCTGGCTTATCGCCAGGTGTTTTCCGACAACATCCAACAGGCGATTTCGCCGGAAGAGCGGTCGCAGGTTTTCGTCAACAAGGATCACAACGAATACAGTTTCAATTTTCTCGCGCGCTCGCAAGTTACGAATTTGCCAAATTCGCGCATCCGCATTCGTGAACTTCCCAGCGTGTCGATCGATAAGCGAGCGACGCCGCTTGACTTCATCAAACGGTTGCCAATCTATTACTCCTTCGAAGCTTCAGCAGAGGGTCTCAGCCGGAAAGAGACGGTGGATGATCTCATTGCTTTCCGGCGAGATGTCAGGGGCGATCCGATAGTTTCACCTTCGATCGTGCAGCGGCTCGACTATCATCCCCAGCTTCAGGTGCCACTATATTTTTATGGCGTGTCGGTTACGGCCACGGCGGGCGGTCGAGTTACGTTTTACTCAAACTCAATCGATCCTGTAAATCGCTCAATCCTTAGCCGCAACATCACCAGAGGCTATGGTGAGTTTGAATTAGACGTTCGCCCGCCGGCTTTATTCAAAGACTTCCATCGCGGTAATGGCAGCTTCTTCTTTCGCCACTTGATCGAGCCCTACATTACTTACCGCCGTATTAGCGGTGTCAACAACTTCGATCGGGTTATCAGATTTGATTACGTGGACGCGGTAGCTGACACTAATGAGATTGAGTTTGGTATTTCCAACCGATTCTTCACGCGCCGCTCAACTGAAAACGTCAGCAGCGCGGCAGCGAAAGCGACCAGGACCGGACAAAGAGTGCCGACATCTACGCAGCCTTACGAAGCGTTGACGATTACGGTCCGCGGAAAATATTTCTTCGATCGCTTTTTCGGGGGTGCCCTGGTACCAGGCAGGCGAAACCAATTCTATCCAATTAACACGCTGTCAGGTTTCAGTTACGGTGGTGTGCCGCGACGCTTTTCGCCTCTAAACGTCGAAGCACGCTACCGCCCACGCGCGGACATCTTTGTCGATCTGCGCACCGACCTCGACACGCGTGGCGGAGGTGTCCGGGCACTTTCGACGACGTTTGGCATCAACCGGCCGCTGATTCAGGCGTTCCAAAGTTTCTACTACACGCGGGCTGTCGAGCTTGTCCCCAGCCTGGCCCAATTCGCCGACGCGCGCGGCAAGGAACCGGGTACACTGCGCGGCTCGCAATGGAGTCCGTCTTTATTTGTCGGCGATCGCGAACGCGGACTCTTCGGCGGTGCGTCTTTCTTCTTCGACTTTCAACAGCGACCGGGCACGAACGGCCGTTCCCTCATCAGTTCGACGGTTACCTTGGGGTATACCTGGGATTGCTGCGCGGTGACGGCGCAGAACTACACCTTCAATGTCGGCGTCAGACAGGAAAACCGCCTGGTGTTCAGCTTCCGGCTCAACGGCATCGGCACCTTCGGCACTGAGCAGATCGGGCAACGCTTCCACTAGATCATCTGGTTCATTTTCAAAGACGTGCCTTTCTGTGGAGTGCGGTGACCTGTCACCGCACTCCACAGAGAGGCCCGATTCAAAGTAAACCAAGTACATGAGCCTGCCGCGACTGTAAACCAGAAGGGAACTGGTATATATTTGGCGCGGCGTTATCACTGTCACCGCGGGTCGCAATCTTTTTTGCTCCAGTCGCTGAGAAAGTCACGCCCAGGGATTTGCTCTCCAGATTCCGACTCCGATAAACAATCGATCATAGATTAATAGATTACTCGTTAGTTGTAGGAGATTCGCCTTTATGTATCGTCCATCTTTGCGGACAAAATCGGCGAGCACACGTTTTGCCCTCGCGTCCTCATTTCTGATTGTTCTCACGCTCTTTCTTGTTACCGCCCTGCCGCCGACGTCACGCGCGACTCAGAACGGAAATCAGTCTGAAGTTAAGCAAAAACAACCGCGTCCTGAATTCGTTCCTGGAGAGGCGCTCGTTCGCTACCGCAGCGAACGCATCGCTGATCGGCAACCGCGCACGGCAACGCTGAGCACGAAAGGCCGTCAGGTTGGTATCACAATAGAACGTTTCGACGGATCGAACATTGTTCCGGGTTTGCGAATCGCTCGGGTTGCAGCAGCAGACACGATGGCGGCGATTGCGGCGTTGAAACAACAACCGGAGGTTCTTTACGCTGAGCCAAACTATCTGCTACATCTGGATGTGACGCCAAACGATCCCCGGTTTACATCTGGCGACTTATATGGCCTCACCAAAATCGGCGCGCCCACAGCCTGGAACACGACGACGGGTAGCAGTTCGGTCGTTGTCGCCGTGATTGATGAAGGAATCGACAAGCTCCATCCAGATCTGCAAGCCAACATTTGGACCAACCCCGCTGAGGTTGCGGGCAATGGAATCGATGACGATGCCAATGGATTCATCGACGACGTCAATGGCTATAACTTCGCCGGCAACACGGGAACGATTCCCGCCGAGAATCACGCGACACACGTAGCCGGAACGATTGGCGCCGTCGGGAACAACAACACAGGCGTCGTCGGGGTTAATTGGCACGTCAGTTTAATGTCTTTGAAATTCATAGATGGCAGCGCAGGCTCGACGGCCGATGCGATTCGCGCTTGCAACTACTCCAGGCAGATGCACGATCTTTGGGTCAGCACCAATGGGATGAAAGGCGCCAATGTCCGAGTACTCAACAATAGCTACGGCGGCGGCGGATTCAATCAGTCTTTTTTCGACGCCATCAATACGCTAAACCAATCTGGCATCCTTTTCGTTGCGGCTGCAGGTAACGCTCCTGATTCTCCTGACCCCGATAACGATAGTGTTCCGCACTATCCGAGCAGTTACGATGCTCCCAACGTTATCAGCGTGGCAGCCACCGATTCGAATGACGCGCTTGCTTCTTTCTCCCATTTTGGGGCGACGAGTGTGCATCTTGGCGCCCCGGGCGTCGGCATCCTGAGCACGACGACGAGCAATACGTATTCGTTTTTCAACGGCACCTCGATGGCTACGCCACACGTGGCCGGGGCCGCGGCTTTGCTGCTCGCTCAAAATCCAAATCTGACGCTGCAGCAGTTGAAGAGCCTTCTGATCTTCAACGGCGACTCGGTGTCGTCCCTGGCTGGCAAGACGCTGACCGGGCGTCGCCTGAATGTAGCCAACAGCTTCCAGGCGCTTGCCGAGAACGATGTAACGCCCCCAGGCACCGTGAGCAATTTTCATGTGAACTCGCAAACTGGAAGAACAATGAACCTGGGATGGACCACTTCCGGTGATGATGGTGCAACAGGACAGGCTTCGCTCTATCAATTAAGCTACATGGATGCCTTCACCGGCGCGGTAGTCCGCCTCAAGGCTGTTGCTCCGCCCACTTCGGGCACGCCGCAGGCTCTTGACGTCAAGGTTCCTTACGGGCACACGAAGGGGACTTTCACCTTGCGAGAATTCGACAATGTTGGCAATGAAGGAACGCCGGCTAGCTTGAATGTCACTGTCAGCTTCCTGGATGGAAATCCCTATGCGACCGCGCTGGGCGTTCCGGCAGCTCTTTCGACCGGAGGCACAGCGCTGAACCTGATAGGAGACGACAAACTGTTGTTGAATTATGCACTGCCTTTTTCATTTCCGTTCTTTGGTCAGAACCTTTCGCAGGTCAATATCTCAACCAACGGCAATCTCTTCTTTTCCAGTCCGCCTACGCGTCCCAACGGCGATGCCGATGACGTGCCGAGTTCATCGGTTGATCTTACAAAGTTCAAAATGATTTCGGGTCTATGGGATGATCTGAGGACCGACGGGCACGCTGGCGATGATGTTTATGTCGTGATCCAGGATTCGAGCCGGATTATCTTTCGCTGGCAAGGCGTCATTTTCGGAGATGGCAGTAACCCTGCTAACCAGCCTCCCGTGAACTTTGAGATCGAATTGCGAAACGACGGCACGATCAAAACTCGCTATGGAACCGGGCAGAGTGCGCCTACAAATACAAATATTTTTCCCGTGGTAGGCATTTCGGGCGGTGAGCCTGACGCATATGTGATGGGCACACACACTTCAGAGCTGAATTCGACCAGTCTTACGAACGCTCTAAGTGTAAGTTACCTACCTCGCGGCGTAGTGAATCCGCTCGGAAATTCAGACTTCTTCGTGGACCAACACTACAGCGACTTTCTTAACCGCATACCCGACGTTTCCGGACTGGGTTTCTGGACGAACCAAATCAATGAGTGCGGTACCGACCAGGCGTGCATTGATATCCGGCGCATTAATGTCTCCGCCGCCTTCTTCCTTTCCATCGAATTTCAGGAGACCGGTTATCTCGTCGAGCGCCTCTACAAATCGGCTTATGGAGACGCACTCGGAACGTCGACGCTTGGCGGCAGTCATCAGCTCTCGGTGCCAATCATTCGGCGCGGCGAATTCCTGCCGGACACGCAGCTGATTGGTCAGGGAGTAGTGGTCGGTCAGGCTGGTTGGGAGCAGGTTTTGGAGAACAACAAGCAGACCTTCATAGCTGACTTTGTTTCCCGCGGGCGTTTCACCACGGTCTATCCGGTTGGAATGGCACCGGCCCAGTTTGTGGACACTTTGAACACCAATGCCGGCAATCCTCTATCGCCAGCCGAGCGCGATCAGTTGGTCAGTGAACTGACATCAGGCACGAAGACGCGGGCGCAAGTCTTAAGGGTGGTTGCTGAAGACCCGGACTTATTTAATGCCGAGAAGAACAGAGCGTTCGTGCTGACGCAGTACTATGGCTATTTGCGGCGCAACCCGAACGAAGGCCAGGACACGGACTACACCGGTTTTGATTTCTGGCTGACCAAGCTAAACCAGTTCGGCGGCAACTTTGTGAACGCCGAGATGGTGAAGGCTTTCATCCTCTCGGGCGAGTACCGAGGCCGTTTCGGTCCATAATGTTTTCTCCGACGGCAGCTTTGCACAAAATGTATTTCGGCCCAGTCCGCGCTTAAGGGGACGACTGAAAATAGCCCAGCGATTCATCGCTGGGATTGCAAGGATGCAAGATGAAGTCCGTGAAACGGACGAGTGAAAACAGCGTCGATCTGGCGGCTACCATTCCAGCCGTCCGCTTCACGGACTACGATCCTTCCGCTCCTCCTCCCAGCAGTGAACTGCTGGGCTAGTGCGCCTGAAAGCGCGAGTAGTCAGAGAGGTGCAAGTCCTCTCCAGGCAAACGCTCTCCAGCCTGTAACCGAATGCAACTGCGACGCAGCAATGCGTGGTGGAGAGCAGCAGGAGGTGAATGACCAGTC
>WNGE01001258.1_pt1 | contig 32169 bp, 24 predicted proteins | sample 5400651 | NCBI WGS metagenome assembly WNGE01 (sample SAMN13153370, study PRJNA577476) | soil metagenome | isolation source: 60 cm soil or saprolite under grassland replicate 2 | place: USA:California | collected 2016-06-15
GTGGCGAAGTCCCCAGCTGCCGAGCTGCGCGAACACGGGTACGAGTTGGATCGCGGGTTCGGTCAGGCTGTAGCGCGCCCGCTGGCCGGCTCGCGTGTCCTCACGGGTGAGCAATCCCAACCCGACGAGTCGCTTGAGTCGGTCGGCGAGAATATTTGAGGCGATCCCCTCTTCTGAGCCGGCCTGCAGCTCTCGGAAGTAGCGGCGGTCTCCGAAGACGATGTCGCGGAGGACGAGCAGGCTCCAGCGATCGCCGAACACCTCGATGGTGGCGTTGATCGGGCACCCCGACCGCGGCTCATACGCTTCGCCCATACTGCTTGCATTGTACAACCGCCAGGTACTACGGTCTCGACATGCGGTTGCAAACCACAAGCGGAAGGAGCCACCCGTGCTGAGGCAGGTCGCGGAGGGTGTGCTGATCCACGAGAGCGAGTTCTGCCAGAGCAACGCCGTTGTCGTGCACGGCCGGGCTGGCGTGTTGCTCATCGACCCCGGGGTGCACGGCTACGAAGTGGCCTGCCTCGCGAACGACCTGTCCGATTTGGGCCAGACCGTTGTGGCAGGCTTCTCGACGCATCCGCATTGGGATCACCTGCTCTGGCACGCCAGGCTCGGCGCGGCGCCCCGTTACGGCACGGCGCGCTGCGCGGCTACTGCCCGAGATCGGCTGTCGGGCGGGGTGGATGCGGTCGCAAAGGCCGCCGGCATCCCCGAGCAGGTACCGCTGGACCTGCTCGGCCTCATCACCGGCCTGCCCGCCGAGACGGCGCAGATTCCCTGGGATGGCCCTGGGGTCCGGATCATCGAGCACCAAGCGCATGCCCCGGGCCATGCGTCGCTGTTGATCGAGGAACGCGGGGTTCTCGTCGCCGGCGACATGCTTTCTGACGTCCTGATTCCGATGCTCGACATGAACGCCGCTGACCCGATCGAGGACTACCTCGCCGCGCTGCGGCTGCTCGAGGGCGCGGCGGGCGACGTCGATGTCCTCGTCCCTGGCCACGGGTCCATCGGCGGAGCTGATCAGGTACACGCACGGATCGACCAGGATCGGGCGTACGTGCACGCCTTGCGCGACGCCCGTGTTCCCAGCGACCCGCGGGTCGGCCCATCGGCCAAGGACGGTTGGGACTGGGTGGCCGGCGTGCACGCACGGCAACTCCAGCGCCTCGCCCGAAGAAGCGAGCGCGACGGGACGCCCGGCTAGCGATCGGTGTGCGAAACGACGCCAAGATGGAGGACGTCGCATCAGTCGCGCATGCCGCGATCGTCAAGCGTGATTGGGCCCGCTCCAGCCGCTGCTGCATCCGTACTTGCACTGGGTGCAAGCGGACGGTCAGGTTGTGCGAGGGCGGACCATGGTCATCGGCATGCTGCAAGCGATTGGCATATCCGGGCCCCCGGCGTCCGTCGAGTTGCGCGACGGCCAGGTCTACCGCTGGTACGTCTGAGGGTGCTCCGATTCCCGCTCGTGGATCCCATCCGAACGCCAGCGGCGCCATCTCCATTAGGGCTTGCAGCGGGACGATCGCGGAGCGACCCTCTGCAACTGGTGCACATTCCCCCCGGGGTTGCTTTGAGCAGGAGCCGCGCGGGCACGAGAGACCGCGGTGCTTGTCCCGACAGGTGTTCGCATGCAACGATCTGACGATGTCCGTGGCCGGCCATCAGACGTTGCGGGTGCTCGACGGTTCTTACGTTCTTGATCGTCCGGCAGACGTCACCGAGGTTATTCCGCGCGCGGACGTCCTCGCCGTTGTGTTCGGTCCGGACGGATCCACAGTGATGCGGCGCGACGACACCGGCGAGGATGCATGGTCGGCGCTGTGGAACGGTGACGAGGCGCATGACGTGCAGGCGACTGGGATGCTGAGCGCGATCGTGGCGCCGCTGGCGGCCGGTGGCGTGCCGGTCTGGGTGGTTTCGAGCTACGACGGCGACCTCGTCCCGACCGATCGGTTGGATGAGGCTTCCGAGGTGCTGCAGGCGGCCGGCCACCAAGTCCGGCGGTGACCGGGATGTCGGGCAGCGGGTGGCGTACTGCCAGGTGAGCATGGTCCGGGCCGCTTGCTCGTCGAGTAGATCGCGGTGACTTCATGCCGGCGTTGTTGATCAGGACGTCACGAGGCCCGTAGCGGCGGCGCACGCGCTCGGCGCCTGCCGCGCCGCTGCCGTCGTCGGTGACGTCGATCCGGACGTACCCGGCGCCGAGTCCGTCGGAGGCGGGCTGGCCGGCTGCTGCGTCGCGGGCCGCCGAGCAGGGCGGTATGGCCGGCGGTGAGAAGCGGGCGGGCCGTCTCGCGGCCGGGCCCTTGTTGGCGCCGGTGATCAGGGTGACGGGAGCGGAGGCGACGAGCTACTCGATGACACCTCGATCGCCTGGTGGGGCGCCGACGGGCCCGGCTTCGACCGGCGGACCCCGACGGTCATCGTCTCGCACACCACTCCCGACGACGTGCCCGCTGGCGGCGTCTACACCTTCGTCCGCAGCCCACGCGAGGCCGCCGAGGTCGCCATCGGGCTTGCCGGCGGCAAGGACGTCGACCTGTTCAGCGCGAGCATCGGCGGCCAGCTGCTGCGCGCTGGCCTCGTCGACGAGGTGCGCATCCACCTCGCTCCGGTCCTGCTCGGCGCCGGCACCCGCCTGCTCGACGACGACGGCCACATCCGCCTGCAACCGACCCGCATCACCGAGAGCAGCAAGGCGACCCACCTTCGCTACCTGGTGCTGACGGTCGACGGGACGGGCTGACGTGTCCGCTCGGTCGATCGTGCCGCGCGGCCCGTCGAAGTCGCGGAACAACAGCGGGACCTGTTCCGATGTTGGATCGGGCTGCGGCACACGATGACCCTGCCAATTTGTTGACGCAAGACAACCTCGCCGAGCTCGTCATCGGGGTCGACACCCACAAGCACACCCACACCGCCGCGGTCGTGGTCGCGGCCACTGGTGCGGTCCTCGACCGCGCGACCGTGCCGGCCACCCCGGCCGGCTACCAGCAGCTGCTGCTGCTGGCCGGCCGCCAGCCTGGCCGACGGGTGTGGGCGATCGAGGGCACCGGCGGCTACGGCGCCAAGTCCGACCCCATCGACGCCCAACGCCAGCTCCACGCGCTGGTCACGGCCGCACCCGAGACCCTGCGCGGGCGCCTGCCGGGGCTGTCGACCCGCGAGCTGGTCACCGCCTGCGCCCGGCTGCGCCAACGGGCCGACTTCGACGCCGAAGCTGCCGCGACCGTGGCCAGCCTGCGCGCCCTGGCCCGCCGGATCCGCGCGTTGGACACTGAAGCGGCCGAGCACACCCGCGCGATTACCAAGCTGGTCCGGGCCTGGCGGCCCGACCTGCTCCGCCGGCGCGGGGTCGGCCCGATGGTGGCCGCCATCCTGCTGTGCGCCTGGTCGCACGCTGGCCGCTGCCGCTCCGACGGCGCGTTCGCGATGCTGGGCGGCGCCGCGCCGATCCCGGCCTCCTCGGGCCAGACGGTGCGCCACCGGCTCAACCGGTCCGGAGACCGCCAACTCAACCAAGCCTTGCACCTGGTGGTCCTGACCCGACTGCGCACCGATCCGGCCACCCGCGCCTACGCCCAGCGGCGACGCGCCCAGGGCAAGACCAACCGCGAGATCAAGCGCTGCCTGGTGCGCTACGTCGCCCGCCAGCTCTACCGCCTCCTCGAGGCCCAGTCAGCAGTTGACGCGACATAGGAGCGTCCGCGGGACAGACCAGGTCCTCGGGAAGTGACCACGCAAACTGGCCGCTTGCCCTTGCCGTGTGGGGCTGGCAGGCCTCGAACCTGCGACCTAGCGGTTATGAGCCGCTTGCTCTGACCGACTGAGCTACAGCCCCGCGTCCATCTAATGCCATCCAGTTATGAGTCCGCTGCTCTGACCGACTGAGCTACGGGCCCTGCCTGGGGTTCTCGCGCCTCTTGGTCGCGCCGGACCTACAGCCGAGCTGCCAGCCACAGGGCCGTTGAAGGCGGCGATCGCTCCGTGCGGCATCGTAGTCCCCGCGACGCCATCGTGGTGGCCCCTGGCGGGTCGGCCGGCGGCAAGCCGTCGCGGAACGCGCCGACGGTGCAACCGGTGGTCCTGAGCTACCCTGGGGCGCGTTTCCTACCAGCCACGGGAGTCGCCGACGTGCCGGAGCGCAACGACCAGCCACCACCGTACCGTCCGGGCCAGCGAGGGTCCGAGCAGGCGGCGGGGGGCGCCCGGCAAGGCGGTCCTGCGGACGGCGGGGCGGCGCGGCCGGCCGACGGTGGGCTGGGGATTCCTCCTGGCGGCACCGGCGGGTTGCGCCCGGGGACACCGCCGGACGGGAGCGGGCCACGCTGGGTGCAGGCGGCACCGCCGGAGGCGCCGTGGCCGCAGCCGGAAGGCGGGCAGCCCGCCTGGACCCGCCCGGGAAGCGGGTCGCCGCCTGGCTGGACCGAGCCCGGCCCTCCCCCCTCACCGCCGACACCGGAGTGGACCAAGCCGTTCGGCGGCCTGCGGCCGCCCGAGCCAGGCGACGGCGGCAAGCGGCGCTTCACCCGGAAACCGCCGCCGCCCCCGACCGCGGGGGGTCGGGTGCTCGGCGCCGAGCTGGCGCTGGTGCTGCTGCTGGCGTTCGCCCCTGGGCTGCTCGGGCTGTTGCTGCTGGCGACGAGCGGGCACGGTCAGGCGGCATCGATCGACAAGCTCGGCCCGGCCATCGGCGCGAGCATCTTCGACACCTTCCTGTCCTGGACGCCGGTGCTCGTCCTCGGCTACATGCTGGTGCGCAGCGGCGAGGGGTACGCGGCCATCGGGCTGGGACGCTTCGACCGCTGGGACGCCGGCGCCAGCGCCACCCTCTCGATCGGAAGCTGGATCCTGGTGTTCGTGCTGTCGATCGTGTTCAGCCACCTCGGCTCGCGTGACGTCGACTTCCTGCCGAGGGCGCTGCCGCTGTGGTTCCGGGTGACGGACGCGCTGGCGATCGCCTTCACGGCCGGGATCACCGAGGAGGTGGTGGTGCGCGGCTACGCCCAGACCCGGCTGGAGCAGCTCAGGGCGCCGACCGCGGTGATCCTGCTGCTGCCCACGGGCCTGTGGGCTGCGCTGCACCTCTACCAGGGCGTCGGGCCGGCGGTGACGATCCTGTGCCTCGGGCTCGTCTACGCGCTGTACTTCCACCGCACCCGGCGCCTGTGGCCGCTGGTGGTCGCGCACGCGGCGTTCGACCTGACGCAGCTCGTGCTGATCCTGCTCACCAGGAGCTGAGACCGGTCAGCGTTGCTGGCCGTCGTGCTCCCGGGCGACCCGCGCCAGCCTTCGCGGGTGGTGGGCGCCGGCGGGATCGCGGGCGGGCCGGTCGACCGCCCGGTAGAAGGAGCGCTTGACGGTCTCGGCCGAGGCGACGTAGGCGAGGGTGATCGCCGCGAGGGCGGCCACCATCGTGGCCGGCAGGGGGACCAGCGCGAGCGGCTCCGCCAGCGGCCGCAGGTACGGCAGGGCGAGCGTGACCGCCGTCACGGCGAGCGAGGAGAGCAGCAGCCCCGTGCCCGGCCGGCTGCGCAGGGCGGGCCGACGGGTGCGCAGCACCAGCAGCACCGCCAGCTCGGTGAGGGTCGACCCGACGAACCAGCCGGTCCGGAACAGGTCCGGGCCGGCGTCGAACAGGTGCAGCAGCACCGTGAAGGTGAGCAGGTCGAAAGCGGAGCTCAGCAGGCCGAAGACGATCATGAAGTCGCGGATGAAGCGGATGTCCCAGCGCTGCGGGCGCTGGCGCTGCTCGGGGTCGACCGCGTCGGTGGCGATGGTGGTGCTCGGGATGTCGGAGAGGAAGTTGAGCACCAGGATCTGCCGTGGCAGCAGCGGCAGGAACGGCAGGAAGGCCGAGGCGGCCGCCATGCTGGCCATGTTGCCGAAGTTCGCGCTGACGGTGGTGAACACGTACTTGAGCGTGTTGGCGAAGGTCTGCCGGCCCAGCCGCACCCCCTCGGCGAGCACGCCCAGGTCCTTGTCCAGCAGCACGATCGCGGCGGCGCTCTTGGCGACGTCCACCGCGGTGTCGACCGAGATGCCCACGTCGGCGAGGTGGAGCGCGCCGGCGTCGTTGATGCCGTCGCCGAGGTAGCCGACGGTCGCGCCGCCCTTGCGCAGGGCCTGGATGATGCGCTCCTTGTGGAGGGGGTCGACCTCGGCGAACACCTGGACGCCGCGGCCGGCTGCGACCAGCTGGTGGTCGTCGAGGCGGTCGATCTCGCCGCCGCTGAGCAGCCCGGCGGCGTCCATGCCGACCGCGGCGGCGACGTGCGCGGCGGCCAGCCGGTTGTCGCCGGTGATCATGCGCAGCTCGACGCCGGCGGCGGCCAGCTCGCCGAGGGTGCGGCCGGCGTCGGCCTTCGGCGGGTCGAGGAAGGACAGGAACCCGAGGAAGGTGAGCTCCCGCTCGTCGGCGACGCCGACGTCGTCGCGGCCGGGCAGGTCCCGCTCGGCGACGCCGAGGACGCGGTAGCCGGCGTCGCTGAGCTCCCGGTGGCGCTTCTCGAGGTCGGCGTGGAGCTGGCCGATCGGGACCGTGCCGTGCGGTCCGAGCGCGTGGCCGCAGACGGCGAGGACCGAGGCGAACGCCCCCTTGGTAAGGAGCAGGCGGCCGTCCGGACCGTCCACCAGCACGCTGAGCCGCTTGCGGCTGAAGTCGAACGGCACCTCGTCGAGCGCGCGCCAGCGCGGGTCGGGGTGGCCGCGTTCCAGGATGGCGGCGTCGATCGGGTTGTCGAAGCCGGTCTGCAGCCCGGCGATCAGCGTGGCGCGCTCGGCGACCAGCCGGCTCTCGCCGCCGGCCAGGTCGAGGGCGGCGTGGAGCCGCACCGCACCCTCGGTGAGGGTGCCGGTCTTGTCGGTGCACAGCACGTCCATGGCGCCGAAGTCCTCGATGGCGTCGAGGCGGCGGACGATCACGCGCCGGCTGGCCATGCGCCGCGCGCCGGTTGACAGGCTGACGGCCACGATCGCCGGGAGGAGCTGCGGGGTCAGGCCGACGGCGAGCGCCAGCGAGAACAGCAGCGAGTCGACCACCCGGCGGCCGAGCAGCAGGTTGACCACCAGGATGGCGGCGGTGAGCACGGCGGTGACCCTGGCCAGCAGCAGGCCGAAGCGGGCGATGCCCTGCTCGAACCCGGTGCGCGGCGCCACCTCGTCGAGCCGGCGGGAGAGCCTTCCCAGCTCGGTGCTGGCCCCGGTCGCGACGGCCACGGCGTCGCCGCGGCCGCTGACCACGTGGGAGCCGAGGAACAGCGCGCTGTGCCGCTCGGCCAGCGGCGCTTCGGCGGGCGCCGGGTCGGGGTGCTTGTGCCGCGGGAACGTCTCCCCGGTCAGCGCGGAGTCGTCGACCTGCAGGTCGTGGGCGCGCAGCAGGCGGCAGTCGCAGGGGATGAGGTCGCCGGCGTTGAGCACCACCAGGTCGCCTGGCACCACCTCGGCGGGCTGGATCTCCACCTCTGCGCCGCCACGGCGCACGTCCACGCCCACCTGCACCAGCGCCAGGAGCTGCTGCAACGCGACGCCGGCGCGGTGCTCCTGCCAGAACCCCAGCAGCCCGCTGAGCACCACGATCGCGAGGATGATCAGCGCGTCGGCGAGGTCCTTCAGCACGATCGCCAGCACCGCCGCGAACAGCAGGATCAGCACCACCGGGTCGGTGAAGCGCCGGGCGAGCTGCGCCAGCGTGCCGCCCCGGCGCGGCGGCGCGAGCTGGTTGGGGCCGTAGCGCGCCTGCCGCAGCGCGACCTCACCGGTGGGGAGCCCGGCGTCGCTGCAGCCGAGCTGGCCGAGCACCGCGGCGGCGGGGAGCGCCCAGAAGCGCTCGATCGCCGGCGTGGCGCCCGCGAGGCCGGCGCGTGCCTCCTGCAGTCCGCTGCGCCGGCGCGGCATCGCTCAGCTCCTGGAGGCCGGGTCCTGCCTGGCCTCGCCCTCCTGCCCGGCCTCGGCGGGCGGACGGTTGCGGCGCAGCGTCGGCAGCAGGGCGAGTCCGACGCCGATCGGGATCCAGTGGCTGACCAGCCGCCATCCGAGCACGCTGGCGGCGGCGACGCCGCCGGGCACGCCGCCGGCGACCAGCGCGGCCGTCATCGCGGACTCGACCAGGCCGACCCCGCCGGGCGTCAGCGGCACCGACGCGGTCCACTGCCCGAGCACGTAGGCGAGCGGCAGCCCCCACTTCGGCGCGCCGGGTCCCAGCGTCGCCGCGATGGTGCCGAGGACGGCGAGGTCCAGCAGCCAGTTGGCGGCCGCCCAGACGGCGGCGCGCCGCAGCACCGCCGGCTCGTGGGCCAGGTCCCTGAGCCCCTGGGCCGACCTGGTGACCTGGGCGCCGACCGCGGCGGGGTCCAGGTGCCTGCGCAGCGGGCCGCGAGCGACCGCCGCGGCGGCGCGCTCGGCCAGACGGCCGAGCGCCTCCGGCCGCCGCAGGGTCGGGCGGGCGGCGAGCGCCACGGCCAGCACCAGCAGCGCCGCGAGCCCGGCGGCGCCGAGCACGACGCCGCCGCCTTCCCCGCCGAGCAGCGCCAGCAGCGCCGCGAACGGGAACAGCAGGACGAGCACGGCCGAGGAGACCAGGCCGCTGGCCGCCAGCGCCGCGGCCGTCGGGGCGGCGGAGAAGCCGAGTCCGCGCAGCTCGGTGGTGATCACCGCCAGCGCCGACATGGAGCCCCCGGGCAGCGTGCGACCCAGCGCGTAGCCGGCGAAGGTGACCCGCTGGATGAGCCTGCGGGCGACGGGCTGGCCGGTGGAGACGAGCACGGTCCGCACCAGCTCGGCGTAGGCGAGCAGGCTCGCCCCCTCCAGGCCGAGCACCAGCGGGGGCAGCCACCAGCGGCGCGCGCGGGCAAGCGCCCTGCCGCTCGCCTCCAGCCCGGCCAACTGGGGCAGGAGCAGGTAGACGGCCAGTGCGATCACCAGGATCCGCAGGGCGAGCCGCAGGGCCGACCCACCGGAACCGTTCCGCACCCACCGCGACGGGCGCTCGATTCCCCCTCCTCTCCGAGTAGGGCACGTCCCCACCCCGCCCGCTACACCGTCTGGCAGCACCATCCTATCCGGCCTGGTCCCTGCGTACGGTTGGAGCGGGTGGAGATGGAACGACGGCCGCCGTTACGCCGCTCGTCTCTATCAGTCCGTGAGCCCGTTCGCCCAACGAGAACCCCAGCGGCCCACGATGTACTTCTGACGCTCGGTCGGGTCGGCGATCTCGCGGGTGCCATTGTTGAGGCGGACGTAGAAGGCGCTCTTCCTCTGGAACTGGCCTTGATTGTCGACGGTTACCTTGGCCTCGACTGGGAAACGGCTGGGGCGCACGTGGACGCGGCAGACGTCCTTGCCGTCCACCGTGTGGAGCTGGATCCCCACGTTGCCGACCGCTGCCTCGCCCATCGCCGTCACCAGGATGTTCGACAGGTGCAGCTGGTACAGGTCCCGGTCGTCCTTGCCGGACTGCCCCAGGGACAGGTAGTCGTTGTCCAGGCCGACGACCGTGCCGTCGTTGGCCACGCCGATGAGCAGGCTGCCACCGTCGCGGCTATTCAGGAACGCCGCGACGGTCTTGATCGTGGCCGACTCCAGCGGCTTGTACTTCTCGCCGCTCTCCCGGGTCCGCAGCGACGACTTGTACTCGAGAATCTGGGACTCCTTGTCCGGGCCGAGCAGCTCGCGGATCGGGCAATGCTCCTGGTAGGCGACCATCGCCTTGTTCCGCACCAGCGCGCTGTAGTGGCGGACCACCTCGGCGGCCAGGTCGCGGTCGTCGAGGAACTTGAAGATCACCTTCTCGTTGCGCTCCAGGCGGCCTAGCAGAGCCTTCTGGAACAGCTCACCGAAGACCAGCAGGAAGTTCTCGGCGGTGTTGTTGATCGCCTGGGCCTGCACCTTCTCGTCGTTGACCAGGTCGTCGGCGGTGGCGTCGAAGACCAGGCGGTCGCTGTCGGCCCAGTCGGTGCCGTACAGGGCGTTGAGGCGCTCGATGATGTGGGACAGCGGCTCAGGTTCGGGCTCGTCCTGACGCCCTTCGCCCGAGTAGATGGTGTGGACCTCGCCAACCTCGCCACTGAGGGACACCGAGCCGCTGAAGCGACGCTCCAGCCGCAGGTGGGTGAGCTCCACGGCGTCGCTCAGGTCTACCGTCCCGCCGGCGTCGGCGCGGATGAAGCGCAGCAGGGCGCGCCCGAACAGGTAGTCGCGTTCGAGCGCGGTGTCGCCGAACGGCACGATCAAGGACAGGAACGAGTAGGTGCGCACGAACCGGCTGAGCGCGTCGCGGAACCGCTCCTGCTCGGCCTCGTCCAGCTCCTCGAACCGCTCGATCGCCGGGCCCAGCACGCCGTGGAGGCGGCCGTGGTTCGCCCCGTCGATCAGCAGGAGAGCGGCGAACGCCTCCGCCTCCTCGGTGCGGAGCACGCCGAACGGGTCGAGCGCGTGGCGCGTGTCGTACAGGAGGTTCGGGTCGCTGGGAAGGGAAACCGTCTCCCCGTAGTAGGGCTCGAACGCCTTCGCGATCTCTTCGGCGTCGTTGACGAAGTCCAGCACGAAGGTGCCGTCCTTGTCCGGGTCGATGCGGTTGAGGCGCGACAGCGTCTGCACGGCGGCCAGCCCGGTGAGCGTCTTGTCGACGTACATCGCGTACAGCTTCGGCTGGTCGAAACCGGTCTGGAACTTCTCAGCGACCACCAGGATCCGGTAGTCGTCGCCGTCGAAGCGGGCAGCGGTCTCGGTCTCGGGCAGGCGGTTGAGCCTCGGCTCGGTGACCTCCTCGCCCTCGTCCTTGACCGAGCCGGAGAACGCGACCAGCACGCCCAGGTCGTAGCCGTGCTCGTCGATGTAGCGGCGCAGCGCACGGAAGAACCGCACGGCATGGGCACGCGACGAGGTGACGACCATCGCCTTGGCGTGCCCGCGCATCTTGCGGGCGATGTGCTGACGGAAGTGCTCGACGACGATCTCGGCCCGCTGGGCGAGGTTGTGCTCGTGCAGGGTCACGAACCGGGCGATCGCACGCCGCGCCTTGGCGGTCTCGAGCGCGGGGTCGTCGCTGATCGTCTTCTCGATGCGCCAGAAGGTCTCGTAGGTGGTGAAGTTGGCGAGCACGTCGTGGATGAACCCCTCCTCGATCGCCTGCCGCATCGAGTAGAGGTGGAACGGCTCGTTCTTGCCACTCAGCAGGCCCGGCCGCCCGAACAGCTCGAGCGTCCTGCCCTTCGGAGTCGCGGTGAACGCGAAGAAGCTCAGGTTCGCCTGCCGTCCGCGCGCCTCCACGACGGCCGTGAGCGCGTCCTCGACCTCGTCGGCCGGCACGTCACCGTCGTCACTGGCACGGGAGCGGCCGCCAAGGACCCGGCGCAGCTCCTTGGCCGCCTCGCCGGTCTGGGAGGAGTGCGCCTCGTCGACAATCACGGCGTAGCGCCGGGAGGGCAGCGACTCGACGTGTTCGAGGATGAAGGGGAACTTCTGCAGCGTGGTGATGATGATCCGGGCCTGCTCGCCGGCGAGCGCGGCGGCGAGCTGTCCCGAGTGCTTGTCGATCCGCTCGACCACGCCGTGAGTGTGCTCGAACTGGTAGATCGTGTCCTGGAGCTGGCGGTCCAGGATCACCCGGTCGGTGATCACCACGACCTTGTCGAACACCTTGCGGTGCGCTTCGTCGTGGAGCGTCGAGAGGCGATGGGCGAGCCACGCGATCGTGTTCGACTTCCCCGATCCCGCCGAGTGTTGCACCAGATAGCTACTCCCCGGCCCTTCCGCGCGGGCTGCGGCCTCCAGCCGGCGGACGCAGTCCCACTGGTGGAAGCGGGGAAAGATCACGGTCCCCCCGCCCCTCGACCCCTTGCCCTTGGCCGGCTTCTCCACGTGTACGAACCGAGCGAGCAGGTCCAGCCAGGCGTCGCGCTGCCAGACCTGCTCCCACAGGTAGGCGGTCGCGTACCCGTCAGGGTTCTGCGGGTTGCCCGCACGGCGCCCGTTCCCCCGGTTGAACGGCAAGAAGCGGGTGCCAGGGCCCTGCAACCGGGTGGTCATCACCGCCCGCTGCGTGTCCACGGCGAAGTGCACCAGCGCCCGCCGCGCGAGGGTCTTGTTCCGTGGGTCACGGTCGTGACGGTACTGGGCGATCGCCTGCTCGACGTCCTGCCCGGTCAACTGGTTCTTCAGCTCCACGGTGGCGACCGGGATACCATTGACGAACAACGCCAAGTCGACGGCCCGCTCGGAGTTCTCCTCGTAGCGGAGCTGGCGCGTGACCGTCAGCCGGTTTGCTCGGTAGCGCTCAACCAACTCTGGCGTGAGCCCGTGTGCCGGCCGGAAGTACGCCAGCCGGATGGTGATGCCTTGGTCGACCACCCCGTGCCGGAGCACGTCGAGCGTGCCGCGCCTGTCGATCTCCGACTCGAGCCGATCGAGGAACTTCGTCTGCGCCACACCCGCGTCGCCGCCGTGGCGCTTGATGACCTCATCCCACGCCTCGTTCTGGGTCGCCCCGATGAACGTGAACAGCTCGCCCGTGTCGAGACCCCGATCGGGCCGGAAGAAGCCAGGCACACCCTTGAGCCAGCCGGAGGCAAGCAGTGCCGCCTCGACGGTCTCTTCGAACCGCTCCTCGGTGTGGATCGCTCTCATCCTCTTCTCCGTCATGGCCGAATCAACCGTTCAACTTCCCGCCAGAACTTGTCGAATGACGGCGCCCCTTGCCCTCGCAGCCTTCGTGTCGAAGGCTACTGCGAACGCGGCCTGGTCCGAGGTCGGCTTGTAGGGTGCACCCGACATCTTGTGGCTGAGCCACTCCTTGGCTCCCTGGATCGCTTCGGGATCCGAAGGAGGCTCGAGTAGCTCTGGAAGCCCACGGCGCCTGCCAGCGACATTGCCGGCGCCAGGAACCAGGCTTCGAACTCGCGGTTCGCAAGCACCACGGCCACCTTCCTGTCGGAGCGTGATGCCTGAGCTCGCCGAAGGAGGCTCGGCCCGAGGTCGGCTGGACAGTCCTTGTCCGCATCGACTAGCACCAACACGCCCCCTGCGCCTTTCACCCGATCCCCTTGAGTCTGGACGACATCCTCCAGCATTCCTGGCCTGGCCAGTTTGGAACGGTTGATGCGATAAGGAGGCGGCATCCACAGGTTCGTGCCCGGATCGATCTCTGCCACGATCCTGCGCAGCAGTACCGGCAGTGCCTGCACCTCACCGTGGCCCTCGACGATGCACGCAATGGTTACCGTCTCCACGGAAGAACTCACCGATCCACCGGGGCTGATCCCGTCTCAGCCTGCGTCTCGGGGTTGATCTGGCCAGCGCGCAACAGCTCACCAGCCGTGAATCGGTGCTCGCGCAGTGCCCGCAGGCTCGCAGCATTCACGTCACCGATGACCGTGAGCCCCGCGTCACTGGCGACAGCGCGGATGATCGAAGGGTCGAGATCATCACGGTCGAGCAGATCGGCGCTCTGGCTGGTCACCAGGACCTGCACCCTTCCACTCGCCTCGGTCAGCGCATCGAACAACACCCCGGCGGCCGCCGGATGCAGTGCGGCCTCCGGCTCCTCGATACCAACCAGCGATATCTCGCCATTCAGCACAGACGGCTGAAAGAGCGCAGCGAGAACGCCGACTGCTCGGATCGTCCCGTCCGACATCGCAGCCGGCCCGAAGAATAGCTCTTGGCCATTGCTGCGCTGGCGCATCTGGACGGTGACGTACGTCCCCACAAAGTACCGGTCGACGCTCTCGATCCCAGGAGCGACCGCGGAGAGATATGCGTCGAGGCGCTCCTTGATCGCTGGATGTTCCGTATCGAGCACGCCCAACACATCGCCCAGATGCGCTCCTCGGTCGCCGAGGACAGCGCCTTCGAGCTGCGGCTGCGGTAGCCGCAGCATGGCCATGTCCAAGTGGTAGAACCGCATGCTGCGCAGGGCTCCGAAGAGGGAGGCCAGGTTCGGCCTAGCGCTGGCAGTCGGCAGGTAGAGGCGATCCGGCCCGATCTCTCGGATCCGCTGCATCGATGGGTCGTCGACAGAACCCCGATCGACCCGGAAGCGCTCGGTAGTGTTCTGCCATCGCAGCACGCACTCTTCACGGACGACCTCGAAGGGACGCTGACCGCGCCGCTGGCTCGGAGCAATCTCGAAGCTGTACTCACCATGCGCCCACTGGTCAGGCTCTGGCCCCCATGGCACGGTGGCATCGAGCGCAATGCTGAACGAGTCAGCCGGCTCGGGAGACCGCCGTATGATCTCGGAGAGTCCGCCCCGCGCGTCGATCGCTTGGTACGGCGTCGTCTCCACGGCGTCGGCAACGAAGGCGAGCGCGTCGAGGAAGTTGCTCTTGCCTGCCGCATTCGGCCCGAGCAACACGGTCAGGGGCCCGAGCGTGACATCACATGCCGCGATGCTCTTGAAGTCGGTCACTCGTACTCGATGGATCCAGGGAATCGGTCTTCGCGTCATGGGCTCCCCCCTTTCGCCACAGTGACATCGATCTGTCCCGTCAACGCCGCTGTGATCAACGCCTGCCGGCGCTCACCAACGAGGGCAAGCATCCGCTGCCGAGCCGATCTGAGCATTTCGATTCCCTCGACGTCATTCTCGATCCGGTCGAGGATGGCTTCCTGCTCGTGGAGCGGCATCCACCGTACGGGAATCGAACCAATGTCTCTCATATTGAGATGCGGATGGAGCGATCCTTGCGTCACCAGAAACATATATTTCCTCGTTCGCTCTGACAGAATATTCCAGAGAAGATATCTTGGCAGCAATAGCGAGGCGTTGACGCTGATCAGGACCATGCGCTGGCCAATTGCAATCAGTGGATCATCTGGTCGGTAGATTGCGGCCTCACCGACAGGGGCCTCGCGGCTGAGCAGAACATCACCTGGCACGGGCTTCTTGCGTTTCGTCCACGCAAGATAGCTGCGATGGTCGGTCTCGTACAGCTCGCTGTGGACAAGCCGCCCATTACGTACTGAAGATGTGCCCGCAATCCAGAACCCCCCGCCATTGACTGACGGGGCTGTCTTGTGTTCGGTATCCACAATAGAGGCTAGATATTTGAGCGGTCTGGCTCTCACATGTGGAGAATCAAGATGTCGCTCGATGACAGCATGCCGCCGAGTGTCTAGAAGCCTCACTTGTTGGCTCATCGCGGCTAGCAGCTGCTTTATCCGTGCGGTTTCGCGATCGAGGAAATCAGCAATCCGTCGCTGACTTGGCAGATCCGGGAGCGAAGCCGGCATCGAGCGTACCCTCTCTGCGCTGATGTGGAGGATGTTTGCGCCGGTGGCGATGCTCGCGAACATACCAGACGCGAACGCGAATCGAGCCCACCACCCAAGGAACCTAGGATCTGTGGTGTCGAACCGCGGACGCAAGCGAAGCAACGTGTTTTGGAAGCATATCGTCCCTGAGAGTTCCCCAGACCAGACTGTCGAGGCCCCAACAGCCCCTAAGCTACCCGACCCCTCCGTCACAAGCACATCACCTGGGAGGAGGGCGAAGGCTTCCTGCTCAGTCGGACTAAAATTCATTGACTTCACATCTGAGAGGTCAAGATCCCCGTCCTTCACGTTGGCCGCCCGAAGATATGGGACCATGAATGGTCCCGTATCATGCTGAGGCGACCGCTGGCGCCCCAATGTAACCTCCGCAAAGGCCCGCAGCGGCCGGACCCTCGTCAATCGGTCACCTCACGCAGTAGCTCCTGGATTTCCGCCTCCAGCGTCTTGATCTCGTCGTCGATCTCTGCGAGCGCACGAGGTGGCACATAGCGATAGAAATGGCGGGCCACAGGAATCTCATAGCCGACCTTCGTCTTGCTGCGGTCGACCCAGGCGTCAGAGACGTAAGGGAGCACCTCGGCGTCCATGTGATCCTCGACAGCCTTGCGGTACTCAATCGTCGCCAGACGGTCCGCCGGGTCCGGCTCGAAGCGGACTGGCAGCTCGGGCAGGGGGACGATCTCCTGATCACGCAGGTCGGGGTCGGGTTCAGGTTCGCCATGCCGATTGGTGATAACCCGGGCTTGAGAGTCGCGGATCGCGAGAGCGTCCCATACCGCCTGCTGCTGGGGCCTGGATAGGCCCGCGGCGGTGAGAATTGGGGTGATCTTGCCGGAGATCTGTCTGCGATCCGTCGAGCTGAGGCCCTGGTGCTTGGCCAGGGCGGCGCTCAGGCCGTCGAGGCGAGCGGCTCCGAGCTTGGCAAGCTTCGAGGATGTACGGACGGCGGCGAGGGTCTCGTCGGTGATCTCCCAGCGGAGGCGCAGAGGGCGCTCGACGGTGATTCGCAGATAGCCGAATGCCTCGTTGGGGAGGATCTTGACCCGGTCGTTCTCCTCGAAGCTACCGTATAGGCGGGTGATCTCGGAGATCTGTTCCGGGCTGATCTCCTTCCGCTTCTCGCCGAGGCTCTTGCGCATCTTGACCCACAGCTCGCGTGCATCGACGAGCTGAACCTTGCCACGGCGTCCCGGGCTCTTGCGGTTGGTGAGGATCCAGAAGTACGTGGAGATACCGGTGTTGTAGAAGAGCTGGTCAGGCAAAGCGACCACCGCCTCCAGCCAGTCGTTCTCGATGATCCAGCGGCGGATCTCCGACTCCCCCGACCCTGCTCCTCCGGTGAACAGCGGCGAGCCGTTGAAGACGATCGCGAGGCGCGACCCACCCTGCTCCACCGGCTTCATCTTCGAGATCATGTGCTGCAGGAACAGGAAGCTGCCGTCGTTGATGCGCGGCAGGCCCGCGCCAAACCGTCCCGCGAATCCCTTGGACTCGTACTCGTCGCGGACGTCCTTCTCGATCTTCTTCCACTCCACGCCGAACGGCGGGTTGGCGAGCAGGTAGTCGAAGACCTTGCCGGGGAAGCCGTCGTCGGAGAACGAGTTGCCCAACACGATGCGGGAGGCGTCCTGGCCCTTCAGCATCATGTCCGAACGGCACACCGCATACGTCTCGGGGTTCAGCTCCTGTCCGTAGACCTGGAGCTGGGCACCCGGGTTGTGCCCGCGCAGGTGGTCCTCTGCGATCGAGAGCATCCCTCCGGTACCGCAGGCCGGATCGAACAGGGTCTTGACCAGGCCAGGCCTGGTCAGAAGGCGGTCGTCCTCGATGAACAAGAGCTCCACCATTAGCCGGATCACCTCGCGAGGCGTGAAGTGCTCTCCGGCTGTCTCGTTGGAAAGTTCGGAGAAGCGCCGGATCAGCTCCTCGTACAGGTAACCCATCTCGAGGTTGCTGACTGTCTCGGGATGTAGGTCGAGCTCACAGAACCTGGAGAGAACCAGGTACAGCAGGTTGGCGCGGTCGAGTCGGTCGATCTGAGTGCGGAAGTCGAACTTCTCCAGGACGTCCACGGCCTCCGGCGAGAAGTCCGCCATGTAAGACCGCAGGTTGTCGGCAATGTTGTCGGTGTCGCCAAGCACACTGCGCAGATTGAGCAGCGAGGTGTTGTAGAACTCCTGTCCGGATGCCTGCCGCAACAGCGGTCCGACGTTCTGAACCCTGCTGGCCACGCGGTCGAACGTCTGCAGGACTTTGGCCTTGGTGGGCTCCAACACACAGTCCAGCCGGCGAAGGACGACCAGCGGCAGGATGACCCTGCCGTACTCCGACTGCTTGTAGTCGCCGCGCAACAGGTCGGCCACCGACCAGATGAAGCCGGCGTGGTTGCGGGTCACCTCAGATTCAGCACGTCCCACGGCACTCCTCACAAGCACGGTCGTGATCGCCAAACATATGCCCCTCACCTGACGTTCTGTCAGCACGCGAGCGCTAGGGCCCTTCCTCGCAACCCGAAGTACACCAGTTTCAGGTGCCCCTGGCAGGCGACCGTGGATCGCGGGCTGAAAGCAACGGCGGCCCTGATCAGAGCTGCGCGACAGACTTGATCGCGGCTGCTCGCCGCCGAAGGGCTACGATTCTGCCGCTGCATAGTAGCGACCTCCGCGAACGCCAAGAAGTCGTACGGACAGCCATCACCGGATTCGCCGCAATCCAACCAGACAGCCCGGGTCGCCCGACCAGGCTCCAGGCCGGCAGGCTCAGCGCGGCTCGGCGGCGACGACCGCCTTGAGGCTGCGCGATGAGCGCACCGCGTCGAGGGCGGCCGCGTGGTCTTCGAGGCCGACCACGTCGGTGACGATCCCGTCGGTGCGCACCCGGCCGCTGCGCAGGGCCAGCAGCGCCCGGTCGAAGCAGTGGGTCTGCGCGAACGACCCCTGCACCCGCAGCTCCCTGCTGAAGATCTCGTAGGGGCTGAGGCTGGCGCGGTCCTGCTCGCGCGCCACGCCGTAGACCAGCACCGTGCCGCCGTCCATGGCCAGCCCCGGGCATGCCTGCAGCAGCTCGACCGAGCCGGTCGCCTCCACCACGGCGTCGAAGCCGTAGGGAGCGAGCTTCCGGAGCGGCTCGAACGCGGTGGCCGGGGCGTCCCTGGGGATGCGCACCGTCTCGTCGGCGCCGAAGCGCCGCGCCAGCGCCAGCTTGTGCTCCGAGGGGGCCGCCACCGTGATGCGTGCCGCTCCGCCGTGCAGCAGGAGCTGCGTGAGCAGCAGGCCGGTAGGGCCGGCGCCGAACAGCAGCACGTCCGAGCCGGGGCGCAGGCGCAGCACGTCGGCGCCGTGCATGGCGCAGGCGAGCGGTTCGGTCATGACCGCGACCATCGGGTCGAGGCCGTCCAGCGGGAAGCACTTGTCGGCGCGGACCGCCAGCAGCTCGGCGAAGGCGCCAGGGGCGTTGCAGCCGAGCGAGGTGAAGTCGCGGCAGAACAGCGGCTGGTCGCGCCGGCAGAAGAAGCAGTGGCCGCAGAGCACGGTGTTGTCGGCCGCGACCAGCTCCCCGACCCGCAGGCCGGTCACGCCCTCCCCCAGCTCGGCGACCCGGCCGACGATCTCGTGGCCGGGGACCAAGGGGTAGCGGGCGAGGAACTCGCCGGCGAGCAGGTGCAGGTCGGTGCCGCAGACGCCGGCGGCCACGCTCTGCAGCAGCACCTCGCCGGGGCTGGGACGCGGGTCGGGGACGTCCGTCACCTCGAACTGCCCGGGACGCTGGTAGACGACTGCGCGCATGCCCGCTCCTCCTCAGGGCGCGACGACTCGCTGGCGCCGCCCACCCTAGGTGTCAGCCTGGGGGGCGTGCTATCAGGGCGAGGAGAGCCGGCCCCAGGCCACCTCGGGCCAGTTGGGCGGGACGGCGTGGCCCCGGTTCGGGTCGACGTAGGCCCAGAGCGAGGCCCCAAGGACGTAGGTCCGCGTTGCCTGGCCGGGCCGGATCTCGCAGCTGCACCACGAGGCGTAGGGCGTGCCGGTCCAGGGGACGGTCGTGTCCAGCCCGCCGTGGTAGATCCAGCCGCGGCCCTGCCAGGTGCCAGGCAGGGGCATCTCCGGCGCCGAGCCGGCGACCACGAACCGGTTGCTGAGCTCCGGTCGTTCGACCACCAGCCGTTCGGCCATCATCCCGCCGGTGGACCATCCCACCAGGTACACCTGGGAGGGGTGCCAGCGGGCCTTGACGTCGGCGATCACCTCGGCGAGGTAGGCGAGGTCGTCGCGGCCGCTGTTGCGGGCGGCGCCACAGCACAACCCGGCGTTCCAGCTCCCGTCGCCGGTGGGGAAGACGGCCAGGAAGTTGTGCCTCGCGGCGGTGTCCAGCCAACCCTGCGCGACCGGCTCGGCGTCGGTGTGGTTGTAGGAGTGCAGCGCCAGCACGGCGGTCGTGACCGTCGGCACGTCCTTCCACGCGCTGTAGGTGCGCCCGCTGGGCAGGACGTAGCGGTTGATCGCGCCGGCCGGCTCGGCGGAGCCGACGGCGACGGTCGCCGCAAGGACCAGCGCGCACGCGAGACGGCGAAGGTTCATGGCAGGTGGGGGAAGGGGGAGACGGGACCGGCACGAGCGAAACAAGCCTGGTCAAGATACACCGCCTCCAGCCGTAAGAGGCGATCGGGGAGGCCGGGGACAGCGCGACAGGGCATCCTTGGCCAGGCTAGGACGCCGAAGCACTTCTGATTGGTCAACACAGCGAATACCGCCCACGCGCCTACCCGAGCCCGAGGCGGCGAGCCAGCCACTCAGCGACCAGCACGATGCCGACCGGCGCCAGCGCCAGCACCGGACCAGACACGAACCCCAGCCCAGCGGTCGACGAGTCGCTCAGCAGGACCGACCGATACCACACCAGCGAGAACGCCGACACGCTCCCTGCTGCCGCCAGCACCCCGGGCAGCGTCCTTGGCGCCAGTGCCGCCACCACGAACGGCGTTGCCACCGCCATCGCCGCCATGCCAAGCCCGCCGACCACGGCGAACGGCTCCAGGCGCAGCACCCTGACCAGCCCCCGAACGCCCGTCCGGGACACCGCGGCAGCGGCGAGCGCGATGATGGCCACCGCTCCGAGCGCGAGCACCGCCTGCCGCGCCATCCGAAAGCTCGTCGGCATCCTGCCTCCTTGCGTCGGGTCGTGGTGTGACCACGCAAGCATGCGGCGCCGTCGTCGCGGGCGAACCCGGGGAAGCCCTCATTTGGCCAGGCTGCGACCCCTCATTTCCGACTGGGTACATCTGGACCAGGTCCTAGGTATTCGGCAGGCGCTCCCAACACGGACGGAACACGGTCGCTCAGGACGCGAATCGGGCACCCTCAGCCTGTCTCGCTTCGGGTGCCCTGACCTGCGGCTTCTCTCGTGCTCCGGCGGTAGGACTCGAACCTACAACCTTGGCCTTAACAGGGCCCCGCTCTGCCGATTGAGCTACGCCGGATCGGACCTGGTCCGGACGTACCGGACCGGCTGCGAATGGTACACGAGGACCACGCCGGGGATCATCCGGGTTCCACGCGCAGCACGTACAGGCCACGGCCGGGATCGGCGTGGACGGGCACGAGCCGGAGCCCGCCGATACGGGCCGGGGCGTCGAGCGACAAGGGCGCGAAGGTCTCGGGCGGGCGGTCGCCGTCGGCGTCGTGGTACACGGCGACGCCGCCGGCCAGGGCGCGGTCCAGCGGCGCGTGCAGGGCCGCAAGGTACAGGTCGCGGACGCGGCCGAGCGGCAGGCCGAGCTCGAGGGCGACACGGACGCGCTGCGGCCCGGAGACGACCACCACCGTGCCCGGCCGCTCGGCGAACGGCCGCAGCGCGGCCACGGCGGTTGCGGCGTTGGCCGACAGCCGGGTGTCACGGTCGAGCGTGGAGCGGACCACCGGGTCGACCGGCGCGAGCGGCCAGCCGGCCGCCCCCACTAGCACGCCGGCAGCCACCACGGCGCCCGCGCTCCCCCACCGCGCGCGGCCGAGCCGGCCCGAGAGGCGCCCGGCAACCGACCGGGCGAGCCAGCTCGCGCCGAGCACGGCGGCCAGGCGGATGCCGAGGTCGGGCGGGTCGAAGTAGCGCCAGGAGACGTAGGTGCCGCGGGCGGCGTAGACGCCGAACAGGGTCAGCAGGCCGGGGACGAGCGCGGCCAGCCCGGCAAGCCACAGCCAGGCGCGGCGGCGCAGCAGCCACGCCACCCCGGCGGCGGCGAGCGCCAGCGCCACGGGCATGGCCGCGTAGCGGTCGGCGAGCTGCCCCAGCCAGGCGGCGGGGTCGACCGGGTGGCGCCCGGCGACCAGGTCGGTGTAGCGCTCGGGCACGCGCACCGAGTACAGCGCGTCGCCGGTCAGCAGCCGGTCGTGGCCGAGCCAGAGCAGCGGGGCCGCCAGGGGGACGAGCAGCAGCAGGGCGCGGCGCTCGCGCTGGCGCCGGGCCAGCAGCGCCCCGCCGGCGGCGGCGAGCGGCAGCAGCAGCCAGGTCTCGGTGCGGGCCAGCGCGGCGAGCAGCAGCGCGGCCGCCGCCAGCCCGTAGCGGCGCCGTGGCCGGGCCAGCGCGTCGAGCGCCAGCGCCCAGCCGGCCAGCGCCCAGATCACCGAGTTGCCCCGAGCGACCTGAAGGACCAGCGGCCCGGACCCGGCCACGGCGACGACCGTGGCGACCGCGGCCGGCGCGCCGCCGAGCCGGCCGGCCGCGCGGGCCAGGGCGGTGACCGCGAGCGCGAACGCGGCGACGGTCAGGGCGGTGAGCGCGCGCCAGTCCGAGGTGGCCGCCCAGGCCAGCCCGTGCACCAGGGTCAGCAGCGGCTTCGGGGTGGACAGCAGCGGGTCCTCCAGCCGCCGCCCCGCTACCAGGCGCCGGAAGTAGAGCACGGCGGCGTGCTCGTCCGGGTCGAGCACCGCCGGCCCGGACAGCCGCACCATGACCCCGGTGGCCAGCGCCACGCCGAGCCATACGGCGCCCCATGGCCAGCCTCGTGCCGCGGCTTCCCGGCTTGGCGCCACCTCCGGCCGTGCCTGCTCGGCGACGGGTACGCCTTGGGTCCGGTCGGTCACGGCTCTCCTCTTGGTGGGCCGGTCGTGGCATCCTGGTGCGTCCGGTGACGGCGGGCGATCGGGTGACCAACAGTACGTGGTGCCGGTGCTTCGTTCGCCACCGGATGGGTAGACCGTCTGCGGGATGGCCCAGGTGATCCCAGGAGGTAAACGATGAAGCTCAAGTCAGCGCTACTGGCCGGCCTCGCCGCCGGCTACGTTCTCGGTGCCAAGGCTGGCAGGGAACGCTACGAGCAGATCCGCGCCGCCGCACGACAGATTGGCGACAACCCCGGCGTGCAGCGCCTCGGCCGCGAGGTGAGCAAGACGGTCGCGGTCGGCAAGGAGCGCGTGACCGAGGTCGCCAGCAAGGGCGCCGAGCAGGCCTCCAACAACCTGGCCGGCCAGGTCGGCAAGGCCAGGGAGTTCGTCAACTCCAAGGGCGCGAAGAAGGACGAGGAGGCGCCGTCCGACGCGTCCAAGACCTGAGCTGAGGCCTACTCCAGGTAGTCGCGCACTACACGCGCCTGGGCGCTGTGCAAGCTCCCAGGTCGCGCAGCTCAGCGACAACCGTCAGGGCTGCAATATCCTGGAACAGGCATCCGGCCAGAGGCGCAACACCGGAGGGTAACGCCACCACAGGCGGCGGCGCTCTTCCTGGGTGTGACGCGCCGCGGCAGTGCCGAACGCGCGGCAGGTCCCCTGGCCAGGTGATGCCGCACGCGGGCCAGGGAGGCGGTCCATGGGACCGGGCCGCCTGGCGGAGCTGCGGCGGCGGGACCGGGGCCGCCCCCCGCCCCTCCCGCCGCCGTGGCACCCGCCACCGCCCGGGCGGCGCGGGCCGCCTCGGGCGTCTGCCGGCGGGCTGACGCCGGTGCGTCACCGTCGGGGCGGACGCGCCGCACTTCCCCCGGGCGCTCGTCCGGTGGTGTCGACGGGCGCGAGCGTCTTGTCCGCCCGTGGCGGCGTGGCCTAGCCAGGGCCGGCATGGGCGGCCCGTAGGGGGGTTGGGCCACGCCGGCCCGGCCGGCCGGTGCCATCCGGGGGGGCCTTGGGCGCCGGCCGGCCGCCCTCGACCTTCGCTTGGGCGCCGGGATTCGAACCCTCGACCTTTCGATTACGAGTCAGAAGCTCCGCGTCGAACTGGACGGAGCTGAGCGGCTTCTCGCTGCTCACGTTGGGTGTCGCGTCGATCTGGTTCGGTCCAGACGGACACATTCCGATCGTCTGGATGATCATCGGGATGATCAAGGCACACTCGATTCTGCGTCGAGTGCGAACCCCTTCGGCTGGTGCCCAGCCTTGGACGCTAGTCGGTCTTCGGTGAGGCGTCGCGGCCGACGCCCTCCCGGTGACCACCCCAGACGTACCGCACGTCCGGTGCGCGCTCCTCGTGGTGGACCCGTCGGTCGACCCGACGGCGACCAACCCGTGCCGCTCATAAACCGCCGCGCCGGCAGGTTGCCAGGAAGGTCCACAGCGCCAGGTGGCCCGGGCGACGGGCTTGCGCGAGCCGGACCAGTTCGGCGCCGATGCCGCGGCGTTGCCAGCCAGGGTCGACGTAGAGCTGATCGAGCTCGTCGTCGTCGAGGACCAGCACCGCGATGGCCGCACCGTCGACCTCGTCCAGCCAGGTCTCCCTAGTCGGGATCACCACGGTCTCGAACCAGTGCCGCACGTCGTCGTCGGGGTGCACCGGCGCCAGGATGACGGCATGTGGCACGGCGGGATCGCAGCCAGACGTCGGCGACCGCGCGCGCGTCAGCAGCGTCGGCCCGGCGCAGGGTAACCGGCGTCATGCCCTGATGGTGCTCACCGCGGCCCTGCTCACAAGTGACCTGCACGGCGCCTACCACGCGCGCGCTCGTAACATCTGGCCAGGTCAGGTGAGGTGCGCTGTCTAGCAAGTGTCCTCGCGTCGACCCTGATTCGCTGTCGGGGAATGACTGTGGACGCTTTCCACCTATTCGAGCCAGCGCCGGCCGCGTGACCGCGCACCGCGCTGTTGGGTGGGTTCGCCGACTGTGACCGGGAGGATCTCAACTGCTGCTGCGCGGATCCGAAGGTACTGGTAGGCCGATCCCGGGTCGGAGAGAGGACGAGGCGCGCGTGGGGCAGGACGGTGGGGATGCAAAGGTGGTCTCCTGGCGGCCGTTCGTGCTGGCCGTGGCCGCTGTGGTGGCCGCTTCGGTGGGGTTTGTGGTTTGGCTCGGGACGGGGCTGGGCGGCTCGTGGGTGGCCTTCACGCTGATGGACAACCTGGCCCAGATCCTGGCGCCGCTTGCCGCCGCCCTTGCCTGCAGCAGGCTCGCGGGTCGCCGGCGGGGGCGGCTTGGGTGGTCGTGGTACCTGCTGGGCGCCTCGGCGGCCAGCTGGGCCCTGGGCCAGGTGGTGTGGTCCTACTACGAGGTGGTGGCCGGCCGGGAGGTGCCCTTCCCCTCCCTGGCCGACCTTGGCTATCTGCTCGCCGTCCCGCTGGCGGCCGCCGCCCTGCTCACCCACGCCGCCACGCCCGAGCGCGGCGTGGCCCAGACCCGGCGGGTGCTGGACGGCCTCATCATCGCCACAGCGGTGCTGGCGGTGAGCTGGCAGACGGTGCTGGGGCCGCTGCTTGGGGCCGAGACCGACTCGATGCTGGAGCAGGTCCTGGCGCTGGCCTATCCGGTCGGCGACGTCGTCACCATCTCCCTGGTGGTCTTCCTGCTGGCCGGATCGCGCTCGGCGACGCGGGCACCGCTGCTGCTGGTCGGCGCTGGGCTTGGCGGGATCGCGTTCTCCGACAGCCTGTTCGCCTACCTGACCCAGACCGGCGCCTACGGCAGCGGTCAGCTCATCGATACCGGCTGGTTCGTCGGCTACCTGCTCATCATGCTTGGCGCACTGCTCCCCGAACGCCAACGCCGCGCGGCAGCCGCGTCCCGGACGGGAGCCGGATGGACGGTGATGCTTCCGTACGTGCCGGTGCTGGTGGCAGGTGGCCTGACCGGCTACCAGCTGGCTCGCGGCATGCGCATCGACGCCTTCCTGGGGGTGCTGATCCTCCTGCAGATCGTGGTGGTCATCGTCCGCCAGCTCATGGCGGTGCTGGAGAACCTGGCCCTGGCCCGTGAGCTTGACGCAAAGGTCAAGCAGCGCACCGCCGAGCTGGCCCAGCGCACCGCCGAGCTGGCCCGCCGGGAGCAACATTTCCGCTCGCTAGTGCAGAACGGCTCGGACCTAACCCTGGTGGTCGGCCGGGACACCACTATCGCCTATGCCAGCCCCAGCGCCGGACGCCTCCTGGCCTGGGCGGCCGAGGGCCTGGTTGGCACCGGCCTGGCAGCGCTCATCCACCCCGACGACTCAGGGGAGCTCGCACCGATGCTGGTGGCCGCGGAGGCCCGCCCGGGGGTGACCTTGCGGGTGGAGTGGCGGCTGCGTCACGCCGACGGGACCTGGCGCCTCATGGAGACCCTGGTGACCAGCCAGCTCGCCCAGGCGGCCGTCCAAGGCGTCGTGCTCAACGGCCGCGACGTCACCGAACGCAAGCAGTTCGAAGACCAGCTCCGCCACCAGGCCCTGCACGACCCCCTCACCCGGCTCCCCAACCGGGCACTGTTCGCCGACCGGCTGGAGCACGCGCTCGCCGGCCAGGCCCGCCGCGGCGGCTGTGTCGGCGTGCTGCTGGTCGACCTGGACGACTTCAAGCAGGTCAACGACACCGCCGGCCATGCGGTCGGCGACGCCCTGCTGGAAGCGGTCGCGATCCGGCTGCCCACCTTGATCCGCGCGGTCGACACCGTAGCCCGCCTGGGCGGTGACGAATTCGCCGTCCTCGCCGAGGCCCTCCCCGACCCGCAGGAAGCCACCGAGCTGGCCGAACGCATCCAGCGGGGCCTGCGCCAGCCGCTGCTGGTGGAGGACCGCGAGCTGTTCGTCCATGCCAGCATTGGGATCAGCATCGCCACCGAGCCGGGGACACCAGCCGAGGACCTGCTGCGACAGGCCGACGTCGCCATGTACGTCGCCAAGAGCGAGGGCAAGAACCGCCACCGCCACTTCGACCACGCCATGCACCAAGCCGTCGTCGAGCGGATGGCCCTGCAGTCCGAGCTCACCCGGGCCATCGAACGCTACCAGCTCACCCTGCACTACCAGCCCGTGGTCGCCCTCGACAGCGGACGCCTCACCGGCATGGAGGCCCTGGTGCGCTGGCAGCACCCCGAACGTGGCCTGGTCCCACCAGGCTCGTTCATCCCGCTGGCCGAACAGGCCGGGCTCATCGTCCCGCTAGGACGCTGGGTGCTCCAGGCCGCCTGCCAGCAGCTCCGCCAATGGCAGCAGGCCGGCCTCGGCAACGGGCTGGACCTGGCCGTCAATGTGTCCGTCCGCCAGCTCAAAGAACCAGGGTTCGTGGCGACGGTCGCCGAGGTCCTGGACCAGACCGGCCTGGAGGCTGGCCGGCTGGTCCTGGAGATCACCGAGAGTCTGCTGATGGAGAACATCGACGCCGTCCTCGACGTGCTGCACGAACTCCGCGGCCTGGGCGTGCGACTGGCGATCGACGACTTCGGCACCGGCTACTCCTCGCTGGCCTACCTGGTCAAGCTGCCCGTGCAGGTGCTCAAGATCGACCGCTCGTTCATCACCCGCCTCGACCACGATCCCAACAACGCCACGCTGGTGCGCTCCATCCTCAAGCTAGCCCGCGACCTCCGGCTCCAGACCGTCGCCGAGGGGATCGAGCAGGCCCACCTGGCCGAGGAACTGCACCGGCTCGGCTGCGACAAAGGCCAGGGCTACTACTTCAGCCGGCCGCTCCGGGCCGCCGACCTCGAAGCAATGCTCCGCTCCACCGTCGCAGACAACACCCACAACCGGTCAGCACCCGACCCGGTGTAGCGGCCCACCTTCCCCACGACGCGCAACCCAGTCAGGAGGTAGGCGGCATTCCGACATTGCGAAGCGGGGCCGAGGATGTCCCGAGCCCTGTGGACATTCGGTGGCGGCCCGTGGTGATCAGGCGGCATCTTTCTTCCTGGTGTGATAGCAGGGACGGTCAGGTCGAGCGCGGCGCGCAGCGCCGGCAGGTGCAGGTGCCCGTTGACGCGGCGGAACTGCTTGCGGGCCTCGTTCATGCCCGCGGCGACCCAGCGCAGCACAATCTGCCCGTCCTGCCAGCGCTCGGACGTTGGCGCCGTGATGGCGGCAGATCTCGATCACCGCCTCGATCGAGTTGGTGGACCGCAACGTGCGGGCAAGGGGCGGCACGCCCAGCCGGCCGATGGTGAGGGTCTCGGCCAGGCCCTCCCGCAGACTTGAAGCGGCGCCCGGGTGGGAGCGGCCAGTGAGCGGGCGAGCGCTTCCAGCTCGCCCGGGCCAGCAGTGGGTCGGCGAGGTGATAGGCCTGGCGCGTCCGCTTGACGACCGTCTAGCACGTCGCCTGAAGGAGATCGCGGCGCTGGCGCCGCGGGGCGGCGTGCGAGGGTGCCGGGCATCCGCGCATCGCCCTTCGGCATGCCTCAGGTGGCTGGGGTAGCGGTCGATAGGGCAGGTGACGCTCCGCGACAAGGGCAAACTCGGGGAAACTCGGGGACGCAACGCCACGGGCCTACCTCGCCGACCGGGACCACCGTGCCGGCGACAGGGCAGCCGGGCTGCCGAACGGAAGGTGCCAGCCTTCCATGACCTGCCTGCTTGGGAGGCACCATGCGATCGCCGCGTCGGCCGCGGACCGGCCGTCGGCTCGGTCCGCCCACGATCCTGCCCGGCCGCGCCGGCACCGGGACGGGTGCTCCGTCATGGGCACCGTGGCTCGCGCTGCTGCTGGGCCCGCTCGCGCGGGTCCGAACCCGCCTGACTATCGCGTTCCTGGCCGTCTCGCTCCTGGTCCCGCTGGTCGGGTTGGTGGCCGTGCAGGAACAGTACGCAGCCAGCCTGCGCGCGGCGCAGATCGAGGCCCGCCACGTCGCCGAACCGGTCGCCCACACCATCGCCAACACCGCCGAGCTGACCACAGGCGATCAGGGGCAGCTGTACCACGACCCCGAGCGGCTCCAGGACTACCTGGACGACCTGCAGCGCGACCTACACCGCCATATCGAGGTCGTCGACCTCCACCAGCGCGTCCTGGCCGCCGCGACCCCTAACAAGGACGAAGCGGTTGGGGCTGGGGCACGGCAGGACATCGACGCCGAGGTGGCCGCGACCATCCGTGACGGCCAGTCCCGCACCTTCGTCGAACGCGAGCCAGAATACCCGGCCGGCACCCTGCAGGTGGTCATCCCGCTGCGCACCGAGCAAGGCAGGATCGTGGGGGCGGTGGTGATGGAGTACACCCCGATCTACCGGGAGCTGTTGGCCGCGGGCGCCGGCACCCGGCGGGTCATCGTCGCGGCCAGTGCCGCGGGGCTGCTGCTGGGGCTGCTGCTGGCCTACGGGTTGGCGCGCGGGCTGGTCGCCGACCTGCGCCGGCTCGGCGGCGCGGCGGCCCGGCTGGCCGAGGGCCACGACGACGCCCGCGCCCGGGTGCGCGGCCGCGGCGAGCTGGGCGAGCTGGCCGCGGCGTTCAACGACATGGCCGCCAGGATCGCCGCCCAAAAGGCCGCCCTGACCGAGGTGGCGATCAGCGACCCGCTGACCGGGCTGCACAACCGGCGCGCGTTCCAGGCCCGCCTGGCCGAAGAGACCGAGCGCGCCCGCCGCTCCGGCAGGCCGTTCGCGCTGCTGATGATCGACCTGGACCGCTTCAAAGCGCTGAATGACCGCCACGGCCATGCGGCCGGGGACGCGGCGCTGGCCGCGATCGCAGCGGTCCTCCGGCAGGAACTGCGCACCGTCGACCTGCCCGCCCGGCTTGGCGGGGAGGAGTTCGGCGTGCTGCTGCCCGACAGCGACGAGCAGGCTGCCCTGGTGGCGGCTGAGCGGGTACGCGTCGCGATCGCCGCCTGCCCGATCGTGCACCAGGACGCCACCTTGGCGGTCACCGCGAGCATCGGTGCGGCCTGGTATCCGGGTCATGCCGACACCGGCGAGGGGCTGCTGCGGGCCGCCGACCAGGCGCTGTATGCGGCCAAGCGGGCCGGCCGCGACCGGGTCTGCAGCCCTGCCGACGTCCAGGTCTCCCACGAGGGGCATAGCAGCACAGCCACATGATCACCTCAGCGTGCCGCCAGGCACATGGCGAGTGTGACCATTCCTTGAGTTGAATTGTGGGAATGGCGGCGCAGCCGCATCAAATCGTGCCGCCCACGATCTACCTGCCAACTGGGGCGGGCACCCCAGTTCCCACGTGGATTCCTCCGTCCAGCGTCGGCGTCCGCCCCAGTCGGCAGGTGGGCGGCACACCAACGTAGCGAAGCGGGGCCGGTTTCTTCGTCGCCGCAGCGATCGCCGAGGACTGCCCTTCGGGTTCGACCGCGACGGGCTTGGGCGTGCTGGAATCGGCTGGGATCTCTTGCATGAGCGCCCCCTCGGCAAGCCTCATGGACTCAAGCCAGAACGCCCCGAGCCTATCCCAACTGCCCGTAAGCCGCGCAGAGCTTCATGCGCGCCTTACGGTTGACCGAGCAAGCCAAGCTCATCCGCGCCAGAGGACGCCGCAGCCGACCCGGCGCGCCGGGCGCCCGGCCTGGCTCCTGGCGAGCCAAGACCAGTACGGCCAGGACACGCGAGCCACAAAGATGGTGCCCACGACGAACGCGGTGAGGCGGAACGGGAGCCAGCTCAGCTCCGACCAGGTGGTGAATACGATCCCTGCTACCAGCCACCACAGACCCTCAGCCCGCAATCCCAGGTTGCCTGTGGTGGCTTCGTCAAGCCGTTCCACCTCCTGGCGTAGCGCGGCGATGAGGCGCTCTAGGCGTTCCGCTTCGGCCTTCAGTTCGTTGCGCCTGGCCGCTCGTTCCGCCGAGATCGCCCGCTCACGCTCCAGCGGCTCGCTGATGACCTCGTCACGCAGCCGGTTCACCAGCGAGCCTAGCTCGTCGATCTGATCCTGGAGCGACTGGCCCGGCCGCGTGGCGAATGGCCCCCGCATCCCAGTGGTCACGCCCAATGCCCGCCCAGCACCTGAGGCCGCGTCTGCCAGGGCAACATGTCGCTCGACCGGCTGCGGTCGCCCCAATCGCCGACGTGCCAACGCGACGGCTGCGGCCCAGCGGGTGCGGAACCAGGCAGTCCACTCGGCCAGTTTGCCCCGGTAGTCGGCGATCGCCATCAGGTCTCTGGCCACGAACCCCACGCCGATCAGCTCGCAGACGCCGCCGAGCGTGTTGAACTGGTGGGTATCCACGGATCGAGCATAGCCTGACGGTATGAGCCGGGCGGCGGGCAGTACACGAGTACCAGAGTCGCGCCGGCTGGCGTTCGCGCGACATGCTCAGCCGTTACGCCACCTCGGCGGACCATGCTCGCGCCTGGGAGGCGTACCGTTGGCTGTCGCCGATGGATCGGCTGTAGCGGGCACCGCCCGTGGGCAGGGAATGGCGAGTCATGTCTTGGTCCGGTGCGGGTCCGTTCGAGGTGCCTGGTTGCCGCGTCGTGGGGGGCGGCCGATACTCGGGCGGTCCGCTCCCCAGCCGGCCCGGGTGACCAGGATGCCGCAGTTCGACCTGTCCGCGACGACCGACGGCCGGTGGGCCGTGCTGACCGTCAGCGGCGAGCTCGACCTGGCCACCGCCCCGGCGTTGCGGGAGTGCTTGGGCGAGGTGATCGACGGTGGCGTCCGGCACGTGGTGGTGGACTTGCGGCAGGTCGGCTTCCTGGACTCGATCGGCCTGGGCGTGCTGGTCGGCGCCTACCGGCGGCTCCACCACGGCGAGCCGGTCGGGTCGCTGCGGCTGGTCTGCACCAACGAGCGCGTCGTCAGGGTGTTTGAGCTGACCGGGCTGCTGCTGTTGTTCCCACTGCACGCCTCGGTCGAGCAGGCCCGCGCCGCCGCCGACGACCACCCGGCCGGGCCGTCCGGCGGCGGCGACGGCGGCTAGCACGCCGTGCCAGCCAGGCCGTGCAGGCTGCGGCGCTAGTGGCCGTGGGGTTGGGATGGCAGGTGGGCGACCTCGAGCCAGAACCGCCGTAGGGTCTGCACGGCGTCGATGAACTCGTCCAGGTGCAGCGACTTGACCAGGTAGGCGTTGGCGTTGCGGTCGTAGGCGCCCTGCACGTCCTTCTGCGCGGCCGACGACGACAGCACCACCACCGGGATGCGCCGCAGCTCGGGGTCGGCGGCCAGTTCGGTGAGGACTTCCAGGCCGTTCTTGCGGGGCAGGTTGAGGTCGAGCAGGATCAGGTCGGGCGGCCGGGAGGTGTGCAGCAGGGTCATGGCTTCTTCGCCGTCGCGGGCGGCCAGGACCTTGAGTGGCATGCCGGTCTGGTCCAGGGCGTGCCTGGTGAGCGCGAGGTCGGTGGGGCTGTCCTCGACGATCAGCAGCACCACGGTGGTGGTGCTGGTGGCCGCTGGCATGGCTGGTCCTGGCGCTGGGTCCTTGCAGGGGTGGGATCGGCACCGCCGGGCCGTGGCTTGACGCAGGACGGAAGGTCCCCGCCGAGCTGGCCGGGCCTGGGCTTGGCCTGGCGGCCCAGGGCTGCCGCGGGCGGTCGTCGCGCGGGGCGCGGGGAGGCGAACCGTGCTCGGGTAATCGTGATCGGCGGATGTGGGTAAGTGGGAGATTTCCTGGCGCTGAAATGTGGGAATGGCCGCGCAGCGGCATAAATCGTGCCGCCCACGATCTACCTGCCGAGGGGACCGGGCTACGTAGTTTCCGACGGTGTTCCTCCGTGCAGCGTCGGAGTCCGGTCCCCTCGGCAGGTGGGCGGCACACCAACGTAGCGAAGCGGGGCCGGGTCACGCGCGCTC
>WNGE01001259.1_pt1 | contig 32159 bp, 30 predicted proteins | sample 5400651 | NCBI WGS metagenome assembly WNGE01 (sample SAMN13153370, study PRJNA577476) | soil metagenome | isolation source: 60 cm soil or saprolite under grassland replicate 2 | place: USA:California | collected 2016-06-15
TTAGGCAAACGCACCAAAGTGGCAAATAAGCCACTCAAGGAATCAACAGCACTAAGAAAATCGCACATCATTGATAAGCAAAACCATTCAATGAAGACCGAACCACTATCAACGCTCAATTTTTCAGCAGCCTGCTAGATTGTTGGTTGGTCCGGGTCCGATGTTAGTAACAGCTAAGTCCATGGTTATGTCTTCGCCGGGATCGATCACGCCATTTCCTGGCGCGCAACCTTCAGCGGTTATGGTAGCGCCGCCGTTACGAAAGACGGGTAATTGTCGTCCGGGGATACCAATCTCCCAAATGCCTCGCCCGTGAGTGGCAATGCGCAGGTAACGCTGAACGTTGGAAATCTTCACGTCAAAAACGGCCACGCGCGGCAGACCGGTGCCCAGTGGGGCCCAGTTAGCGCCGCCATCGCTCGAGTGATAGACGCCAATATCGGTTCCCGCATAAAGCGAGTTTGAGTCCTGCGGGTCTATTGCAATCGAACTGACTGGCACCTGGGGTATACCGTTGCTGGAGGCCGTTTGCCCCGAAGGAGTGAGCGAAAGCAGCCGAGGGTCTTCGCCTTGCAAGCTGCTCGAGCTACTTCTTCAACCAGCCAAAAAGTCCGCGGACAATAGTCTCACGGTTTTCTTCGTAGATGGCGCGTGTCAGGGGAATACCCATCGGGCACGCCTTGATGCAGTTTTGTGCGTTGCCGCAGTTAGTGATGCCGTCATCGCCCATGATTCCTTCGAGGCGTTGGTCGCGAGTCGACTCACCGCTCGGGTGCATGTTGAAGAGACGAACTTGCGCGATGGCCTGCGGGCCAATGTAGTTATCTTCGTCATATTGCGGACACGCTTCCAGGCAACAACCGCATGTCATGCAACGCGAATATGCATAACGCTCCTGCACGTCTTCCTGATCCATACGCGGGCCCGGACCAAGATCGTAGGTGCCATCGAGCTCAATCCAGGCGTTAACGCGTTTCAAGTGATCGAACATTTGCGAACGATCGACGACGAGATCGCGTATGTTGGGAAACTTCTGCATCGGCTCAAGCTTGATTGGTTGCTCCAGGTTATCAATCAGCGCTGAGCACGACTGGCGCGCGCGTCCATTGATAACCATGGTGCAGATACCGCATACCTGTTCGAGACAGTTCATCTGCCAAACGGGTGGCGTGGTCGGAGTGCCTTCCATAGTTACCGGATTTTTCTGAATTTCCATCAGGCACGAGATGATATTGAGATTCGGACGGTAAGGAAGCTCGAAGCGTTCCCAGTATGGCGGCGAGTCGGGGTTCGCGCGGCGCCTGATGTGAATCTCGACCGTCTTCGGGGGAACGCGCGCCGCTTTTGATGTTGGTACGTGTGCTGTCATAGCGTTGGTATTAGCCACAAAGGCACAAAGACACCGAGGACAACTCATGATAGAAAGTCTCAAGGGTTGGGAAGGGTGGTTTACCCCCGCTCGTTGAATGCCACTCAGCCAGAGCGGGGGCAAGCCGCCCTTCCCAACCATGAGATTTTCTATCTTGCGACATCCTCTTAGCCTCTGTGCTTCTATGGCGTTCTAAGCCTTCGCAGTTTCCGCTTCTAAACATTAGCAGTTGGTCTCGGCGCTGCCGGATCGTGTTTAGGCTCCTGCTTCGCTTTGCTGTAGTCCCGCTTACGTGGCGGAATCAAAGAGATGTCCACAGGCTCGTATGAAATTACAGGGCCTTCTCCGGAATACTCCGCGATCGTAGTCTTCAGAAAATTTTCATCGTCGCGATGGGGAAATTCCGGCTTATAGTGCGCACCGCGCGACTCATTGCGATTCAGTGCGCCGAGTGTAATCACGCGAGCGAGCTCGAGCATGTTGTCGAGGTGGCGTGCATGCGGCAGTGCCATTGTGGCCCAGAGATTCGAGTCGTTGATCGAGATCCGTTTGTAGCGATCCATCAGCTCGAGCAGTTTGTTGTCTGTCGCTTTGAGCTTATCGTTGTAACGCACGACGGTGACGTTGTCAGTCATCCACTTCCCCATTTCCTGATGGAGCACGTACTGGTTTTCGAGGCCACTCTGTTTCACCAGCGCGTCGTTGATCTCCTGTTGTTTCTTCAACTCCTGATCGTAAATGCGCGAACCATCGGCACCGTTGCGTTCAACGTTCTTCGCGTAAGTAATGGCCGCGGGGGCGGCGACGAATCCACCATAGACGCAACTCACGAGCGAGTTTGCGCCGAGACGGTTGGCGCCATGAATTGAATAGTCGCATTCGCCGGCCGCCAGCAGACCAGGAATGTTTGTGCGCTGATCGTAGTCAACCCACAGGCCGCCCATGGAGTAGTGCACGCCGGGGAAGATTCGCATTGGCACATGACGCGGATCGTCGCCTACAAACATTTCGTAGATTTCCAGAATCGCGCCCAGCTTCAGATCTAACGTTTCGGCCGGGATGTGCGTCAGATCGAGATATACCTGATTCTGTCCAGCGACGCCCTTACCTTCAATGCAAACCTGAAATATCTCGCGAGTCGCGATGTCGCGCGGAACGAGATTGCCGTAGGCAGGGAACTTCTCCTCGAGGAAATACCAGCGTTCGCTTTCAGGGATCGATGAAGGAGGTCTGATATCGCCGACTTTCCTTGGTACCCAGACACGTCCGCCTTCGCCTCGCGCTGATTCCGACATCAGACGCAACTTGTCTTCGCCGGGAATCGACGTGGGGTGCACCTGAATGAATTCGCCGTTTGCATACTTCGCGCCCTGTTGATAGCAGGCAGATACGGCGCTTCCCGTGCAGACCATCGAGTTGGTCGACTTCCCGTAGATAAGCCCTGGCCCTCCAGTGGCCATGATCACTGCGTCAGCAGGGAACGCCTTCAGCTCCAGTGTCTGCAGATTCATCGCGACCAGGCCACGGCAGACCTGGTGGTCGTCAAGCACGAGTGACATCATTTCCCAGTGCTCAAACTTTCGAACTTTTCCGCTAACTTCGTAGCGACGCACTTGTTCATCAAGCGCGTAAAGCAACTGTTGTCCGGTCGAGGCCCCGGCGAAAGCCGTGCGGTGATGCTTTGTGCCACCGAAGCGACGGAAATCAAGCAGGCCCTCTTTAGTGCGAGAGAAGGGCACGCCCATGCGATCGAACAGGAAAATGATTGAGGGCGCCATCTCGCACATGGCTTTTGCTGGTGGTTGGTTCGCGAGAAAATCGCCGCCATAGACCGTGTCGTCAAAGTGTTCCCAGGTGGAATCCCCTTCGCCTTTGGTGTTGACGGCGCCGTTGATACCTCCCTGAGCGCAAACTGAATGCGAGCGCTTCACTGGAACAACCGAAAACAGATCTACTGCATGTCCCGCTTCGGCAATTCTCATTGCTGCGGCCAGGCCCGCCAAGCCCCCACCGACGATTGCGATCTTGATGCCGTTGCTCGCCATCTTTTAGAGAAGCCCTCCCAACAGTCCGCCGGGGTGTATGAATGCGATCGCGGCGTTGATGCCAACTAACAGCAGGAAAATCCCAAAACCAATGCACGCGTACCCGGTCAGTCGTTGCGCGCGCTCGCCAATGGCGATGCCCCAGTCAACCAGGAACAGCCAGATACCGTTTGCCAGGTGCCAAACTGTGGCTGTAATGCCAATCATGTAAATAAGAAAGATCGGCACCATGCGAAACTCTCGAGCCACAATGTCAAAAGCCATCTGCGGACTGTGAGCCACTGAAATAGTGTTTAGTCCGGGAACCATTCCAAACCTGAAGTTGAGCACGTGAAAAGTAATGAAGAAAAACAGAATCACACCTGTTATCCGCTGGATTGTGTAGAACCAGTTGCGCGGGTAGGGATAGTTCAAGTTATTGGGCCGCGCTTCCATGGTTATTACCAGACCATAGACGGCGTGATAGATGAGCGGTATAAAGATTCCGCAAATCTCGACGAATAAGATATAGGGAATCGACTGCAGGTCTTTGACGGCATTGTTGAAATCTGCCGCGCCGGTAAGGGCCTTCGAATTGGTGTAGAAATGCTCTAACAGGAAGATTCCCAGCGGCATGATGCCGGACAACTGATGAAGTTTGCGCAAGACGAAAGTCCTGCTCAAATGAATCGCCAAGAACGCACTCCTTTGCCCTCGGGTTTTAGCGCTAAAGCCGCTGGTCCAACCTCGGGCAAGTTGTGATTGAGATTTTCCAGAGCAAGTAAATTATATGGAGAAGTGGCAGAAAAGCAAAACGCGCCAACGATCAACTGAGCATTCGCCGCTATGTCGCGCGATGTTGGAGACTTCGGACCCTGGGCCGAGTTAACTTTAACCTTGGAAAACTATGACTGATCTGTGTACAAGGTCGACAATCAAACTAGCTGAACTGATCCGCGAACAAAAAGTTTCGCCGGTCGAAGTTTTGCAGGCGTGCCTTAATCGCATCGAGGAGATTAATCCCAAACTGAATGCGATCGTTACGATCGCTCCAGACGCCCTTGAGAAGGCGAAAGAAGCTGAAGCAGCGGTGACGCGCGGAGCTGCGCTTGGTCCACTTCATGGCGTGCCGGTGACAATCAAAGACACAATCGAAACGGCGGGCCTGCGTACAACCAGCGGATCGGCGATGCGCGCCGGATTTATTCCCGAGCGTGATGCACCGGCTGTTGCTCGTCTCAAAGCCGCCGGTGCAATCGTTCTGGGAAAAACAAATGCGGCCGAGATGGCAATGGACTACACCGCCGACAATCCTGTTTTTGGACGGACTAATAATCCGTATGACCTTTCGCGAACGCCGGGCGGATCGAGTGGAGGTGAAGCTGCGGCTATTGCAAGCTGTATGTCGCCGGGAGGAATTGGCAGTGACCTTGCGGGTTCAATTCGAATTCCGACCCATTTTTGCGGAGTCGTCGGGTTGAAGCCAACCGTCGGACGAGTGCCCGGTGCCGGTCAGTTTCCGCCTGCGATTGGGCCCTACTCGCTGGGAGCCGTTATTGGTCCAATGGCCAGAAGCGTGAATGATCTTCGCCTGCTCTTCAGTGTGCTCGCCGGTAATGAAATGTCGGGAGCCTGGCCCGCTTCGTTCACAACCGCCTTTTCTGATGCTCGTTCGTTTCTTCATGGTCGGCGTGTCGCGTGTTACACCGACGATGGAGTTGCTCCCGTCAGTGAAGAAACTCGAAAGGCTGTAGAAACCGCGGCCCGAGCTTTGGCCGACGCCGGCCTGGCCGTGGAACAAACACTCCCGCCCGGAGTTGAGCGTGGCCACGATCTTTGGCTGAAGCTCTTTTCCCGGGCCTCGGTAGTGCAGCTTCGAAACGTCTACGCCGGACAAGAAGAGAAGGGAGGCGATTTTGTTCGCTGGAGATTGGCAACCGCTGGCGATTCGCCGACGCCTTCTCTCGATGAATACATCCGCTCATGGCTGGAAAGAGATCACTTGCGGGCCGTGCTGGTAGACTGGATGGAAGCCACGCCGCTGATTCTCGCGCCCGTCGGAGCCACGCCCGCTTACCAGCATGGCACGCACAAAGTTACGGTTGGTAATAGCACGATGAGTACGTTTCGCGCTTTCAGTTATTCACAAGCCTTCAACGTTTTCGATCTGCCGGTCGTTGTGGTTCCAGCCGGCCGATCATCGGAAGGGTTGCCGGTCGGCATCCAGATTGTCGGTCGTCCATTTGCAGAAGACACCGTTCTTGCTGCCGCGACAATAATTGAAGCAACGTTGGGAAGTTGGCCGGCGCCGCCGTTGTCCGACCAACTTTAGTCTGTTGCTGACTTGTGACACGATCCATACGACGACTGAAGTTTGTCGGACAGTTAGCGATCCGATATAGTTTCTCGCCAAGCTAGCTGAAACTTAGGGAACGACGAAATTGATTTGAGGAGTTGATTATGGAGCCTCTTACTACACTTCTTGCCCTTTTTTTCTTTGGTTTTATGGCGATCGTGCTGCTTGTGATAGCTGCCAAGACGATCCGCATAGTTCCGCAGGCAACGGTAATGCTGGTCGAGCGGCTGGGCCGGTTCAGTTTTGTTGCGAACAGCGGACTAAACCTGCTCTGGCCTTTTCTCGATAGGCCGCGCGCCGTCTATTGGACAAACACCCGGCCTGGCATAACCTCCATCGATCTGCGCGAACAATACATAGACCTGCCGCCGCAGCCCGTCATCACGCGCGACAACGTGACCATACACGTCGACTCGGTGGTCTACTGGCAAATTACCGATCCCGTCAAAGCGGTCTACGAGATGAACGACCTGGTTGGCGGAATTGTGCAATTGACGATCACCGGCATGCGTGCGGTGATGGGTGATATGGACCTGGATCATACCCTGTCTCAGCGCGATCAGATCAACGCGAAGCTGCGAATAATTCTTGACGAAGCGACGGACAAGTGGGGCGTGAAAGTTACGCGCGTTGACGTCAAGAATATTAATCCGCCTGAGGACGTACGCATCACGATGGAGAAACAAATGACTGCCGAGCGCAATCGCCGCGCGCTGGTGCTGCAGGCGGAAGGCGACCGGCAGGCCGCGATCACACGGGCAGAAGGCGAGAAGCAGGCGGCAGTAACTCGTGCGGAAGGCGAAAAGCAATCGGCCATTCTGGCTGCCGAGGGTGCGGCGCAGGCGCGACAGCGCAACGCCGAAGGCGAAGCTCAGGCAATCGCGCGCGTCGCCGACGCCATGCATGAGCACGGCAACCCGGCTCAGTATCTCATCACGACCCGCTACATCGAGAGCTTGCGCGACATGACGCGCACCAATAATTCCAAAGTGATTTTCATGCCCGTCGAAACCTCGGCTATGCTCTCGAGCGTCGGAGCAATAAAGGAAGTGCTCTCGCAGACTGGTGAGAAGAGTGGCGAAAAGGAGCCACCGGCGCCGCCGAGACCACGCGAATTGCCCCGATAGGTTGAGAAGCAACGAACAATTTATCGGTGAGAGTCCTGGCCAGGCAGCGGGGGCAAGCCCTCCTTCCTAACCATGAGCTAATCAGAATTGAATCTAAGTTCTGGATTGAAAGGCTTTCAAGGATGAGCTCGCCAATCTGGTTAGAAGTCTCTAGATCGGGAAGGTGGGCTTGCCCCCGCTGATTAGTAGCATTCATGCGGAGAGTACCGGAAAACTTTGCACGCCTCACAGCTGAACAAAGATTCTTAGACTTCGTCGGCTGAGTTCAGTGTGTGTCGCGAAATCACTGTATACTTCGATCCCTCGTTGCCCAGCTCACTTCTAATTACTAACAATTCTGAAACCGCGATTTCCGCAGCATCGAAGACCAACTCTTTGTGCGCAGCAACGAGTGTTCGCGCATGTCGCGGCTGCCGCAACCGAGCAACGGTAAGATGCGGATGAAAAGGACGATCGTCCCTGGCAAAACCTTCATTCGCAGACTCGTCTTCAAGCCGCGCGTGCAGGCCGCCAAGCTTGCCCGAGAAATCATTAATTCCAATCCATAAGACACGAGGCTGGCCCTGTTTCGGAAAGGCCCCGGTTTGTTCAACCACGATCTGAAACGGCGCGAATTCTTTTGCGGAACGAGATGCAGCTTCGGAAAGCTTTTCGACTTTCCCTGGTGATAGGTCGCCGAGAAACTTCAGCGTCAGATGAACGCTGTCGACGCGGCTCCAGCTTGCACGAGCGTCAGGCACTGAATCGCGGACATGGTTGACATGGGCCATCAGCCGCTCACGAAGATCGAGAGGTAGGGGGACAGCACAAAAGACTCGCCATGTCTTGTTGCCCTGCTGAGTGTTTTCTCTCATCTGAAAATGGTGCTATTTCGGGCGATTAGCAGCTTTGAAAGAATGGGGGCAAGCCCGCCTTCCTAACCTCGAGCTTGGTAAGCCGACCTTTCACTTCCATCCTTGAATGGCTTTCAACGGGTAAGTGGTGCGAACTCTGAGCGTCTCCAGGGTCAGGAGCCGGACTTGCCCCCCTCGTATGCCGTCAGCTATTTCTTTGGTTCAAGTACCATCGTCTCCTGCGTCGCTTTTGCAACGGCCGCTTCGCTAAAAGGAAAGACGCGTGGTGTCACAGCACGCCAGTCTGCAAGTTGATCGTTCCAGTGAGGACTTGACGGAATGCCTGATTCGCCCAGGGCAATACCGTGTTGCGTCGTGTCCCAATCGCTTGGGTCGGCAATCAGTCGCATTGAAACGGAACCGCCGACATTCGGTGTGGCCGCCAGTCCGCCTGTCCCATTTTGCGGGAACGGAGGAATCGTAAACTGCAAACCAATCAGCGGAGCTCCGGCCAGCGGATGTGTAAACCTTACTTTGACCATCTCGCCCCAAGTCCACTTCGACTCGTCAGTCCCAATGTTTTTGGTTAGGACCGCACGCGCGTCCTGGTAACAAGCGAGCAGCAGGTCGGCGTAGCTGCTGAATTCTTTTGGTAACCAATCCTTTGGTTGTTCGGTGATCAGACGATCGATCGTCACGTCGAAGTTACCCCACTGGTAAGTCTTGACGAGATCGTCTCCCAGAGCGGCAGCCAGTACTCGTGAACGAAAGGCGATACGAATTTGCCACAGCAGGGGTGCAATATGAGAATCCGCGTTGACCAGCCCGTCCCATTTATCAAGGTTGTCGAGCAACTCGCCTAGTTTTGTATCTGCGGGCGTTAGTCGCGGTCGCAGTGCCTTTGCGATTTCTCGAGCAAACAAAACGTTGCCAATCGAATACACATCACCCTGAATGCGGCGAAAGTCGTCTGCGGTTAGCTTTGGCGTCCGAGTCAGCAGATCAAGAATTCTTCGTGCGCGGTAAGGCTGAGCCCACGAATGTGTCAGAAAAAAAGGATAGTCACTCCCGACTATTCGCTGGTTTGCAGTAACGATAATTCCTGACGGCGGATCGTATAGCATGGGCAGCTTTTCGATAGGGATGAAATTGATCCAGTCGCCTTCATCGGTCGACCCGTCGTAGGGCAAACTGCCGTCTCCCGATCTTCTAATCGGCACCACTCCCGCAGCGTGATAGCCAATGTGACCGTCGACGTCTGCGTAGACAATGTTTTGCGTCGGCGCCGTGAATGTGCGCAGGGCGTCATTAAAATCCTTCCAGTCTCGAGCGCGATTGATCATGTAGACGGAATCGGTACCGTTGAGTTTGGGATCGAGTGCCGTCCATCGTAGCGCATAACGCTTGCCGCCGTTTTGGAAAATAATCGGTCCGTGCCTCGTTATGGATACGTCCAGGGTTACGGTGTCGGTTGCAGAGTCTGTGAAGCCTTTGCGAACCTTGATCTCTTCGTGCCGGACGTCCACGTTGCGCCAACCCTCGGGGGTCAGATAGCGCTGCGGATTAGCCGGATCAAACTTTTCTTCGTAGAGGTCCTGAACGTCCGGCCCCACATTGGTCATGCCCCACGCGATGCGGTCGTTGTGGCCAATAATCACACCAGGACCGCTCGGCGCCGACACGCCCGCCACGTGCAGGCCAGGCGCGCTCAAATGCACCATGTACCAGATTGAAGGCGCTGTGCCGGGCAGGTGTGGATCATTTGCAAGCAAGGGCTTGCCGGTGGCGGTGTGTTGGCCGCTGACTACCCAATTATTGCTTGCGGCCAGCCCTTCCGCGTAAAGTCCGACACGTGCCAGCGCTTGATTCGCGAGTTCCCCGTCTCTGGCGAGAGCCAGCAGGGTTTCTCTCGAAAAGTTATTGCTTGATCCGGCCGGGTGTGCAGAGCTCGCCTTCCTATTAGTCTCCTTCGAATCTTTACCCACGACCAGCACATCGAGTGGAGAAGTTTCGGGCATGAGTCCAGCACGCTTTTCGGCAGGCAGGCCGGCGAGCGCTGCACGCATCAGGTCGAGACGCCAGGTTGATGACAATCCTTCCGCGAAAACCTTGGTAATCAACAAAGAATCCGCGGGGGTCCAGGGCTTTGGTTTGTATTGTAGGATTTGAAACTCAGGCGGCAAGCTCCTGGCATCAAGCGATCCGATATAAGCATTAACTCCCTGCGCGTAGGCTTCAAGCAGGGCTCGCGATGCAGGGGCTGCCTGCACAAGTTCAGCGTCCACTTCCTGCGCAAATCCCAGGGTGCGATGCTGCTTATCCTGTTCGAGCGCAGCGTTGTTTGGTCCGGCCCCGAGCACCTCAGCAAGCTCCCCACGTTCAGTTCGTCGTAGCAGATCCATCTGCCAAAGCCGGTCACTGGCTGTCACGTACCCCTGCGCAAAATACAGGTCTTCCTGGTTCTTCGCTTCAATATAAGGAATTCCCCGTTCGTCGCGTCTCACCGTTACGCGATCGTGCAAACCTGCAATCGCTATCGTTTTTGTGTTCGCCTGGTTTCCCTTGTCCTGTTCGGCAAACACTCTAAACGACGGCTGCGAAAGCAAAGCGAGAAAGGCAATGATGATCAGCACAGTTATTTGTTGTCTGTTCATTTGCGGCGGCCCTCATTGGTGTGAAATGGCGAGATAGTAGCACAACAACTATTCGTTGACCCTCCGCGCCGTGGACCTTAGAATCGGCGTGGCCAGAAGCCAGACATACTGGCGACCTCGATTGTGCTTTCTATTTTTTAGCTGAAGATTTTCTGAGAACAGACCCCCATGACAAAATGCATCACTGCGATTCTTCTTCTTCTGCTTAGCGCATCGCTGGCGCTAAGCATTCCGAAACCCGATGAGTGGATAAAATATAATTCGCACGAAGGCCGCTATACAGTCTCGCTTCCGGCGCAGCCGAATTTGAGCACGCAGGAAGCAACCACTCCAGACGGACAGAAGCTTCACCAGTCCCTCGCCTCTGTAACGGAGGCGGGCGACGTTGCATTTGTGACCGGCTACTTTGATTTGGACGTGGGAAAGATTTTCTCGGCCGATGCGGCGCGCGACGGCATGGTAAAACAGATTAATGGGACGTTGATTAATGAGACTGCGATCTCACTGGGCAATCATCCCGGAAGAGGCTTTAAGGTGTTGGCGAAAGCTCCTGCCGGGGCCTTTGCTGAAGGAGAAAAACCTCCCGAAACCGTTGACTACATAGTGCACGCCAGGTTCTATGAAGTTGATAAGCGCATATATATTCTTCAGGTTATCTTCCCAAAATCACTTGAGAGCGAGGCGACCAATGCCAGGGCGACGAAATATTTCGATTCGTTTCAGGTGGTGAAGAACCAGATCGATTGAGCGCAAACTATCAGCTTGCGCCGCTAACTAATAGTTTGCGTTACAATCGGCCCCACATTACAATCGACGCCGCACGTAGCAACAAAAACAATGTCTTGTCGAAATCCGCAACACCTCTGCGCCGCTGTCGGGCTTCTGTTCCTGCTGGCCCTGGCCCAATCAACACGGGCGCAACAGCGGCCGCTGATAACCGAAGATGTCGACATCATTCCGCCGGGATCAATGCGCATTGAAGCAGGTTTGGATTTCCTGCAAGGCGCAAAGTTCCCAGCCTCAGGCCTGACCGGCGATCTCACACGCGTCGGCGTACTCGGCATCACCATCGGTTTTGCTCCCAACGTTGAATTTCAGATCGAGGGCGTAGCTCAGAATTTTCTCAGCATCAATTCGCGGGGTGCATCAGCCATTCCTTTGTCTTTGGCGCCCGGAGCCAATTCGACCAACGACACCGGTGATTTCATTCTGTGGACCAAATTCAAACTGCGAAATGAAACCAGGCACGGACCGTCTTTAGGTTTTCGCGTGGGCGTGGGATTGCCTAACTCCAACCAGGCCAGGGGAATCGGATTGAATCAAACGAATGCCTATGGATCGATACTGGTTGGCAAGAAGTTTGGACACGACGGACGGCTGAACACCTTCGGGAATATTGGAATTGCAATTTTGACTGCGCCCACGCAGTTGTTTTCCCAAAACGATGTACTCACGTACGGCGCGGCGGGGATCTTCCGCCTGAATAAGCAGTTCAGTATCGCCGGCGAGGTTAATGGGCGCGCCAATACCCGACCCGGCGATGGTCCGCTCGGGACTGAATCGCAGTCCGAAGCACGCCTCGGAATGCAGATTCGTGCTTCCGGACTTCGCTTTGATTTCGCCGCCATCAAAGGACTCACCCGCTTCACTCACGATAGCGGCTTCACGGTTGGCGTTACCTACGACACACCCTCCATCTTCGCCCCGGCAAAATAAGATAAGACAGTGATCAGTGATGAGTGATGAGTTGAGACTCTCGCTCTTAACTGGGACTTAGAGCCTTTCGCTCGTCGTATGACTTCCCGTTCAAACTGTGCTTTGATTAGCACGATGGATGGGTCAGGCAGGCCGAACCAGGTTCCGCTCATGACTCATCACTCAGTACTCATCACTTATTAAAATGTTTGATTGGTTAAGTTCCATCGGCCACTGGCTCGAGCGTTATGTGATCGGTTTGCCGATCTACTACGCCGCTCCGGCGATGATCGCAATTGGCGCGCTCGATTCGTCCCTATTATCGCTGCCTGAAATCAATGATTATCTGGTCGTAGGTCGATGCGTCAAACAACCAAGCGCCGCGTTTTATTTTCCGCTGTTTGCCGCAATTGGTTCAGTAATAGGCTGTCTGGTTCTTTACACTATTATGCGACGCGGCGGCCAGGCGCTATTGCGAAGACGTTTTAAGCGAGAAAACATCGAGCGAGTTGAGCGCGCCTACGGGCGTTATGGTTTCCTGGCGATTGCAATTCCGGCCCTGCTCCCTCCCCCCATGCCCTTTAAGATCTTTGTGGCCACCGCCGGCACGCTGGAGTATCCCCGCTGGAAGTTTTTAGTGACGGTGATGATCGCGAGGTCGTTTCGTTACTACGTGGAAGGTATTCTGGCGGTTTTTTACGGCAGGCGCGTACTATCGTTTCTCAGAGATAATGGTCTGGTGATCCTTAGTATTGTGGCCGCTGCCGCATTCATAATATTCCTCGTTTACGCAATTGCTAATCGGCGCAGCACGCGTGCTGCAGATGTAAAGATCGCGAACTTGACTGACGACTTACCGAAAGGGCACTCCTAGTTGAAACTGTTTCCCAAGATCACAGATCGCCTGACGCGCCTCTCGGACTTTTTTATTGCCCTTGGGCCGTTCGGTCTGTTTGCAGTTGCGCTACTCGATTCAACTTTTGTACCGCTGCCGAGCAGTGCAGACGCGCTGATGATCCTCCTCACCATTGCACATCCGCGCCTGATTTTGGTCTATGCCTTGCTGGCGACCGCAGGCTCCGCGGTTGGCTGCGTGATTCTCTATTACATCTCGCGCCGGGCGGGGAGTCGTGCGCTGCGGAAGTTTTCACCGGCTAAGCAAAGAAGAGTGAAGGAGCTAATCGATCGCTACGACGTCCTCTCGGTGTTGGTGGCCTCTGTAATGCCGCCGCCGTTTCCCTTTAAAATGTTTGTGGTCACTGCGGGCGTATTTCGTTTCAGCGTCACGCGTTTTACGTTAGCAATCATCGCCGGGCGCATGTTTCGATTCCTGCTGGAAGGATATTTTGCGATTCGCTATGGCGCGCAAGCGAGGCAGGTCCTGGGGCGATATTATCCCTTTATAGGTCTCGGTCTCGCTATCTTGATCATCGTCGTCTTCGTGACGAGAAACTTATTTAAGAAAAAGTCCAGGCCGTTAGTGGATGAAACTCTAGAATCCGGAAACTAGCGGCAAGAGGAGGGGTTGGGCAGTTGATTCCGGCTGTTTAATGGGTGGTGATTGGAAAATCCGCGCTGTTGCCAGATCCCGCACGCCATGTTCCTCGAGCCGGTCCAGGATTCTAAGAAAGACTTCGGCGGTGGCCAGGGCGTCGCTGCCGGCGCGGTGGCGATCGAAGATGGGAATTGAGAAGTGGTCGGCGACCGTTTCCAGGCGATAGTTAGCCAGGCCGGGCAACGCGCGCCGTGAAAGCGTGACGGTGCAAAGGTGCGGATTCATCATGCGGTGTCCGGGATAGACCCGTGAGATTTCATGATTGATAAAATTCGTATCGAAGGGTGCGTTATGAGCTATCAGCACCGCATCTTCGACAAACTCCAACCATTTCGGAGCAACTGCCGCGAAGAGTGGCGCCTGCTTTACCATTTCATTGGTGATGCCGGTTAGGGCGACGACGAAACGAGGAATCGAAATCTCAGGATTCACGAGTGTTATAAAGTTGTCTACGATCTGACCGCCGCGAATGCGATAAGCTCCGAGTTCGATGATGCGGTTCGGAGGCATCTTGGCGCCAGTAGCTTCAATGTCGACAACGACAAAATCGAGTTCTTCAAGCAGTCGCGATTCGCTGTCATACGCTTGGAGTTCGATCGTCTTGCCATCGATGATCTTGAAGCGCCGATCACCCTTTACCAGATCGCCAACCAGCAGGCCCGCCAACTCTTCGTCAATGTGAGATACTTTGAAAACTGCATCAACAATCTGGCAAGCGTTCGCACGACCTCCGGAAACGCGCAGCAGATCGATTGTCTCCTGGACGAGGGTTGAATCAGAAACCAGATTGGAAAAAGGCGGCATGGCGCGCCGATTGTAGCACGACAGCGTCAGCGGCGTGGGGAATAAGATCGTGAACTCGGAACAAGTCATCCAGAAGTTTAGAGACACCGGAGCATTGCTCGAAGGACATTTTGTACTGACGAGCGGTTTGCATAGTGGAATCTATCTACAATGTGCTCTCGTCTTGCAGCATCCGCGCGAAGCAGAAGCATTTGGTCGGGGCATAGCAGACAGCTTTAAGACTGAGAATATTGAGACAGTCGTCTCACCTGCAATCGGTGGTCTCATAATTGGTCACGAGGTTGCGCGCGCGCTGGGCGCTCGCTTCATTTGGACTGAGCGAGAAAACGGCAAGATGGTTTTGCGACGAGGCTTCTCGGTTTCGCCACGCGAGAGAGTGCTCGTAGTTGAAGACGTTGTGACTACCGGAGGCTCAACGCGCGAGACTGTGGCGGCATTGCAAGGCGACGGCGCAAAAGTAGTTGCCGCGGCATCGATCATTGACCGTTCATCTGGCAAAGCGGAAGTGGGCGTGCCACGCATCGCGTTGGTCACACTCGATGTGTCTTCCGTTGAGCCGGCTGTTTGTGACGCGTGTAGGCGAGGCGAGCCGGCGAACAAGCCGGGGAGCCGGAAACAGTAGGCAGGAGCAGGAGGCAGGAGCAGGAGGCAGGACGAAATCAAAGAACAAGACCAAAGACCCAAGGCCAAAGACCAAAGACCCAAGACTCAAGACCAAAGACCAAAGACCAAAGACCCGACATGACTGCCTTCAGACCACTGACCAACCGACCTCATGAAATGAATTTCAAGCTCACCATTCAATACGACGGCACAGACTTTCACGGGTGGCAGATGCAGAGCGAGCTGCGAACTGTCCAGGGTGAGCTAAGCAAAGCTCTTTCCTTAATCGAAGGCCGCAGCGTTGTCGTGCATGGATCGGGGAGGACGGATGCAGGCGTTCATGCGGAGGGCCAGGTCGCGAGCGTGGCTCTGCAAAGGGAGATAAATCCGGAAAAACTTCGCGCTGCAATTAACGGAAACGTCGGGAAAGACATGCGCGTCATTGAAGCGCAGGTGGTCGCCCCTGATTTCCATGCCCGCTATTCGGCGCGGGAGAAGACTTATCTCTATCGCGTGATTAATGGCCCGGTCATATCTCCTTTCTGGCTCCGTTACGCTCACCATGAAGCACGCTCTCTTGATCTCGATCGCATGACTCAATCCGCAGAGTTGTTTTTGGGCGAACATGACTGGACCGCTTTTTCGTCCGCACAGTCCGATTCCGAAACCAGGACGCGAACGATAACGCGGTTTACGATCACTAGCCGCCAGGATGAACGCGCGCGCGCTCCAATCATCGAAATGACGATAAGCGCGGCTGGTTTTCTTCGTTACATGGTGAGATCGATTGCGGGCACTCTGCTGGCTGTCGGCCGCGTCGAATTGGATGCGGAACTTATCGAGCGCGCGATCGCACAGGGTGACCGCTCTCTCGCTGGGGCAACCGCACCCGCGTGTGGACTAACGCTTCTTTCAGTGCGCTATGATTAGTCTTTGCTGATAAGATAACCGCTAGCGATGAGGCATCTATATGCTCTCTGATTTTGCCGGACTAGTTAAAGCGGGAACGCGCGAGGAGCGGTTGCTCTCGTCGATTGTCTGGGACCGCTTGCCGCGTCATGTTGCAATCATCATGGATGGCAACGGGCGTTGGGCTGCGCAACGCGGTCAGCCACGTATTGCTGGACACCGTGCAGGCGTGGAGGCGGTCCGTGCCGCGGTGGACACGGGCGCGCGTCTCGGTCTTGGCGCTCTGACGCTGTATGCGTTCTCCACTGAAAACTGGAAACGCCCGCGTTATGAGATTGATGCGCTGATGCGCATGCTGCGGCGTTACCTGCGTCTGGAGTTAGACGAGATCGACAGGCAAAATATTCGCTTCCAAACAATCGGACGCACGGGCGCGCTTGCCAAAAACGTTCGCAGCGAAATTGAGAAAGCTACCGAACGCACAGCAAAAAATACGGGAATGATCCTGGCGGTGGCGCTGAACTATGGCGGCCGCGCCGAGATCATCGACGCTTGCCGCGCCGCTGTTCGCCGTTTGCTTGATGAAGGAAGCGCTCCCGACGAGCTGACTGAAGAACGCATCGCCAATGAGCTTTACACACGCAAGATGCCCGATCTGGACCTACTGGTTCGCACCAGCGGGGAGTTGCGCATCTCAAACTTCCTGCTCTGGCAAGCGGCCTACAGCGAAATCTATGTAACGGATACGCTTTGGCCTGACTTTCGTCGGGTGCATCTGCTGGAAGCGATAGTGGACTATCAGCGTCGCGATCGTCGCTTCGGGGGACTGAAACTGGTAGCGAATGCGAAGTGAGAAGGACAGTCAACAGTCGACAGTCGACAGTCAACACTAAAACAGAAAACAGCAAAAGACCCAAGACGAAAGAGTGAAGAGTGAAGAGTGACGACTGGAGACTGACGACTGGAGACTGACGACTGACGACTGACGACTGGAGACTGACAACTGGAGACTCTACACTGAAGAATGTCACGCATAATCACCGCCGTCATCACCCTGCCAATCCTGATCGCCTCCATTTTGATTCCGTCGTTACAACTGCTGTTCGTTGTCCTGGCGGCGGCGGCGATGATTTTTGGACTGTACGAGTTTTACGTTCTGGCAAGAAAGAAGGACATGAAGCCGGACGTAGCGGCTGGATTCCTGGGAGGTGCTGCGCTCTTTACGATCTTTTGTTTCGCGACTCCGCCCACGCCGGACCAGCCTCGACTAGACATGCCAACCATGCTGCTGGTCTTGTTAGCGCTGACAATCGGCACTCTGGTAGCCGTTACTTTGCGAGGCGGGCCTTTTGACAAAATGATCGCGTCGTCGGGAGCCACAATTCTTGGGGTGCTCTATGTAGTATTACTTGGTGGGCATTTGGTGGCGTTGCGAACAGGATTTGAGGAAAAACTCGCCGCCCATCTGCTGTCTTTCTTCTTCCTGATTCTCATGGGGTCGGACACGGGCGCCTATTACGTGGGCAGGGCCATCGGCAAACACAAACTCGCTCCGGCGATTAGTCCGGGAAAGACGTGGGAAGGCGTTGCAGGCGGAGTCGTAGTGGGGCTGGTTCTCGCCACGGTCGCGCATTTTTGGTTCTTCCCAGAGCTGCCTTTGAAATGGACGCTTCCGTTAGCGGCCGTAATGATCGTTCTGGGTATACTTGGCGATCTAACGGAGAGCGCACTGAAAAGGGCTGCCGGTGCTAAAGATGCTGCCAAAATATTGCCGGGACATGGTGGCGCGCTCGATCGCTTAGATAGCTTGCTCTTCAATGCGCCGCTCATCTACTATTTTGCTCACTTCTATTTCAGCACGCGTCTGCCTTAAAAGTGACTACGAAAAAGATAATTCTGGTCGTGGTGTCGACTGTGATTATGCTGGCGCTAATTGTGACGCTTTTCGTCGTAGGAATTGTCGGCTTTGCTTTCTACCAAATTAGCAATGGCGAGGCCGGCACCACTGCCAAAGCCTTCTTGAAGAGTAACGAACGACTTAAACAGGAAATAGGTGACGTTAAAGACTTCGGAAGTTTTGTTACCGGCAACATCAACGTCAATAATGGCGAGGGCACTGCTAGTTTGAATTTGAAAGTTATCGGCGAACGAAAAACTGTGAATGCTTCTGTTGAGTTGATTTATCGAAATGGCCGGCAATGGCGGGTAACCGCAGCCTCCTATAAAAATGACTCGGGAGAGACTGTAGAGTTACTCAATCCCTACGAGTCTCGCAGCTTCCTCCTGAAATTAGTGGCTTAATATGAGCGCGAATAGACATCCGAAGGGCATTGCGATACTGGGCTCTACCGGCTCCATCGGCTGTAACACCTTGCGCGTCGTCGAGTCGTTCGGCACCGAACGTTTTCGCGTGGTGGCGTTGGGCGCAGGTCATAACGTTCACACACTGGCCGATCAGATAGCGAAACACCTGCCGGAAGTCGTCTCAGTCGAAACAGAAGAGACGGCGCATACTCTGCGAGCCAAGCTCTTTGAAAAGGATATCGATTTGCCGCGCATCATCGTTGGCGAACCGGGTTTGATCGAGATCGCCACACATCCGCAGGCAGACTGCGTAGTCTCGGCCACAGTCGGCGCGGTTGGCTTCGTGCCCACGCTGCGCGCACTTGAAGCGGGCAAGCGAGTAGCACTTGCGAACAAAGAGACACTGGTGATGGCCGGTGAGTTGATGACTCAGGCGGCACGTGCGTCGGGCGCGGAGTTGTTACCAGTTGACTCAGAACATAACGCGCTGCACCAATGTCTACGTGGTGAAAAGCCTTCCGAAGTTCGTCGCATAATCCTCACAGCCTCCGGCGGACCTTTTCGCACGAAGACAAAGTCCCAAATGCAGCAGTCGACTGTTTCGGAAGCGCTGCGGCACCCAACCTGGAACATGGGCGCAAAAATTACTATTGACTCGGCCACCTTAATGAACAAAGGCCTCGAAGTCATTGAGGCCCATTGGCTCTTTGGTTTCTCGCCAGACCAAATTGGGATTGTCGTCCATCCGGAGTCGGTCGTGCATTCAATGATTGAGCTGGTGGATGGTTCGGTGATTGCACAGATGGGCGTTACCGATATGCGCCATGCGATTCAGTATGCACTCACCTATCCGGAACGCTATGGTTGTGAACTACCGCCACTCGATCTCACTGCCTTATCGGCGCTCCATTTCGAACCGCCGGATCTCGATCGGTTTCCCTGTATCGCGCTTGCCTATCGCGCTCTGCGTGCGGGCGGCACATTACCGGCGGCGATGAACGCAGCCAACGAGGAAGCTGTGCAGGCATTTATCGAGGAGCGCATCAGCCTGACCGATATCGCGCTGGTCATTGAAGCTGTGATGGATCATCATCAAACTCAACCCGCGACAGAACTTGCCGCAATACTCGAGGCCGACGAACAGGCACGGCTTTCCGCGGCGCATGAAATCCAAAGACTCGCTAAAGCCGCGCCTTTGCCTGCGTAGTTTTGCATATATCAAACCTTGGCCTCTTTACGGTTGTTTGCGAATCCAGGTGCTCTCCGCGATCAGCCTCTTCAAGTTTCGACAAGAATCGAACGTCAAAGTATTCGTAAAGAACCACCAAGGCGGGCAGCTAAACCGAAGGTTAACTCTGAACCCCTTCTAATCGCTGATCTTGTAGTTTGACGAGCCCGAAGTCGCCGCGTAAACTCAATCACGGCAACCTGGTTCGCAGACTTTGTGTCTAAGCAGCCGGTTATTAAGTATTTATTGAAGGATTAGAAAGAGATTTTGATCGATGACGATTATTACAGGTATTTTTGCCTTCATCTTCATTCTGGGCGCGGCCGTGGTTCTTCATGAGTTTGGCCACTTCTTAGTTGCCAAGCTCTTTAAGATTCGCGTGGAAACGTTCTCGGTCGGTTTCGGTCCGCGATTGTTTGGAAGAAAGTGGGGACAGACTGACTACCGCGTCTCGGCTATTCCTCTGGGTGGCTACGTCAAACTCGGCGGCGACGAATCGAATGCGCCAATTGAGGGTGAGGGAGCCTCCAACATCCCGCCTGAAGAAAGATTCGATTTGCGCCCGCGCTGGCAGCGAATTCTGGTGGCGCTGGCCGGGCCAATAATGAACATAATGACAGCCCTGGCGATTCCTCTTGCCGGTGCTGTGATGTACGGAGTGCCCGCTACACCGGCTCCAGTTGTAAACAGCATTGCCAGCGGCGGCGCTTCCGAAGCAGCCGGTTTGCAACGCGGCGATAGAATCATTTCGTTCAACGGCACAGATCTTCCGAAGTGGGACACCATTCGCGGCGACGCGCTGCTATCTCCGGGCGAACCTTTGCCCGTCGTAGTGGAACGCAACGGCCAACGAATCCAATTGATGATCACGCCGGTACCGCACACGGAAGATGGGGAAACCGCCGGCATTCTGGATTTCCTGCCTGACTACGGCGACGTTCCGGTAATCGTTCGTGAGGTTACGCCGAATTCGCCGGCAGCCGAGGCTGGATTGCAACCCGGTGATCAAATCCTCACGATCGCCGGGCAACCCGTCCACAGCGCTGAGCAGGTCACGCAATTTATCAGCGAGCACAAGGGCGAACCGATCACTCTGCACGTCAAACGAGACCGACGTGAGATGGATATCACCGCGACGGCGCGAAAGCTATCCGATGGAAAGGAGCGGCTGGGTTTTGGCCCTACAGAGGACATCCCGTTAGTTCCAGTCGGCCTTGGCGGAGCGACGCGCTACGCGGTTGAAACCAATCTTGAAATTCTGCGCTTGACTGGTAAGGCATTGGGACAATTTTTTACCGGCCAGCGCTCGGCACGCAATACACTGTCTGGCCCGGTGGGGATTTATAAAGCCGCATCATCGTCAGTTGAACGATATGGCTGGGGCGGACTATTTACGACGCTGGCCTTCCTAAGCCTGAATCTCGGAATATTTAACCTTCTGCCGATTCCAGTGTTGGATGGCGGTGCGATCTTCCTTTTGTTGGTTGAAGGCCTTCTGGCAACGATCGGCATGACACTTTCAATGCGCGTGCGCGACAGAATTCAGCAAGTTGGTTTTGTCATGGTATTGCTATTGATGGTTTTTGTGCTCACGAACGACTTTTTGAAAACGTTTACGCGGAGCCCGAACAGCACTAAGCCCACGGTGACAACTCCGGGAAAATAGGACCGTCCAAAGTCTAATGTCCAAAGTCAAAGCATTTCAGAGAGAGATACATTCGAACTTTGCCTGAAGGAATCGGCAAATTTCCAGACGGCTTTGAGAGAAGGACATTGGACGTTGGACATTGGACTCATTGTTTATGCGACAATCGAAGGCAGTTAAAGTTAAGCATGTTCAGATTGGCGGCGGCGCGCCGGTCGTCGTGCAGTCTATGACGAAGACGGATACTGCCGACGTTTCAGCAACCGTAGCTCAGATTGAAGAGATGGTGCGCGCGGGCTGCGAGATCGTGCGGCTGGCCGTGCCGGACAACGACGCCGCGATCGCCTTGAAAGAAATTCGCAAGCGAGTACCGGATGTGCCCCTGGTAGCAGACATTCACTTTCACTACAAACTCGCGCTACTGGCACTGGAAGCAGGCATCGACAAGTTGCGGCTCAATCCCGGCAACATTGGCAAGCATGAGCGTATCGTCGAAGTAGTGCGCGCGGCCCAGGCGCAGCAGGTACCGATTCGCATTGGCGTCAATGGCGGCTCACTGGAAAAAGATCTCTTGAAGAAGTATGGCACGGCGACGCCGGAGGCGATGGTTGAGTCAGCCCTGCGTCATATTCAGATTCTCGAGGATTTGGGCTTCACCGACACAATCATTTCGCTGAAAGCTTCCGATGTGCATCGCACCGTTGCCGCTTATCGTCTGCTGGCGGAGAAAGTCGACTACCCGTTTCACCTCGGCGTCACTGAAGCAGGCACAGCTTTCGGTGGCACGATCAAGTCGTCAATTGGACTCGGCATTCTGCTGCACGAAGGTATTGGCGACACGATCCGCGTTTCACTTGCCGCCGAGCCGCAGGAAGAGGTGCGTGTAGCCTGGGAGATTGTTAAGTCGCTGGGATTGCGCACGCGCGGAGTGACCGTAGTTGCGTGTCCAACCTGTGGCCGGCTCGATGTCGACAACTTCGTCGAAATTGTGACCGAGATTGAGCGCCGGCTGGCACACGTTGAAGAGCCTCTGCATTTGTCGATCATGGGTTGCGCCGTCAACGGACCGGGCGAAGCACACGATTCGCAGCTCGGAGTTACCTTCGGTCGCGGAGTGGGGATGATTTTTAAAGACGGTGTGCCCATGCGCAAAGTTGCCGGCGAAGACATCGTCGAAGCCTTTGTGATGGAAACTGAGAAACTCCTCGCTGAAATCGCAACCAAAAACTTCACCACCGCAGCGACCGAGAAGCCTGAACTTGTCTCAATCAAATAACTAGATCCGCAAGAAGTAACCTGAAACTCCATCAGTGCCTGCGCCAGTGATCGGGCGCACCCTGCATCGGACTCGGTTGAGCGTTGCGTTAGTAGCAATTTGAAGTGAAGATTGCGCGTGCCTCGCCTGGTGAAGCGCGTCGTCGGGCGCTTCTGCCGTTTGCACAAAGGAGGGATCTCGTGTTTGCCATCAACCACGCGGCAACCGCTCTTCTGATCAAAAGGCGGTTTCCGGAAGAGCCGATTACTCCACTCCTTCTCTCCGTCCAACTGATGGAACTGCTTTGGGTCGCTCTGAATTTATTGGGCATTGAGCGAACCATAACAGAGCCCTCGGTTCACTCGGTTTCGGATATCCATCTTGCCTTCATGCCATACTCACATTCTGTTGTAATGAGCTTGGCTTTTGCGGTTGTCGCCTGGGCCCTTTTAAGCGTGGTGTTCCATCGTTCGAGGCTTGGGCTCGCTGTTGCTATCGGCATTACTTCGCACCTGGTTCTGGATCTCATTACTCATGCTCCCGACATCCAGATCGCACCCGGCCTCGAGAACATCAAGCTAGGCCTTGGTCTTTACTCGCGGTTTCCGTTGGCCGCGTTTTTCCTTGAACTTCTTTATGGAATATTCTGCTGGTGGGTCTACAAAGGAGGCAAGATGCTCCTTGCGGTAATACTTCTCTTCAATGCTGCGAACTTGTCCCTGCTTTCACCGGCCGTACCAGGTCCTGAATCTTTGCTCGCAAACAGGCCTACGGCTGTCGTACTCCTCATTTTCGCGCAGATCGTTGTCACACTATTTCTAATCGGCTTTTACTCCTTGCAGCCTCCGCCGTCTTACCTAAAGCGTGGGTAGCATGCTCTTCCACTTGTTCATTTGATCCGCTTTATATAGTTAAGGTACGAAGCGCTTTCTTTCCAGCGGTGGTGCCGCGGCGGCCATGGTGAGAAACAAAGCATCCGTCGCAGCCTTGCGATTGATGTTGACGATAAGTTGTTCACGCATCTCTTCGATCTGTGAGATCCAACCGGCGGGGCGCCGGCTATCCAGGTTGACGGCAATTTTGCCGAGTTGCGGCAGCAGGTCTTCATTGACGACGCTGTCTTGGGGGGCGTGAAGCGCCAACATCCACGCATCGCGAATGAGTGTTTCGAGAATATCGAGGCGCGACTCGTATTCATCTTTGTACCTGGCGTCGTTTAATTCCTCTGCTGAGCGCAGCAGTTGAATTCGATCCTCGGCTGCTGTTAACGCTTGTAACACACCAAGCATCGCCTTTCTCTGCTCGTTAAATTCATCCAAATCCTGCGCGAGTGCGCGACCGAGACTGCCCCGGGCAACTCGCGCACGAATACGAGCCTCGCCGGCGCCCGAGATTTTTTTTGTGACTAAATGATTTTGTATTTCGTCGGCCGTAAGCGGGGAGAAGCGGATCATCTGGCAACGGGAACGAATTGTCGGCAGCAGCATCGCGGGCCGGGAGGTTAGCAGCACGATGTGCGAAGTGTGCGGCGGCTCCTCCAAAACTTTCAGCAGCGCGTTGGCTGATGCATCGTTCAGTTTGTCAGCATCCTCAATCAGAAACAAACGTGCCTTGCCTTCATAAGGTCGATAATTTGCCTCGCGCTCAATCAGGCGCATCTGCTCGACCAGCAACACGCGCTTGGGAGCTTCGACCATTCCCACGTCCGCGTGATCTGTCCAAATAATTCCTTTCCAATCATCTGACTCGCTGCTTTGGGGATAATTGAATTTGCCGATACGGACGCACGAGGGGCAGTGTCCGCAACCTTCAGTGTCTTGCGGCGAGCGGCAATTGAGAGCTTTGGCAATCTCAAGTGCGAATAGTTTCTTACCGACACCTTCTTCGCCGGCAAAAAGCATCGCGCCCGGAACACGCCGAGCTTCCAACATTCGCTTGAGTAGTTTCTTGACGCGCTCGTTTCCAGTAAGTTGATCCCACATACAGTGTTTATTCCTTGCAGACGTGGCCCCGGCTGCTCAGGAATGGTACGACAATCTCCTTTACGCGTTCGTGAGTCAATTCCACCGGCTGATTCGTTTCCACAATCTTTACGCGCTCTGGTTCCGCGCGCGCGATGCCTAAATAAGCATCACGGACGCGCGCATGAAACTCGGCGGTCTCTCCGTCTAAGCGATCGCCCTGATGTTGTCCGTTTACGCGGCGGCGCGTGCGCGTGATCGAATCGTTGACTGAAAGATCGAAGAGCAGCGTCAAGTCAGGCTTAAGACCTTCAGTTGCCAATTCGATGATTTCTGCAATCAGCTCCGGCGCGAAACCGCGGCCAGCCCCCTGATACGCCGTGGTGGCGTCAGCGTAGCGATCAGAGAAAACAATCTGTCCAGATTCCAGCGCCGGGCGCAGAACGCGGCGAACGTGCTGTGCACGATCGGCGGCGAACACGAGAAGTTCCGTAAGTGGATCAACTTCTTCCTGAGCGTCAAGTAGCGCGGCCCTAAGGCGATTGCCGACCGGAGTGCCGCCTGGTTCCCGAGTCAGCACGATGTTGCAGCCTCTTTGTTTGAGAAAATTAGCGAGCATCCGCAACTGCGTGGATTTGCCGCTGCCATCGATGCCTTCAAAGGTAATGAAAGTTCCTGCCACCCGTTCCTCTTGGCGAGTCTTAGATTTGCCCGGATGAGTTTAAAGGAATGTCAGGATTCGGGCGAGTCGGCAGCTTGATTGACAGGTTGATTGAGAGGTTGATTGCTGGATTGATCTAAAGCAGGTGGTTCACTGACGGTCTCGGCCGACAATTGCGGGCGCAAATCGCCGGTGGCCCGCCGCGATTGGGAGATCGTCGAGATGGCATGTTTGAAGATCAACTGCTCCTGCGAGCCGGCTTCCATTAGGATGGAAAACTTATCGAAACTGCGGATGCGGCCCGTCAACTTAGCGCCATTGACGAGATAAATCACTACCGTGGTTTTTTCACGACGTACGGTATTTAGAAAGGCATCCTGAATATTCTGGGCCGCAGGCTTTCCGTCTGACATGACTTACACCCTGGGAATCTGAACTGTAGGAAGGGGCTGGCGCCAGATTACAACAGCACTTGATTAGTAACAAGAAAATTGGGGACTAAAGAATGTCCTATTTTTATCGCGAAGCGTTCCTAACCTTTTTGCCGTGGTTTCGCTGGTCTATTTTCGGCACAATCGCCGCTTCCCAGCGGCCTTTTCGAATCCTTTCCGCTTTTTGCGGGTTCCTTTTTTTGACGAGAAACAAACCGCAAAGAACGCTAAAGACCATGCAAAGACCGCAAGGGGCGATGGGCCTAAGTTTTAGCGGGCTGCATGGCCAGGGCTTGCAAAACCGCATTTTGCACCTGCTCAGTTTCGCCAAAACCTTCAAACCATTCGGCGCCCGATTCGCGGCGAAACCAAGTCAATTGCCGCTTCGCGTAATGGCGTACGTCGAGCTTGGTCTGTTCGATAGCACTGGTGAGATCCCGTTTGCCTTCAAGGTATTCAACCACGCGCCGGTAGCCGTGGGCGCCCAGTGCATTCGAGTTTGCCGGGACGCCGTTGGCCAAAAGTGCTTTAACTTCTTCCACCAGCCCGGCGGCAAAATGCCTTTCCGTACGCTCGTTGATGCGTTGGTAAACCTCGCTGCGGGGTGGATTCAAAACTACAACGCGCAGATGTCTGGCGCTTTCGTGTGGCTGCGGCCGCGCACTCTTTTGTTGGGACATTGCCGCGCCGGTTTGCAGACGAACTTCGATCGCGCGTTGCACGCGAGGCCAATCCCGCGGAAACAAATCCGCCGCACTTTGTGGATCGAGGCGCTGCAGGAGTCGATGAAGGTGCTCGGGTCCGCGGTGTTGCCGCAGCTCATTTAGTCTTCGGCGCAACGTTGGATCCGTCTGCGGACTGGGAAAGAAAGGGTTCCGAAAAGCTCGCAGGTAAAGTCCGGTGCCTCCTACGAGTATCGGCACTCGACCTCGTCGGTGCACGTCTGCAATTGTCGTTGCAGCCTCACGCGCCCATTCGCCTGCAGTGTAGTTGATATCTGGTGAGACGAAATCGATCAGATGATGAGGAATACCCTGGCGCTCGGCGAGCGGGACTTTGGCGGTGGCGATCTGAATCCCACGATAGACCTGGACTGAGTCGCAGTTGATGATCTCGCCGCCCAGATGCAGCGCAACTTCGATTCCCAGCGCACTCTTACCGGAAGCGGTTGGTCCAACAATGGCAACTACGCCGGCAGGGTGGGCATCTTGTCTGAAGTTTTCCGACTCAGCTGAAGGGTGAACTTTATTAGCACTCACGCGCGAGAGAATACCATGCGGTAGAGGATTACCATCCAGAGGACTGCGAGAAGTATCAGGGCGCCGATGATTTGGTTTCGAGAGAAACGCATTAGTTGAATCACAAAAGCAATTCAGCCAACTCTTCGTCGCTTGGACGTACAAGAGCGCTTCCGTTTGCTTCGAATACAGGAACGAACCGCTGCCGCGTCAATTTATACATAGCTCGCAACGCGCCAAAGTTGGCTGCGACGTCGCGCTCAACGTAATCGACTCCATGTTGCTTCAGCCAACCACGCGCATGAGCGCACAATGGACAATCCGGAACAACATAAAGCGTGACACGTGCCGGCTTCGCTAACGTTGTGATTTCCATCCAGGACAGATTAGGGAAAGTCTCTTGATCTAAAGTTTGAAGATTGTATTGATTTTTAGTTGAAAGCCGGGAAGCAAAAGGGAGGTTAAGTCATCATCGCTTTTGAACACGGCGGATTCCTCGAGAGACTGCCCTTCTAAGCTAAGGATAAGAACTTCCAGGTTCTCAGAATCGACGATCCAATATTCCTTTACGCCGAATTTTCCGTAAAGCTTCCTCTTCGCAGATAAGTCACGATGACGATTCTGAGTTCCGGGCGAAAGTATTTCAATGACCAGGTCGAGAGCGCCTGTAAACTTCTCGCCGGTCACCACCTGATCCCATCGTTCGTTGCGGACAAAAGCCAGATCAGGAATTACCGCGTCGTAGTCACTGAAGATCGCCCCGGCTCCGGGCACGAGGATGCCAATCGGATTCGCTTTAAGGTAGTCGCTAAGAACAATTTCAAGGTTGAGAAGCACGCGTTGGTGTGGAATACCGGGAGCGCGAGACACGAATAGTTCCCCTCCGATGAGCTCATAGCGGTTTCCATCGTCGTCAGGGAAAGCGTCCAGGTCGGCGACTGTTAAGAGCGGTTCAATCCTTGAAGCCATGTCGATTTCCTTCATTTCCATCCCAGCTTAAGGGCTGAATTTATCACAGACGTGAGGCGTGAACACCTGGTGAAGAGCGAAGAGCTGTGCGAGCGAATGCAGGAATTCTTTCATAGAGAAGCGCTAACAACTAATAAATCCGCGTCAATTCAATCCCCGTGTAATATGCCTTCAGAATTTGTTCGTATGTAAAACCCTGACGAGCCAGACCGTAAGCGCCCACCTGGCACATGCCGACGCCGTGTCCCCAGCCGCGCCCAAGGAAAGCGAATCCAATGACGCGCCCGGTCTCGTCATATTTTCGGTCGATCACAAAAAGTTGTTCGCGCAAGCCCAGCGCTGAGCGAATGCGACCTCCCATAACGTGACGCGTTCCATCCGTGCCGACAACCTCAAGGTCGATCGCGCGTCCGGATTTCCCGCGCGCGATTACCCGCAAGTCCGTTAACGATCCGATGCCGCCAGCGAAACGTCCCAAGCGCCCCTGCGCCTGAGCGACTGACAATTCTTTCGTCCAGTTTGTAAACGGTGAGAATCGATCTGCTGCGGCGCCAGTGGGCGCAGGCCGCACTTCCAGGTAATCAACTTCGCCGGCACCATTCACATGAAAGACCACCGCTTCACCGCCCACCAACACCACTGAGCGAACCGCGTAGATTGTTTCCCCAATCTGGCGAAATAGGAAAGAGTCGGCGGCAAATTTGAGTGCCTGATCCTTGCCTCTGGTATTCCGGAGAATGAGGGCATCTTGCGTGGTTGGTCGTGCCATCCCTTTTTCCAGTTGCAGCAGACCGCGCGCTTCCAATAGACGGGCAATCGAATGCAACGCGCGCGCCCGCGAAAGCGGCTCGCGAGGATGCAGCGTTGCATCGGGAAGAACCGAAAGATAACCATCGCGAAGCAGCATTGCGACATCAGCGCGGTTAGACGGTGGTATCTCGCCGGCATCTCGCACTGCCAGAAAGTAGTCCACGTCAGCATCGTTCAACAGTGTGCTAGCGCGACTTTCACCAAACGCCGCCGCGCTCAGCGCGGTTGCAAACATCGGTGGTCGATTCACTTCTTCCGTCACGGTCGGCGCCACTTGATGCGCCAGTCTCGCAACCGAAGCCAGCCAACTGCGAACTTCGGAAATCGACGCTTCCGCATCGAGCCAGGAATCGGAAACTTTTGGACGCAACGAAGTGAAGTTTTGCGTAGCTAGAAGTGCAACCTCGCGCGCCAGCGGCACGTTCTGTTCTTCCTTTAGCTCAGCAGGTTCGCGCGTTGTTTTGATCGTAAAAAGAGCAAGAGCGGCGCGGCCTTCCGCCGCACATTCGCGCGCTTTCAGATAAGGGATGGCGCCGTTGAAAATGTTTTCGGCATCTTCGGTGCGGCCGCCGCAGGTCGAAGTGTAGAGAGCGTTGATCGGTTCACCATTGTAGGTTGCGATCAGCCCGCGCGTTTCATCCACCGCGCGCGACGAAAGCGAATTCTCGGAAACGAGCCCGCGATAAACCTGACTTCGAGTGGTCGGCAGCAGGTCATAGCCCTGTGAAACAAACTGGCCTCGATTCCGCAGAGCATAGGTCCGGGCGGCGATCGCCTGTGCCTTGTGAGCCTCCAAAAGCGGAAAGCCGCCTGGTGAAAGTTCATTCGGCACTACGCCCTTAACGTAATCCTCGAGTCCGAGCACATTAACGACGGTGAGTGCCCCGCGCGTGTTTGCAAACACTTCGATGCGCCCGCGATATGGTCGATCGTTAAAACGAACTGGCGTTGTTTCACTGTCGGAGGCAAAAGTCACGGGCGCGCTGGAGCTAAATAGGTGTCCCGCACCCGGCGCTGAGGCCACCACCTCACGCGAAGGCAGACTGAAACGCGCAGCAGGTCGCACACTATGAGCGGCACTTGCGGGCCCCGAATTTGATTTGGAGGAATCGGTCTTCGATATGCTGGATTGTAAAGTTGTGGCCGTTGGCATGACGGCAGTGGTCGCAGTTGAAAGCACTGACGGGGAGGCGCCTGCCGCCGGCAAAATGGTTGCATCGATCCCTGCGTCTTCAAGTCGAGCGCGGAATTCTTCTGCTTCAATTCGCGGGTGTCGGGCACCGACAAGTAGTCGCCACGTTTTTGTCTCAGTATCGTAAGCGACCTGCGAATCTTCGCCGGTAACCTCTCGCACCTCGCGAGATTTTTGTTCTGCCTCAGCGCGGGAAGGCAATGCCGCAATCTGGATTTGATAAGCGTCGGCGACATCACTTGGCGGCAGTGGCGACAGAAGCCGCGGCTCCAGACGCACACGCGCCACGTCCAGGGCGACAAGTGTCGTAGCCACGTCCGTCGCGTTCATTAAGTGACCACTGGTAGAGATCGTTGCTGAACGCGCGTCGGTAGCGAGCGCTACGCGAATAGTGGGTTCCGGTCGAGATAGCGCCGGGATAGCTGGATCGAGGGGGAAGATCGCAGGCGTTGCCGGCGGCTGCCATTCGCGAGAATCCGTTTGGGAAGATGTCTTTTGCGGCTCGACCTGGGTTTGAGTTCGCCTCTGGCGCACCTCTTGTTGGCTGAAAACGAAGGCCGGGCTTAGGAATGGTTGAGCAAGCAGAAGGGCGCTGATGCTTCGCGCGAGGAAATTACGCATTACTCGGAAATCCTTGGCGGTTTAGTCTTGGGGGCTGCTCCGCGCGGTCATAGTACTACATCTGCGGCCAGACGAATCCACTAACTGTTAGCTTGCGTATCTTTCCTCCACGGTTAAAGCAAAAACAATTGTGCCGGCGAGGCCGATAACTCCTGCCGTCACGAACGGAACCTGCGGTGAAATCTTCCACAGGATGCCGCCAATTGCGGCCGCCGGTGTGATCGAAAGACTGCGAACCAGATAGTAGAGTCCCACCGAACGCGCTCGCAGATCATCGCGAGCGAAGTCAACGATCATTGCCTTACGCGCAGGCTCGCCAATTTCTCTAAGACCGCCAATGATAAAAGCGACGATCAGAAACGCGAAGCTTGAGGCCAACATTACGGCCAACGGAAACAGGCCAAAGCTGAGAAATGTGGCAATAACGAAGGGCTTGCGCCCAATACGATCCGCAATCCTGCCCGCCGGAATGTACACCAGGATTGAAGTAACCATTTGAATGGCGATCAGTGTGCCATAACGTGCTGTGCTGAACCGCTGCACATTCGTGACGTACAGAATTGTTAGGACGCCCGTCATGCCCTCGCACATTCTGATGATGATGTCAGAAATGAGCAGGCGTTTAAGCGCCCGGTGAAACGAACGCCACACGCCGCGAATATTTATTGGTTCAGATGCCTTTATTGTGATGTTTACTTTCAACACCAGCAGGAAGGTTAACGCGGCAAATGCGAGAGTGATCAAGAGACTTGTGCGTACGCCTCCGACAATGCCCAGCGAAGCAATCATTGCCCCACCGATGATTGGCGCGATAACTATCGGCACCCGTTTTAGGATCGACAGTAAGGTGAATCCCATCGCCCGGCGTTCCTGCGGAAGGGAATCGCCGATGACGGCGAAAATCGCCGGCGAGGCCATGCTCTGCCAGGCCATCACTAAAGCGAGGCCAATAAAGACGAGTGGCCACGACGAAGCGAAGTGGTAAACAAGGTAACCAGCCGAAGCAATGGCGATAAAAATCAGAAAGGCGCGCCGTCGACCGAGACGATCGGCGATCCACCCCCCGGGGTATTGGTAGATTGCGTCCAGAAAGTCTTCGGCGGTTCCGAATAAGCCGATGATGGGAGTGCTGGCGCCAAGCGCTTCCAGGTATTTAGGAAGAAATTTTTTCCAAAGCTCCTCGCCGAGACCGAGGAGGAAAACAGCGGCCGAAGCAATGGAGACGTTTCGTTCGAGGCTGAGGTAGTCGGCTAACCTGGTTGGCAAGCTCGCAGGCTTATCGGTTGGAGTTGTTTCCACGTGACCGCCTGAGTTTAAAACGAAACCGGCCCGTTTATATCAGAGATGCGATCGCGGATCGAGAGCTTGAAGTTGGACCGCAGTGCCCACGTCTTGGCAGGCCTTCTCTGCGTAGCTTTCGGCGCCGTCTGCGACTCGGCGATAAGGAAGACGCTAGAGACCAGATAACCGCCGAGACTCAGAGCGGAGATAAGCGCAGTAAAAGGAAATAAGACTTGGGATCAGGCGGCCTTCTGTTGCTTCATCACAGGCGCCGGTTCGCCTTCAACTACGATCTTATTCTTTCGCGAAGCTCGCCACATGGCAATGGCCTCTCTTGAAAGGCTGAGTATTGGGCGACGGTTCTGAAAGATAAGCTTCATCCAGGCACGCTTGTTCATTTGCGGAAAATAAATGCCGCGGAAAAATAGTCGCGAAACCAGATGGCTGAGGCGGTATCTAAACGGCGCATCGCTAATCGAATTGATCGCTTCGGCATTTCGTTCGGGACTATACGAGGCCCGCCAGGCGCTGTCGGTTTCCTGACGCGCTTCCTGAATGGTCATCTTGAGCGGTGTGTGGGCCATCCAGAACGGCGCAAAATCCATCCAGTGTTTTGGACGTGCCAGGCGTCCGG
>WNGE01002539.1_pt1 | contig 32155 bp, 29 predicted proteins | sample 5400651 | NCBI WGS metagenome assembly WNGE01 (sample SAMN13153370, study PRJNA577476) | soil metagenome | isolation source: 60 cm soil or saprolite under grassland replicate 2 | place: USA:California | collected 2016-06-15
CAAGATGGTCAATATGCTGTATCCAGACAGCGATGCAAAAACAAAGGCGTTACATTTAGAAGCCCTGCTGGCTAATCTGCTACGCCTCGGCAACCCTCAGGATTTAGAACTCGCTTTACCAGCAGCCAAGAACTACCCAGCGCGCGTAAACCGAGAACAGACAGTAACCAGGACACAGTGAAGCGCAGGTAACTGGTGCGAAGGCCATTACTTGTCTTTATATCCCACACACGCTATAGTAAGAGTCATCAACCTGGCACCTGCAAAGTGTTCCAGGTATTGATAGACAAAAAAGAACTGTCTGATATATTCGTCGCAATATAAGCGGCCTCGGAGTGCAAAATGGCGGATTTCATCGCTCAACTACATTATTTCAACCTGTTTTTGGTACTCGCTGCCAGTTTGGTTGCAGGTATCTGGGGACTCGTACTCTTCTTTATGAAGAGAACCAGCACCATTTACAGACCCTGGCGTATCACCGTCGTTATAACAGCTATCCTTGCTCTGTTGCAAGGTATTTTTGGCGTCACACTCGTACTGCTCGGGCAAAAGCCAGGCACTGGCACAGGTCTTTATTACTTGCACTACGTCTATGGCGGCATCGTGGCACTGGCCATCCCCGTGGCACTGACCTATGCTACCAGCGGAAAGAAGCCCCGGCGGGACGTCCTGATCTTTAGCATTGCGGCCCTCGTTCTCTTTGCCGCCGGTTTCCGCGCCTGGATGACCGGGCCTCTTCAATGGCCATAACAAACAGTACAAGAACAGCCACCTGAGCGTCCTGGAGATACCCCCACGGTTGGAGAAATTCATGCGAGCTTCTTTTATCCACATAGCAGACACGCACCTCGGCTACGAACAGTATGGCGTACGCGAACGATTTAACGACTTTAGCCGCGTTTTTTGGGATATCATGGAAGAAGCAGTACACCGGCAAGTCGATTTTGTGGTCATTGCTGGAGACCTGTTTAATAAGCGAGCCATCGATGCCCAGACGCTCATCCACGCCATTGAAGGCTTAAAAAAGCTGAAAGAGCGCCGTATCCCCGTCATAGCTATCGAGGGTAACCACGACCGCAGCTACTATCGCGACGGCATCTCCTGGCTACAATTTTTGTGTCATCAGGAATATCTTATTCTCCTTGCTCCTTTTATGCGCAACGGCGCACCGGTTTTGAGTCGTTGGCAACCTGATACAATGCGCGGTTCGCATGTCGATCTAGTTGGCGGACGTTTGCGCGTCTATGGTCTCCCCTGGCAGGGGGCAGCCACTAATCGCAGCATGGAGGGGTTGGCCGAGGCTATGGCCGCCGCTCGCTCCGAGGAAGAGGCCGCGCATATCGAGTATCGTCTCCTGATGATGCATACTGGCGTTGAGGGCATTGTTCCGCGCGTCCAGGGTTTACCGGCTATGGCACAGTTCCAACCGCTGCGCTCTCACGCAGATTACCTGGCGCTGGGCCATATTCATAAGCCCTATGAATATGATGGCTGGATGTATAACCCTGGCTCGACCGAGACCTGCGGCGCAGAAGAATCGGCGTGGGAGGATCGCGGCTACTATTTCGTCGAAATCGATACAGACGACCCGGAGCGCGTTATCGACCCTGACAAAACAGCACGCTTTCACCGTGCCACGCACCTGGTCAGCAAACGCCGTCCATTTGTGCGTCACGAGTTGCGCGTCGACGGATTGACTGAGCCAAATGCTCTCTATGCTCGCCTGGAAGACTACTGCCAGCGCGAGGGACACAAACACCAGCATGACTCCTTGCGACCTCTAGTCCAGGTACAACTGATCGGTACGCTGAACTTCGATGCCGGCTCTCTCGACGTGACCCATATGGAGGAGATGATCAAGAGCTATTTCCGCCCCCTCTACGTGCGCGTCGATAATAATACGAACGATCAGGACTATATCCCTGAAGGTGGCGACATCGATGGGCGCGACCGCTCAGCCTGGCACGAATTAGAGCGCCGCATCTTTGAAGAACTGGTCAGTCGCGATAATCGCTACCTGCCAGCCAAAGAACAATGGAGCGTGGTACTCTCCGACTTGAAGAAAATGGCCCTTGAGAAGGACGATCCGGCAGCAATTGCCCAGTACCTGCGCGATAAACGCTTCGAGCTTCTAGAAACATAGTAGGGGCCGGGCTTGCCCCGCCCGCTCGCTCCGCCCGCTCGCCCCAACCAGCAGACCACCAACCATTTGAAACAGGGAAAAATGCAATCAGGCACAGATTCTCAACTCGATCCACGTTTTAGCCAGCAGATCCCCTGGTGGAGTGATCTTGACGCGGCAACGCGCGCCATGTTGGAGCTGCCAGATATCTCATCACTGCCTGCAATAACCGTGGATGTCCTGGTAATTGGTGGCGGCGTAGCAGGTCTAAGCGCCGCGTTGAGTGCGTGCCAGAAAGGAGCGCAGGTGCTGGTGCTGGAAGCAGCCCCCATACTGGGATGGGGCGCCACCGGGCGCAATGCAGGAATATTGAGCGCCGGCATCAACATGCACCTCATAGACCTGGATTCCGCTGGACCCGAGGCCGCCTTCTGGCCCGCAACTACCCGCTTACTCCTCTCACTTGTAAACGAAGCCACTCGACCAGGAGCTATCCTCTCCGCCAGTTTGACGGGAGCGCTTAGTCTCGCGGAAAGCGCCCATGCAGCGCGTAAACTGGCACGCGAGGCTCAGGCCCGCCATGCCGCTGGCCTGCGCGCTGAAATGTGGACGCCTGCGCAGGTGACTGAGCTGACACAGGGACGTCTCAGTACAGAAACGGTGGTGGGCGCACTCTGGTTGCCCGACGAGGGACGCATACACCCGCTGACTTTACTGGCGCACCTGGCACAACAGGCGCGATCTGAGGGTGTCGTCATCGCAGGGCGCGCACATGTTGATACCTACCAGGAAATTCCGGGGAAAATGGAGAGCAATTACTGGCAAGTCAGCCTCGCCAATGGCACGATCATCACCGCTCGCGGACTTATTCGCGCGGTCGGACCAACCGCGCAGCCAAACCAGCGTATCTACGCGCTGGCGTTCGCTGCTGATCTCCCGGACAGCTTCCCCCTCTTCTGGGATGCCTCCCCCTATACTTACGCCGACTTCAGGCCCGGCAACGGACGCCTCACCGTCAGCGGCGGACGTTATGGCAAAACCGGTGTCACTCGCCGGGACGCCACCTATCACAAACGGCTGGCTGATGCCGCCCGCCACTGGCTGCCAGAACTCAAGGGCAAAGAGCCAGCCTATACCTGGGGAGTAGACCTGGCAGTATCCGCAGACATGATACCAACACTGCACAACATCGGGAACGCAGTTCCCGGGTTCGCCATCGAGGGGCTGGGCGCGCTCGGCGTCCTGCCCGGCATTGTGCTTGGCCATCAAGCTGGAAAAGAGATAGCAACAATACTGTCTCAATAAGTCAGCCTCTTCCTCCTTGACATATACCCCATCCTGACAATACAATAAACAGTAGTTAAGTTTGTTGATAGAATAAATCCACTTTAACTGGCCGAACCTATCAACAGTAAGTCATGGGGACAAAGAAGTCCTTCTGGTGCTTAAGAAGGAGATATATATGGCAGCCAGTTCATCTTCCACCACAACTACTATCCCTCGTGTAGATACGCACCTGGCCAAATTTTCGCAAGCCTGCGTCGTGCTACTCACCGCCCTGGCCTTTCTCTTGTACCAGCCCATCATCGTGGCCATTACCGCAGTACTAATGGCGATAAGCGCATTGGCTCCATCTATCAGCCCGTTCCGCTTGATCTATAAAGGTGTTGTACTTCCCCTGCGCTTATTGAAGCCGCGCATTGTCGAGGATGACCCCGCTCCGCACCGCTTCGCCCAGGGCGTCGGCGCGACATTTCTTATTGCTGCGACGCTTGTCCTCTATCTCACCGGAGCTGCACCTGTTGGTTGGACACTCGATCTGATCGTCTTTGTGCTGGCAGGCATCAATCTGACCATTGGCTTCTGCGCTGGCTGTTTTGTCTACTATCACCTTGGGCGCATTGGCCTCCTGCCGCGCGTACGCTACGAGGGCAGCTTTCACTGGCGAGGGGTGTGAGCGCGATGCCGGATACTCTTGTACGCTCAGGTGTTCTCATCCTGCTAGGTCTGCTAACCTGGCTGCTCGTCTGGTCAGGACGACAATTTGTCGAAACACAGCGCCGTCGTGTACTGACTGCTCCACTGGAGCCAGCTTTCCCAGCAGAAGAAAACCAGGCAACGCTCAACAACCTTTCGCCGATACGTATTCTGACCTTCAGCAGCGCCGATTGTAGCCAGTGCCACCAACTCCAGGCACCCGCGCTCCAACAAGTAGGGCAAGCCTTTGGGGAACAGGTTTCTATAGTTGAGGTTGATGCCCCAAATGAGCCTGAACTGGTGCAACGTTATCGTGTGCTTACCGTGCCAACGACTGTGGTGCTGGATGCTACAGGTCGTGCGCGAGCCGTCAATTATGGCTTCGCCAATAGCAAGAAATTGCTCGAACAGGTGGCAGAGGTTTTAAAATAGGGAAGAGAGAAACAAGGAGGCAGGACGATTATGCTATGATGTCGCTTCCCAGGCTAAATCGTCCATGGTAGGGGCGATCCCTTGTGGTCGCCCTTTTCTAATGCGGGATAACCCTTGTTTCTCTCTTCTTCATACACTATCTGAGAAAATCCAGCGCTGCCCTCGTCAAAACCTCAACGCCAATTGGCATGGCATCTTCATCTACATTGAAACGCGGATGGTGATGTGGGTACTTCGCACCCTTTGCCTCGTTCTTTGCTCCTACAATGAAGTAGCAGCCGGGGACAGCATTGAGGAAAGCGGCCATATCATCGCTGCCGGTGGTCATCACTTCTTCACCACTATCGACTTTATCCGCTCCCACAGAGGCAACGGCGGCCTGCTGCACCAGCTCCGTCATCGCCCCATCATTGGTGCAGGGTGGACAGCCATTAAAGGCTTTCACCTCGCAAGTAGCTCCCATGGCATTGGCGACGCCCATAGCCACTTCGCGAATCCGGCGCAACATCTTCTCACGATGCTCCTCGCTATAAGCACGCATCGTGCCATGCAGTTCCGCTGTTTCGGGAATGATATTGAACGCTGTCCCAGCCTCTATCTTGCCAATGGTAATGACTGCGGGGCTGAAGGGCGAAGTCTCACGACTGATCAACGTTTGCAGCGCCATAATGATGTATGCCGCGATCACGATAGGATCAACTGCTGTTTCCGGCATAGCGGCATGGCCACCTTTGCCCCTCACGGTCAGCAAGAACTTGTCGGCGCTGGCAAAGACCGTGCCTGTGCGCACACCGACGCGGCCCATCGCATAGTCACTTATCAAGTGCAGGCCAATGATGCCATCTACCCCCTCCATCGCGCCTTCCTTCACCATTGGTTCGGCCCCGCCAATAGTCTCCTCAGCAGGTTGAAAGATAAATTTCACATTGCCGGCGAGTTCAGCCCGCCGTTTGCTCAAGATATCGGCGACGGCCAGCGCAATGGAGGTATGTCCATCATGACCGCATGCGTGCATCTTGCCATCGACGGTGGAACGATAATCAATCTCATTCAACTCATGAATAGGCAGAGCATCCATATCAGCGCGAATAGCGATCGTTTTGGCGCCTGGATTACCTGCTTCTCCACGTAACAGGCCCACCACACCCGTTTTGGCAACCCCTGTCTGCACCTCCAGGCCAAACGAACGCAGACGCTGCGCTACTATACCGGAGGTACGCACCTCTTCAAAGGCAAGTTCAGGATGCTCATGCAAATCGCGGCGCAAAGCCACCATATCTGGCACGAGTTCATCAATATCAGATTTCAAACGATCAAATTCAGGTGCAGACATAGCTCCTCCCGTTAACAAAGGATTCTCGCGCCAAAGTTTGAGCGCAAGAATCGGATAGCTTCATGACTCGATGAATTGGCTCCTCAGGCCATTTCATGCCATGTTCAAGGCATTAAGAGAAAGAAACTTTATTCTAACTACTTTATGTCTTGCTGCTGGTATTTTGTCCGTTTGTATCTGCCTTTGTCAATGGCTTTTGGGCTGTAGATGGTGAGCCATTTATCCGCTCATGTATCTTTTGCTTCTCGTGCAGGATTATATTCTCATGGGAAGGTCTCTACTCCAGCAACTCGTACGCCCCGATGTCGCATGCCACTCCTTGTGGTCGTCCCACACCCCGTTGGTCAGTGGAGATATCCTTGATATGGCAGTCATTGGGAGGGATTCGGTCGATGGCCGCACTCCCCGGAAGCAAGGCATGGGTCTGGGTTGATCCATCGTTGTCCCTCAGCAAAGGATCAATCCCCAGAGTAGTGAGTGCCACCCGCAAGAGGTCGGTCCCATGCTGCTGGTTGGGAGCGAAGGTCGTGTCTTCCGTGTTCTGGATGAGGTTATACCCCTGCGAGGTGAGCATCCCCATAATGTCTGGACCCTGGCCAGCCTTATTTCCCGCGATAAGACTGTTTCTCATCATTAGCTAACTTGCGCTGTTGTTAGCACCATTCCAGATACCGCCGCCACTCTCATTACTTGTATTGCCATATATGGTGCAAAAGATCATTTCCGTCTGGGCAGTGGCACCACCGTTGAGGATACCGCCACCGGGCCGCTGAGCTCTATTATCCGAGATCGTGCTGTTGATCAGTTTGAGTGTCCCGACGTTAGAGATGCCACCACCGGTGTCAGCCAGATTACCGGAGACCGTGCTGCTGATGAGGATCAGCGTCCCTCCTCCAGCGTTGAAGATGCCGCCACCACTTGAATAAGCCCTATTCCGCGAGACCGTGCTGCTGATGAGGGTCAGCGTCCCTCCATCGTTGAAGATGCCGCCACCATTAGCGTCGCTGGTGCTCGGCGAAATGGGGTAAATCACTGCTGTATTCCCCGAGATCGTGCTGTTGATGAGGGTGAGTTTCCCAGTACTGTAGAGGTTACTGGACTTGAACGCCAAGTCAGCAATGGTGACTGAGCCAGTTGTGGATACCATGATACCAAACTCATCTTTTGGGTTCCCGGTAATGGTCACGTGCCCTGCTCCTGGACCACGAATGGAGAGCTGTTTGCCAATATGCAGCCAATCAGTTAAGCGAATTGTCCCCTGTAAGCTCGTATCAAACGTGATATTGCTTCCTGAGGGGGCAGTGTCAATCGCCCAGCGCAGTGATCCTGTTCCGCTGTCCTGTAAGGTGGTGACCCGCGTCGGATCAGGGGGGAGTTGCAAGCGGAGCCAGACTGCTAGCCCCGCCGTTGCGAGGAGTACCAGCACGATGGTCAGCACACTGAGGCCGTACCGGAGACGCCCTAGCTTACTGGCTCGCAGAAAGGCCAGCTCGTTCCTGCTGGGACTGTTGCGTCTGGCCCACACTTGCGCTTCCACTAGTTGAGACCCACGATACAGGTGGTCTTTTGGTTTGCCCCGTTCTTGCCAGCTGGTGGTGTCGTGGCTGATCGTCTGTTGGATCTGGATATCCTTGCGTCCTTCTTGCAGCCAGCTGGCTAGACGTGGCCATTCCCGGATCAAGGCTTCATGGCTGACTTCCAGCGCGGCTGTCCCAGCCATCGTATTACTTGTCACCAGGCGCGCCCTGATAAAGGCCTCAACGACCTCCTCGAGGAGGACCGTTTCCTTGGGATCGGCCAGCAGCAGCTCGGAGTGGGCTGCGCGGCGGCGTGTCGTGTCCTGTTCGGTGGCTCCTGGCTCAATCAAGCGCAAGAATAAGGACCGTGTCAACCTGCGGTGCTCCTCAGAAGGGAGGGAAGCGAAGGTGGACTCAGCCTGTCTAACCAGGGCTCCTTTGACTCCGCCTATCTCGTGATAGGCCTCAAGCGTGAGCTGGTGCCCACGCCGCCGCTGGAAGAGCTGATCGAGAGTGAATTGCAAGAGCGGCAAAGCTCCTGCCTGTCCCTGCATCTCGAAGAGCAGATCGCCCACCAGATCGCCCTCGAACGTCAGTTGCACATCGGCAAGACAAGCAGGCTGCTCGATCACCATGCGGAGCTCATGTACGTCCATGGGAAGCACAGCGCACTGGTACTGCTCAATGAGCGGGCCCAGGACCGAGGAAGACAGCACGCGGTCATAGAAGTCCGCACGCAGGGTCAGGACGACGATGACCGGGCCTCGTGGTTCGGTGACCGCGGTGACTAACAGCTCCAGGAATTGTTGCCGCTCTTCTTGAGTACTCGTTTGCGTGAACAATTCCTCGAATTGGTCGACACAGAGCAGCAACTTTGTTCCCTGGCGCTGTGTCAAAGCGGTGGCCAGCTGATGCAGCCCGCGTGCTGAGTCCTCTTCCAGGTCCTGGCGAATCGTGAGCAGGCTCCTGTCAGGAAGCCGCTCGGCGAGTGCAAGCGCAAGGGACTCGAGAGGATGCACTCCAGGGACAATGGGACCGAGGTAGATCCATTCTTCACTGCCAGGCACCCCGCCCTGCTGGAGGCGAGGCAGCAACCCTGCCATCATGACACTCGACTTGCCTGAACCACTTGGTCCGATGATGGCCAGCAGTCGTGCCCTTGGTTGGCCTGGTCGCTCTGTCCGGAGCGTGCCTGCTAAGGTGCTGGTGAGTTTATCGCGCAGAGCATCACGTCCAAAGAAATCGTGTTGATCTTCCTGACGGAACGGCTGGAGCCCCTTATACGGGTTGCGTGGGTCACTGACTGCTCCTTGTTCCTGTGACTCACCAGGGGCAGATGCAATGGTCGTGCCGGGGCTAGGCCACCCCTGTTGGAGTAGGGTAGCGATCTCTTCGAAGAGGCTGGGATCATCTCTCATGCGAGCATCAATCCTGACCGACAGTTCCTGCACGTCCGTGGGAAGGCACTCCTGCCAGTCTTCCCCCTCGATCCAGACGGCGCACACCGGGCGCCGATACAATCTGCCGACCTCCAGCGCCTCGCGGACGTGACGGGAGGAGCGTGCTTCTGGAGAGACAACCAGCAAGATCACCTGGGCGGCGCGGACCACCTCACGAAGCGCCTTGCGCGGCTGCTCCAGCCCTCGTCTGCCGATGTGACGGCTGCTCCAGAGCGTTATTCCCCGCTTTTGGAGGACCGTCTTGAGCTGGGTCAGGATGGTTTTCTCACTATCAGCATAGGAGCAAGCAAGAAACACGAAGGGAGAGGTGGGGGTGGCAAGCAGATCGCTGGGACCGTGAACCAACCCTAATTCCTCAGCCGTCATCCCCAGGGTTGCACATAATTGCGCGCGGAAGTAGGGAGTGGGTATAGTAATGCCGCGCTCCCAGCGGCTCACCATCTCGAAGCTTGTGCCCGCCTCTTCAGCTAACTTCGCCTGGGACCATCCTTTGAGGCTGCGTGCATGCCGCAAGCGTTCATTTGGTACATTCTCTTCTATAGCCATGATGGAGGTTCCTCCTTTCTGACCGGTCGCTGCTTTGCTTGTCTCTTTCCCTGCTGCGCAGGTAAACAATTGAACCGATGGACCGAGCATGAAGAACCACCCGGCAGGGGTGAGTGACCCGCACAAAAGAGGACAACTCTCTCCTGTTTCCTCCACATCAGCCACATTATACCTCAACAGAGTGATGAAAAGAAGGAAATCGCGAAACTTGTCATAAACAAGTCCAGGGTCTCTCAAGAACAAGTCTAGGACCTGTCAATAACAAATCCTGGCAGATGGCACCTGCTTCTGGCACACTCATGGTGTGGACGTTGCCAGGAGGCAAGGAAAGGACTTTGCCTCTCAATCTCTGCAATGATGCGATAGTCGCGTGTTCCATCTCCTGTCTCTGAAGAAGAAAGGAAGAAAGCGATGTCTAGTATATCCAGGTGCTTCAGCTTACTTTTATTGTCGTCCTGTTGTCTTGTCATACTACTAACTTCCTGTTCTGCTCACGGTACTACTTCCGTCTCTCCTCGCACCCCTGCGATGGGAACCACACTCTATACGTACCATGGGCATCATAATGCAATCACCGCAGTGGCGTGGTCTCCCGACGGAAAGCGTCTCGCTTCTGCCAGCTATGATAAGACGGTGCAGGTCTGGGACCCGGTAACAGGGCATCGCTTCGCTGTCTATCGTGGACACACGAATTGGGTCAGCGCAATAGCCTGGTCGCCCGATGGGAGGTATCTCGCTTCTGCCAGTTTTGACAAGACGGTGCAGGTCTGGGATCCCGCAACGGGTAGGCATCTCTTGACCTATCGAGGCCACTCGGACACGGTGACCGCCGTCGCCTGGTCTCCTGACGGAAGTCGCCTTGCTTCTGCCAGCTATGACAAGACGGTGCAGGTCTGGAAGAGCGCCACAGGACACCCTGTGTTGACCTACCATGCCCACTCCAATTGGGTCATGGCGGTCGCCTGGTCTCCCGACGGGAAACTTCTGGCCTCTGCTGACCTCGATGCCACAGTCCAACTCTGGAATGCTGCCACGGGTAACGCACTGTCGACCTATATCGGCCATTCAGGCATTGTGACTGCCATTGCCTGGTCCCCCGATGGCAAGTATCTCGCCTCAGTGGGCTTTGATAAGACAGTGCAAGTCTGGGACGCTGCTACAGACAAACCCCTTTGGATCTATTGCTGCCATGGGTGGGTGAATGGGATCGCTTGGTCCCCTGACGGAAAGTATGTGGCCACGGCCAATACCAATAAGACCGTCCAGGTACGCGAGAGCATGACGGGTACTCCCACGTTGACCTACAGCAATCATCGTAGCGAGGTGTTAACTGTCGCCTGGTCCCCTGATGGAACGCGCATCGCCTCGGGAGATGATGACGGTATAGTGCGCATCTGGCAAGCACCTGGGGCCTGTCAGTGCGCATCTGGCAAAAAGGACAAATAGAGTTTCAAACCGACCCACGATATGCTTTACACATACTGTTCGTATCGATTGCGATAAAATAATTGCCCAGGTAACCAAAACCGAGTAAGATAGGTATCAAGCGATCAGACTTTCTCTAGATTATCCATGCCATGCTCCCGCTGGATGGGAGCGGAAGAGATTTCTCCTACACATTTCGTCACATGAAAGAGAGCAGCACATGAACATGAAACCAGCACCCGAAATAGTCTCTCAGCGCCTCAAGAGTCAGTTTGCCCCAGCCTATCTGACGCTCACGAGCATCATCCAGGGCGTCGCCTTGGCGGTGCTTGCGGCACGGGTTGAGGCCACCTACACTCAGTTCGATTCGACGGATTGGCTGCTGACCATCGCTACCTTCCTCGCGTTCGTTACCTTGTGGCACGAGTATCTCATGCAGGCGTTGGCGTTTGTCTGGATACCGACTTTGCTCGATTCACTTGTCCCGTTCGCCTTCCTTGCATGCGAGCTTTTGGCGGCCCACTTCGTGTACAATGGCCTCCGCGGTTGGCTCCTCGCGCTCGGCCTCAGCTTCGTTGTAGGCGTGGTAGCACAGCTCCTGACACTCACGCAAGCTCGTCTCCTCAGCGAAGAGAACCGCGACGTTGTTCGCGCACTCGCGCCCCAGAGTCGGATTCGGGCAGCGCTTGGCGCAGTCATCATAGTGGCCAGCTTGTGTGCATGGGCACTTTATGATGTACTACGGCTCGGGCAAGAGCAGTTCGTCGTCGCGCTGGTCGCCTTCGTCGGGATCATCGTGTTTCTCGGCAGTTCTGTGCCCTACTGGAACCGGCTTCTTGCCTACACCCGAGGTGAATTCGAAGCCCAGCGGCCGCGCAGTGTCCAGTGAAGGCGATGTGAACAGGCCAGTTGAATGAGTTTGAGCGCAAGAATCAGATAGCATTCATCGTCTTAATATCCTATCATATTGTTAGAGCAACAAAAGCCGAGAGAAAAGAAAGGCATAATCAAAAATGCAACAGGACGAAAGATACTGGCAGGCAGTGCTAACTAGAGACAACACTTTAGATGGAGCCTTCGTCTACGCCGTGCGCTCCACAGGAATATACTGCAACCCCTCATGTCCCTCACGCAAACCACAACGCGAGCAAATCCTCTTTTTCACCCGGCCAGAAGCCGCCGAAAAAGCCGGATTCCGCGCTTGCCGCCGCTGCCGCCCTGGAGAACCCTCCTTACTCGATAATCAGGTAGAGCGAGTCCAGCAGACCTGTCGCTACATCGAATCACACCTTGATGTGCCATTAACACTCGCCGCCCTTGGTGAACAAGCGCACTTGAGCCCCTATCACCTGCAGCGCGTCTTCAAACGCGTTATGGGCATCACGCCTCGCCAGTATGCTGAAGCGTACCGGCTGGGACAGTTAAAAACACAGCTCAAAGACGGGAACTCTGTAACCAGGGCATTGTACGAAGTCGGGTATAGTTCAAGTAGCCGCCTGTACGAACGTACCCCTGCACAGCTTGGTATGACACCCACCGTGTATCGCCGCGGAGGTAAAGGCATGAGCATCAACTACACCATCGTCAATTGCCCATTGGGTCGCATACTCGTCGCGACTACCGAAAAAGGCGTCTGCGCCGTCAGCCTTGGTGACTCCGATACTTCACTTGAGTCTACCCTGATCAGCGAATATCCGAGCGCGCAGATACAGCGGGACGATCACCAGCTTGGTCAATGGGTCAATGCGCTCCTGGACTACTTGAGCGGCGAGCAGCCACATCTCAATCTACCTATTGATGTGCAGGCAACAGCTTTTCAGTGGCGCGTTTGGGAAGCACTACAGGCCATCCCTTACGGTAGCACACGCTCATACAGCGAAATTGCCCAGGCCATAGGGAAACCCGGTGCCACTCGCGCCGTCGCCCAGGCCTGCGCGACAAACCCCGTCGCACTCATCGTTCCCTGCCATCGTGTAGTGCGCCAAAACGGCGACCCAGGCGGCTATCGCTGGGGCAAAGATCGCAAACAACGTCTACTGGCGAAAGAACAGGAAGCAACCTTTGCCGTGGTATCAAGCACCATTCAACAATAGGTTTCTTGAGAATAAGGAAAAGATCAATCTCTTAGAATACACTTGCAACAAGTGAAACAATTGCAACAAGTGCGACAAGTGCGACAAACAGCGAGCAGAGTTATCATATGAAGGAGTCCATCATGGTCGACGCCTGTGTCCTGAGCGACAAAGGATAATATAACCTTTCTGTCGAGAGTCAATTCGGTATATAAATGACTGACTTGGCTGTAGCAGTAAAACATTTCACATGTTACTATACTTTATATAGTGATATGTCCTGAAGTATATTGAGTTAATGTTAGCTGAATCAATGTAAGTACAAGCATCCTTCGCGAGAAGGACCAAAGGAGGGCTATGATGGCACTTCTCATCATCTTGCTCATGATCATTGCTCTGGATATGGCGTCTTTACACTGGGGTGTTGACAGCACCGACGGTATAAACAGCCTTGAATGGCTGCGCAGACAACTCTGGTATGGTTTTCACTAACAGCATTGTCACCCTTTTAACCATGGTATGGAGGGAGCGGGATAATCCCGTGTCCCTCCTCTCTTTCTTTTCTAGACGTATAGGTACTAAATGAAGAATAGCTATCAAGCCGAACCTGCTGTAAAAATACTATCCGAGGAAATCGTAAACAACGAGCTGGCAACGGATAAACATATCACACAGGAGCCTCGCGCCAATCGTTTCCTTATCTTGATTTCACTACTCGCCCTCTACATCTTATGGGGTTCAACGTACCTGGCTATGCGCATAGCATTGCTTGGCTTCCCACCCTTTTTAATGGCCGGCGTTCGATTCTTAATAGCAGGAAGCATCCTCTTTTTGATTTTGCGTGTGCGAGGCAAGCGTGCTCCTACAAGGAAACAATGGATTGGGGCGGCCCTCATCGGTACGCTCTTGCTAGCAGGAGGCAACGCAGGTGTCGCCTTCTCTGAGCAGTGGGTATCGACCGGACTGGCTTCGGTAGGTATAGCTGCCGTACCACTCTGGACGGCCCTCTTCGCTGGTCTCTGGGGACGCTGGCCCACCCGCATCGAGTGGTTCGGCCTGGGCTTAGGCTTTATCGGTGTCATGCTTTTGAACCTCGGCAATGGCGTCTGGGCCAATCCCATGGGAGCTATAGCCTTGCTCCTCGCCCCTATATTCTGGGCACTTGGCTCGGCATGGAGCCAGCACATTTCGCTTCCGGCAGGGCTCATGTCAAGCTCAGCTCAAATGCTGGTCGGTGGCGTCGTGCTCATTCTTTTAAGCCTGATGATCAAGGAGAGGACGCCTGACCTGGCCATCAGCCAGTCTCTATGGGCTATAGCTTACCTCGTCATCTTCGGCTCCTTGCTGGCCTTCAGCGCCTACGGTTACCTGCTGCGTCATACACGCCCAGCTCTGGCAACCAGTTACGCCTACGTAAACCCTATGGTAGCTGTAGGACTCGGAGTTGTGTTAGCAGGTGAGCGGCTCACACCCATGGAAATCGCAGCTATCCTGGTGACCCTTACTGGAGTAGGGCTGGTCTCATTGGGCAGCAGTCGAAGAGGACGCAGCGCCAAAGCTATACGCATCAGGCAACCGCAAGAAAACCTGGCATCAAGCGAATAGGAGTGGGCTTGCACCTATGGAAATCGGTGAAACTCTGCTGGTAACCTCAGCCCAGGAGTGGCGCGCATGGCTCGCGCAACACCATGCCGACCGCAAAGAGATCTGGCTCATCTACTACAAAAAAACCTCGGGCAAAACAGGCATCTCGTACGAGGAATCGGTGGAAGAAGCGCTCTGCTTCGGCTGGATTGACGGCGCCATCAAAGGCATCGACGCGGAAACCTATGCTGGCCGCTTTACCCCCCGTCGCCCAAAGAGCCCCTGGTCCGCTTCCAATCGCGCCCGTGTCGCCCAACTATTGCGCGATGTGCGCATGACCGAGGCCGGTCTGGCAGTCCTTCCCGCCGATTTATTGGAAACCGTTCAATAAGTATCTCTATTCTTCAATCAACATCCCCACCTTGACAAAAGCCCCAAAACAGGGTACTATATAAATAAAAGTTTATATAATTTTTGTTTATGTAACAACTTGATATCACCACACCGCAACTAGGAAGAGAAATGAACGACTGGCGTGAACTCAAAATAATGGTGAAGGCGCTCGCAGACGTAGCGCGTCTGACAATTGTGTACCATCTTGCCCACAGGGACGAGATTACCGTGACCGAACTCACCGATATATTGGGGCTTAGCCAGCCTCTCGTTTCCTGGCATCTTCGTAAATTACGCCGCGCAGGCATTATACGCACACAGCGTACCGGACGACAGGTCCATTGTTCCCTGGACAGGAATCGCTACCTGCAATGCCTGCGACGTTTAGAGACCCTGGTTGACCCTACTGTCCAGCTCGAACTGTTACTCAGCGGTGATTCCCTCATCGAAGCAGAAGCGATGCTGGAAGATTAAGAAAAAAGAAGCTGACTGTAATGTCTTAACAGAACTTTACATATCATTAAGCCTGATCTTTAACCTACCTGTAGTAATCTATACATGAGGGTAGGTAGAGACGAAACAATTACCCCAATGTGTGCTTACAATAGCAATGAGGGGATCACCATCGTTCAAGGAGCTACATGATTACAATCAAAGGAACTAACGAAACCCGGATAGAGGAAAATGAAAGGGCTTATTCGGGAACAGCAATGCTGCACAAACGCCGGCAGATGACGCAACAACAGGCGCATCATTCTGGTAAGTTAGGCAAAGCTGATCTGCATATGCACAGCACATATAGCGACGGCCTGGCAACAATTGAGCAAATTCTTCATCGCGCCCAGCATCGTACCAATCTGGATGTGATCGCAATCACAGACCATGATGTCATAAATGGGGCTTTAAGGGCGCGTGACCTCTGGGCAAAGGGAAACTATCGCTTTGATTTTATTGTCGGTGAAGAAATCAGCACAAAAGAAGGTCATATGCTGGCACTCTTCATTGAGAAACGCATCCAGCCCGGATTGAGCATCGAACGCTCCATTGACCAGGTGCACGAGCAAGGTGGACTGGCAATCGTCGCCCATCCCCTCAATCCCATCTTTCGCCATAGCTGCCAGCGCGAGGTATTAGATCGCATTTATGCTGACAAAGATGTGTGGCTCGATGGTATTGAGACGTGGAACGCGAGTTTTTGTGGCATCGGCGCCAATCGCATAGCCATGCACGTCAATCGTGAAGTCTATGGGTGGGCAGAGGTCGGCAATAGTGATGCTCATACACTGAGTGCCATTGGACGAGGTTGCACCTGGTTTGAAGGGAAATCAGCGCAGGATGTGCGCGCCAGCATTGAGGCCGGTCTCACTGCTCCAGGCGGAAAATTATGGGGCATGAATACCTACCTGCGCCTGGCCCATCACCATATTAGCAATCCCAGTATCCTCGCCCGTAAACTGAGTGTAGCTTAGTAGGGGCTGGGCTTGCCCTGCCCTATTTGCTCCTGTCACCCTGATATTTCACCGGCCCTGCATTGCTGTCAAAAAAGGCTAGTCCTACAATGGCCAGGTATGATACAATAGGGATATGTTTAGCAGACGCATACAGCAACGAGCCAGGCATTTTGTTACTCTGCTCATACGTCCGCTAGCCCAGCTAGGCGTCACACCGAATACCTTGACTGTAATAGGGCTGCTGCTCAGCATACTGACAGCTGTGGTAATAGCCCAGGGATACCTGGTGGCTGGAGGATTGTTGGTGCTGTTTGCTGGAATTTTTGACATGTTCGATGGGGCGATGGCGCGTGTTTGTAACAGCGCCACAACCTTTGGCGCTTTTTACGACTCGACACTTGACCGCTATTCGGAAAGTATCATCCTGTTTGGACTGCTCTTTTACGCTTTGCTGCGACCAGGCCTACATGATAATTTCTGGCCGTTTGCGTATGAGCAACTCTGGATGATCGCGCTAATTTATATAGCTGTGGTCGGCTCCTTAATGGTAAGTTATACAAAAGCCCGCGCCGAAGGATTGGGGCTGGAGTGCAAAACTGGCTTGCTAGCTCGCCCTGAACGTGTCGTTTTACTGGCTATTGGGCTTTTATCTGGCACAAGTATCTGGGCTCTGATTTTGCTTGCGATTTTTTCGCAGGTAACCGCTATAGAACGTGTTGTCCACGTTTGGCGCATCACCAACCGCACTGTCCAACTGAGCAAGGCAGCGAACATCTCTGTCGATATGCTCGCTCAAACGAACGATACAAGTACAGACAATCGCCATGTGCCAACAACAACGGTGGGGACGAACGATGGGGGCTAGTGCAGCCTAGTGTAGGCTACACTTGCCTGCTGTTCTCCCTGTGCTCACCAGTGTTCCGCCGTTCGATAGTGGTGTGCATCAAATGTGAAGATAACGGCGTAGACAAAGAAGATCGGACCGGATCAACACACACAATACACGTAGCGTAGTAGAAGAAATTTGCCCGAGGATAAGGTAGGTAGGGACAGCCATCTTCAGTCGAACATTCTCTGAGGCGAGCACCTGCGCTCCGGTCCGTAATACTGAGACTGGAGATCTTAGTGACAACACAAAATATTCATCCCGAGCATAGCGACGTTGAAGAATCCGTCGTGAAGTATCAACCTGTCTCCGAAGCCGAGACAGGTACACCTCCTCCCACCCCGGAAGCTTCCGTAACAAACGAAGATGTTTCGTCGGTCGGTACGCAGAACGTATCGCAAGAGGAGTATAGTTCTCAACCAGCCCACGTTTCTCAACCAGACCAGGATATGGTAAGTAGCGCAACGACAGAGGTTAACGCATCTTTTGCCGCCCCTGATGCGCAAACCGAACCTGAACCCATCGCGGAGTCAGAAGAGACATCCCCCGTCAATTCGCTGGCGAAAGAAGAAGAGATTCCACCTTTCACTGCATTTATTGAAGAATTTCGACAGGCCGAAACACGCTTTGGCTCTACACTGCCAGACTACGCCAGCAATCCTCTTACTCAATCTTCGGCGGCGGATGAGCAGCAAGAGGAGCAATACACTCCCCGCATTGAATCAGGCGATGCATACAATGAAGAGACTCAACCCTCTACAACTGGTGAAAGTGCGACACCTGAACGTGAGACTCCAACCCCTGTACCTGCAGTGCGCCCTGTCTCACCGCTTTTACGTCCAGCTTCACCGCGAACACGATCGCGCCATGGGAATGCCCGCCAACGTGAGGAGACCCCGGTAGTAAAAGAAGAGCCCTCCCAGAAAACAGGGGAGCCACAGGAGACAGAAGCGGCGCAAGCATCATCAGCAGCGCAAACCGTAACGGAATCTGCTCCCCCTGCTGTTGAAGAACAGCCGCGCCCAGCGCGCCGTTACCGCTTCGACCGGCCAGCGGCTCCAGCGGTGACCACACCAGCATTGACTCCGCCCACCGGGATTCGCGCTGAGGAGAACAAAGAGACGCCTGAAAGCAGCATCACGGCGGTGCCCGCACGAACGGAGAATGGGCAAGCCTCTAATGGACAACATGGAGAGAAAGAGGAACCATCTATCCAACAAGCAAAACAAGCTGATGTCCAGGAAGCTCCCGCTGCGCAGAGCAGTACTACACCGGCAACAGCAGCAGTTCCTGAGCACGCCCGCGGCCGTCGTCATGCTCAGGAACGCCAGCGTGCGAAAGCACAGGCACCATCCCCGGTACCCATTCCAGCAGCACCAGTGTCCGAAATTGCTCAAGAGGCTGTGGAAGCGGAGGTTCCTTCGAAGGAAGAGGAGCATCCAGAGGAACTACCACCACTGGAATATTCCGAGTTGCAAAAAGCTAGCTCGCGGCGGCGTCGCCGCCGCCATTCCAGCAACACTGCAAGTCCTGCTGGCACGGCCAACGGCGCTCCATTGCCTGCGGCAGTGAAACCAGTAACAGCGGAAAGTATTGCTGCCCCACTACCTGCACCAACGCCACCGGTCGTCATACCACGCACTCCAACGCCCGCGCCAACAACTCAGGTTACTATCACTTCCGGCTATACTGTCAGCCAGATGAATCAAGCTCGCGAGGGGTCCAATCCGTTTATGGGACCTGAACCATCGCCTGCTCGTGGTACTACTGCCGCACAGAATGTACGTTCAATCCGTACCGATGCGCAGCGTACACCCGTTTACCCCGTGCGTACCACTGAGGCAAGCTCGGCCTCGGTACATCAGCTTGCCAACGTTGTGGCGCAGGCAATTCAAACACAAACAGATCGCATGGTGGCTGAACTACGGCGCGCAAACCAGAGTCCTACCAACGTCTCTGTTTCAATGCCGCCCTTCCCATCAACTGAGCGAGTAGGGGTCTTTGTAGATGTGGCTAATCTACTCTACTCGGCACGTACTCTCCGTATGACGGTAGACTTTGGGAAGTTGCTCGACTTCCTGCGCGGCAATCGCCGCCTCATCAGGGCACATGCTTACTGCCCCACCAGTCCACAACCGGGCGACGAGCAGATGTTCTTGCAAGCGGTCAAGGGCTTAGGCTATCGCATCACCACGAAGAATTACAAGACCTTCTCCAGTGGCGCCAAAAAGGCAGACCTTGACCTCGACCTCTGCATGGATGTCGTTCGCCTCGTCGATGGACGAGCTGTTGATTGCATCGTCCTCGTCAGCGGTGATAGCGATTTCATGCCGATGCTCGATTATTGCTCTGATCACGGTGTGCGCGTTGAGGTAGCGGCCTTCGACGAATCTATGTCCGCCACACTGCGCCAGAGCTGCGACTTGTTTATTAACCTTTCCATGCTCGAAGAGATCCGCGCATAACCTACAGCTGCTCACAAAGAAGAGAACCTGGCATCATTCATACCAGGTTCTCTTCTTTGTGAGAAAAATACTGTTTGCTACGTATTATTTGGTGATAACAGCCATTTTTAGCTGTTCCGTAGTTCGGAATAATGTTACAGGCGACATATTTCATGTTATACTTAAAGCACCAGAGTAAGCCCTCTTTCCCCTCGCTATTTTCTATTTAAGGTGGATTGTAGGTTTATCTCTGCTTCTACCGGCATGTCGTATCGGCCTGTACACTCGTCCGGCATTATTTCTCAAATGCAGAGAGAAAGGAAGCTAATATGCGAAGAATTAGCGGCCTCGCCCCTATCACTACGTTCCTCATCTTATTTACCGTGTTGCTTGCCGCCTGTGGTGGCACAACAACAAGTGGTGGAGGAACCACGCCCACCACAGCCTCCAAAGCCTCCGTGACCGTTGGACTGGTGACCGACGTTGGCGGCTTGAATGATGGTGGATTCAACCAGTTTTCACACGCGGGCTACGAGAAGGCTAGAACACAGTACGGTTTCCATGACGTGGTGATTCAGTCACAGGTGATCAGTGACAGTGAATACACCAAAAACATCACCGCGGCGGCACAGCAGGCAGATATGGTCATTGGCGTGGGCTTCTTGATGCAGAATGCGATATATACGGTAGCCAAGCAGTACCCCAACAAGAAGTTTGCCCTTATTGATGGTTGTGCTACAAACCCTACAGACAAATCTGGCGCCTGTGTTTCCCTCCCCAACGTAGCGCCGCTCTTCTTTAAAGAGCAGCAGGCGGGCTGCCTTGTTGGTGCGATGGCCGGTCAGATGGAAGTTGATGGCAAAGCCAAGCTACCGAAGCTGCTTGGTCATAACACTATCAGCGCTGTCGGCGGCCTGGCTATCCCGCCGGTCGTCCGCTACATCGCAGGGTACAAGTATTGCGCTCAGAAAGTTGATCCGAGCGTTAATGTAGTGGTCGGCTATTCGAATAACTTCAGTGATCCCACGAAGTGTGCAGCTATCGCTGATAAACAGTTTAGCGATAATAATGCCGACATCCTTTTCCAGGTTGCCGGTGGTTGTGGTATTGGCGTTCTCGATTCTGCTACCAAGCATAAAGTCTACAGCATTGGTGTCGATGTTGATCAGAGCAAAGACTCGACAGGTGCTACCCGTCCGAGTGTTATCACGAGCGCGGTCAAACGTATTGATACTGCTGCGTACGGTATTATTAACCTGGCGGAGACTGGTAAATATGTTGCCTTTGCCGCAAGCCCGACCAAGTTTGATATCAACAACGATGGCGTTGGCTATGCTCCGCCGAGCAGTGAGGTTCCCCCGGATGCTGTGGCAAAAGCGACGGACTTTGCAAATCAGATGAAGTCTGGTACGCTAACCCCACCTGAGACGATCCCATAATTCAATCGTTTACCGTGTGGAATCGGGAATGATGAGACAACAGGGTGCGCAATGCCGCACCCTGTTGTCATCTTTGCATGGTAGCAACCTATATTCCCTCATCACAATGCTTGTTTCTTCTTATCTCTAATGTTATGATAAAGGCACAGTTTCCTGGCTTGTAATTCAGCACTGAAGCCGCCTCTCCATACAGGAGGAAGTCAACATGGCTGTACCTATTAAGCAACTTGAGGCGCCTGAACAGCGGCCTCCCGCGTCGAAACTTGGGGCGTGGACTCGCAAAAACGGGGCTGCGCTGGGGCGCCCAGTCCTTGCTGTTATCCTGGCATTGATCGTCGGGGCCATCGTCATCCTCATTACCTGGCCAGACAAAACAGTCGACCCTTTTACTAACATCATCAATGCCTATTCTTCCCTATTTTCTGGCTCTTTCGGTTCTCTCGCGAGTATTTCAGTTACCCTGGTAAAAGTTACCCCGCTGATTTTTGTGAGTCTTTCGGTAGCAATTGCCTTTCGTGCGGGCCTCTTCAATATTGGAGCCGCTGGCCAGCTAGCTGTGGGAGCGATGACAGCAGACATGATTGGCCTTACATTCACCTCGTGGCCTGGTTGGATACTGGTCCCAACGATGCTACTTGCGAGTATGCTGGCAGGAGCAATCTGGGGTGGCATCGCTGGTTTTCTCAAGGCCGGGCGCGGTGCGCACGAAGTTGTCACAACGATTATGCTCAACTGGATTGCTTTTTACACGACTGACTTTCTCATCAATAGCCCTCCATTCACAGCCCCATTTGGCGTTACCCAAACTATTTCTCTTCCACCCAATGCGACACTGCCTTTCATTGCTACTCTCTACAACCAGACCTTTGGAAAATTTCTGCCGCAGCTCGATACCTTTACCTATACAACAGATGTTGGCCTCTTTTTCGCTCTAATCGCTCTGGTGATCTACTGGTTCATCATCTCGCGCACCACGTTTGGCTATGAGTTACGTGTGATTGGACAGAACCCCAAAGCGGCAAAGTATGCCGGTATCCCAATCAAACGGAATATCTTTCTAGTGATGGCGATTGCAGGTGCTTTTGCCGGCCTGGCAGGTTCGCTTCAGTACCGATCCCACAGGCTTTGATGGCATTGCCGTTGCGCTGCTGGGAGGCGGTACCGCCATAGGCGTTCTCTTGAGTGCGCTCCTCTTGGGTGGACTACGATCTGGCACCACGGCCATGCAAGCGCTTGCTCACGTAGACCCTAACTTAGTTCTGATTATTGAGGCGCTAGTGCTGTTCTTTATCGCCATCGAATTCATTCCCGCACTCCGGCGCGTTTTGCCAGGATGGCTGAGGCTAGGTCGCAGACCAACCCTGGAGACTGCTACTGGGGGTAAAACGAGCGCTGATTTGCCTGAGAATGACAATGGAGGCGCGCAAAACGGGGTTGAAATAACTGACATCGATAAGGAGGAATAACCGTGTTCTTTCAAGTGCTATTTCATGCGCTGACCTCCTACAACACGTGGCAAACTGCCTTGCAATTTGGTGCATTGCTTTTGCTCCCAGCTTTGGGCGGAGTCATCTCTGAGCGCAGTGGGGTTGTCAATATTGCAATGGAAGGCATGATGCTTACTGGTGCCTTCACAGCTGTGATCATTACCCTGGCGTTGCATAATGCAGGAGTAAACGACGCATTCTGTATCATTCTCGGCGTGTTTGCTGCAATCATCGCAGGGGGAGTGATGGCTCTGATCCACGGCGTTGTCTCCATCAATTTCAGGGCAAATCAGATTGTGAGCGGTGTCGCTATTAATATCATTGCTCTTGGCCTGACGAGCTATCTGGTATACGTTCTGACACCCGCTGGCCAGGGGGTTCCATCTCTACCACCTTCGCTGCGCCTTCCTACGCCCTCCTGGGGACCGCTCTCAAATATTCCGTGGTTGGGGAATGTTCTCTTTCAGCAGAATATTATCTTTTATCTCACTCTACTGATTTTGATTGGTACTCAATTCTTGCTCTTCAGGACAAACATTGGCTTGCGCATCAGGGCAGTAGGTGAGCATCCGCAAGCTGCGGATACTGCCGGTGTGAATGTGCGATTGCTGCGTTATATGTGTGTAATCAGCAGTGGTCTACTTTCAGGCCTGGCAGGCGCTTACCTGTCGCTAGGTGTTGCGGGCGTCTTCAACGTGAATATGACGGATGGTAGGGGTTATATCGCCCTGGCCGCTATGATTTTCGGTAAATATAATCCCCTGGGAGCCGCTGTGGCCTGCCTCATATTTGGATTGGGTTATGGTCTTAGCCTCCCCCTTCAAGATTTGAGCAGCAATCCCAATCTGTCATACCTGCTCCAAACTTTGCCCTATTTATTCACGTTGATCGCGTTGGTAGGTCTTGTTGGTCGTACCACAGCGCCTGCCGCCGATGGCATACCTTACGAGCCAGGTTCGGAATAATGTAGGGGCGAGGTTCATCCTCGCCCGCGTGCGCAGTAGGAGTAGTATCTATGCTGGAAAGTACACTTGAGGCTGCAACCCAGGAGCAATCCAATCCATTCGCTGTGGAGATGCGTAACATCACTAAAACCTGGCCCGGCGTCGTTGCCAACGATCATGTCAATCTTAAGGTGCGTAAAGGCGAGATTCATGCTCTGGTAGGCGAGAATGGCGCAGGTAAATCTACGCTGATGAACATTCTCTATGGTCTTATTCACCCTGATAGCGGTGAGATTTACATTAATGGCCAACTCGCACACATAGCCGGTCCGCGCGATGCCATTCACCTGAAAATCGGTATGGTGCACCAGCACTTCATGCTGATTCCACCCTTGACTGTAGCGGAGAATATAGTGCTGGGACATGAGCCAGGCAATGTTGCCTCAATTTATGACGTGAAAAATGCCAGGGCAACGATACTTGATTTGAGCAAACAATACGGTCTCCCCATTGATCCAGACGTCCGTATTGAAAAACTCTCGGTGGGCCTGCAACAACGTGTCGAAATACTAAAGATCCTCTACCGCGCCGCAGACATTCTCATTATGGACGAACCGACCGGCGTTCTGACCCCACAGGAAACATCTGAACTTTTCGGCGTTTTGCGTGGACTTGTACAGCAGGGCAAGACCATTATTTTTATCACGCATAAGTTGCGCGAAGTGCTTGCACTCACTGATACCATCACTGTGCTACGACGAGGCAAGAACGCAGGCGAGCTGATTACCAGCCAGACCAACCAGGCGGAGATCGCACGCTTAATGGTCGGACGCGAAGTGCTCTTACGCGTAGATAAGACTCCCGCTCACCCAGGCCCAGTCGTATTACACGTAGAAGACCTCTATGCGCGAGACGATCGCGATCTCGAAGTATTGCACGGCGTAAGTTTCGATGTAAGATCCGGTGAGATCCTTGGTATCGCGGGCGTAGAAGGCAATGGCCAGTCTGAGCTTGTCGAAGCCCTGACGGGAATGCGCAAAATTACCAGTGGCAAGATTTCCATCACCCAGGTCAAAGGCGGACAGGCCGGTAAGACACAGGATATTACCGTCATGAATGCTCGCGAAGAGCGACTGGCAGGCCTTGCTCACATTCCAGAGGACCGTCGTGGCAGTGGGCTTGTGCTCGCAGACTCCATCGAAGATAACACTATCTTAGGGCGGCAGCGCTGGCCGCAATTCTCATGGAATGGTCTTGTGCTATTACTACGCAGTATTGCGAATTGGGCGAAAAAGCTTGTCACTGAATTCGATGTTCGCACTACCTCTATCAAGGCCCCAGTCCGTTCCCTTTCGGGAGGCAACCAGCAAAAGGTCATCATCGCCCGCGAATTCGCTGCCGATCCTCTCGCCCTGATCGCCTCACAACCCACGCGCGGCGTCGATATTGGCGCCATTGAGTTTATCCATCGCCGTATCATTGAACAGCGCGACGCGGGCAAAGCAGTCCTGTTGATTTCCGCCGAATTGGACGAAATTCGTTCGCTCTCTGATCGTATCGCGGTCATGTACGAGGGTAAAATTGTCGATGTAGTCACACCAGAGGCTACCGAAGAACAACTGGGAATCCTCATGACAGGCGGCCATGTGGAAGAGAGAGATAAACTGGCGGATAGTGACACATCCGGGTAGATGTACGCTTACCCGGATGTGTCACTATCCGCCACTTATACTCTTAACCCCAACACTCTCACCAGCCGTAAAATCTCAGCAGCAGTGTTCACACAGCGATTTGCCAGCGTCGACTCCGCCGCCTGCCTGAGCAACAAGAGCGCCTCCGGCGTATTCAGATCATTCTCCATAGCCGCGATGAAACGACCGCGTAACAGGCTATCCTCCCCACCTGTCTGATCACCAACGATCGCATGCATCTGCTGGAAAAGTTCAGTCGTCTCCGTGGCAACCATAAGGTCTTCTGGGAAACATTCCCAGGGATAGCGGTAGTGGTGATTCAGCAATGTAATGCGAATAGCAGTTGCGCTGTAGTCTTTGAGCAGGTTACTGACAAGGGTCAGGTTGCCCAAAGACTTGCTCATCTTTTCACCATCCTGGTGTACCAAGCCGGTATGCATCCAGAAGCGCGAAAAAGGCGCTTTCTGCGTGAAGTGTTCGGACTGCGCGATTTCGCAAGTGTGGTGCGGAAAAGCAAGGTCTATTCCGCCACCGTGTATATCTATCTGCGGGCCAAGGTAGCGCATCGACATTGCACTGCACTCGATATGCCAACCAGGACGACCCGCTCCCCAGGGGCTCGGCCAGGCAGGTTCACCGGGAGCCTGGGCCTGCCAGAGCACGAAATCAAGGGGATCGCGCTTGCGGGGATCGTCAGGAAAGTTCCCACGCTCGTTGGCAATGGTCAACATGGCATGATAATCATTAAGCCCGATGGCGCGGGCCATGATACCAAACTCCGCATCCTTTTTGACGCAATAGAAAACACAGCCAGCGCTCTCGTATGCATACCCCCGTGCCAGCAACGTCTGGATAATCTCGATCATTGACGGTATCTCGTTGGTAGCGCGGGCGTAAACGTTGGGGCGCCGCACATTCAGCGCATCCATATCACTCAGATAACGCTCGGTCTCGCGTCTCCCCAGTTCGTCCCAGGCCATCCCCAGTTCTTTTGCTTTTCGCAGAACATCGTCATCGATATCTGTCACGTTCTGCACATAATTCACGGAACGACCACAAAACTCAAGATAGCGCATAAGCGTATCAAATGAGGCATACGTGAAGGCATGGCCCAGGTGAGTAGTATCGTAAGGGGTAATGCCGCAGACATAGATGCGAACGATAGTATCATGTATAGGAACAAAATCTTCGAGAGATTGCGTCAGCGTATTAAACAGTTTCATTCCTCATGCGCTCCTAAACCGAACAAACGAACGGCATTTGCTGTGGTTATCTGGGCAATCTCTTCCAGGGTCATGCCACGGACTTCAGCCAATTTTTCAGCAACGTGCTTCACAAAAAGCGGCTCATTACGCTTAGCACGCAAGGGCTGCGGTACAAGATATGGACTATCCGTCTCCACCAGGACACGATCCAATGGAGCCATACGGGCCACCTCTGGCAGCGCATTGCCCTGGCGCGTCAATGGGCCGGCAAAAGAAATCATAAATCCTTCGTAAGCCAGGCACTGTTCGGCTTGCGCCACATCACCTGAGAAGCAGTGAAAGACGCCGCGTAGCCCCCGTCCATGCGCCCGCAGCAGTTCCATCACATCGTCATGCGCGTCCCGCACATGGATAATACACGGCAAGCCATACGCGCGAGCAAGCTCAAGATGTGCGCAAAACACTGCACGCTGCACTTCTCGTGGCGAAAGCATACGGTAGTAATCCAGCCCAAACTCGCCAATCGCCACGACTGTTGAGTCGCGTGCCAGCTCGCGAAAATGCCTTTCCACTTCATCATTATACGTCGTGGCATCGTGCGGGTGGACGCCTACGCCAGCGAATACCACGCCGGGATACGCTTTCGCCAGCGCGATTGCGGCATAACTGGAGGCAAGATCACAGCCGGGATCGACCATGCGCGTAACGCCACCAGCAACGGCAGCTTGAATAACGCTTTCGCGGTCGGCATTGAAACGGGAGGTGTCAAGATGTGTATGACTATCGACAAGCAACGAAACAGTCCTTTCGTACTGGCAAAAAAAAGGGAAATGTGGCAAAAGAATGTTCTGCCTTTTCCCTTTCATGACTTCATTTAGTATAGTCTCAGGTTTATGGGCATGTCAAATAATTTCCTGATGGATCCTACTCGTATGTTATACTACTGAAAGACAAAGATGGTGGAGCATCATAATGACAATTAGCAGAATATTCTGGCCTATCGTTGGCATCCTTCTTCTCTTGCTTACATTATCCGCATGTGGAACTGGCCTTGTTTCCCTGCAAGGCAACCAGGCGCAACATACACCTACACAAAAGCCGGCAACCCGGAGCGCAAACCCCTCAACGCCAACACCTCCCAGGGCGAGTGGTGGTGGATCCACCTCCCAGGAGCAGCAGCTGGCGCAGTATGTTCTTGGTTTAATCAATCATGATCGCGTGGCAATGGGGCTTCCTCCATACACGTGGAGTGCAGCCCTGGCCAGAGGCGCTCGCCTGCATAATATGCGCATGGTGGCCTACGGTCAATTATCCCATCAATGTCCCGGTGAACCCGACCTCGGGGTACGCATTACCAACGATGGTCTTGCATGGAGGGCTGCCGGCGAGAACATTGGCTGGTCGAATTATCCAGATCCACAGCAGGGAGTAACCTCAAATCACCAGGCCATGATGGCGGAGCAACCACCCAACGATGGACACCGTCGCAACATTCTCAGCACCAGTTATACCCTCGTTGGCATTGACGTCTTGATTGACTCTCAACACAAAATATGGCTCACAGAGGATTTTGCTCAATTATAACTTGTCCACCTCCACTTTAACTTACCTGGTGACGCCGCAATGTCCTTTTAGCAAAGCCAGCACTACAATTGTGTGTATTCCCCGAGAATTCGTTAAGGTACATAATCGGGCCACTACCGCACTGGATATCGTTGCGCTCGCCTATACTCTCACGGTGCAAGAATCCTACACATACCTATTTCAAGTGTATCAGGTGTATCAGGTGTGTCAGACAAGTTTGAGTCGTAGTGGCTCACTGTATCAGCTGTATCAAGTGTGTCAGGTGTATCAGGTGTGTCAGGTGTGTCAGGTGTGTCAGACAAGTTTGAGTCGTAGTGGCTCACTGTATCAAGTGTATCAGGTGTGTCAGGTGTGTCAGGTGTGTCAGACAAGTTTGAGTCGTAGTGGCTCACTGTTTCAAGTGTTTCACTGTCCAGCCAGATTGTCGTTTATTCTAATTCATGGCGTATTTCTCCCAGATAACTTGTCCGTATCGGCTTGAGAGGCGCTTTCAACCAATTGGTCTCTCGCATAAACTGGCGAGGCATCTTATCTCATCTATTCAACGCTCTTCAGAAGCGATGAAACGACCAGTTTTTCTCGTATAAATTGGCGTGCGCCGCCTGGAATCCGCTCCTAGAGAAGCATCCTTTTCTCTCGCATAAATTGGCGCAAAGCTGAAAAGAGGGGCGACTTACAAGCAAAGCAAGCCTCCATTGCTAAGTGCCAAAGCTACGCCAGTTTATCGAGAAAACTGATCCTTTGAATGCGCTTGGCTGCGTGGCAAGTTGTCTGAGAAACCTGCGCAGCATTCCTGATACATGACATTTCTTCCGCTGCATCTGGTTTCTCAGCGTTGATCTGGTGAAAAGCCGGTCGGTTGGGAAGTTTCTGGTGTAATCCCACGCTCGGCGAGCTGTCTGTGCAGATAGGCCAGTTTCTCCGGGTTCACCAGAGCATAGATCTCCTGAATGCCTCCAGCGCTCAGGGTCAGACTGAGGACCCCGGCCAGCTGGCCCTCTTCCCAGAACAAGAGGGCCGGGCTGCCATTGATCTCGGCCAGCGTAAAGATGCCAGGCCGCTCATTTTTGAGGGCCACGCTCAGCCAGAAACGCGCCACAGCGAGCTTACCGTAGAGAGGCTTGAGATTCGCCCGCGCTTTGCCGCCGCCATCCGCCCAGGAGACGACATCCTGAGCCAGCAGGCTGGTCAGAGCCTCCATATTCCCGGCCTGAGTGGCGGAAATAAAACTGAACAGCAGCTGGCGCAGGCGCTGCTGCTCCGGCTCGAACCGCGCGCGCTGCTCCTGCAGCGCCTGCCTGGCCCGATGATAGATCTGACGGCAATTGGCAGTGCTTTTCGAGAGCATCATCCCGATTTCGCTAAACGGGTAATCAAATACTTCATGCAGGAGAAAAACGGCGCGCTCAGGCGGGCTGAGCGTCTCAAGCAGGCGTAAAAAAGCCAGCGAAAGCGACTCTTGTTGCTCAAGGGCGGCCTGTGGAAACTCACCGTCATCCGAGATGAGGATCGGCTCGGGCAGCCAGGTTCCCATATACTGTTCGCGGGTGACACGGGCCGATTTCAGATAATCCAGGGCCAGGCGAGTAATAATCGTGGTCAGATAGGCTTTCAGCGAGATAATCTCTTCGCTTTCGCTCGCCTGATAGCGCAGATAAGTCTCCTGCACCAGGTCCTCGGCGTCACTGGCACTGCCGGTCATCCGATAGGCAATGGAAAAGAGCAGCACGCGATAGTGTTCGAACGCTTCTGCCTGGCTATCCTTTCGCATGGATACGTCCATCGCTTACCTTTCTCCTTCTTCCTTATTAATTATAGGCCCGGAACAGGACAGAAAACAACCAGAGAGGAGTGTCACATTCTGCCCATGTTCTCTCGTCTCCTGTGCGAACCTCTGAAAGAGGGGCATGCAGAATAAAGAGAAACACGAAAGGATACGAACATGCAACAGATTCTAGTAACCGGCGGCGCGGGAAAATTGGGCCGTCTGGTAGTGAAGCAATTGAGCGCGGCAGGGTATTCCGTGCGTGGGATGAGCCGGCGGGCCAGCCCTGGTGAGGATTGGCCGGGCGCGGAGTGGAAGCAGGCTGATCTGGTAACCGGAGAGGGTCTGGCTGAGGCCGTCCAGGGCATGGATGTGGTGGTCCATCTCGCCGGCAAAGGCAACTGGAAGATCGATTTCGAAGGCACGCGCCGCCTGCTGGAGGCGGCCCAAGAGGCAGGTGTCTCGCATCTGGTCTTCATTTCGATTGTGGGCATTGAGAAGGTCCCGTATGCCCTCAGTAAAGCCAAACTTGCCAGCGAAGACCTCATTGAGCACAGCGGCATCCCCTGGTCAATTCTCAGGGCGACGCAGTTTCATTACCTGATCGATGTCGTGCTGAACTTTCTGACCAGGCTTCCCCTGGTGGCGCTTGTGCCGACGGACCTGCCGCTCCAATCCATAGCCGAGGAGGAGGTGGCCCGGCGCCTGGTGGAGATCGTCCAGGCTGGCCCATCCGGTCGCGTGCCGGATATCGGAGGCCCGCAGGTCCTCACCTCGGGAGAGCTGGCGCGGATCTGGCTCAAGCAGCGTGGAATGCACCGGGCTATTCTCCCCCTCTGGTTGCCTGGCAAAACGGCCCGCGCCATGCGCCAGGGGGGCAATACCTGCCCTCAACAGGCGACCGGCACAATAAGCTGGGAAGCCTGGCTCCAGCAGCACTATCGAGGAGAGATGAACACGGTGGACGCAAGAACACCTGTCACTCAATGAGTAGCAGTGATAAATGAGAAAGGAACAAACAAATGATCAATGGTTTTCCCCTCTCCTTCTTCCTGCCGCTCGTCGTGCATATCCTGGCAGGATTGACAGCGGGTATTACCGGGGTGGTGATGTTCAGTTTGCCCAAACGTCGTGGGAGTCATCAGCGGTGGGAAACCAGCTATGTGTGGGCCTATAGCGTCGTCTTTCTCACCGTGACCATACTGTCGGTCCAGCAGTGGAAAGCTGATGCGTACCTCTTCTTCCTGGCCGTGCTTGGCTATGGTCTGGCTCTTGGCGGCTATGCAGCACGACGCTTTGGGCAGGAAGCACGGGTTGGGGACACGCTTGCAAAGCAGTGGGTCGTCGTCCATATCGTGGGCATGATTGGCTCCTACGTTGTCCTGTGGACAGCCTTTTTTGTGGATAACGCCCACAAGATTCCAGGGTTGAATCAGCTGCCACCGCTCACGTTCTGGGTGCTTCCCAGCCTGATCGGCCTCTCATTCCTCGTCGTGTCCCTTTCCCGCCTTGCTCCCAGAATGGGAGCAGCCAGCAAACCAGGCAAGGAAGATGGAGTCATCCCATGGTAGCAGTGATCTTTCAATGATGAAGCTCTGGATAACCAGAGATGAATGAGAAAGGAACAAGCAAGATGTCAACGAGAAAAGAAGATGCGATGATGAAAATGAAAGGGATCGGCTATTGGGCGACCACCTCAATCGTCGCGCTTGAGCTACTGGCAGGTGGGGTGACGGACCTGGTGCATGGGAGAACGTCGCTTGTGGCCGGCCAGCCAGTCGCCGAGGTATTAGAACACCTTGGCTACCCGGTATACTTGCTCAGAATCCTCGGAGTGTGGAAGCTGCTTGGAGCCATCGCCTTGCTTGCACCGCGTTTTCCTCGGCTCAAGGAATGGGCGTATGCCGGCGAATTCTTTGTAATGACGGGCGCGGCTGCATCAGGCATGGTGCGCGGCAAAGATGATCCAGGCACTCTCATCTGGCCGCCCCTCATCCTAGCCGTTCTCACGCTCATTTCGTGGGTGCTTCGACCGCAAAGCCGTATCCTCGGCGTCCTCTTTCCCACTCAGAAGCTTTCGTAGTGCATCCGCTTCGTGCCATCAAGCAACTGACGCGGGAGAAAACCTGCTCTGGCCTGCACAGACAATCCCCAAAAAGGTGCTTGAATGGATAGATGTCTCCCGGCAGCGGAGGAGCAGGAGAGATATTCTTCTGCTGCCGGGAAACGTGAAATCGTGATCATAAACACATAAATACATCTGAGGAAACGAAGTTTTTGACATGCATGGGAAAGATTTCTCTTTTCATCAGCGAGGTTGCATAAAAAACAGAACATGGCGCTTCTCTCAGATATTTTGGCGTTGGGTCAAAACAGTGCGCAAAATAGATGAGCTATG
>WNGE01001722.1_pt1 | contig 32142 bp, 29 predicted proteins | sample 5400651 | NCBI WGS metagenome assembly WNGE01 (sample SAMN13153370, study PRJNA577476) | soil metagenome | isolation source: 60 cm soil or saprolite under grassland replicate 2 | place: USA:California | collected 2016-06-15
TTGAACAGCAGCGCCAGGCCGAAGCCGATGAGGAACTGGAACAGCAGCGAGAGCACCGTGAACGTCAGGGTGCGGATCAGGGCGCTCTGCGTGATCGACTGCAGCAGGGTGAGCTTGTAGTTGGATATGCCGGCCCACGGCGCGAACAGGCTGGCGATGGTGGCCGGCGTGGTCACCTCGAAGCTGAGGATCAGGTTGTAGATGACCGGCACCACGAACGCGAACAGCACGTACAGGCCCGCCGGGATCAGGAACACCAGCCGGGCGGCCCGGCGGTAGCGGGCCCGCAGGTCGCTCCGGGACGCGGCGCGCGCCCGGCCGGGCGAGCCGGCCGGGCGCCGCGGCCGTGGCTCGGTGCGGACGCTGGGGGCGGCGGGGTTCAAGCCTGCTCACCTCCGGCACCAAGGGACTCGATCGGGCCGAACGGGCTGACGTTCCCGCGCACGTACACCGGTATCAGCTCGAGCGGGGCCGCCGCGGTGACCCACTGGCCGCCAGCCGCTGGCGCGCCGGTCCAGGCGTCCCGCCAGTCGGCGCCGGCCGGCAGGTACACCTCTCGCTCCCTGGCGCCCTCGGTGACCACCGGGGCGACCAGGATGTCGCCGCCGAACAGGAACTGATCGGCAATGTCCCAGCAGGCCGGATCGGCGGGGAAGTCGAGGAACAGCGGGCGCATCGGCGGCAAGCCAGTGGAGTGCGCGACCCTCATCTGCTCCATCACGTACGGCCGCAGCCGCTCCCGCAGGAACATCAGGTGGCGGATGATCTCGTACTCGGTCTCGCCGAACGACCACACCTCGTTGGCCGCGCCGGTCTGCTCCGAGCCCACCAGGGTGCCCGGCTGGCGGATCCCGTGCAGCCGGAAGACCGGGCAGAACACGCCGAACTGGAACCAGCGGACGATCAGCTCGCGGAACGACGGCGAGTTGATGTCGCCGTTTTTGAAGCCGCCGATGTCGGTGGTCCACCACGGGATGCCGGACAAGCCGATGTTCAGCCCGGCCGGGATCTGCCGGCGCAGGTCCGCGAAGGTGGAGTCGACGTCGCCGGACCACACCAGCGCGCCGTAGCGCTGGCTGCCCGCCCAGGCGGACCGGCACAGCAGCACGATCTCCTGCTCGCCCTCGGCCTGCATGCCCTCGTAGAAGCCCCGGGTGTGCAGCATCGGGTAGGCGTTGCCGACCTCGAGGCCGGGACCGATGTGGTAGCGGAGGTTTTCCGGCTGCTCGGGCACGAGCTCGGGCTCGCAGGCGTCCAGCCACCAGGTCTTGATGCCGAACTTGAGATAGTTGTCCCTGACCTTGGACCAGATGTAGTCCCTGGCCCGGGGGTTGGTCGCGTCGTAGAAGCTCATCGGGACCCGCACCGCCGAGCCCCGGTCCCAGGAGGCCAGCTGCAGCCCGAGGCCGTGCTCGCTGGCGACCAGGTAGCCCAGCTCGTTCATCTCGGCGTAGTTCTCGCTGGCCGGGTTGACCGTGGGCCATACCGACACCATCAGCTTGATGCCGAGCTGCTCCAGCTCGGCCACCATGGCGGCCGGGTCGGGCCACTCGTCCGGGTCGAACTTCCAGTCGCCCTGCCGGGTCCAGTGGAAGTAGTCGATCACGATCACCGACAGCGGCAGCCCGCGGCGTTTGTACTCGCGCGCCACGCTCAGCAGCTCGTCCTGGGTCTTGTAACGGAGCTTGCACTGCCAGAACCCGGACGCCCACTCGGGCAGCATCGGCGTGCGGCCGACGGCCTGGGCGTAGCCGCGGACGAGTGCGGCGGGCTCGTCCGCGGCGGTGATCCAGTAGTCCCACTGGCGGGTGCTCTCCGACACCCAGCGGGTGGCGGTCGTGCCGAGCTCGACCCGGCCGATCCCGGGGTGGTTCCACAGCAAGCCGTAGCAACGGCTGGAGAGCAGGAACGGGATGGACACCTCGGTGTTGCGCTGGATCAGCTCGACGACCGCGCCCTTCTGGTCGAGCCGGCCGTGCTGGTGCTGGCCGAGCCCGTAGAAGCGCTCCCCGTCGCGGGCCTCGAAGGTCACCTCGAACCGGTGCATGCCCCCGCCCGCGGGCTTGTAGCGGCGCGTCGGCGGCCCGGTGAAGTGCGCGGTGGTCTCGGCCAGGAGCTCGTCGCCGGACGCGCGCGAGAACCTGAGCTGCCCCGAGGCGGAGATCTCGGCGGTCAGTCCGCCGTTGGTGATGCGGGCCGCGTCCGCCCCGATCTCGACGGTCACGGGGACCGGCTCGGCCGCAAGCAGCGCTCCGGGCAGGTCGTCGCGGATCTCCTCCCAGAGGGTCCCGCGGACGCGGAGGCTGCCCGGCCCCCATGGCTCGACGCGGACGATCTCGTGCCCGCCCCGCCACTCGAGGGCCTGGTCCGCATGCGTGAAAACACCCACGTATCACAGCTCTCTGCTTGCCGCTGGGTCGGCCTGTTAGGCAAAGCTTTTCCAAGACCGGAGCCTAGAACCGTAGTGTTCCAATCGTCAAGGTTTAGCAGCAGTTTTCACCAGATGAGTCGTCCCGAGACGATGCCAGAAGGAAACTTCACAAACTGCTCTTTCCTCCCCTATACTCAGGCGATCAGATCGCCCGCGAGCAGCCTGGCGTCGGGGCCATCGAGACAGGGAGGCGAACGCGATACCTCCTAGCAAAAATCCGGCCAGCAAGAACCCCGCGACCATCACCGACGTGGCCCGCCTGGCCGGGGTCTCGCCGGGCACGGTGTCCAAGGCGCTCAACGGGCGCGGTGCCCTGTCGCTCGGTACCATCGCGCGCATCCAGCAGGCAGCCGAGCAGCTCGGCTACCAGCCGAACGCGCTGGCCCGCGGGCTGCTCGCCGGCCGCACCTTCACGGTGGGGCTGATTACCACCGACAGCTTCGGCCGGTTCAGCATCCCGGTCATGCAGGGCGCGGAGGACGCGCTCGGGCCCGGGCGCATCGCGGTGCTCCTGTGCGACAGCCGGGACGACCAGATCAGGGAGCAGCACTACCTGCGCACCCTGCTCGAACGCCGGGTCGACGGCATCATCGTGACCGGCCGCCGCCAGGACCCCAGGGAGCCGATCGGCAGCGACATCCCGGTCCCCGTCGTCTACGCGATGACCTCCTCGACCAACCCCGGGGATCTCTCCCTCGTCCCCGACGACGCCGAAGGCGGCGCGATCGCGGTCCGCCACCTGCTCAGCACCGGACGGACCAGGATCGGCCACGTCACCGGCCCGATGTCGTTTGTCTGCTCGCGCCTGCGCGCGGACGGTGCCGAGCAGACGCTGGCCACCGCCGGGCTCGAGCTGGCCGCGGGCGGGGCCATGTACGGCGAGTGGACCGAGGAGTGGGGCCGCCAGGCGACCGACGGGCTACTCCGGGCCGCCCCCGACCTGGACGCGATCTTCTGCGGAAACGACCAGATCGCCCGGGGCGTGGCCGACGCGGTGCGGGAGGCGGGCAAGCGGGTGCCCGAGGACATCGCGCTGGTCGGCTTCGACAACTGGGAGGTCATCGCGGCCGCCAATAGGCCCCCGCTGACCACGGTCGACATGAACCTGCGCGAGCTCGGCCGGACCGCGGGCGAGGAACTGCTCAGCGCGATCGAAGGACGGCCGAGCTCGGGCCTGCGGCGGCTGCCGTGCAGCCTGGTGCTCAGGGAGTCGAGCCGTCCCCGTCAGACCCAGGGCCAGCCCGTCAGCGCATGAGGTTGCGTTAGGCCTGGTTTATTCGTCCAGGGCGGCGGCGTCGGCGGGGACGTCGACCGAATAGGGCTTGAGGATCTCCAGCGGGACGATCTCGAGCGCGCGCTGGTGGGTCGAGGCCAGCACCACCGGCGCGCCGGCGCCGTCCCGGTGCGCCTGCAGCCAGTTGGCCGCGGTCACGCACCACCGGTCCCCCGGCACCAGCCCGGGGAACCGGAACTGGGGCATCGGGGTGGACAGGTCGTTGCCGATCCGGCGCTGGTGCTCGAGGAATTCGGCCGTCACCACCGCGCAGATGGTGTGGCTGCCCAGGTCCTCGGGGCCGGTCGTGCAGCATCCGTCACGGTAGAAACCGGTGAGCGGATCGGTTCCACACGGCTCGAGCTCGCCGCCGAGCACATTAAGGTCGCCCATGCATGCAGTATCCGCACCGCGCACTCCCGTTCGCAAGATCGCTCCCGGGCTTCGGGGGGCCTGGATGGGTACTGGAGGGGTACTGGAGGGGGTGCCTGGCGGGCTGGCGCGCCTGGACAGGCTCCGCCGGGCCGCCTAATCTTGACTGTATGGTCAGTCAAGATTTTCGGGTCCGATCTGGTACTGCCGTCCCCCCGGCGCCTATTTCCCCGGCACCGCTCGACCGCGGTGAGCTGGAGCTGGCGCTGCGTCCGTTCGGGGAGAGCCGGATGCTGCCGCGGGCGGCGTACGTGGACCCCGCCGTGTTCGGCTGGGAGCAGCGGCACTTCTTCGGCGGCGGCTGGATGTGCGTGGCGCGCAGCGAGCAGCTGCCGTCGCCCGGGGACCAGCGCGCCGAGGCCACCGGCCAGGGCGGCGTGCTGCTGGTCCGCGGCGAGGACGGCGAGGTCCGGGCGTTCGCGAACAGCTGCCGGCACCGCGGCCACGAGCTGCTTCCGTGCGGGCAGAGCGCCCGTGACAAGGCGATCGTCTGCCCGTACCACGCCTGGACGTACTCGCTGTCCGGGTCGCTTCAGGGCGCCGCGGGGTTCCGGAAGGTGCGCGGCTTCGACTTCGGCGAGTGGGGCCTGGCTCCGCTGCCGGTGGCCGAATGGCACGGCCTGGTGTTCGTGGACGGTTCCGGCGGCGCGGCCGGATCGCTGACCGAGGCGCTGGCCAAGCTGGACGAGCTGGTCGCGCCGTACGAGCCGGAGCGGCTGGTAACCGCGGGCGAGCACCGTTACGACGCCGCGGCGAACTGGAAGACGCTCACCGAGAACTACCACGAGTGCTACCACTGCCCGTCCATCCACCCCGAGCTGTGCCGGGTCAGCCCGCCCAAGAGCGGCGAGAATTACGCCGCCGACGGCGCCTGGATCGGCGGCTGGATGGACCTGCGCGACGGCATGGAGACGATGTCGCTGTCCGGATCGAGCGGCGGGGTGCCGCTGCGCGGTCTTGACGCGCAAGGGCTGCGCACCGTCATCTACGTCAACATCTTCCCGAACGTTCTGCTTAGCCTGCACCCGGACTACGTGATGACGCACCGGCTGATCCCGGTCGCCGCGGACCGGACCACGATCGAGTGCACCTGGGCGTTCGCGCCGGAGGCGGTCGCGCGGCCCGGCTTCGACCCGGCCTACGCGGTGGAGTTCTGGGACGTCACCAACAAGCAGGACTGGTCCGCGTGCGAGTCGGTGCAGCGGGGCCTGGCCTCGCCGCACGCCTCCCCCGGGCCGCTGTCCCCCGCGGAAGACGCGGTGTACTCCTACGTCACCAGCATCGCCCGGGGCTACCTCGGGCAGTCCCTCTGGAACCCGGTACCGTAAGCACCGTGACGATATTTGACATACCGGTGAAGACGCTGGACGGCGAGGACTCCTCGCTCGGCGCGACCGCGCCGGGCGCGGCGCTGCTCGTGGTGAACGTGGCCTCGCAGTGCGGGCTGACCCCGCAGTACACCGCCCTGGAGAAGCTGCACGAGCAGTTCGCCTCGCGCGGGCTGACGGTGGTGGGCTTCCCGTGCAACCAGTTCGGCGGGCAGGAGCCGGGCACGGCCGAGGAGATCGCCGAGTTCTGCTCGACGTCGTACGGGGTCACCTTCCCGATGTTCGAGAAGATCGAGGTGAACGGCCCCGGGCGGAACGCCATCTACGATGTGCTGACCGAGACGCCGGACGCGAACGGCGAGGCCGGCGACATCCAGTGGAACTTCGAGAAGTTCCTGGTGCGCCCGGACGGCACCGTGGCGGCCCGGTTCCGGCCGCGCACCGAGCCCGACTCCCCCGAGGTGCTCGCCGCCATCGAGGAGAACCTCCCCGCCGACTACTACCTCGGCTGAGCTCGCACCTCGGCTGAGCGCACCCGCCCAGGTGACGCGATTCATGATCGTGAGCTGTCTGGGACACATAGCGCCCAAAACCGCTCACGATCATGGTCTTGGAGGGTTAGGCGAGGGTGGCTGGGCCGCGCTTGGTCATCTGGCGGGCGATGATCATGCGCTGGATCTCGCTGGTGCCCTCCCAGATCCGCTCGACCCGAAGCTCGCGGAAGAAGCGCTCGGCCACGTTCTCGCGCATGTAGCCGCGGCCGCCGAACACCTGGACGGCGCGGTCGGCGACCCGGCCGGCCATCTCGGAGGCGTAGAGCTTGGCCATCGAGCATTGCGCGTGGGACACCTTCACGTCCGCGCCCCGGTCGATGCCGCGCGCCGTCTCGTAGACCAGCGCCCGCGCCGCGAACAGCTCGGTGAGGCTGTCCGCCAGCATGCCGGCCACCAGCCCGTACTCGCTGATCGGCTGGCCGCCGACCACGCGGGCGGCGGCGAAGGCGGTCATCTCGTCGACCAGGCGCCCGGCCGCGCCGAGGCAGCGGGCCGCCACCATCAGCCGCTCGAACCTGAACCACTCGTAGGCGAAGGCCATCCCGTCGCCCTCCGCGCCGACCAGGTTCGCCGCCGGGACGCGCACGTCGGTGAAGGCCGCGATCGGGTGGTGATGGCTGATCGTGTGCGAGTAGGCCGGCGTCCTGACCACCCGGACTCCCGGGCTGGGCAGGTCGACCAGGAATATGGCGTGGTCGCCACCGGGCAGCTTGGCCTGGAAGAAGGCGAAGTCGGCGCTGTTGTAGGAGGTGACGTGCCATTTGACGCCATTGAGCAGGTAGTCTCCGCCGTCCCGGCGCGCGGTGGCCTCGATCGCGTCGACGTCGGAGCCCGCGCCCTCCTCGGTGATCGCGTAGCACTCCTCCCGGTCCCGGCGATGGCCGACCGGACGTACCGGTCGATCTGATCCCGGGTGGCCACGGCGGGCAGCCAGGACGGCGGGGTAGCCGCCACCCAGCCGAGCGCGTTGGTCACCCGGCCCATCTGCTCCTGGACCAGCACCTGCTGCAGCGAGGTGCAGCCACCGCCGCCGAGCTCGCGTGGCATGTTCGTCGAGTGCAGGCCGAGTTCGCGGCAGCGTTTGGCGTGCGCGGCCGTCACGTCGGCGGGAAGCTCCCCGTCGGCCCGTTCGGCCTCATCCTCGAACGGGATCAGCTCGTCCGCGAACCCGCAGGCCCGGGCCTGGATCTGCAGATCTTCTTCCGATAACCCGTACATCCGGCGGTAACCTCCCGGCGCCTGCCCCGACGTGCCAGCGCTGGCGTGTCAGCGCTTGCGTGCCAGGCTGGCGTGCCAGCCTTTATTGACTGAATGTTCAGTCTATGCCAGCATCGGTCCTGTGCCAACGACTGATACCGCGGACGCCGTGGTGGTAGGCGGCGGGACGGTGGGCGCCTGGTGCGCCTACTTCCTGCGCCGGGCCGGGCTGGCGCGGGTCGTCCTGATCGAGAAGGGTTTCCTCGGGCAGGGTGCGAGCAGCCGGGCCGCCGGGGTGGTCCGTGTGCAGGGCGGGACGCCCGAGGCGGTGCGGCTGAGCACCTGGTCCCGGCGGTTCTACCTGGGCCAGCGGGACGAGATCGGCACCGACTCCGGGTTCACCGAGCAGGGCTACCTGCTGCCCTGCTTCACCGAGGCCGACGTGGCCGCGGCCCGCGAGCGGATGGCCATGCAGACCGCGCTCGGCGTCCCGGTGCGATGGCTGGACCCGGGCGAGGTGGACGCGGCCAACCCGACGCTCGCGCCCGGGCAGACGCTCGGCGGCACCTTCTGCGACCAGGACGGCTTCGTCGCGCCGCCGCGCAACGTGGCTGCCTATACCGTGGCGCTGATCCGCAGCGGTGTCGAGATCCGCGAGCACACCGCCTTTCTCGGCCTGGCCGACGATGACGGCACCGTGCAGACCAGCCAGGGCCGGATCGGCGCGGGCCTGGTCGTGCTCACCGGCGGGCCGAAGCTCGCGTCCGTCGGGCAGCTGGCCGGGATCCGTATCCCGGCCGGTGGCGTGCGGCACCAGGTCGCGGTGACCGAGCGGCACCCCGACCTGGACCCGGCCCGGGTACCGATGGTGTTCGACCTGGCCGCGGGGCTTTACTGGCGGCCGGAAGAGGGCGGCCTGCTGTTCGGCATGAGCAACCCGGACGAGCCGCCCGGCGAGAACCGCGAAGTGGACGAGCAGTACCTGGCCACGATGCGGGCCCGGCTGGCCGCGCTGGTGCCGGTCACCGCCGGGCTCGGGCTGCGCCGGGTCTGGGCCGCCACCATCGACTACACCCCCGACCACTTCCCCATCATCGGCCGGGCCCGGGACCGGGTCACCGTGGCCAGCGCGGCCGGGGCCGGCATGATGTGGGGACCGGGCCTGGGCCGGGTCACCGCCGACGTCGCGCTGACCGGCTCCTCCGACGTGCTCGACCCCTCGGACCTCGGCCTTGACCGCTTCGACGAGGCCGGGCGCAGCCGCCTGGCCACCGACCCCATCGCCCTGCCCTTCCCGGAGAGGATCACCTCGTCATGATCACTACCACCCCGTTCCTGGCCGCCGCGGCCGACGCCAAGCTCGAGGACTGGGGGCCGCTCGAGGAGGCCACTGGCGAGCCGATGCTCTGACCGGTAGGGCTGCTGGACGGCACGGCCCAGGTGCCGCTCGATAGCCTAGCGGTATGGACTACCGAACTCTGGGACGAAGCGGTTGCGCGGTGTCGAGCCTGTGCCTGGGCACGATGACGTTCGGGGTGGAGACCGACGAGCCGGGCGCGCACCAGCAGCTCGACCGGTTCCTCGAGGCGGGCGGCACCTTCGTGGACACGGCCGACGTGTACGGCGACGGACGGTCCGAGGAGATCATCGGGCGCTGGTTCGCCAGCCGTCCGGCCGAGGTCACCGAGCCGGTGGTGCTGGCCACCAAGGGCCGCTTCCCGCGGGGCGGTGACGACTCGCCGAACGGCGCGGGGCTGTCCGCGCGCCATCTGACCCGCGCGCTGGACGCCTCGCTGCAGCGGCTGGGGCTGGAATCGGTCGACCTCTACCAGGTGCATGCCTACGACCCGCTGACGCCGCTCGAGGAGACGCTGCGCACGCTGGACCAGTTCATCCGGGCCGGCAAGATCCGCTACTACGGCTTGTCCAACTTCACCGGCTGGCAGCTGACCAAGGCCGTCTGGCTGGCCCGGGTCATGAACGTCGCCGAGCCGGTGACGCTGCAGCCGCAGTACAGCCTGCTGGCGCGGGAGACCGAGTGGGAGATCGTGCCCGCGTGCCTCGACGCGGGCCTGGGGCTGCTGCCGTGGAGCCCGCTCGGCGGGGGCTGGCTGTCCGGCAAATACCGGCGGGACCAGCGCCCGTCCGGGGACACCAGGCTCGGCGATGACCCGAACCGCGGCATGGAGGCCTACGACCGGCGCGGCACCGAGCGCACCTGGAACGTCATCGACGCGGTGCAGAAGGTCGCCGAGGACCGCGGCGTGTCCATGGCCGAGGTCGCGCTGGCCTGGGTGACCGCCCGGCCCGCTGTCACCTCGACCATCCTCGGGGCGCGCACGCTGGGCCAGCTCGAGGCCAACCTGCGTTCGGCCCGGCTGGAGCTGACCGCGGCCGAGACCGGGGCCCTGGACGCCGCCAGCGACCCGCACGTGGTCGACTACCCCTACGGCGAGCTCGGACTGGAGCAGCGCTCCCGCAAGCTCGGGGGCGGCCGCTAAGCAACGGCACCGTGCGCGGCCGCCGGGCACGTGAGCGCTGGCGTGCGCGACGGCATTAGTGGAGGTTAGGCGGAGGAGGGGCCGCCGCCGCGGCTTTCCGAGTCGAAGTCGCCGGTGCCGTCGGCGGCTCCGGAGCGCCGGGTGTAGGCGTGCTTGCCGCCGGCCGGGACCGCTTGCGGGTGACCGTCGCCCCGGGACATCTGGCTGATCTTCAGCAAACGGGCGATCTCCCGCCACTGGCTGGCGACCAGGACGGCGACGGACGCGGGCAGCAGCACGCGCAGTGCCTTGCGGGCCATGGCGCTTCTCCCTCTGGTTCGCTCGGACCTCTCCGGCAAAGGCTTCCCGCCCCGCGCCACGCCAAACAGTGCATTGATTCGTTACCAGGTGCCGGGTGACCCTGAATGTCATGGTATGGCGGATCCATTTCGGCGAGGATGACCTGGCTCGCGTCCAGGTTAGCCCCACGCTCGGACCGCTGGCCGAGACGGTACTCGCGGTGGGCATGCTCCGGTGCACGCAGCGACCGCGGACCTTGCTCAGCGAATGGAGCGGCCAGGTCAGCGTGACACCACGGATGACGCCGCTGACCGCGCTGATCCCGCCCGGCTGCCGCGGCGTGGACCTGCCCACGCTCGTCGGTGAGACGGCGACCATCGAGCAGGGCCTCCAGGCGCTCCTCAAGGTGCCGCGCGAGCACCTGCTGGTGGAGATGGAGTACATCGACCGGCGGAACCGGCTGTCGCCGCTGGCGTGGGCGATGGCCGAGGCCGGCGGGCGGCCCGAGCTGGCCGAGGCCACCCGGGTTGCCTACCGCGAGCTGGTCCAGCCGTTCTGGCCACGCATCCGCACCCGCCTGCACGCCGAGCAGGCCGCCCGCCGCCGGAGGCTGGCCGACGGCGGTCCCGGCGCGCTGCTGGCCTCGCTGCAGGGCCCGCGAATCCGCTGGCGGCCGCCGGTCCTGGAGATCCTGATGCCGGGCACGGTGGAGATGGAACTGGGCGGCCGGGGCATCGCGCTGGTTCCCTCGGTCTTCGTCGGCAGGGAACCCAGCCTGCACGAGAACCCGAACCACGAGGACGAGATGCCCCGGCTGATCCTGCCGGCCGAGGACGCGCGCAGCGCGCGCCTGTGGGCGCCCTCGCGATCGCGCGGATCGGCGCTGGCCGCGCTGGTTGGGCGGAACCGGGCGGCGGTACTGCAGAGTGTCTCGGACGGGTGCACCACCACCGAACTGGCCCGCCGGGTAGGCATCTCGCTCGCCGCGGCCAGCCAGCACGCCTCGGTGCTGCGCGGGGCCGGTCTCATCGCCACCCGCCGTCAGGGCAGCGCGGTGCTGCACGTGCTCACGCCGCTCGGCGCGGAACTGCTGCAGGCCAGTTAACAGGGTCGAGCCTGGCGCGGCACCGCCTCCGGGGCTCCGGCCTCGTCTGCACCGAAGTCTCGTCCGCGGAACCTCGCCAGGCCCGGAGTGGATCACCGGCTAAGGTTTCCGCCTCAAGCATCCCCGGCGGACCAGCCAGCGGCAAAGCCTTTCAACCATGCCTTAAACGTGCAGGTAAGACGGGATTGAGAGCCGACACAGAATCGCGTCAAGATCGGTAAACAACGGTCATCGCCGCGCTGTCCGGCCGGCACGCGCCGGCTTCCGCCGGGGGTTGACAACGGCATGCGCGTGGGGTTAGGTAAGGCTTACCTAAGCGGCGTGCGGCCTGCACGGCGGGACCAATTCGGAAGAGGGGGTCTACTGATGCTGCCCACGTTCGTGATCGGGCTGCGTGAAGGACTTGAAGCGGCCCTCATCGTGGGGATCATCGCCGCCTTCCTGGGCCAGCAGGGCCGGAAGGACGCGCTGCGCCAGGTCTGGATCGGCACCGCAGCGGCCGTCGCGATCTGCATCGGGGTGGCCATCGCGCTGCAGGTCATCTCCTCGGACCTGCCCCAGCGGCAGCAGGAGGGGCTCGAGACCGTCGTCGGCGCCCTCGCCATCGGCATGGTCACCTACATGATCCTCTTCATGCGCAAGCACGCCCGGAGCATGAAGAAGGACCTCCAGGGCGCGGCCGCCTCGGCCCTGGCCGAGGGGTCGAGCCGGGCCCTGGTGCTGATGGCGTTCCTGGCCGTACTGCGGGAGGGTTTCGAGACGGCCGTCTTCCTGCTGGCCACGTTCCACGCCTCCGGCGACGCCAGCACGTCGTGGCTGGGCGCGCTGCTCGGCATCGTGCTGGCGGCGGCGATCGGCTACGGCATCTACAAGGGCGGCGTGAAGCTGAACCTGGCCCGGTTCTTCAAGGTCACCGGCCTGGTCCTGGTGGTGGTGGCGGCGGGCCTGGTGATGACCGCCTTCCACACCGCCTATGAGGCGGGCTGGCTCACCGTCGGCCAGACCCAGGCCTTCGACTTGTCCTGGCTGGTCCGGCCGGGCACGCCGGTGTCGTCGCTGCTGACCGGGGTGCTGGGCATCCAGCCCTTCCCGGTGTGGATCGAGGTCATCGCCTGGGTCGCCTACCTGGTGCCGATGCTGCTCCTGGTGGCCTGGCCGTCCGGTCCGGCGAAAAAGCCGCGAGAGGCCGCCCCCGCTCCTGCCGTCGTCGGGCAATCCGCCCAGCAGTAGCCGCGGGGTACGCCCTCGCACCCTGTCTTCAATTTCGCAGTCAAGCGTTGTCCAACTGAGCGTGAGGAGCCCTCGATCGTGAGCAGTGACGGTATGCGGACCAGACGCCGTGGCGCGGCGGCGGCGATAGTCGCCGCGAGCCTCGCGCTGGTGGCGTCGGGATGCTCAAGTTCGGGTTCGAGCGCGAAGGGATCGACCGGGGCCGCCGCCGCGAGCGGGGACAAGGCGAGCATGGTCAAGATCAGCCTGACGTCGGACGGCTGCGAGCCCAGGCCGGCCAAGGTTCCGGCCGGGACGGTCGAGTTCGACGTGACCAACTCCGGGGCCGGCTCGGTGTCAGAGGCCGAACTGCGCACCTCGGACAAGGCCCACATCCTGGGCGAGCAGGAGAACCTTACGCCCGGGCTCTCCGGCGGCTTCTCGCTCACCGTGCAGCCGGGCACGTACACGATCAACTGCCCCGGCGCGTCGCAGCCGGACTGGACGTTTACCGTCACCGGGCAGGCCACCGGCCCGTCCTGGGAGAGCAACCCCCAGCTCGTGACGGCCGTGCAGGGCTACGCCGGTTACGTCAAGCAGAACACCGCGGACCTGGTCAGCCACACCCAGAAGTTCTGCCAGGCGATCGACGCGAAGGACATGAACCAGGCCAAGGTGCTCTACCCGCAGGCCCGGGTCTACTACGAGCGGATCGAGCCGGTGGCCGAGGTCTGGGGCAGCCTGGACACCAGCATCGACGGCAGGTGGGAGAACCCGGTCGCGGTGAAATCCCAGTTCACTGGCTTCCACCGGCTCGAGCAGATGCTCTGGCAGGACAACAGCCTGAACAGCGCGTCGGCGATGTGCGCGGGGCTGGTCACGAACGAGCAGCAGCTTCTGACGCTGGTGAGCAAGGCTCAGTACAACCCGCTGGAGATGGCCGCCGGGGCCACCGACCTGATCAACGAGGCGGGTACAGCGAAGATCAGCGGCGAGGAGGAGCGTTACTCCAACACCGACCTGCCCGTCTTCGCGGCCAACGTGGAGGCGTCCATGAAGGTCGTCACGCTGCTGCGGCCCTACCTGCAGGGCAAGGATGCCGGCGTGGTGCCGCTGATCCAGCAGCGGGAGGCCGCGGTGGACAACCTGCTGACGCACTTCAAGGCCACGCCCGGTTACGACCAGACCAGCTACGTCGAGTACACCACCGTGACGAAGTCCGATCGCCGGCAGCTCTCGACCGCCGTGAACGCCCTGGCCGAGGCCATGTCGAAGATGTCCTCTCAGGTAAGCGGCTGAAGGGAGAAACCCATGACATCCCGGGACGGCGGGCCAGTCATGGATCCGGCGCGGGTCGAGCCTGCTGACGACCCGGCCGGTCCGGCCGGGCCGTCACGGCGGCGCCTGCTGACCGGGGCCGGGCTGTTCGGAGCCGGGGCGGTGGCGGGCGGCCTGACCGGGTACTTCACCAGTTCGGCGACCGAGTCGTCCGGTGCGGGCGATACCAGCCTGGGCCAGCAGACGATCCCGTTCTACGGCGCGCACCAGGCCGGCATCATCACCCCGGCCCAGGACCGGCTGGCGTTCAGCACGATGAACGTCGTCTCCGGTACCTCCCGCGCGGACCTGCGCGACCTGCTGCGGGTGTGGACGGGCGCGGCGGCGCGGATGGCCGCGGGCCAGCTGGTCGGCGAGGAGAGCGATCCCAGCGCGCCGCCGGTGGACACCGGCGAGGCCGTCGGCTCACCGGTGTCCCGGCTGACCGTCACGATCGGCTACGGACCCGGGCTGTTCGACGACCGGTTCGGCCTGGCCGCGCGCAAGCCGGCCGCGCTGACCGACCTGCCGCCGCTGCCGAACGAGAACCTCGACCCCGACTACACCGGCGGCGACCTGTGCGTCCAGGCCTGCGCCGACAACCCGCTGGTCGCCTTCCACGCGGTGCGGAACCTGGCCAGGATCGGCATGGGCGTCGTCACGCACAACTGGATGGAACTCGGCTTCGGCCGGACCTCCACCACCTCGACGGCGCAGGCCACCCCGCGCAACCTGCTCGGCTTCAAGGACGGCACCCGCAACATCAAGGCCGAGCAGACCGAGCTGCTGAACCAGCACGTGTGGGTTGGCCAGGAGACGGACCAGCCCTGGCTGCGCGGCGGCAGCTACATGGTGACCCGCAAGATCCGGATGTTCGTGGAGAACTGGGACCGCGACTACCTCCGGGACCAGGAGAACGTCATCGGCCGGGCCAAGGTGTCCGGGGCCCCGCTGTCCGGCGGCGCGGAGTTCAGCACGCCCGACTTCGCCAAGGCGGGCGGCGACGGGCAGCCCGCCATCCCCGCCGACGCCCACATCCGGCTGGCCAGCCCCGAGCACAACGGCGGAATCCATATCCTGCGCCGCGGCTACTCCTTCACCGACGGCATCGACCCGCAGGCCGGGACCCTGCTCGGCGGCCTGTTCTTCATCGCGTTCATGAAGAACCCATCCCAGTTCGTCAAGCTCCAGACGGCGCTGGCGGGCGACGCCCTGAACGAGTACATCCACCACACCGGCAGCGCCGTGTTCGCCGTCCCGCCCGGCCTGCGACCCGGCCAGCATTACGGTGATGCCCTGTTCACCTGAGACCCTTAGAACTGCGGCGGGACCGGCCGGGATAGCACACGCCCCGCCCGTTCGGCCGGAATAGCGCGGCTTCGGCGGCTGCTGTTATTATTCGCCGGCCCTCCCCCGCGCCGCCTCGCCGCGGGCACTCTCCGGGCACGGCATCATGGAACCGCTATGACGCTTATTGACCTGCTGCCCGCCACGCCCGAACCCGACGCCGTCTTCGACGCCTTCGCCGGGTGGTCCAAGCGACGCGGGCTGGCGCTGTACCCGCACCAGGAGGAAGCGCTCATCGAGATCGTCTCGGGGGCGAACGTCATCCTGTCCACCCCGACCGGGTCCGGCAAGAGCCTGGTCGCCATGGGCGCTCACTTCACCGCGCTCGCGGACGGGCGGCGCACGTTCTACACCGCGCCGATCAAGGCGCTGGTGTCGGAGAAGTTCTTTGACCTGTGCGCCGCGTTCGGCCCGGCCGAGGTCGGCATGATGACCGGGGACGCCAGCGTCAACGCGGAAGCGCCGATCATCTGCTGCACCGCGGAGGTGCTGGCGAACATCGCGCTGCGGGACGGCGCCGCCGCCGACGTGGGCCAGGTAGTGATGGACGAGTTCCACTTCTACGCCGACCCCGACCGCGGCTGGGCCTGGCAGGTGCCCCTGCTCGAGCTGCCCCGGGCGCAGTTCGTGCTGATGTCGGCCACCCTCGGCGACGTGACCAGGTTCGAGACCGACCTGACCTGGCGCACCGGCCGGCCTACCGCGGTGATCCATTCGGCCGAGCGGCCGGTGCCGCTGGTCTTCTCGTTCGTCATCGAGCCGCTGCACGAGACGCTGAAGGAACTGCTGTCTACGAATCAGGCGCCGGTCTACGTGGTGCACTTCACCCAGGCGGCCGCGCTGGAGCAGGCGCAGGCGCTGATGAGCGTGAACGTCTGCAGCCGGGCCGAGAAGGACGCCATCGCCGACATGATCGGCAACTTCCGGTTCTCGGCCGGCTTCGGCAAGACCCTGTCCCGGCTGGTGCGGCACGGCATCGGCGTGCACCACGCCGGCATGCTGCCCAGATACCGGCGGCTGGTCGAGACGCTGACCCAGGCCGGGCTGCTCAAGGTCATCTGCGGCACCGACACCCTCGGCGTGGGCATCAACGTGCCGATCCGCACCGTCCTGTTCACCGCCTTGTCCAAGTACGACGGGAAAAAGACGCGGTTGCTGCAGGCGCGCGAGTTTCACCAGATCGCCGGGCGGGCGGGCCGGGCCGGGTTCGATGTTTCCGGGCGGGTCGTCGTACAGGCCCCCGAGCACGTGGTGGAGAACGAGAAGGCCCTGGCCAAGGCGGGCGACGACCCGAAGGCGCGGCGCAAGGTGGTCCGCAAGAAGCCACCCGAGGGCTTCGTGTCGTGGGGTCGTCCGACGTTCGAGAGACTCGTCGCGGCCGACCCCGAGCCGCTGACCTCGAGCTTCAAGGTCACCCACGCCATGGTGCTGAACGTCATCGCCCGGCCGGGCGACGCGTTCGCGGCCATGCGCCACCTGCTGACGGACAACCACGAGGACCGTTCGGCCCAGCGGCGGCACATCCACCAGGCCATCGCGGTCTACCGCGCCCTGCTGGCCGGCGGGGTGGTCGAACGGCTTGATTCGCCGGACGCCGAGGGACGGCTGGTGCGGCTGACCGTGGACCTGCAGCTCGACTTCGCGCTCAACCAGCCGCTGTCGCCGTTCGCGCTGGCCGCCATCGAGTTGCTGGACCGGGAGTCGCCGTCCTACCCGCTGGACGTGCTGTCGGTGATCGAGTCGACCCTGGAGAACCCGCGGCAGGTGCTGTCCGCCCAGCAGTTCCGGGCGCGCGGCGAGGCGGTGGCCCAGATGAAGGCGGACGGCGTCGGGTACGAGGAGCGGCTCGAGCTGCTGGACGACGTGACGTACCCCAAGCCGCTGGCGGACCTGCTCGACGGGGCCTACGAGATCTACCGGCGCGGCCACCCGTGGGTCGCCGACTACGAGGTGCGGCCGAAGGCAGTGGTCCGCGACATGTACGAGCGGGCGCTGACCTTCGCCGAGTACGTCGCGTTCTACGGGCTGTCCCGGTCCGAGGGCCTGGTGCTGCGCTACCTGGCGGACGCGTACAAGGCGCTGCGGCAGACGGTGCCGGACGAGGCCAAGACCGAGGACCTGACCGACCTGATCGAGTGGCTGGGCGAGATCGTCCGGCAGGTCGACTCCAGCCTGATCGACGAGTGGGAGCGGCTGCGCAACCCGCTGGATGACGGCTCTGAGCTGTCGCGGGACGAGCGGCCCGCCACGGTCACGTCCAACGTGCGGGCGTTCCGGGTGCTGGTGCGCAACGCGCTGTTCCACCGGGTGCGGCTGGCGGCCCTCGAGCACTACGAGGAGCTCGGCGCGCTGGATTCGGACTGTGGATGGGACGCTGCGGCGTGGGAGGACGCCCTGGAGGGCTATTTCGATGTGCACGACGAGATCGGCACCGGCTCGGACGCGCGCGGCCCCGCCTTGCTGATGATCGACGCTGGCCAGCCGGGCCAGTGGGCCGTCCGGCAGATATTCGACGACCCGGCGGGCCACCACGACTGGGGCATCAGCGCGGTCGTCGACCTGGACGCGTCGGACGAGGCCGGTTCGGCCGTGCTGCGCATCACCGACGTGGGGCAGCTGTCGGGTTTCTAGTGCCATGGCAAATTACGTTGGCGCCGGTCTCGGCCGCGTGACGTGGTGGCTGGCCTGAGTCCTGGCCGCGGCCGGATGCCGTGCTGTCCCCGGCGGGCGCACTGGCCTCACCGGTCACAGGGCGCTGTACCGCGCAACCACAGCGATGTGGCATTGCCGTGGTCCTGACCACGGCGATGTCACATCATCGTGGTTAATCCGGGCGGCCGGGGCGGCCTGGCGCGGGAATCGTGAGTACTGCGGGACGCCCGGGGCGTGGGGTGCGGAGCCGCGCGGGCAGACTTTATCTGATGCGGCACTAGCTCGCGCGTTCTAGCCGAAATCGGGCAGGACGAGCGAGCCGTCCGGCCCGAGGGTGAAGCCGGGGTTCCAGGCGATCTCCCAGACGTGGCCGTCCGGGTCGCGGAAGCAGCCGGCGTAGCCGCCGTAGAAGGTCTCCCGGGCTGGCTGCGTGATCTCGGCCCCCGCGGCGGCCGCGTCGGCTAGCAGCGCGTCGACCTCGGCCCGCGACCGGAGGTTGTGCGCCAGGACGACGCCGTCGAAACCGCCGGCGCCGGTGTCGGCCAGGCCGCTGTCCTCGGCGAGCTTGGCGCGCCCCCACAGGATCACGGCCATGGTTCCGGCCTGGAAGAAGACGGTCTCCTCCATCTCCTGGCCGTGCCAGCCGAGGCGTTCGTAGAACGTCCGGGCCAGGCTGACGTCGGCGACGCCGAGCGTAATGATGCTGATGCGTTGCTCCACGCCAGCAACCTAGCCGACGCCACCGACATTAGCGCGGCGGGTGGCTCACCTGATGTAGGTGTAGTCGTCCCGGTCCAGCTGGAAGACCTGCGAGTTGTGCTCGGTGGTGTCGTGCTCGGTGAAGTCGTGCTCGGTGATCATGCCGCGGACCACGCCACGCAGGTGGCGCACGCCGGTCACGCTGGCCAGCACGACGGCGGCCGTCGCGGCCAGGATCGAGCCGCCGAACAGGGCCAGCCCGCCGATGACGTGCCCGAGCAGCATCATGATGACCCCGGCGACAAACGCGATCGGGACCGCCGCCACCAGCGCGAACGCGAGCAGCGCCAGCGCGATCACTACTTTGGACGACATGTTCGGCCTTCGCGCCGCGTACCAACCGGCCATTGTGCCCACCCTTTCGAGGACCCCGTAACTGAACTTACGATATGTCGCGTTCTTGTTCCGCGCAAATGACCGTCTCGCCCTGGTTCCGGTCAGCAGATCGCCTGGGCGAGCAAGGCGGCGGCCGCGAGCAGGTCCGATTCGCTCGGGAGGGCGAAGCCGAGGAGTAGCGCCGGAGGGGACGGCGCGTACGTGGTGCAGTGGCGGTGCAGCTCATGCAGGCCGACGCCGGAGCCCCGGGCCCGCCTCGCCGTCTCGTGCTCGTTCGCGTCCTCTGGGAGCCACGCGAGCAGGTGCAGTCCGGCCTCGGTGCCGCTGACGCGGACCTCGGGCAGGTGCTTGCCGAGCTCGCCGACCAGCAGGTTCCGCTTGGCGCGGTAGCGCCGGCGCATGGAGCGCAGGTGGCGTTCCAGCGCGGCGTCCTCGATGAACGATGCCAGGGCCACCTGGTCCAGGGTGGGCGGCGTTACCCCGGTGACCAGCAGCACGTCCTCGACGTCGTCGATCAGGTGCGACGGGGGGACGACCCAGGCCAGGCGGAGCGCGGGCGCCAGCGTCTTGCTGGCGGTGCCGACGAACGCGACCAGGTCCGGGGCCAGGCCCTGGAGCGAGGCCACCGGATCCCGGCCGAACCGGTACTCCACGTCGTAGTCGTCCTCGACGATCAGCGCGCCGCGGTCTCGCGCCCAGGCGATCAGCGCGCCGCGACGTTCGGCCGTCATGACCACCCCGGTCGGGTAGTGGTGGGCTGGCGTCATCACCACGGCGTCGACATCGGCCGCGGCGAGCTCGGACACCACCATGCCGTCGGCGTCCACCCGGATCGGAACGGCCTCAAGCCTGGCCGCTTCGGCGGTGTACCGCTGCCAGCGCCAGCCGGGGTCCTCGACCGCCACCCGGCGGCCGCCACGTTTGCGGAGCACGTGCCAGAGCACGGTCAGCGCCTGGGAGGCGGCGCAGCAGACGACCACATGCTCGGGGTCAACGACCACGCCGCGTACGCGAGCCAGGTATCCGGCGAGGGCGTTCCTGAGCTCGGGGACACCGCGGTGGTCGGCGTAGGTCAGCCGGCTGTCCGGCAGCTCGCGCAGGGCACGGAGCAGAGCCGCCTTCCACGCGGCGCGCGGGAAGGCGTGGAAGTCGGCCTGCCCGGGCCGTAGCTCGTAGCGGTAGGCATTCGGCGCCGGCAGCTGCCGCCGGGCCGGCGGTCGGCCTGACGCCGCCGTGGCGGCGACGCGGGTGCCGGAGCCTCGCCGGGCTGACAGGTAACCCTCGGTGGTCAGCTGAGCGTAGCTGTCCACCACCACCCCGCGGGACACGCTCAGCTGCTCGGCCAGATCCCGGCTCGGCGGCAGCGCCGATCCCGGCGGCAGCCGGCCGGACCGGATGGCCACCCGCAGCGCGTCCTCGAGCTGGCGGCGGAGCGAGACGCCGTCCCGGAATTCCATCTCCAGGTCCACGGCCCCGACGCTACCCCCGTTCCGGCGGCACGACACGATTGGCCCCACATCTATGCCGGCGATTGGACCAGTCCCCAAGACCACTTGCCGGTTAGGCTGGCCAGCACCGGGCGGTCACACGGACCGGGGGCTGACGCCCGGTGACGGTGTGCTCGGTGTCTGGGCGGCGCGGGAGTTCCGGTACGGGGGCGAGCACACCGTCCTCCGCCCCAGAGCCGGGGAAAGACGCTGGGAGGATCCGGTGAAGCTGGTCACGCATACGTTCCTGACGCTCGATGGGGTCATGCAGGGTCCGGGCGGGGCCGAGGAGGACCCCAGCGGGGGGTTCGGCCACGGCGGGTGGCTGGTCCCGTTCTCGGACGCCGACATGGGCGTGATCGTGGAGAGCTGGTTCGCCCGGACCGAGGCGATCCTGCTCGGCCGCAACACCTACGAGACCATGCGCGCCTACTGGAGCCAGGTCACCGACCCGGCCAACAGCGCCGCGGCCAGGCTGAACCACGGCCGCAAGTACGTCGTGTCGAACACGCTGACCCGCGCCGACTGGGGTGACACCACGGTTCTGCGCGGTGACGCCGTCGGCCAGGTCGCCGACATCAAGAAGGGTGGACGTGGGGAGCTGCAGGTGCACGGCAGCGCGCGGCTGGCCCAGGCGCTGCACGTCGCGGGCCTGATCGACGAGTACCGGCTGCTGACGTTCCCGGTCACCGTCGGCGCCGGCAAGGCGCTGTTCACCGACGCCGCGCCGCCCCGGGAGTACAACCTGCTCGAATCCCGCACCACCAGGGCTGGCGCCGTGTACCAGGTACTGGCCCCGAAAGCCTTCGAGGCGGGCGGCCTGACCGTGCAAGATGGCAGGGAAGCCGCCCGGTAACGGGCTGGTCAGCACGGGGCGGCCAGCATGGGCAGTCGACACCGGGTAGGCAACACGGGGTAGGCAAACAGGGAGGAAGAACCATAGGAGCGATCCGGGTACACGAGTTCATCAGCCTGGACAGCGTGATCGACACGCCGAGCTGGACCTTCCCGTTCGGGTTCGACCCGCGGATGGGCGAGGCCATCGGCCGGATCACGACGAGCAGCGATGGCATCTTGCTGGGCCGCACGACCTATGAGATGTTCGAGCCTGCCTGGTCACGGCGGACCACCGAGGAGGACCCTGGCGCCCCCTTCTTCAACGACACCAGCAAGTACGTCGTATCGTCCACGCTCACCACGGCGACGTGGCGGAACTCGGAGATCATCGGCGGGTATGACCCCAAAGCGGATCCAGCAGCTGAAGGCGGAGTCGGCGCAGGGCCTCTACGTGAGCGGCGGCGGGACCCTGGTCCGCGCCCTCATCGCCGACGGGCTGGTCGACGAGCTGCACCTGTTCGTGTATCCGGTCACCTGTTCGGCCGGGTCGCGGCTGTTCGACGAGAGCCTGCAGCCTGCCATGTGGAATCGCGCCGAGGCGGAGCTCTACGACAACGGCGTGACCTACCTGAAGCTGACCCCAGGGTCGTGAACACGGCCGCCGTCGCGCCCTTCGCCCGGCTCGGCGATGCACGAGGCTGAGGGCGTTCCGCTGCCGGGCGGGCGGATGACGAGCGGCCTCGTCCGCCACGGTGACCGGGTACGGCGGCCGACGGGTCCGTGGTCCCCTGCCGTCCACGAGTACCTGCGCCACCTGGCCTCGGCCGGATTCGAGGGCTCGCCGCGGGTGCTGGCGACCGGGGACGGGTGGGAGGAGCTGACCTACATCGAGGGCGAGGTGGCATTCGACCCGGACTGGCAGCCAGGCCGCGGGAACCGGCTCCCGCCGCAGGCCAGGACCGACCGCGCGCTGGCCGGGGCGGGCAGGCTGCTGCGCGCGCTGCACGACGCCGCCGCCGGGTTCGAGCCGGCCGTGACGACTTACCGGTTCCATCCGCACCCGCCGCTGCCCGGGGAGGTGGTCAGCCACGGCGACCTCGGCCCGTGGAACACCGTCTACCGGGACGGCGCACCGGTCGCGTTCATCGACTGGGACGGCGCCGAGCCGGTCGAGCCGGTGGCCGACCTGGCCGCAGCGGCGTGGGCGTTCGTGCCGCTCGCGCCGCCTGCCCAGCTGGCCCAGGCCGGCTTCGTCCCAGTGCCGGACCTGCCCGAACGACTCCGGCTTTTCGTGGACGCATACGGGCTGACCGACCGGGCGAGGATCGTGCCCGCGCTGCAGCGCTCTCCCCTGGCCTCCGCCGAGCGCGTCAGGTACGCACCGGTCGACGCCGCCGGGGCGGCGGCCTCGCTGGAGTTCCTGGCCGGCGAGCTGCGCTGGATCCACGGCATCTCCGCCGACCTGGCCCGCGCCCTGTGAGGCGCGGCTAGCGGCCGGGGGCCTCCAGGTTCAGGCGGCGCTGCTCGATAATCAGGCAGCGGTCTTCCACGTAGAGCAGCCCGGCGTCCTCGGCGATGGCCCGGGCCTCGGCCGAGGCGATGCCCAGCTGCAGCCACAGGGCGGTGGCGCCCGCCGCGACCGCCTGGCGGGCGATGTCCGGCGTCTGGCCGGACGGGCGGAACACGTCGACCAGGCCCACCGGCTCCGGCACGTCGGCGAGCGTCCGGTAGGCCGGCTCGCCGAGGAGCTGGTCGGCGTGCGGGTTGACCGGGATGATCCGCCAGCCGTGCCGCTGCATGTGGGCGGGCACCGAGTGCGCCGCCTTGTACGGCGCCCGGCTGGCGCCGACCACGGTAATGGTGTCGTAGCTGGTCAGGATGCTCTCGACGATGGCGTCTGTTCCGGTCACCCGGCCAGGTTAACGCGCGAGGCGGGAGCGGAGCAGGCGGGGAAGGACGGCCGGGCCTGTGACCGGACGGAACCTGACGGCCGCCGCGTGCAGGGCCGCTTCCTCGTCCTCGGTCAGCTCGATGTCGGCGGCGGCCACGTTGCTCTCCAGCTGGCCGACGCTGGAGGCGCCCGGTATGGCCACCACCGCGGGCCCGCGGATGACCCAGGCCAGGGCGATCTGGGCGGGTGTGGCGGCGTGCGCGTCCGCCACCTCGCGCAGGGTCGCGATCAGGTCGCCCGCCCGGTCGAGGTTCTCCGGCAGGAACAGCGGATTAGCGGCCCGGAGCCGGTTCGCCGGGCGGTGGTCCCGGTCGTACCGGCCGGAGAGCAGCCCCTGGGCCAGCGGGCTGTAGGCGATCACGAGGTGGCCGGTCGATTCGGCGAACGGGAGCAGGTCCCGCTCGGGCGAGCGGTCGACGAGGCTGTACCGGACCTGGTTGCTCAGCACCCGGGCCCCCAGGGCCTGCTCGGCGGCGCGCCAGCGGTCCAGCGAGTAGTTGCTGACGCCGACCTCGCCCACCAGCCCGACCCGCTGCAGCGCGCGCATGCCGCGCATGATCGTGCCGTCCCTGACCACCGGGTTGGGCTGGTGCACCTGGTACAGGTCGAGCCGACGGGTGCCGAGCCGGTTCGCGCTGGCCACCGCGCGCTGCTCGACGACCGGGGCGACCGGCAGCAGCGGGAAGATCTTCGTGGCCAGGAAGACCGAGTCCCTGTCGTCGCCGAGCGCCGCGCCGAGGATCCGCTCGCTGCGCCCCAACCCGTAGATCTCGGCGGTGTCGAACACGGTGACGCCGAGCTCCACTGCCCGGCGCACGATGGCGTGCGCCTCCTGCCCGGCGTAGCCCTGGCCGTAGCCCCACTCCCGGGAGCCGAACTGCCAGGTGCCCAGCCCGATCCGGGAAATCCTGGTGCTGGTCCCTGGATTCAGATAACGCATGCACCCAGTGTCCGCCTCAGCGGCCGGCCACTACCACCTGAGCCTGGCAATCTGGTCGTAGTCGGCCGAGGAGTAACCGACCAGCCCCTCGGACAGGGCGAAGATCCACTCCGCCACGCCCAGGGACAGCGCGAGGCGGCTGCACCGGGAGCAGAAGTGCGGCTCGTCCAGCCGGACCGAGTCATCCGCCTCGAGCCGCACGTAGATCAGCTTCGATCCCTGCAGCATCCGCCAGCCGTCACCCTCGCGGGCCAGGGTGATCGCCCGCTGCTCGGCGTGGGTCCGGCAGCGGTCGTGGTCCCCGGCCTCCCCGAACTTGCAGTAGCAGTGATCTTCCCCCGGGAACGGCACGCCGTTGGTCCCCCAGGCCAGTAGGCTCTCGTCCTTCACCAGGACGGCGGCGTACCTGGTTTGCGAGTGGGAATCCCTGGCCAGCTCCGCCGCCCGCTTGACCATCTGCTCCGCCACATGGCTGTCGTGACGTTTCAGCGGCCGCCACACCGGCCCGTGCCCTGGTTGCATGCCCACCACCTCTCGCAGCGAAGGCTATTCTCCGCGACTACCCGGCGTCCGGCCAGGGGGAGTCTGGCGTTTCCCGGCGAATCGTCAGGCGGAGTCGGCCGGCCACGCTCCGGGGACCTCGTACGCCTCGTGATCGCCCGGCCAGGGTGGCATCGTCACGCCCACCGCGGCCAGCGGCCCGCCGTCGTCGGCGCGGAACTGGAAGTGCGTGCCCGCCGGGATGGACAGGCAGGTGCCAGGCCGGAGCGGCACCGTCTCCTGCCGCTCCCCCTGGCGCCGCCACATCTGGCCGTGGCCGGACAGGACGTACCAGAGCTCGCCGACGGCGTGGTGGGCGACCGCCCGGGAGACCTGCCCGGCGGCCAGCCCGAAGTGGGCCATCGAGCCGCCGTCGAGCCGCAGCAGGATTCGCACCTGCGAGCCGTCCGGCGCGATCGCGACCGGTGCGTCCGGTAGCAGCATGGTGCCGAAATACTGGTCCACTCGTCGACCCTAGTAGGCTCCTACGCCACCAGGCACGAGATCATGGAGGACCGAGGTTGGCTGAGGTCCCGTTCCAGCACGTGGCCAGGCGGTTCGCGGAGCTGGTCTGCCCGCCGGAGGTCCGCGCCGGCCAGCGGGCGGACCGGGTGCTGGGCGAGCTCGGGCTGATGCTCGGCTCGCTGCCGCCCGCAGCCAGGAAGGCGCTGGCCGCGGCGCTGGTCCTGCTCGACCAGGGCGCACGACTGTACCCGCCGTCCCGGGGACGCCGGTTCGCCCGGCTCGGCGACGAGGTGGCCGACCGGTACGTCCGGGCGGTGCTGGCGCGGCGCGACCCGGCCGCCGAGCTCATCCGCAGGCTCAAGAGCGTGATCACCATGTGCTACTACGAGCTGCCCGAGGTGCAGCGGGAGATCGGCTACGACCCGGCCCCCTACATCGCGGCCGTGTCCCGGCGGCGGCTGGACTCCTACGGCGCGGACATCCGGGCGGGCGAGGCCGCGGTCACGGGCGCGCCGGAGCGGGGCACGCCGGAGCGGGGCGCGCCGGAGCGGGGCGCGCCGTGATCAGCGGGCTGGTCACGCAGGCCGACGTGGCGGACGCCCTGAGCCTCGACTGCGGGGCGGTGGTCGTCGGGTCGGGGGCGGGCGGGGCGACCGTGGCCGCGGAACTGGCCGAGGCCGGGGTGGACGTGGTCCTGCTGGAGGAGGGCGGCTATCACCCGACCGAATCGTTCACCGCCGGGACCGGGCGGGCGCTGCGCACGCTGTACCGCGACGGCGGGGGCGGGATGGCGATCGGCCGCCCGTCCGTGCTGTACGCCGAGGGCCGCTGCGTCGGCGGGTCGACCGTGGTGAACGGGGGCATGTCCTGGCGGACGCCGGCCCGCGTGCTCGGCCGGTGGGCCGAGCAGGAGGGCCTGCGGGCGATCGGCGAGCGTGACCTCGACCCCTACTTCGCCGCGATCGAGTCCAGGCTCTCGGTCGGCCTGCAGGACCCGGAGACGATCGGGCGAGACTCCGCGCTGTTTCAGGCCGGCGCGCAGGCCCTGGGCTGGGCCGTGGTGCCGAACCGGCGGAACCAGCTGCACTGCGCGGGCACCAGCAGCTGCAGCAGCGGCTGCCCGACCGGCGCGAAGCGGTCGATGCTGGTGACCAGCGTGCCCCGGGCGCTGGCCCGGGGTGCCCGGCTGTTCGCCGACTGCCGGGTGGACCGGGTCACCTCCTCGGGCGGCGCGGTGACCGGAGTGACCGGGCACTTTGTCCGCCCCGGCGGCCGCCGGGGGCCGGGCCTGACGGTGCGCGCCCGGGTCGTGGTGGTGGCCGGCGGCGCGATCCAGACGCCGGCCCTGCTCGCCCGGTCAGGCCTGCGGTCGGCGTCGGGCCGGCTCGGCCGGAACCTGTCGGTGCACCCGAACGCGGTGGTGACCGCGTTCTTCGACCAGGACGTGACCGGCTGGCAGGGCGTTCACCAGGCCTTCCAGGTGCGCGAGTTCCTCGACGAAGGGCTGCTGCTGACCGCGACCAACCTCACTCCCCCGATGCTGGCCGGGATCTTGCCGGCCTACGGCGCCGAACTCGGCGAGCTGATGGCCGACTACAACCGCATCGTCACCGCGGGACCGCTGGTCTCGGACACCGGGACGGGCCGGATCCGGTCGCTGCCTGGCCTCGGACCGCAGGTCTTCTACCAGCTCACCGACTATGACGCGGGACGCGTGGCGCGGGGCGTCGAGCTGACCGCCGAGGCGCTGTTCGAGGCGGGGGCCCGGCGGGTGCTGCTTCCCGTCGACGGCGCCCCGGTCGTCCGCGGCCCGGACGAGCTGCGCCGCCTGCTGGCCCGGCCGGTGCCGAAGCGGTCCCTCCAGCTCTACTCGATCCACCTGATGGGCACCGCGCGGATGAGCGAGGACCCGCGGCGCGGCGTGACCGGCAGCTTCGGTGAGTTCCACGGCGTACCCGGGCTGATCGTGGCCGACGCCAGCCTGTTCCCCGGCCCGATCGGCATCAACCCGATGGAGACGGTAATCGCGCTGGCCATGCGCAACGCCCGCCAGTTGGTCGAGCGCCGGGACAGCTACGGGCTCTAGGGGCTAGGCCCAGACCGCGACCGGGGCGCCCGGTGCATAAAGGTACCCCGCGGCGCTCTTGTCGGCATTCGGGTCCGTGGCCAGCTTGGAGTAGTCGATGGAGAACTCGAATTCCTTGCCGGTCGGGACGCGGTAGTAGGAGGGGGTCGACGGCTCGGGCACGCCGGGATCGGTGAACGACCCGTCCTGGAAGTGGAACTGCCTGGGGTTGACCACGAACCCGTTCGCCCCGCCCACGATGACCCAGGCGACGACGGCCCCGCCGGTCTGGTCGCCCTGGGTGCTGATCTCGGCGATGCGGGAACCTTCGGGCGTGGTGTACCAGGACAGCTGGTTCGGGTCGGTGCTGTCGGTGCCCTTGAGCCTGGCTTCCGGCGGGGCGATGCCCTTGACCGCGGCGAGCCGGGCGTTGCTCTCGTCGAGCAGGCAGGCCGCGGCGCTGATCCCGTCGATCGTGCCGCCGGTGTTGAAGGCGGCGGCGCACACGGACTGCCCGCCGCAGCTGCCCGGGGCGGGCTCGGCCCTGGCCGGGTGACCGGGGTCGAACGGCTCGACGATGCTGACGAACGAGGCGGCGGCGGCCGCCGAGGCGGTGCCGCTGGCGGCCGGGCCGGACGAGGCGGCGGTGCCGGGCGAGCTTGCCGGCCCGGAGGACCCGCAGCCCGCCAGCGTAACGGCTAGGACCGCGACGACAGCCAGCGCCACAGCCGGTGCCGAGAGCATCCCGCGCCGCGCGTGTCTCATCGGTTCGTTCAGGCCCACGAACACCCCGCCTTTCCCGCCACCCGCATTATTCGCAGCGATCGTAGCGGTGCCCGAGGCCTCCGGGGTGCGCTTCGGCGGGGCCGGACCATGATCGCGGGCAGTTTTGGCCGGATAGGCGCCAAGACTGCCCGCGATCATGAAAGCGGGCGGGGCGGGGTTGGGCGGGCGGGGCGGGGTGGGGGTGCGGGGGATGAGGAGGGCGTCGACGGCGACGGGGCCGGCGGGGGCGCAGATGAGGGGGTTGATGTCGAGGGCTTCCAGGGCGTCGCCCAGGTCGCAGGCCAGGCGGGACAGGCCGGCGATGGCGTCGGCGATCGCGCCGAGGTCGGCGGCGGGCTGGCCGCGGCTCCCGGCCAGTACCGGGGCGATCCGGAGCCTGCGCAGCGCCGCCAGGGCGGCAGACCGGGTGACCGGGGAGAGAAGCACGGCCCGTTCGGCCAAAATCTCGACCAGAACGCCGCCGGCCCCGACCACCAGGAGGGGACCGAGCGCGGGCTCCCGGACGATGCCCAGCGCCAGTTCGGTGCCTGGCGGCGCGGTCTCGCACACCACCACCCGCGGGCCCAGGCGGGCGGCCAGGTCGTCGTAGGCGGCGCCGGCCTCGGCCGGGCCGGCCAGGCCCAGCCGGACCCCGCCGACGTCGGACTTGTGCGCGATGCCGGGCTCGTCGGTCTTGACCACGACCGGGTAGCCGATCGCGCCGGCCGCCGCGAGGGCGGCATCGCGCGACGCGGCGGCCTCGGTGCGCACGGCCGGGATGCCGTACTCGCGCAGCAGGCCGAACAGCCCGGGTCCGCCGGCCGGGAGCGGGTCCTTCCCGGGGGCGCGTGCGGGTTCGCGGCCGGGCGGGGGTGACGGGCGGCCGGTGTGCTCGAGCAGGTGGCGCAGCGCGAGCAGGCCGGTGCGGGTGCCCTCGAGGACCGGGACCCCGGCCGCGCGCAGCCGGGCCGCCGCGGCCTGGTCGACGGCGGACGGCAGCCCGGCCAGCACCGCGACCGGCTTGGCCGTGCCCGCGGCCGCGGTGAGCACGGCCTCCGGGTAGGACTCGTCGCCATCGAACTCGGGCACCAGGTCGACGGCCAGCGCCTCCCACGCCCCGTCGGCCGCGGCCAGTGCGCCGGAGTGAGCCGAGACCAGCGCCTGGCCGGCCTGCGACGCGCCCACGCTGAGCAGCACGACCGGCACGTCCGCGGCCAGCGCGTCCGCCAGCACCGCGCGCAGCCCGGGCGCGTCCCTGATCGCCTCCAGGACCAGGGCGAGCACCTTGGTCTCGGCGAGCCCCAGCGCGTACCGCGCGTGGTCCGCGGCGGTGGTGACGAGCTCCTGGCCGGAGGAGACGGCCAGGCTGAAGCCGAAGCCACGGCGGGTCCGCAGCAGCGCGGAGAACACCGAACCCGAGTGGGTGACCAGCCCGACCGGCCCGGACGGCAGCGGGTCCGGCTCGACGTAGCCGATGGCCCGCAGGCCGCGGGCCACGTTCACGAACCCCATGCAGCCCGCGCCGCACAGCGCCAGGCCGGCCTCCCCCGCGATCGCGGCCAGCCGGGACCGTAGCCCGGTGCGGCCAGGGGGGTCGAAGGCGTTGCCGAAGATAACCGCCGAACGGGCCTGGCTTCGCGCCGCGGCGGACAGTTGCTGCTCGAGCGCGTGGTCAGGCACCGCGAGCAGGGCCAGGTCCACCGGTTCTGGCACCGCGGCCAGATCCGGCAGGCAGGGCGCGCCGTCTATGTCGGAGTACCGCGGGTTGACCAGGTAGGTGCGCGGGCGCGACGGGCTCCTGGCTACCTCGGCGATCATGCGCGCCGAGGCTGCCCGGGCGGGCGCTGGCTCCGACCAGCGCCACGCTCCGGGCCTCGAGCATCGCGGTGACCGCGGTACCTTCCTGCGTTGAGGCGGTCACTTCCGGCGGAGCGAGGCCCGGCGGTCGGCGATGGCGGCCCGGGCTGCCTGCATGCCGGGGATGCCGCAGACGCCGCCGCCGGCGTGGGTGGCCGAGCTGGCGTAGTACAGGCCGGGCACGGGGGTGCGGTAGTCGGCGAACCCGGGCGCGGGCCGCATGTGGAACAGCTGCTCCAGGGACAGCTCGCCGTGGAAGATGTTGCCGCCGATCAGGCCGTACTCGTGCTCCATCTGGTACGGGCCCACGATGTCGGTGTGGATGATCGAGCTCTTGAAGTTCGGCGCGACCTCGTTGTAGCAGTCGATCATCCGGTCGGCGTAGGCCTGCAGTCCCTCGGTGTGCGGCTCTTCGTTCCAGTCCGACGGCACCCACTGGGTGAACAGCGACATCATGTGGTACCCGTCCGGGACCAGCGTCTTGTCGAAGGCGGTCGGGATAACGCCGTCGCTGAACGGCCGCACGGCGGGCCTGCCTTCGCGCGCCTCGGTGAAGGCACGCTCGATGTACGGCATGGTGGGCGCCATCTCGACCGAACCCGTGTGGTGTTCCTGCAGGTTCGTGCCGGGATCGGCGGTGAAGTCGGGGAGTTCGGCCAGCGCCAGGTTGATCTTGACGACACCGCTGCGGGTCTTCCAGTGCTCGATGTCGGTCACGAAGTCGTCGGGCAGGTTCGCCCGGCCCACGTGGTCCAGGAACGCGGTGCGCGGGTGCAGGCTCGTGACGACGACCTTCGCGGTGATCCGCTGCCCGTTCTCCAGCTCGACGCCGCCGGCCCGGCCGTCTTTGAGCAGGAGCCTGGAGACCGGGGCACCGGTGCGGATCTCCGCGCCGGCCCGGCGGGCGGCGCTGGCGATGGCGTCCGCGACCGCGCCCATGCCGCCCTCCTGGAAGCCCCAGTTGCCCAGGTGACCGTCGCCCACGTCGCCGATGGAGTGGTGCGCCATTACGTAGGCGGTGCCGGGCTCAAAGGGACCGGCCCAGGTCCCGATCACGCCGTTGACCGCGAGCGCGCCCTTGACCTGCGGCGACTCGAACCAGTCGTCGAGCAGGTCGGCGATCGACATCGTCATCAGCCGGGTCACGTCGGCGATCGTGCGGACGTCCAGGCCGCGGTGTCGCCAGGCCAGCCGGAGGGTCTCGCTGAGGTCACGGGGTTTACGCGAGCCGAGGTTCGGCGGCACGGTGAGCAGCAGCGGGCCGAGCACTTCGGCCAGCCCGGCCAGCCAGGCGTCCCAGCGCGGCATGGCGTCGGCGTCCTTCTTCGACCACTTGGAGACCTCGTCGTGGTTCCGCTTGGCGTCGTCGGCGTAGAGCTTGATCGAGCCGCCCTCGGGAAAGGCCTGGTAGTACGGGCCCATCGGGTAGATCTTGTAGCCGTGCCGCTCCAGTTGCAGGTCGTTGATGATCGTCGGGGGTAGCAGCGACATCACGTAGGACAGCCGGGTCACCTTGAAATCCGGGGCGTCCGGCCAGGGAGCCTCGGTGGTCGCGGCGCCGCCGGTCTTCGGCCGCGCCTCGAGTACCAGCGTGCGCGCGCCCGAGCGGGCCAGGTACGTCGCGGCGACTAGGCCGTTGTGCCCGCCGCCGACGATGATCGCGTCGTAGTCCGCGGGGCCGGATGCCCCGGGTATTGTGGCTGCCTGCGCTGCCCTGGCTGCCTGCGCCGTCTTCACCGCCTTTCCCGCCATCGCCTTCGCCGCCTGGGTTGCCTTGGTTGCCATGAATCCGGGCCCTCCGAAAGATTGACTGAACATTCAGTCTAGAAGCTGCTACGATTACCGACAAGGCCGGCGACGCGGGATCGGTCCTGGATCGAGAGGCTGGAGCGAGGATCGGATGAAGCAGCGTGCGGGGGGCTCGCGCGAGGGAACGGGCTCGCGGGACGCGGCCGGGGAGCAGCGCCGCGAGCAGATGCTGCGGGCGGCGCTGGACGTCATCGTGGAGCGCGGCTACGCCGATACCAGGATCGCCGACGTGGCCGAGCGCACCGGCACGAGCCCGGCGCTGGTCATCTACTACTTCAAGACCCGCGACCAGCTGCTGACCGAGGCCATACGGTACTCCGAGGACACCTGGTACGCCGAGTACCTCCGGCGGCTGGAGACGATCCCGACCGCGGCCGGGCGGCTGACCGAGCTCATCGGGATGAACTGCCTGCCCGGCACCGACCCTGAACCGCACAGCTACTGGCTGCTCTGGCTGGATCTGTGGGCGCTGTCGCCGCGGAATGCCGGGGTGGCCGCGGTGCGGGAAAAGTCTGACGAGCGGTGGCGGGAGGCCATCCGCTCCATCGTGCTGGCCGGCCAGGAGGCCGGCGAGTTCTCACCGGTCGACGCGGACGACTTCACCATCACGCTGTCCGCCCTGCTCGACGGGCTGGCGGTACAAATCGCACTGGATGACCCGGTGGTGCCGCCGCAGCGCACGTACGATCTTGCGATGCGGTTCGCG
>WNGE01001261.1_pt1 | contig 32138 bp, 31 predicted proteins | sample 5400651 | NCBI WGS metagenome assembly WNGE01 (sample SAMN13153370, study PRJNA577476) | soil metagenome | isolation source: 60 cm soil or saprolite under grassland replicate 2 | place: USA:California | collected 2016-06-15
GCTCTTCTGGACGCACCTGGATCGGCTTCCCTCTGCGGACTCACGGTACCAGCTTCGAACCGATCTCTGCTTACTGATCACCTCCTCATTCTATCCCATTTTCATCCTCTTCTCTGGCTCGCAGAGCCATCGTGCTTCCTCTGAAAATCCCCTATCCGGTAGCCGCTTGTCATGGTTGGTAAATCTGGGCAGGATGCGCGGTATAGCTCAACTGTCCGGTCCCTGATAGAATGAATCTTCCGCATCTTCCGCGCTAAACGCTGCTAAAAAGCAAATTTGAATTCTTATAACCCGCTCTCGTGGTCGGTCTATTTGAACGACGTCCTCCAAGATGTCTCTCGAAGTACGAAAGATGCGGCAGAACCAAACAGGTTCTCCCGCACTTCCCGTGCTCAACTAGCCGCCGATTGAAGTACCCTTTGGCGTAAGAGCTCAAAGCTCCTTCGCTCGTACATTGATCCCTTGATATGCTTGAGCTTGTTGACAAATCCGATCAAATAGACACTCCACGAAGGCAAAAGAAGAGATTTCCACTAAAAGAAACTTCCTCACCCACCTATTGACACAGATAATTCCCGCATTTAGGGCGTTTCGTTTTTCTCCCTGCCTCGTTAATCTGAATGATAAAAGTCAACGCTCTCCGCAGTTTTGAGCATAGCGACATTCTTGCTATCGGTCAAGATGGTGGCCTTACGACCTTGTTCGAGAATATGAGCCGTCACAAAGCAGACCACGGCTTTGCCAAACCCCATCTTCCGAGAAGCAGGAGCAGTACTGACAGCTGCCACTTCCCAATGGGTCTGCATCGGAAGTAGAATCGGCAAGTTTCATGCGCACCAGTGGTAGGAATCATTGACATTTAACACTCTGTGCTATGCTTTCTGGACCCGATGGCTAACTCATCCTTGTACACTACAGATCACTCTTTTTAGATGCGCTCGATAATCGTCGCTATCCCCATGCCCCCACCGATACACAGGGTAATCAGCGCGGTAGAAAGATTACGTCGCTCAAGCTCGTCGAGAGCTGTACCTAGAAGCATCGCTCCAGTAGCCCCCAGCGGGTGACCCAGCGCAATCGCACCGCCATTGACATTCACTCTCGCGCGCGCGATCTCCAGGTTGCGCATAACTTGCAGAGGGACAACGGCAAACGCCTCGTTAATTTCCCACAGATCAATATCGTGTGGCGTCATCCCGGCCAGAGCCAGAGCCTTCTTGGAAGTTGGTGTCGGCGCAGTGAGCATAAGAATGGGATCGCTTCCGGCCGTAGCCATTGCTCGTACTCTGGCGCGTGGCTTGAGTCTGTGAGACTGGACATACTCCTCAGAGGCCAGGAGTACCGCTGCTGCTCCATCCACAATCCCACTCGAATTACCTGCGGTGTGAACATGGCAGATCTCATTCACTTGTGGGTAATGCCGGAGCGCGATCTGGTCTACCGTTTCACCATGAAAACCTGCGGGCACGGCACCAAGAGCGGCGAAAGCGGGTTCAAGCAGTGCCAGTCCCTCCAGCGTGGTATTCGAGCGTGGATACTCATCGTTTTCTAGAACCACCTGACCGGTTTCGGGATCGTGAACGGCAAACAGGCTTTGCTTGAAGCGGTTCTCTTGCTGAGCCTTGGCGGCACATTGCTGAGATTCTAACGCAAAGCGATCAACATCCAGGCGACTGAAACCTTCCAGGGTGGCGATCAGATCGGCACCGATACCCTGCGGGACCTGGAAAAGGCGTTTGCGAAGGTGCAAATTTTTGCCATCAAGTTCTGCATTGTCCGATCCCATTGGGACGCGTGACATGCTTTCGACACCGCCACCTATCACCAGGTGTTGCATCCCGGTCATCACGCTCATAGCAGCAAAGTTTACCGCCTGCAAGCCTGAGCCGCAAAAGCGATTGAGCGCCACACCAGTAACTTCTATCGGCCAATCTGCCGCCAGCACAGCGTTGCGGGCAATATTTGCTCCCTGTTCATGCACCTGAGTTACACAGCCCGCGACTACATCCTCGACATCGTGCTTATCGATGCCAGTACGCTCGGCCAGCTGGTTCAGGGTTTGCGCCAGCAATTCCTGGGGATGGATGCCGGTAAGTGCTCCTTTGCCCGGCTTCCCGCGACCGCGCGAGGTACGTACTGCATCAAGAATATAGGCCGTTGTCATTCTTTTTCTCCTCAAGAGGACGCTCATTCAGTCCTCGCTCGATCTATCTCAGTAATTTCTCGCTCAAGAGATTGCCGGGTGATTTTTTCTGTTGTTTCTTGTTCAGCCCCGATTACTCAACAGTTCGTATTGTTTGCGCAATACTTTCTTGTCGAACTTACCCACACCGGTCTTGGGAATAGCATCGATAAAGATGACATCGTCAGGCAACCACCATTTGGCCACGCGTGGACGCAGGTACTCAATGATCTCGGCTTTGTCCACTTGACCAACATACGGGGGCTTGACCACCACACAGGCGAGAGGGCGCTCAGACCATTTAGGATGCGGAATGCCCACGACGCAGGCTTCCAACACCTTCGGATGGCCCATGATCAGACCCTCCAGTTCTACCGACGAAATCCACTCCCCGCCGGACTTCACCAGATCCTTCGTGCGATCCACCAGTTGCAGACAGCCATCGGCATCTACCACAGCCACATCGCCGGTGCGCAGCCAACCGTCGGCGAATTTGGCACTGGACTCACTGTCGTTGTGGTAGGCGCGCGCGATCCAGGGCACTTCCTGGCCACTCTCCATATCGATCACACGGAACTCAACCCCAGGCAGCGCCGTTCCCTGGCGTGCGCGGATACGGAATTGTTCTTCCGCTGGGAGGTTCAGTTGATGACTTCGCAGCTTACAGAGCGTTGCTAATGGAGACGTTTCGGTCATGCCCCACGCTTGCACGAGATTGATGTTTTTGGCCCCCAGGTTCTCAATCAAGGATTGCGGGACGGCGGACCCCCCACAGATAATCATGCGCAGAGCCGAGAAATCGAATGACTCGCGCTCCAACAAGCCAAGCAGGCCAATCCAGAGCGTGGGCACGCCCCCGGCCAGCGTGACACGTTCCTCGGACATCAAACGAGCGGTGTTCTGAGGATCCATAAAACGGCCAGGGAACACTAACTTAGCCCCCATCATTGCACACGCGTGCGCGAGGCCCCAGGCGTTGGCATGGAACATCGGCACCATCGGCAGCACAGTATCTTGTTCAGAGAGTCCCATTCCATCGGCCAGTCCCACCGCCATCGAGTGGAGGAAGGTCGAGCGGTGGCTGTAGACGACCCCTTTGGGGTTGCCAGTCGTACCAGAGGTATAGCACATTGCGGCAGCCGCGCTCTCAGCGAGTTCAGGCCAGGTATATTGCGCAGGCTGGCTGCCGATGAAGGTTTCGTAATCGACGGAGGGTTGAAGTTTGCCCGTGGCATTGGGAGCCTCGCCCATAATGACATAGAGCTTCACCGAAGGCAACTGCTCAGCCACACCCTCCAGTAGCGGCACCAGATCACCATCGACAAAGATCATCTTGTCCTGGGCATCGTTAACGATAAAGGCGAGTTGCTCAGCGAACAGACGCAAGTTGAGCGTGTGTAAGACCGCTCCCAGACAAGGAATGGCAAAATACAACTCCAGATGACGATACGTGTTCCAGCCGAGGGTTGCGATGCGGTCGCCTGGCTGTGCGCCTACCTGATGCAGCGCATTGGCCAGGCGCATCACGCGCTTGCCCCACTCGGCGTAGGTGTAGCGGTGTTTGCCCTCTGCGGTCAGCGTGACCACTTCTTTGCGGGCAAACAGGTGTACAGCTCGATTGAAGGCGTGCTGCAAGGTCAGAGGGTAATCCATCATTAAGCTTTCCATCTTGTGTAGCTCCTTTGCGGTATGGAATACGGCGGGTGACCGACGATATCCATCAAACTCGATAAACTTGTCCGTTTTCAGTGTTGACCTCTTTCACCAGATCGAGCAGTTGACCCAGCGTGTTGAGGCGCGCATCGAGTGTTTGCCCGGTTGGGAAAACACTGAGAGTAGTCACACCAGCTCGCTGGTGAACACGAAGCCGTTCACGTATCATCTCTTTGGTGCCGATCAGGTTGGTTTTGAGCACCAGCTCATCAGGGATCAGCGCGCTGGCGGCTTTCCTCTGACCTTGTAGCCAGAGATCCTGAACTTGCAAGGCCAGATCTGTGTAGCCTGCCCGCTGAAATACCTCGTTGTAGAAGTTGTGTTTGCGTGATCCCATCGCTCCCAGGTAGAACGCAAGCGGCACTTTGAGAGCGGGGATCAGATGCTCAACAGCATCAGAGAACGCCACGCTGCCAGCATGGACCTGCACATCCAGATTGGTAAGAGAGCGGCCAACCTTGCGTGCCCCTCTCTCAAGCGAGTCAAGAAAGATGTGCGCGTGCTCTGGAATGAACGACGTGCCAATCCATCCGTCTGCCAGTTCGCCTGTGAGTTCCAGGTTTTTCGGCCCCAACGTTGCTAGATAGATGGGAAGGTACGGTCGAGGCCGCGCATCTGCAATCAACGACTTGCCCTCTCCTCCCGGCAGTGGCAATTGATAAATCTCACCATGGTAGTTCAGACGCTCCCCGCGCGCGATCATGCGCACAATGTCAATTACCTCGCGCGTGCGCTGCAACGGACGGGCAAAACGCACGCCATGCCAACCTTCCATGACCTGCGGCCCACTTACCCCTAGACCCAGGATAAAACGATCCTGCGAGAGCGCCGCCATAGTCAACGCAGTCATGGCAATCATAGCAGGCGTCCGAGCACCAATCTGCATAATGCCTGTTCCCAGTCGGATGCGACTGGTTCGCGCGGCGAGATACGCCAAGGGGGTGATCGCATCGTGGCCCCAGGCTTCAGCGGACCAGACGCTCTCAGCACCGAGACGCTCTGCCTCAACCACATAGATCATCTGGTTTTCCAGCTGGATCTCTTTGATATCGGCAGCATAGGGAGCACCGAGGCTAATAGCTACTTTCATCGTGTAATCCTTTCTTCAAGATAAAGGTCCTTCGGATCACCCAGGTTCATAGTGGCAACGCGCACCGCCTTCCCATTGCGAGCTGCGCGTACCATCCCAAGCGCCCAGTCGGCATGCATAGAGCAAATCTCCTGGAGGGTGAGAGCGCCTTCCGGGCGATACCAGTGCGAAATGCCTCGGCCCATTTCAATAAGCGCCATCGCCCCTAGTTTGACATCCTGGACCTGAAAAACTCCTGCGTCATTCCCCTGGGCAATGATCGCGCGCCAAACTGCCTCGTAACTGTCACGCAATTCAAGCGCCTGCTGGCGAGCCTCGCCGCTCAATGAACGCAACTCTGTGTTAATGACCAGCGACTCGAGCGCGTGCTCGCCATGAAACCACAGGTGCAGTTGCACCAGCAAGGCCAGTTTGCGTTCAGGCGCTTCATCGCTTGCACCGATACGGCGCGCAGAGTGGAGCAGTGCCTCATTTGCATCCCGTGTGATAGCGAGCAGCAGTGCCTCCTTTGTTCCTACATAGTAATACAGCCCTGCGACGGTCAGGCCAGCTTCTGCGGCAAGTTCGCGGGTACTGGTCGCTTGAAATCCTTTTTGAGCAAACAAACGCAGCGCTGCCGTCCGTATTCGCTCCTCTGTTTCATTCAATGGTTGCTGCTGGTTAGATGGTATCTGCATCATGATGTGGAGTCCCTTCCTCAGTTGAACGTGTTTTCTCCCCCAGTTTCTGGTTGAGAGAAGAAAAGCGTTCGGCCCGTCATTTTTGCTCAATTATAGCAAATCCCTCTTCTGCCTGCTGGAGTTCTTCACCATTTCTTTCCATTCAAAAAGGATTGACAAACGACTCAAATCTGATTATAGTATAACATAGCGAACGCTCACTAAGCAAGATCTTTGAGGAGAAAATAGACTATACGAGCTATCTCCCTTCCTTGCCAGGATGCGTCACCGTCTGCATGTACCAGAGAGGACGACGAGACATTCATGAGCATCATTGAAACACATGTCGATACAAACAGCCCGGATTTTCAAGAGAACGCATGCTCTTTCCAGCAACAACTCGCGGAATTGCACGAACGAGTGCAGCAAGTACGACAGGGGGGAGGTGTGGAAGCAATCGCCAAACACCGCAAGCGCAACAAGCTGCTGGCGCGTGAACGCATCGAGTTGCTGTGTGACCCAAATACGCCCTTTCTGGAACTGAGTCCCCTCGCAGCCTGGGATATGTATAAGAACGAGTCTCCTTCAGCCAGTATTGTAACGGGGATCGGCTTGGTCGAGGGCCAGGAATGTGTGATTATCGCAAACGACGCGACCGTCAAAGGTGGCACCTACTACCCGATGACGGTCAAGAAGCATCTGCGTGCCCAGGAGATCGCGGAGCAGAATCGCTTGCCCTGCATCTACCTAGTTGACTCTGGTGGCGGATTCTTGCCATTGCAGGCGGAGATCTTTCCCGACCGCGATCACTTTGGGCGCGCCTTCTATAACCAGGCGCGCATGTCGAGCCAGCGCATTACCCAGATTGCCGTTGTGATGGGTTCCTGCACAGCTGGCGGCGCGTACATTCCGGCCATGTGTGACGAGACGGTCATCGTGCAGGGCAACGGCACGATTTTCCTGGGCGGGCCGCCACTTGTCAAGGCAGCCACCGGCGAGGAGGTCGGTGCGGAAGAACTTGGTGGCGCGGATGTGCACTGCCATATCTCTGGCGTCACCGATCACTACGCGGTCAACGACCAGCATGCGCTCGCCATTTGCCGCAGCATCGTCGCCAATCTCAACCGGCGTCTCTATATCCCCTGGGAGATTCGCCCGCCGGAACCACCGCTTTACGACTCCAAAGAGCTGTATGGCATCGTCTCCAGGGATCGCCGCAAGAGCTATGATGTGCGCGAGGTCATCGCGCGGCTGGTCGATGGCAGCCGTTTCCACGAATTCAAGGCATTGTATGGCACGACTATCGTGTGTGGCTTTGCGCGTCTGATGGGCTACCCGGTCGGCATCATTGCCAACAACGGCATTCTCTTCTCCGAGAGCGCCCTCAAAGCCACACACTTCATGGAACTCTGCGGCCAGCGCCAAACACCCTTGATCTTCTTACAAAACATCACTGGCTTCATGGTCGGCAAACAATATGAAAACGGAGGCATTACCAAAGACGGAGCAAAGATGGTCATGGCGGTCTCCAATGTGCCCGTTCCGCGCTTCACGGTCATGATGGGCGGATCGTTCGGGGCGGGCAACTACGGCATGTGTGGGCGCTCCTACTCGCCCCGCCAGCTCTGGATGTGGCCCAACGCACGCATTTCAGTCATGGGTGGCGAGGAGGCTGCAAACGTGCTCGCCACGGTGCGCAAAGACAGCCTGGCCGCACGTGGCAAGACAATGACAGCCGAGGAGGAGGCCGCCTTTAAGCAGCCGATCCTGGACAAATATGCCTATGAGAGCAGCGCCTATTACAGCACGGCGCGCATGTGGGACGATGGCATTATCGACCCTGTTGATACGCGCAACGTGCTGGCCCTGGGCATCGCCGCGTCGTTGAACGCACCCTATCCCGACAATTCTTTTGGTGTATTCAGAATGTAGCTGTTCTTCTTCATTCTAGTCGATAAAAGCGGAGCTTATGTTTCAGAAAATAGTGATTGCAAACCGGGGAGAGATAGCCGTCCGTATCATGGCGACCTGCCGCGAGATGGGCATACGCACGGTAGCCGTGTATTCCGAAGCTGACCGCAACGCCCGGCATGTGCGTGTCGCTGACGAAGCTTACGCGGTCGGCCCCGCTCCCGCCGCGCAGAGCTATCTGCGCAGCGAGGCCATTCTCGATGTCGCACGGCGCAGCAGGGCCGAGGCTATCCATCCCGGCTATGGTTTTCTCTCCGAGAATGCCGCCTTCGCGGAAGCATGCGAGCAAGCTGGAATCGTCTTTATCGGCCCGTCTCCTGCGGCCATGCGCCTGATGGGGTCGAAGATCGCCGCCAAGCAGCTCGCGCAGTCCGTTGGTGCGCCGGTCGTGCCAGGCTATATGGGCGACAACCAGGAGGAGATATTCTTACAGCGCGAAGCCCAGCGCGTCGGTTTTCCCCTACTCATCAAGGCTTCGGCGGGCGGTGGTGGCAAAGGTATGCGCGAAGTGCATGATGAGAAGCTATTCCTGGAAGCACTGGCGGGGGCGAAACGCGAAGCGCTGGCCTCATTCGGTGATGATGCGATCTTCCTGGAACGCCTCATCGCGCGCCCACGCCACCTCGAGATCCAGGTGCTTGGTGATCGGCACGGCAATGTCATTCACCTGGGCGAGCGCGAATGCTCCATTCAGCGTCGTCATCAAAAGATCGTTGAGGAAAGCCCCTCAATCGCCCTGACACCTGAGCGGCGTGCAGAGATGAGCAGCGCCGCCGTGCGTATTGCCAAAGCTGCCCGATACTCCAACGCGGGTACGATTGAGTTCATCGTGGACGAAGATCGCCAGTTCTACTTCCTCGAGATGAACACGCGCTTGCAAGTGGAGCATCCCGTGACGGAGTCTGTCACCGGCCTTGATCTCGTGCGTCATCAAATCCTCATCGCGGCGGGTGAACCGCTCGCTATCGAGCAGCACCAGGTGAGCCTTCGCGGCCACACCATCGAGGTGCGCCTGTATGCGGAAGACCCGCAGCAAAGCTACCTGCCTTCGACAGGTGTCATTCAACGGTTCGTTGAGCCACAGGGGCCGGGCATTCGTGTCGATAGCGGTGTGGGAAGCGGCGATGAGATTAGCCAGTTCTATGATCCGATGATCGCCAAGTTGATTGTCTCCGCCGAAGACCGCCCGGCGGCCATTGCCCGGCTACGCTGCGCGCTTGAGCAGACTGCCATTTATGGTGTCACAACCAATATTTCCTTGCTACATGGCATCACCGAGCATCCCGCCTTCCAGGAAGGGCTGACGCACACAGGCTTTCTACGCCAGTACGGTTTCGAGGAGACGCAGCGGGATCAGCCGCTGCTACAGGAGGTGCTGCTCGCGGCAGCTTGCTTCGATCTTGCTCCCGAAGTCGAGGAGAAAGGACAGGATGGACTAACCTCGAAGGGGGCGACGGCCTTCGCCGTCTCGCCTCTCTATCCAGGCGGCAGAATGCCCATCAGTCCCTGGACATCGGGTGGTCCCTGGCGCATGGTGGGCGAGGCACGCTCGTTCACCTATCGCTACCAGGACAACGAGCACCGCATTGTTCTCTCTCCGCTCACCAGTGCGCGGGAAGCGACGTGGAACGCGCGCATCGATGGCGAAGCGGCGCTGACCATTACCTGCTCGATAGAGCAAGGGTGCCTGGTCCTGCTGCGGAGAGGCGTGGAGCAGCAGTGTCTATATGCCCAGCAGGAGAAGAGCGCAACGCTGGTCGTATACCGTGGGCAGAGCTATCGCCTGGCACACCGCCAGCCACCAGATGTGGAATCTGCCGCGCTCGGTGACCATGTGGCGCAGAAGCGGCAGGCGCTGATCGCACCGATGGCGGGAACCATCGTCAAGGTGTACGTGCAGGAAGGCGAGGAGGTGCAGGCACAGCAGACGCTTGTCATCCTGACTGCCATGAAGATGGAACATGCTGTCACCGCGCCGTACAACGGCAAGATCAAGCGCATCCACTCACGCGAGGGTGAAGTGGTCAAGGGCGGCGCTGTTCTCCTTGAAATGGAATAGGCAGTTTTTTATAGGTGAATCAAATTCTGTAGGCAGGTTCTATTAGACAGGTTCTTTGCCTGTGAATCGAATTCCAAAGGAGGATGTGATGGCAACAACGCACATGAATTCATCCACTGCCAGTACGCAGCAAGCCGAACGACGATGGAGTTACGCGAGCGGTACCAGCGAAATTCCTTTGCTTGGCCTGACGATCGGTGACTTGCTTGACCAGACCGTTGACCGTTATCCCGACAGGCTTGCCTGTATTGCACGTCACCAGGGTATTCGCTGGACGTACCGCGAATTCCAGGCGCAAATCAATCAGTGCGCGAAAGGGCTGATGCAGTTGGGTCTGCAAAAGGGCCAGCGCGCAGGAATATGGTCACCGAATCGCATCGAATGGGTGGTGACACAATTCGCCGCCGCTAAGATCGGGGTGATCCTGGTGAGTATCAATCCGGCATACCGTCTGCATGAACTTGAGTACGCGCTGACGCAATCGGGTTGTACTGCGGTGCTTATCGGGCCAGCGTTTAAAACGTCCAACTATACTCAGATGATAAACGACCTTGCCCCTGAACTGGCAATCTGCGAAGCTGGCGCATTAAAAGCGGCGCGCCTTCCGCAATTGACGACCATCATTCGATTTGGGGACGACAGGTGGCCCGGCATGTATACCTGGGGCGATCTGCTGAAGTTGGGCAACCAGGTGAGCGACGAGCAACTGGCAATGAGGCAACGTGAGCAGGAGTTCGATGACCCGGTCAGCATCATGTATACCAGTGGTACGACTGGCGCTCCGAAAGGGGCAACACTCAGCCACCATAATATGGTGAACAATGGCTATTTCACGGGACGTTTGCAAAAGTTTACCCACGAGGACAGGGTATGTATTCCTGTCCCCCTGTACCACATCTTCGGCACGGTCATTGCCAATCTAGGCTGCGTCACCCATGGTGCAACAATGATCTGCTCTTCCGAGGTATTTGAGCCACTGACGGTGTTGCAGACCGTACATGAGGAGAAGTGTACGGTCCTGATGGGCGTTCCAACCATGTTTATCGCTCTGCTGGATCACCCCGACTTCGCCAAATACGACTTGAGTACGCTGCGTACGGGCGTCATGGGTGGGGCTCCCTGCCCAGTCGAGGTGATGAAGAAAGTGAAAACCCTGATGCACATGGAGGAGATCACCATCTGCTTTGGCATGACCGAGACCAGTCCTGTCTCGACGCAGACGCACACCGATGCCCCGTTTGAGAAGCAGGTTGGGACGGTCGGCCAGGCACATCCACATGTGGAGATAAAAGTGATCGATCCGAATACGGGACAGGTCGTGCCGATTGGCGAACCTGGTGAAGTATGCACACGCGGCTACAGCGTCATGCTGGGCTATTGGGATAACCGGATTGCCACGATGGAGGCCATTGATCAGGCACGATGGATGCATACCGGTGATCAAGGTATGATGGATGCCGAGGGCTACCTCAATATCGTGGGTCGCATTAAGGATATGATCATTCGGGGAGGCGAGAATATCTATCCACGCGAGATCGAAGAACTCCTGTACACGCATCCAGGCGTGAGCGATGTGCAGGTCATTGGCGTTCCCGACGCCAAATATGGTGAGGAAGTGATGGCCTGGGTGAAGCTCAAGCCCGGCGTCTCCCTGACCGAGGAGGGCTTGAAAGCGTTCTGCAAGGGCAAGATTACCCATTTCAAAATTCCACGCTACTTCAAGTTCGTAGACGCCTTCCCCATGACGGTCACAGGCAAGATTCAGAAGTTTATCATGCGCAAACAGGCCATTGAAGAACTGGGGCTGCAGCAGGCCGCATCAATCAAGACCGCCTGAAAGCTTTTTCCTGAGCAAAGGAGAGATTCATGACACAAACCGATTTCCAGCACCTGTTGATTCATGAGAAGGACGGCGTCCTCACCATCACCATGAATCGACCGGAGGTGCTCAATACCTTCAACTTGACCCAGTACACTCATTTCTCTACAAGAAAGGCGCGTATCTATGGACTTTGAACTCTCCGAGGAGCACCAGTTTGCATATGAAAGCGCGCTGGGGTTCGGGCAGAAAGAGATTCGCCCACGTATCGCCGAGATGGAACGCGACGATGCTTTCCCCGCAGGGTTGTGGCACAAGCTGGGTGAGCAGGGCTTCACGGGCCTCGCCATCCCCGAAGCATACGGAGGCAGTGGCGGCGATATCATGATGGCAGCATTGGTGGCCAGCGCTCTTGGACGCGCCAGCATCTCCATTGCCATCTCCTATTTTGCCCACCTGAACCTGTGCGCCCACAATATCCTGCGTAACGGCACTGAACACCAGCACGCGAAATATCTGCCGGGGCTTGCCAGCGCCAGCACAATTGGCGCGCTGGCGCTGACCGAGCCGGACGCCGGCTCCGATGCCATGGGCATTCGTACGACGGCACGCCCGGTGGATGGAGGTTATCTCATCAACGGCTCTAAAGTTTTTATTACCAACGGGCCGATTGCCGACGTGATGGTAGTATATGCCAAAACGAACCTTAAGGCAGGCAGTCGGGGTATCACGGCCTTCATTTTCGAGACGAAGACGCCCGGTTTCCAGGTAGCACGCAAGTTGTCGAAAGTCGGGTTGCATGGTTCACCAACCGGCGAACTGGTCTTCGAGGATGCCTTTGTGCCAGAGGCGAATGTGCTGGGCAAGGTGAACGAGGGCTACAAGATCGTCATGAGCGGGCTGGATATCGAGCGCGCCTTCTACGCCGTCATCGGCGCCGGCACCATCGAAGAGGCCCTGCATCTCTCACTCAAGTATGCACAGGAGCGGGAGCAGTTTGGTCAGCCCATCGCAAGTTTTCAGCTTATCCAGGCCAAGATAGCTGATATGTACACTGACCTGGAGGCAGCGCGGCAGGTGGCGCACCGAGCCATCTGGTTGGCGCAGCAAGAAATTCGTGTCAGTAAGGAGACTGCGGCCGCACTGCTGTTTGTGAGCCGTGCGGCCTCACGTGCCGCAAACGAGGCGCTGCAAATTCACGGCGGCTGGGGCTACCTGACCGACTTCGACGTGGAACGCCTGTGGCGTGATGCGCGTCTGGGAGAAATTGGTGCGGGTACCAATGAGATTCGCCAGTTGCTGATTGCTCACGAACTGCTGGGTATGAGAGGGTAGGGCTATGAAGTCTCTTCGTATTGCCGCAGGTCTTGGCTTCTATGGGGATTCTTGGCAGCCCATCAAGGCTAGCATCGAGCGCGGCAACGTACAGTATGTCTGCTCGGATCATCTGGCCGAACTGACGCTAGCGATCCTGCAAAAGAACCGCCAGCGCGACCCTACCCTGGGCTACACCCAGGATCTCGTGCCGATGCTGTCCGACCTGCTCCCTCTAGCCATACGGCATGGTGCCAGGTTTGTGCTGAATGCTGGTGGCTTGAATCCTCTGGCCGCGCGCCAGGCACTGCTGGCCGTGCTGCGCAAACTTGGCCTCAAGCTCAAAGTGGGCGTCGTGTTGGGCGATGCCGTGATCGAACGTCTCGACGACTTGCAAGCGGCGGGCGCGTCGCTCGCTCACATGGACACCGGCGTAGATATTGCAACCGTGCGCGAACGGCTCCTTTTCGCCAATGCCTATCTAGGGGCACGGCCGCTGGTCGAGGCACTGGACGCGGGCGCGGATATCGTCTTGACGGGTCGAGTTGCCGATGCCGCGCTCTTCCTCGCACCACTGGTCTATGAACTGGGATGGCGCTGGGATGATTGGGATCAGCTCGCACAGGGCATTGTCGTCGGCCATCTGCTCGAATGCAGCGCCCAGGCCAGCGGCGGCAACTTCGGTGGAGACTGGCGCTCCATCCCCGACCTGGCGCACGTCGGCTATCCCATCGCCGAGGTGTGGGAAAATGGCGAGGCCGTTATCAGCAAAGCGCCGGGGACGGGCGGGCGCGTCAGCTTTGACACGCTGCGAGAGCAGTTGCTCTACGAGGTGCATGATCCGGCGCATTACCTGACTCCCGATGTCGATGCCGATATGACGACGCTGCACATGGAGGAGATCGGTCCCGATCAGGTGCGTGTCACGGGCGCGAGCGGGCATCCAGCGCCTGCAACGCTCAAAATCGTCGCAGGCTATGAAGACGGGTTCATGGGACAGGCCGTGATTGGCTATGCCTGGCCAGATGCGCTGGCGAAGGCGCAGCTCGCATCGCAGATCATTACGCAACAGATGGCCGAAAGAGGGCTGAAGGCCGAGGAGACCGTCATTGAGTACCAGGGCTACAACTCGATTCACGGACCACTCGCTGACCCCACGCACGCTGCGGATCTTAACGAAGTCTATCTGCGCATTGCCATTCGTTGCTCAGACAGAAAGGAGGCCGCCAAACTTGGTCGGCTCGTCCCACCACTCGGCTTGAGCGGCCCACCTTTCATCGGCGGGCTTGGCGGCATGACGGAACCGCGTGGTCTGCTGGGCATCTGGCCCACGCTCGCTCCACGCACCATGATCGAAGAGTTCATTCGCGTCAGTGTGGAGGAAGCATGAAAAAGCAACTGGTCCACCTGGCTCACGCCCGCTCAGGTGATAAAGGCGACAAGGCAAATATCGCCATCTTCGCCCCCGATAGAACAACCTATGGTATCCTGCTGCGCGAAGTCACCGAGGAGCGCGTGCGCGCCCACTTCGACGGTATCCTCACAGGCCATGTCGAACGGTTCGAGGTGCCCAACGTCCTCGCGTTGAACTTTGTCCTGCATGGCGCGCTCAACGGTGGCGCATCGCGCTCGCTGCGCAGCGACTCGCTGGGGAAATCGCTCTCATCGGCCATGCTGCGCCTGGAGATCGAGATCTACTAAAGAGAGCGTGTTTTTCTTGGAAAGAGGTAACGACTTTATGGCAGTAACTAGCATCTTTCGCCCAGGGTTGTTCGATGGGCAAGTATTCCTCATTACCGGTGGAGGAACAGGTATTGGCCGGGCCATTGCACGCGAGCTCTCCTCGCTTGGAGCAAGCGTGGCGATCTGTTCACGTTCAATGGCGCACCTGGAGGACACCTGCGCATCGATCAAGGCTACCGGTGGACAGGTGTTGGCCCAGGCATGCGATATTCGCGATGAGAAGCAGGTCAACGCTCAAGTCCAGGCGGTGCTCGAGCGCTTCGGGCGATTGGATGGGCTTGTGAATAACGCCGGAGGACAGTTCTTCTCTCCGGCAGAGAACATCACCCCCAGGGGATGGCAGGCGGTCATCGAAACCAACCTGACCGGCACCTTTTACATGTCCCAGGCGGCCATGCGTCATTGGATGAGCAAGCACGGTGGGGTGATCGTTAGCGTCGTTTTCGACATGTGGCGCGGCTTTCCCCACCTGGCCCACAGCAGCGCGGCGCGTGCGGGCGTGGTCAATCTCACTCAGACACTGGCATTGGAATGGGCGCAGTATGGCATTCGCCTCAACACCGTTGCCCCGGGCCTTGTGGCCTCGTCAGGACTCTCAACCTATCCTGATGAGGTCAAAGAAGGGCTGCAAGCCTCCATGCAGACGCACCCGGCGCGGCGCATGGCGACCGAGAGTGAGGTCGCCGCCGCCGTCCTCTTCCTCCTCTCGCCCGCCGCCGCCTATATTTCCGGCTCCACCCTGCGTCTGGATGGAGCTGGTTCCCTTTATCGCCCGCTGAACTTTGACATTCCCGACCACCAGCCCTGGCCTGCCTTCGAGGCCGATTATTGAGTTGTTGTACTCTTGCCAGAAACCCGAAAAAACAAAGGAGCACATACGTATGCTTGAGCAACAATCGTCGATAACTCCTCATCCGCCGTTCCTCTTTGAGGAAAGCGTGCTCGAATCGTTGAAAATTGAGCGCCAGCATTGGGAAGAAACAACAGTTCAGCCGTCCACGCGTCGGATGCCGGAGCGTCAGCATTTGATGACCACGTCGGGCGTATCCATTAATCGTGTCTATACGCCCCAGGACAACGCCGCGCTCGATTATCGTCGCGACCTCAATTTGCCGGGTGAGTATCCCTATACCCGTGGCGTCCAGCCTACGATGTACCGCGCCAGGCCCTGGACCATGCGGATGTTCGCGGGCTTTGGGACCGCAGAGGATACCAATAAACGCTTCAAATATCTGCTCTCACAGGGTCAGACCGGCCTTTCGACAGCCTTTGATATGCCCACGCTCTACGGCTACGATACCGACCACTCGATGGCTGCGGGCGAGTTCGGCAAATGCGGCGTGGCCATCTCTTCCCTGGCCGATATGGAGATCCTCTACCAGGATCTGCCGCTCGACAAAATCACGACCTCGATGACGATCAATAGCCCGGCTCCGGTGATCTGGGCCATGTATATCGTCAACGCTGAGAAAAATGGCTTTCCACGTGCCAAACTGGGCGGCACGCTGCAGAATGATATTCTCAAAGAGTATATCGCGCAAAAAGAGTTTCTCTTCCCCCCAGAACCATCAATGCGCCTGGTGACGGATACCATCGAGTTCGGCACGCGCCACATGCCGCGTTGGAACACCATCAGCATCAGCGGCTACCATATCCGCGAGGCGGGCGCGACTGCTGTGCAGGAGCTGGCCTTTACGCTGGCCGACGGTCTGACCTATGTCGATCACGCACTGGCTCGCGGGCTGAACATCGACGAGTTCGCGCCGCGCCTCTCGTTCTTCTTCGATGTACATAACGACTTCTTTGAGGAGATCGCCAAATTCCGCGCTGCGCGACGTCTATGGGCGCGCCTGATGCGCGAACGCTACAAAGCCAAAGATCCCCGTTCCTGGCTGCTACGCTGTCACGCGCAAACCGCCGGGGTTTCGCTGACCGCCCAGCAGCCCGATAACAATATCGTGCGCACCTCACTGCAAGCCCTGGCCGCGGTGCTCGGCGGCACCAACTCGCTGCATACCAATTCGCTCGACGAAGCCCTGGCGCTGCCCACCGAGAAGGCTGCCCTGCTCGCCCTGCGCACGCAGCAAATCATCGCTTCTGAGAGCGGCGTGGTCAACACGGTCGATCCCCTGGGCGGTTCTTACTTCGTCGAGGCCCTGACTGACCAGACCGAAGAGGCGGCGATGGACTATATCAACCGCATTGATGCGCTGGGCGGTGTGCTGGCCTGCATCCAGAACGGCTTCTTCCAGCGCGAGATCGCCGAGTCGGCTTATCGCTATCAGCAGGAGGTTGACACTCACAAGCGCACCATCGTGGGCGTCAACGACTATCTGATGGAAGAGGAGATCAAGGTTCCAACCCTCTACATCGACCGTGTGGGCGAGATGGCCCACCTGGAGCGCCTGGAGCGCGTGCACAAAGAGCGCGACCAGGACGCGGTGAAGTGCGCGCTGGACGAACTGCGCCGCGTGGCCGAGGGTACCGGGAACACCATGCCCGCGATTATCGAGGCAGTCAAGACCTACGCCACGCTGGGCGAGATAATGGATGTCTTCCGTTCAGTCTTCGGCGACTATATGGAGCCAGCAGTGTTCTAACGATCGTTGAGGCTGCTTTGCAAAAAAAATGACGAGGCAATCTCGCTGATCAAACAAACCGATCAGCGAGCATTTGCTACTTCGAGCAGGTTGCCATCAGGATCATGAAAGTAGAGAGACACCAGAGACTTCGTGGCACCAGTCCGCTCCACCGGACCCAGAAGGAGAGCAACGTTCTGGGATTGAAGGTGGGCTGTCACCTGCTCAAGCGGCATCGATGTCAGAAAGCAGAGGTCGGCAGAGCCAGGAGTCGGATGCTGAGCCTTTGGCTCGATTTCTTTCCCCCTCTGATGGAGATTGATTTTCTGATTCCCGAATTGCAGCGCCTTTCGCCCCTCAGCAAAGGTGACTACTTGCATTCCCAAGACGCGCGAATAGAACTCACACGTTGTCTGAATATCCTGCACGGTGAGGACAAGATGGTCTAAATAGTCGATGTGCATAGCGCCCTCCTGTTCTCTTCATTGTACTACTTTTTTGATCAGCGAACCTGCGTAAGAGCTTTAATTGGAGTCAAATGACAACCAGAGCTACCTCTCCTGTAAGATTGAAATGTATCAGAATGTTACTCCTTGCTTTTTTCTCCGATGAGCAAGGAGACAGCACACCCGCTGTCGAACACTATCACCTGCTGGTGGTCATCTCCTTGGAGGGTGAGACCTTACGCAGGCGTCGCTTCTGGCAGAGAGAGTAGGAGCTGTGCCACCTCGGGGGCAGCACCCAGTTGGGGCCAATGCCCCTTCTTCGGCAGGAGCGAGAGGTCTGAAGTCGGCAAGGCCTCGTGCAAGGAGCGGGCAACGCCGGGGTTCAGATAGGGGTCCTCTGCCCCGAAGATGATCCGCACAGGACGAGCAAACGCCCCCAGGTCAGGCATCCGTCGCGTATTGGCCTGCAGGGTTGCATGCAGATCGCTGGTCAGACCGATGAACGGGGGGAAGGTGCTTGGTATGCCAGCAAACTGCGACCCGACTATTGGCAAGAGGGATTGCTGTACCTGCTCATCTTCGCCGAACTGACGTCCCTGCCAGGTGAGAAGCCATTGGGCAACGGTTGGGTTCTGGGCCATGGCTCTGGTGAGGGCGGCATAGGCTGGATCAGCGAAGAGGCTGATGAACTCGGGAAAGCGCAAGGTAGGTGCCTGTCCGTAGTAGGTGTTGAGTAACACCAGCGCGGACACCCGCTCGGGATGGTCCAGGGCCCAGTTAATCCCCACGGGGCCAGAGGCGTCGTGGGCTACCGGAACTACCTGCTCAATCTGCAGGGCATCGAGTACCGCGTGCAAATCCCCCTCTTGCTGTTTGGAGGTGTAGGGGTAGTCCGCCGGTTTGTCAGAAGTTCCCCAGCCCAGAAAGTCGAAGGTGATCACCTGGCGATCACGCAGATACGGGATCAGGCGATCGTAGATGTGCAAGTTATCGGGGAAACCGTGCATGAGGACCAATGCTGGACCAGTTCCGGCATAGTGGCGTGCAGAGACCCCTGAGGCTCCACGCAGGATTCTGTGCTCGGTGTATGAGCGTTCTTGGACCGCACTGGTTGGCCTCTCTTCTGGTGTATGTGATGCATGCTGTGGTGTGTGTTCTGAGGTATTCATTGTCTTTCTTTTCTCTTTGTGTCTTCTCCTTGGATATCACCGTCAGTGCCGCCGATGTCAGCGTGTATCTCCTGCCCACCTCCTGACGCCTGAGCTACCAGTTCTTGCAGCTTTTGCTCCACCAGCTGTGCGACCGGTGCAATTTCAGGGTGTGAATACTGGGCAAGCTGCGAGGTGAAGCGTTCATAGGCGACAACCGCGTTGCCTGCACGATTCTCGTACACCACCAGCCGCAGTGGCGCATATAAGGCAGTTTCTGGTGCGTGTTCGATCATCTGAATGGCAAGCAGCGGGTTGCCAATGGCATACTGGGTTGCTCGCGTGGGGTTGCCTGAAAGGCGGAGCAGGGCTCCTGGTTCGATCTTGCTCAAGATGGTAAAACCGCTTGTTCCAAGCTGCTGCTCGACGATCTGGACAGCTTGCTCCCAGGATGCATTGGTCGTGATCAATGCTCGCGCAATGCGCTCCCAGTCTGCTCTGGGGCCTAGTTGCGCTTCAAGCGCTTCAATCACCTGTTCATACGATCGGTCTGATGCGACGACAATGTGCTCAATGGTGATCCGAGTCGTTTGTCTCATGACTTTGTCCTTCCTTTCTCGACTTACGAAGTCCTGCTGGTAAACAGACCAGGGTTCTTTCGATGGCTCTGCCATGTTCAAGTCCTTACTTGTTGTGCCTTCCCGTCGAAGCTAACGACCGTGATTTCTCTCCCTCTTATGCTTCATGCGGCTCGTGGGGTCGAGAGGAGAAGGTGGGCTACCTGCTCTGGCTCATCGATCTGAACATAGTGATACGCACCTGGCAGGAGGAAGAGCTCGGACGTTGGAAACAGTTCATGAAAGCGTCTGGCCACCCCGACATTCAAGTACGGGTCGCTCGCGCCGAAGATGATGCGCACTGGTGGTCTGAACGCCTTCATCTGCGGGATCCGCTTCGTCCGATCTCGTACGGTGAAGAGCAGATCCTCATTCAGGCGAAAGAAAGCGGGCTGGGTACTGGGCGTGGCCGCAAATTGGTGATAGAGCAAGGGCAGGAATTCCTCACGGTCTTCTGCCTCTCGCATGAATCTGCCGACCTGCCACCAGTACATCTTCCGGAAGAGCCAATTGTGAAAGGCTTTCGAGACGGCGCGTGCAGCGTTTCTCACCAGAGGTGTGGAAAAGAGCAAGATGGCTTCGGGTGGTCGTAACGTGGGCATAATACAATAGTAGGTATTCAACAACACGAGCGCGGCGACCCGATCAGCATGTGCAAGCGCCCAATCAATCGCCGGTGGACCAGAAGCGTCGTGGGCGACAAGCACCACCTGTCGGAGGTGCAACTGCTCAATCACTGCGTCGAGGTCCCCCACTTGATTGGCTGCGGTGTAGGGGTACCCTGCGGGTTTATCGGAAGCGCCCCACCCAAGAAAATCAAATGTCACGACCCGACGCGAGGGAGAGAGCCAGGGAAGGAGACGATCGTAGAGATGCAGCGTGTCTGGAAAGCCGTGCATCAAGACGATGGTAGGCTCCTCCCCGGGATACTCCCGAGCATACATGTGATAGGGACCACGCTGTACGACATGTTCGGTGTAGGATACGGTTTGCTCCTTGAGCATAGATTCCTCCTCATTGCGTGTATATACACGTATTACTACAAAAAAACATTAGACCGGCTGGGCAAGCGTCATCGTTGCTTTCAGTGAGGCTCGGAGCGCGTGCCACTGTTCTCGTCCCAGGCGCGCGACCACCTGGTGCTGTGCTTGTTCCCAATAGGGCAGCGCTCTCGCCAATGCCTGGCGGCCACGTTCAGTCAGCTGCACCAGGTGCCTGCGCCGGTCCGTCCCTGCCTCAACCGTGAGGAGCCCCAGGCTCTCGAGCGGCTTCAGGTTGCGCGCGAGCGTCGTACGGTCCATGACCAGTGCCCGAGAGAGTTGCGTCACGGGCGCTTCACCCGATAATGCAACGGCGACCAGCAGCGTGAACTGGGTTGACCGCAACCCAGTCGGCTGCAGCACCTCATCAAAGAGTTGCGTGACAGCGCGTGCTGCCTTGCGCACATTCGAGCACGCACACGTTGCCTCAATCTCAGCCAGTTGAGCGGCGTTGGGTTGATGTAGCTGTTCGTTCATAATTAGGAGTATATACACATATTTTCTTTTTGTCAAGCCCTTCGTGGCTCAGTGGAAAGAAAGGTCGCGCTGTCCTCATTCGTGACTCGCTACAACCTCGTTGCCCAATTCGTGGGTAGGCCATTTCCAAGACATTCGGCTAGCCGCTGTTGAGCGACAATTAAAATTGCCGGCAATTTTAATTGTCGCTCAACAATAGCATGCGCTGCACAAAGGACACTACATCAGCAAGCACTTCAGCACGGTTTATCTCATTAAAAACCTCGTGTTGCGCTCCGGGGTAAATATGCTCCTCAAAGCTGGTCCCGCGCAGGAATTCAATCACAGGACGAGTGGAGGCAACAGGGATCAACGGGTCCAACTCGCCATGAATCCACAACAGCGGGAGATTCCCATAGGATGGCCCGGCGTCGATTGTGTCGAGTTCGCGTTTCATGGCCGCTAGCATCGGGCGTTTGAAGGAGCCGTGCCAGACGAGCGGATCGCTTGCGTAAGCTTCCCCCACCGATGCGTCGCGTGAGAGAGCAGGTGCTCCACCAGGGCGCGTGCTCCTACCATAGGCCCGGAGAGGACGAGTGCGGCCAGTTCGTTGCCGTAGCGCTGCCCATAGCGTGCTGCAATCATCCCTCCCATTGAGTGACCGATGAGAACAACAGGAAGATGGTGGTACTTTTCTGAGGCTCGCAGCGTCACGGTATGCAGATCGGTACACACATCCTCGAAGTCCTCGATCACCACGCGTTCGCCCTCAGATGTTCCGTGTCCCTGGTGGTCTGGTCCAACAACGGCGGCACCAGCCTGGCGGAACGCCTCGGCAACATGGTTATAGCGACCAATGTGTTCGCCATAGCCATGCGCCAGCACTGCTAGCCATTGCGCGTGCACGTTAGGCCACTCTCGAACATTGATGCGCCCACGCTGGCCATCGATTGCCCACTGCATCGTTTCTCCCATATCAAATCTCCTTTGCGTTTTCCATCTGGTTAACTGATAGTCCGACGACGATGTTATTGCGAAAGCGCTCACCTGATGCCGCTTTGAGGAGTTCGCCAGCTCCACCATTCACGTGTCTTCTACCCTTTCACTCAAAAAGTGTGAAAAACCTGATGAGGTGTGTTGAGCGCCCTTCAAGTTAGTGAGCGTTCGCTAAGTTAAAGTATACTGAGTAGATATTCTTTTGTCAAGCTTTGGGAGGGGCTTGGGATTATGAGCAGATGCGAGCACTTTTCGAGAAAAAGTAGGACTGCATTTTTCTCTGGGAAGGCTGCCTAACAATAGTAACGAAAAGCCATTGCTCGATCACAGTGCTACCATATCGGGCGAAATTTCTGTGGCAAGAATCCGCCGTTGGCTACAGTGACCAGTTGTCGCAAGTCGATCTTTACCTCTTCCATGCGCTTTGCGCCAATGATTGTCGCCCACTGTCCTTCCAGATGGGACAAGATCGCCTCGGCCTCCCGAATACAACTCCAGCCGCGCTGCGTGAGGGTCCCGATCTTTCCACGCTGGTCCGTGGGATGTGGCTGGCGCACGACGTAGCCATGCTGCTCAAGCTAATCCACCATTTCGCTCGCCGCTTGTTTCGTCATGACCAAAAATTCGGCAAGCTCGTTCCCAGTTGCACCGTCTGGCGCGAGGCGGCGGAAAACGAAACCGTGCGCAGGACGGAGATCGTCGTAGCCACGTGCGGCAAGGTGCTCGTGCAAGGTGTCTATCATCGTACGAGAACCGAGCAGAAGCAGGAGCGTCAGGTCGTAACCGGGTGCGGGTTCCATTCTCTTATTTCCTCTTGTTATTGTAAAAGTAGTCAAACAACTTGACTATCTTCAGAAAAATGCTGTGTACCGCCTGGGTAGTCAGGCAGTCTGACTATTATGCCGGGCTTTCTCTTTGACGGGAACCTTTCTCTCTACTCCCACAGGAGGCTATGATGTCTAGCAGCGCAAATAAAGATGTGATTACACGATTTATCACGGAGGTCTGGAACGGAAACAACCTCAAAGCACTCGATACATTCCTTGATCCAGCTTACTATGATTATACGTATGAGCCACGCAACCGCGAGGGGCTGGCACGCGCATTGCTGCTCATGCAGACAGCGTTTCTCGGTCACGAGTCGGTTGCGGTTTGTCTGACATTGCGTGGAACGCACGCAGGACCATTTCGCGGCTTGCCTGCATCCGGCAAACCGATCGAAATCGGCGGCTACCTCTTCTACAAGGTCAGCGACGGCAAGATCACTTCACACCGGGGATTAATCGACCTTCCCAGTCTGCTCCAGCAGATTAGCCCGAATGACTAATGTTTTAAACGCACTACAACCGCACTTTTGAGAAAAAGAGCAAGCATCCCCGGAGCCAGCCCGTAGAACGGCTCAGCTTTTGAGCGCTAGGTCAGGCGAGATTGCAGCATCCCAGCAACTTCTTCCAAGCGAGCAACGGTCAGACGATCGGTGGTGCCGAGAGACTGTTTGTAGTTCTGACCATGAAAAGTGCGATAGGCTCTCCAGCTGCGCTGTCCCTCTCGATAGGCCGTAAAACGTCCGGAGTGGCCGATAAAGCGGAACGAGGAGAGAGAACAGAACCACTCAAACCATTCCAGCGAATCGGTGGCGAAAGCCAGCTCCCCTTCGTGCGGGCAGATGAGCACATAGGACCCGGCAGCCCCCATTTCAACCCGTGGGATGACGCGAGCACGTGCCCGCAGCTCGCCTGGCTGGAGAGATCGCTGGAAGGGGCGCTCGCTTTGGGAAGCAACGACCGGCACCTCCTCTGCCTTGACGGGTAAATGGGATGCGCCCTGTGAGAGCAAAGCCTCCAAAGAGCTCAGGCGACGTTCATACCGCTCAGAGCGCTCGCGAAGGAGTTCCAAGGTGAGTTGGGCCACCTGCTCTTGCAGAGCCATCACTTTCGTCTCCAGACCTCCATCTGAGGAATGGCAGTCATGAGTCCTCCTTTCGAGGGAGGGAGTCAGTGCTGTGTGAAACAACACCGGCCGGAAGCATAAGGACTACAGGGACAACAAGGACACTTTCAGGGAGAATGCAGGGACTACAGGGAGCGCTCCATGCAGCCATGAAGAGGCGGATGTCGCCAGCCAGGCTCGCAACGCCGTCAGCAGACCACCTGGGAGTGAGAAGGGTCTGAGAGAACGAACCAACGAACGACTAACTCGAGTTCAGGCGCTGTTTTGTGTGCGAGGCGCGTGCCCTGCCCTGAGGGCCTCGCCGCCACCAGGACCAGGCCAACACAGCCATCGCACTGCGAGGCAAGGGGAAAAGCAGGCGTCCCAGCAGACGGCGCACCTCGGGGACGGTCAGCGGGATGGGGGATGAGTGACCTGATGAGCCATCTCTTGCGCAGAAACGGGTGGACTTCTTGTTCCTGCGCGCACAGCACGGTGAGCACTGCCAGCACCAGGAGCACGAGGGTCACATGGCGAAACCAGCCCACCCAACTGCGCACTTCATACTGATCTAACCCCAGATCTTTGGCATTCTCGAACTCCTCCTCGATACCCCATCGGCTACCCACAGCCCAGGCCATCACCGAAAGCTCGGTGCCAGCAGGGCCGAAGACCAGATAAATGGTTGTCTTTGACCCAATAGATATGCTATGGTGCTTCTGCTTCACGGTTTTCTCCTTGCTTTTGACACGTTCGAGGGGTTGTTTTACCCCTTCAGCATGTCACAATTGCGAGAAGAATATCGTGAAGTTTTTTCTCATTGAATGAACGCTACTACTCAGTTTATAAAGTGCGGTTGTAGTGTAGCCAGGCATCCGTTTTGTGGGGTATGATTGAGGTGAGAGGAAGAGACCTGCCAAAAAGCTTTTCTAGGACAGATAGCTATTTCTGTCCTCTTCAGGCAAAGGATCGACAACAGGAGGTGTTCATTGACTACCTGGTTAGCGGATGTACAAGCTGTCCTCTCCACCACTCCAGAGCGTTGGCAGCGGCTGGTCAGCACGCTTCCTATTGATCTGCTGACTCGTCCACCAGCCACAGGAGAATGGTCAGCGCTCCATTGCTTACAGCATTTACTGGACGCTGAGCGCCTGGTTTTTCCTGTCCGCTTCCACGCTTTTTTGGCAGGACAGGAGTTCGTCGATTTCGATCCAAACGAACCGCACGCCGGCACTGAGTCACTGTCTCCCGAGCAGCTGGTGGCGGCGTTCGCACACGCTCGAAAAGCGAGCCTTGTCCTGTTCAAACAGGTGACGGATGAAGACCTGGGACGGACGAAACAGCATCCCACGCTGGGTACCGTCACGCTGGCGGAGATGTTGCACACCTGGGCAGCCCACGACTTGAACCACACCGTCCAAGCCGAACGAGCGCTCATGCAACCTTTCATGCTCGGCTGTGGCCCCTGGCGTACATTTTTTCGGGACCACGAGATCGGTGGTCAGAAGGAATAAAACGCGTCTGCATAGGCTCATTGCCGAATGCTTCGACAAGTTGGGTCGCAAGTTCCACGGCTCGCGCTGGCGATGCTTTTCCCCGGGTTTTCTTTGATCTGAGGTTGCACTATAATCGCTCGCCACAGCGGAGGCTGCTTGTGCGTGAAGGAGTAATCAGCATGCCTATCATCCGTGTGAATGGGGCGGCGCTCTATTACGAGGAGCATGGCACAGGTCCTGAAACCATCGTCTTTGCCCATGGTTTGTTGTGGAGTTGTCGCATGTTCGATGCCCAGGTCGCGCTGCTCAAGGACCGCTCCCGCTGCGTGGCCTTCGACTTCCGCGGCCAGGGTCAGAGCGAGGTGACACGCAGTGGCTACAACATGGAGACCCTCTACGAGGATGCAGTAGCGCTCATCGAACAACTCGGCTGCGCGCCCTGCCACTTTCTCGGTCTATCGATGGGAGGCTTTCTCGGCTTGCGTGTCGCCGCCAGGCACCCCGAGCTGCTACGGTCGTTGATCCTGCTGGAGACTTCAGCCGATCCAGAGCCGGGCGAGCATGTTGCAAAGTACCGGCAACTCACGTTCGTGGCCCGCTGGTTTGGACTGGGCCTGGTGGTCGACCGGGTGATGCCCGTCATGTTCGGGCGGACGTTTCTCACCGACCCGGCGCGCGCTCTTGAGCGCCGCGAATGGCGACGTCGTATGAGCGGAAACCATCGGCTTGGCATTACACGGGCCACCACTGGCGTCATCACCCGCAAAGGCATTGAGAGCGAGATCGACCGGATTCGGGTTCCGACGCTGATTCTTGTCGGAGACGAGGATGTCGCCGTTCCAGTGGTCCACTCCCAGCGCCTGCACGAGCGGATCGCTGGCTCGCGCCTGGAGATCATCCCTCGCGCTGTCCATACGTCGACCGTCGAGGAGCCGACGGCGGTGAACGTCGCCATCACCAACTTTCTTGGCAGTCTCTCCTAGGACCATGAGATTGAAGAACCGAAGATCACCATTTTCACAGCTCAAGACCGCCTTGATCTTCCCCGGAAGCCGTGGGAAGACGACAGAAGCTGCCCTGGTGCGGGCCTACGAGGGCTCGACCATTCTTTCCTGCACGACCAGCGGTGGCTACCAGGTTGGCCTCCTGTTCGGTGCGGGTCAGCCATCCGCTGTAAAACCCTCCCATCCTGCACCTGGACCGTGGTACCTGGTATACTTTTACGGCAACGGCATGTGCCTGGAGACCTGCAGCTACGAGTTTGCGCAGTTCCGGCAGCTGGGATGCACCGCTCTTGACGGAAGCTGATCAGTCGAAACAAACTCCGTTCAGGCAGTTTGCAAGGCGAGAGGTGTCGTCGATTTGCCAATGCCAAGCACCTGGCACCCGGCAGACCGCAGCCGCAGCACCAGCGGAGTGTAGTAGCTATCGCTCGTCACCAGGCAGAAGTGCTCAATCGCGCCACTGTAGAAAATATCCATGGCATCGACCACCAGGGCGATATCCGTCGCATTCTTGCCTGGGGTTGTCCTCCCATGATGCCGTTGTTCGAGACCATAGCGCGGGGCGACCTCTTACCCGGCGTGCATGGAGGACAGACTCCAGTTTCCATACACGCGCCGAATCATGACATCCCCCAACTTTCCCGCTTCAGCGAGCAGAGACGGTAGCGAGACGGAGGCGCTGTTGTCACCACCGTTCAAGAGCGCCACCCGTGGACGAGAAGGTTCCATAGAAGCTAGACAGCCTTTCCAAACAGCGTGCAAACGAGGTTCCCGACTCCTGCTTATATTCCTCTGAAAAAGGGAGCTCCGCAACGTTGCGGTTGCAAGAAGGACGTACCTGATAAGGATGCCCACGCGGCACAGCGCAGGAGCAACCCCTTTTGTGCTAGTACGCTAACTGATAAAGGGCTGTAGCGAGTACGGTCGCGCCACGGGCGGCATCTTCCGGAATGGTATTTTCGGCGGCGCTATGCGAGCGACCCTCCACACTGGGTACGAACAGCATGGCCGTCGGCAGATGTCGTGCCATCTCCTGGCTATCATGCCCGGCTCCGCTTGGCATCGCTCTCCAGCTGACCCCACACGTCTCTGCTGCCCGAATGAGCACAGACTGGAGCGCCGGGTCCATGCCGCTGGGCAAGCTATCACTCGTGATCTCGCTTGAAACCGCAAGCCCTCGCTCCTGGGCAATGGCCTCGCAGCGAGCCCGGATGGCAGCCGCCAGGCGTTGCTTGGTCTCCTCTTCGGGATGTCGTAAATCGATGGAAAAGCTCACCTCGTCCGGGATGATATTCACCGCCCCGGGTTTGACCTCCCACTTCCCCAGCGTTACCACGGCTGGCCGCCCTTCCCGCTCAACCAGCCGGGTAATCTCGGTGGCCATCTGTGCCGCTCCCTGCAGCGCATCGCGCCGTTGATCCATCGGCGTGGTGCCGGCATGGTCCGCTTGGCCCTTGACGGTAACCCGCTGGTGCTGCAGGCCAGTAATGGCTTGCACAATCCCCAGGTTGATCCGCTCATCAAAGAGGATGCGGCCTTGCTCAATGTGCAATTCGATAAACACATCCAGGTCCTACCGCGCGGCCGCGCGGTAGCGCTGAGGTGCCAGATCGGCACCACGCATGGCCTCGGAGATAGTCACCCCCTGGTCATCACGTAATCGCTCCAGTTCATCTGCCCGGATCGTGCCCAGCATGCCGCGCGTGCCCCAGTAGTGGGCCGGGAAACGGCTCCCCTCCTCTTCACACAGGGCAGCCACCTCGAGCGACCGCCGTGGCTGCCCTGCCTGCTCAAGTAAGCCCCGCAGCGCCACCAGTCCCGCGAGAATGCCAAGGGCGCCATCGAACTTGCCTCCCAGCGGCACCGTATCGAGGTGAGAGCCGGTGAGGATCGTCCTGCTAACATCTCGGCCACGCAGTCTCCCAAAGAGGTTGCCCACGGCATCTCCTTGTACCTCTAGTCCCGCCGCGCGCATCCATTCAGCCACTTGCCCACGAGCCTGCACCCAGGCAGCGCTGTATACTGGCCGGATAATACCGCCCTCAGCTTGCCAGCCAATGGAACCCAGTGCATCTACGTACTGCTGCAAGACCACGGCGTCGATCTGGATGGGTTGAGCGTGCCTTGCCACAGATGTGCTCCTTTCTGTTCCCTGAAATGGGAAGCGCGTTAGTTTTTGATCTCTTTGGCCTGTAATGCTTTGAGCGCATCTCTTGCCATCCAGCGAGCCGTTTTAGAATCCATGCCGTGGATCTCGTAGGTGCATTTCAGAGCTAATGCGCGAAGGTGGCCATTGCATTTCCCGATCTGCCGCAATGCCCAGTTGACGGCTTTTTTCACAAATTTCCTCTCATCATCTGCATAGCGCTTGATCAGCGGGAAAAACTGCACGAATGCACCATCCTGCGCCTGTTTGTCATGGACCGCCAATTCGGCCATCATCACAAAACCTGCCCTCGACACAAACTCTTTCTCCTGCTGACACCGCTCAGTGGCCTTTTGACAGGCATCGGGCGTTTTCTCAAACAGGTTCCCGCATACCTGGTCGCAGACATCCCACACATCGAAATCATTGACCCACTCTTCCATCAGCTCGGCGGAGACGAGTTGAAGCTCAGTAATCATCGAGGCAAGGATTCTTGCCTCATGAATCCCTGAAACCCAAAGGGCTACTGCAAGTACCTGGTTCCTCCCTATTTCTTTCGCCATCTTGCGTAGGGTAGGAATCGAGATGCCCAAAGCCTGGGCAGGTCTGATGCCAAACCTGGCCATGCCCTCGACAGCCTGGGCGTTTGCATGCTGTTTCAAGTCAGCGATGATCTGGTCTGCTGTCAGCAAAGCACTCCTACTTTCCTCATAGAAGCGGTCATATATCTCTATTGTATACCATGCCTGCGGCTCGTAGCTTTGAGATGCCTCCGCATCGATCTGCCGAACCAGGCTCCCCATCCAGCAATGTTGTTTAGCCCACAGGAGGGCTTGAGCAGTTAGAATGCGAAGCGGCAGCGTGATACAATGAGAGGGTCTATTGCTTATAGCAGAAGTGAAAGAGCCATTTTTGCACTAGCATTGAGAAGCAGTGAAGTGGCGTTTTCTCAAACCGTAAAAGTGGTTGACCTTGTCTGCCTGTCACGCAGGTATGCTTGAGGATAATCGGACGCCCGTCGGTTCCGTTCCTTTACTTTCAGCCCGCTCCCCAGCAGCCCCCATGCATTGATCGCGTATTCGACTCAGTCCTCACTCTTTCTTCTTCATGGCATGAGCTCAGGTGGTACCAGGGGTGACTTCAGATCGCGGCTTCGACCCCTTCGATTCCGCCCGGACACCACCTCACCACGATGCCCTGTGCTGGCGACTTTGAATATTCGTTCTAAAACAAAGTAGCACACTGCAACATGAGCAGATTGATCGCTATCTGTCCAATGGGAATGGGAATCCTCCTGGCGCTGACTGTAATCTCAGTGTTCGCTTTGGATGCGGTCAAAGTCTGGTACCATCGCCTGACCACTCAAATTCGAAAACCAGCTCAAACGAAGTAAAAAGGAGCTACACCTTACTCCTCATTGGCCCAGTCCATGTGCACCCGCTCGTCTAGATCCTCCACATCAAAGCCTGCAAGCTGCTTGCCCTGCCGTCTCTGAGTATCTGCGCGCAAGCTCTGCTGATAGCTTTCATCCAGCAGCATATCAGAGCGCCTGCTGAAATAGGCCTTGCCCAGCCGTGCACCGTGAGTGTTCGCTTTGCTAAAATCTATACCAGTGAGATCCGCGTCGCTGAAGTCCACCCCGCTGAAATCTGTCCCGGTCACCTCTGCGCCGGTGAGGATAGCGCCAGAGAAGTCTGCATCGCTCAAGAACGCATTGCTTAAGATCGCATCGCTCAGGTTGGCGTCGCTTAGAATCGCTGCTGTGAGGTTTGCTCCCTGGAGATCCGCTCGCACCAGTTGAGCCTGGCTCAGGATGGCCTTCCTCAAATCAGCCCTGATCAGCAGCGCTTCCCTGAGGTCTGCGCCGCTGAAATCCGCGCCGTTCAGTCGCGCCCCGGCCAGGTTCACCCGGCCCAGGTGTGCTCCTGTGAAGTCCACCCCGGAGAAATCGGGCTGGATCGACTGATGCTCCTGCCTCCATTGGTTCCAGACCTCTCTTCCCTGCTGAAGGATCGCAAGCTGATCCTGTTCAGTCATGGTCTGTCTGTCCTTTCCTGCTCCAGTTTCAATGTGCCATAATGGAGTGTATCCTATCTCTATACAGTCGATGACGACGCGTCTTGTAACCTTCTATTTGCTACCTCGTACGAAAGAAAGAGGGACAAAGCATGAACCAACACTCTTCAGAGGAATCCCTACTGAACAGCCAGGTGGAAGACTGTATTCAGGACTGCTTCAGTAGCCACGCCGTCTGCCTGGATACAGCCATGAGCCTGCTCCAAAAAGGCCACACCTATGCCGACCCGGTTCGCATTCTGCTCGATTGCTCCGAAGTGTGCGCAACCAACGCCCATTTCCTGATACGCAACTCGCCGGTGTACGGCTCTGTCCTGCAGGCATGTGCGCAAGTCTGCACCCATTGGGCTGAAATGTGCGACGAGATAGGCGAAAACGACTGTGCCAACGCCTGTCGTGCCAGCGCGACTTCCAGCGACCAAATGGCCAAACTGATACCCTAAAAGGTCATCCTCTGGTTGCATTGATCGCCACACAGGGTGCATATCGTCAAAATAGTGGGTATGGATCTGCAAGCCGATGGCGGGACCCATGTGAATCACACAAAAGAAGTCGGCGGCATAAAATTACGAAGACTGAGAATAAAGGCAAGATAAACAAATGACAAGAGATTCGATCAGTAGACTTACACTACAGAAAGAACCTGACAAAGAGGAGACTATTCGTGTCAGCAAGAACGAGCGTATTCCGCTCGGTGACAGCAGCAGACCGGGTTGATTATCCAGCGCTGGAACGATCCGTCCAAAAGTGGTGGGGAGAGCACGATGTACTACAGCAATACCTCCATCATAATGACCAGAGCGATAAACAGTTCTCATTTCTGGATGGTCCCATTACTGCGAATAACCCGATGGGTGTTCACCATGCTTGGGGAAGGACCTATAAAGACATCTACCAGCGCTACCACACCATGCAGGGATACAAGCAGCGCTATCAGAACGGCTTTGACAGTCAGGGCTTATGGGTTGAGGTCGAGGTTGAGAAGGAACTTGGCTTCAAATCCAAGCTCGATATCGAAGCCTTTGGCATCGCTGAATTCGTGGAGAGGTGCAAGGAGCGCGTTTTCAAATTTGCAAAGCGCCTGATCGAACAATCAATCCGCCTGGGTTACTGGATGGATTGGGGTAATAACTACTACACGCTCTCGGACGAGAATAATTATACCATCTGGTCATTCCTCAAGGAGTGCTTTGAAAGAGGCCTGATCTACAAAGGACATGATGTGATGACCTGGTGCCCGCGCTGTGCCACCGGCATCTCTAATATGGAAACATTATCGGAAGATTACCAAGAAACCAGCCATCTTAGCCTGTACGTGCGCTTTCCTTTAGAAGATCGGCCAGGAGAATACCTGCTCGTCTGGACTACTACTCCATGGACTCTGACGGCCAATGTTGCTGCCGCGGTGCATCCAGAGTTGCCGTATGTGAAAGTGGCCCAGGACGGGGAGTACTACTACCTCGCTGAGGCGCTCTTACCTCTATTAAGAGCACTGAAGGGGCGCGACAAGGGAGAATATCATGTGGTGGAAACGTTAAAGGGGAGCGACATGGTAGGCTGGAAGTATCGCGGCCCGTTCGACGAACTTCCCGCACAACAGGGTATCGTTCATACGATCATTCCATGGAAAGAAGTGAGCGCCACTGAGGGTACGG